>Ga0208849_1000228_pt1 | contig 54483 bp, 61 predicted proteins | sample NGESurdeep072012_10_FD_184470 | JGI IMG/M metagenome (GOLD analysis project Ga0208849, IMG submission 184470) | Arctic peat soil microbial communities from Barrow, Alaska - NGEE Surface sample 53-3 deep-072012 (SPAdes) | ecosystem: Environmental > Terrestrial > Soil > Wetlands > Peat ... | reverse complement strand
AACGCCGCGCGGACCGATCCTGCGGGCTACGCCAAGACCCTGCGAGGGCGCGCCCAGACCGCCGCCACGGCCGAGGCCATCGCGTTTCTGGAACGCCAGGCGCCGCTCCCGACGCTGACCGACAGCGCCATGCTCGACGCGGCGGCGGAGCGGCACGCCGCCGACCAGGGGCCGAGCAAGGTTCCGGGGCACACCGGAACGGATGGTTCGAGCCCCAGGGACCGGGTCCAGGGCGCGGGGGTCTTCACCATGATCCTGGCGGAGGATATCTCCCTGGGTCAGGCCAGCGCGGGGGGCGTCGTTCGCCAACTGATCATCGACGAGGGCAATCCCACCCGGATGCACCGCGCGGACCTCTTCAATCCCCTCATCAGGTTCGCCGGCGTCGGCTGCGGCCCGAACCAGGCCTGGCGCACGATCACCGTCATCGATCTCTCGGGCGCGATCATCGCCAGGTGAGGCGGCGGCGAGCGATCCCGGCCAACCCGTATTCCCCGCGAACGCGGGGACCCAGGGGTTTTATGCCCGCCCGCCTCACTTTGAAAAAAGCCTAGGTCCCCGCTTTCGCGGGGAAAACGAAGGAAGGGATGGGCCGATTCGGCTCGATCGGATGATGCTCTAGCGGGACGCTGTCCAGAGCCTCAGCGCCGAGAGCCGGGCAATGTCTTGGAAGTCGTTGTCGGTCGAGAGCAGTTGGAGTTCTTGGCGGATGCAGAGCTGCGCCAGGAGGGCGTCGATCGTGCCAACCTGGACACCGCCGCGCCGGCAGGTGTTTCGCAGCTCCGCCGCTTCGATGTGATCGCGACGGTCCGGAACCAGCAGCGGCAGGGCGGAGAAGCGCCGAAGGATCTCATCGCGGGCCCCGGGCCCGGAGAACCCCTGGAGAAGCTCCTGCAGAATGAGGCCCGTGGTGATGATCGTTTCGTCGGCGTCGATGGCGCGGATCAGTTCGCGAACGTGGGCGCCGGAGGCGGGTCCATCGCGGCGAAGCGCCAGCGACCAGACGCTCGTATCCACCAGGAGGCTCAATCGCGCGTGCGAGCCCCTTTGTAGTCGAAGGCGTCGTCCCACTCGAGGCGGCCCATCAGCTCGAGCAGGCTTCTTTGTCGCCGCCGCGCGACGAATTCCTGAAGGGCCCTGGTGACGGCGGCCTTCTTGGTGCGCTCGCCGCTCACTTCCAGAGCCCGGTCGATGAGTTCGGGGTCGATCTGAAGGTTGGTCGCCATGTGTGATCTTCCACACATATAGCCACACATTCCCTGCCGCCGCAATGGCCGCTTCCGGCGATCATGGGGCGCCGGGACAAGCAATCGGGAGTTCAGCGGGCGGGGTGCGCCTTGACGATCCTCTCGGTGGAAGAGGGATGTTTCGCCAGATGGGCGGGCGGGCGGATCGGGCGGCGGACGAGCTCGCCGCCACAGTTGGGGCAGACGCCGGCGAAGCGGCGTTCGGCGCAGTCCGCGCAGAAGGTGCATTCGAAGCTGCAGATCATCGCCTCCACGCTCGCGGCCGGGAGGTCGGTGTCGCAGCACTCGCAATTGGGGCGCATCCGGAGCATGAGACGGAACTCGCGCGATTCATTTCAACAAGGCCGGCAATGTCGCACGAACCGATGGCGGGCGTCACCGCCGTGCTGGTGTTGGCCGACGGGACGGTGCTCGAAGGCGTCGGCTGCGGGGCGGCGGGCGAGGCGGTGGGGGAAGTCTGCTTCAACACCGCCATGACCGGCTATCAGGAGATCCTCACCGACCCCTCCTACATGGCGCAGATCATCGCCTTCACTTTCCCGCACATCGGCAATGTGGGGACCAACATCGAGGATCTCGAACAGATCTCCGGCGCCGCCGAAACCGCGGCGCGCGGCGCGATCTTTCGGGAGATTCCGACGGCGGCGGCCAACTGGCGGGCCAACTCGGACCTTGACGGCTGGCTGAAGCGCCGGGGGGTGATCGGCCTGGCGGGCGTCGACACCCGCGCGCTGACCCGGCAGATTCGCGAGCGGGGCATGCCGCACGCCGTCATCGCCCACGATCCCGCCGGCCGGTTCGATATCGACGCCTTGGTCGCCCGCGCCGCCGCGTGGGAGGGGCTGACGGGCCTGGATCTGGCGAAGGACGCCTCGTGCCTGCAGCCCTTCGCCTGGGAGCAGGGCCGATGGTCATGGCCCACCGGTTACGCCGGCCCGGGTGGTGGCGGGCGCCATGTGGTGGTGATCGACTATGGGACCAAGCGGAACATCCTGCGCTGCCTGGCCGCGATCGGCGCCCGGATCACCGTCGTCCCCGCGTCGGTCTCGGCCGAGGCGGTCCTCGGGCTGGGGCCCGACGGGGTGGTTCTCTCCAACGGGCCGGGCGATCCGGCCGCCACCGCCGTTCATGCGGCGCCGGAAATCCGCAAGCTGGCGGAAAGCGGCGTGCCGGTGTTCGGGATCTGTCTGGGTCACCAGCTGCTGGCGCTCAGCCTTGGCGCGACGACCCTGAAGATGGATCAGGGCCATCACGGCGCCAACCATCCGGTCAAGGATCTCGCCACCGGCAAGGTGGAGATCGTCTCGATGAACCATGGCTTCACGGTCAGCCGCGAAGGCCTTCCCGAGCGCCTCGCGGAGAGCCACGTCTCGCTGTTCGACGGCAGCAACGCCGGGCTGGCGATGGTCGACCGGCCGGTGTTCTCGGTGCAACACCACCCAGAGGCCTCGCCCGGACCGATGGACTCTTTCTACCTCTTCGGACGGTTCGCCAGGATGATGGACGAGGCGCGCGCCCGCTCCCCGACACCGGCGCGATAAGGACCTTGCTTGGAAGCCGCGATGGCCCCATAATAGAGGCATCGAATTCGTCAGGGTTCGGCCGCTCTTCCTTGCTCCTCCAAAAAGAGGAGCCCCGGACCCGCCTTCCGATCCTCACCGATTTTGATTGAAAGCAATAAGGTTCCGCGCTGTGCGGCGCCTTCATCTAAAGGACTAAATCTAAATGGCTACCGGTACTGTCAAATGGTTCAACAGCCAAAAAGGCTTCGGCTTCATTCAGCCGGACGCTGGCGGATCTGACGTTTTCGTTCACATCTCCGCGGTCGAGCGCGCGGGTCTGGGCACTCTTCGCGAGGGCCAGAAGATCACCTACGAACTCGAACGCGACGCCAAGAACGGCAAGATGTCCGCCGGCCAACTCCAGGCCTAGGACTTCTTCGAACCAGCAAGAACGATGGGCCGGCGCCTTCCAGCGCCGGCCCATTTTCATTTTCAGCCGCTACGAAGGGCGAGCGAAAACATGGCGAGGGGATGGGCGGCGGCGCCGGCTCTATCAATCGCCTTGGCGACGGCGGCGATGGCCGCAGACCAACCCCTCTATGCTCCGGCGCCAGCGTGGGTGAAGCCGGCCTTAATTCCGTCGGCGCCTCCAGGCGGCGATGGCGCGATCCAAACGCTGCTGCAGGACAATCAGACGAATTTCGGCGCTGCAGAAACCGCCTTCTACAATGAGATGGCGTGGAAGGTCCTCACGCCCCTGGGGTTGGCGGCGATCGGCAACCTGGTCGAGATCTGGAGACCGGACACCGACACCCTGACCGTTCATCGCCTGCGTATCATCCGCGCCGGCCATGTCGAAGATCTGCTGGCCGAGGGCAAGAAATTCACCGTCCTGCGCAGGGAGGCCAACCTCGAGTCCGCGATGCTCGACGGAACCCTCACCGCGACGATTCAGCCCGAGGGGCTTCAGGTGGGAGACGTGGTGGATCTTGCCTTTACGCTCGTCCGCCGGGACCCGGTCCTTCAAGGCAAATCCGACAGCCTGGTGCGGTTGGTTCATTCAGGAGTGGCCGGACGGGTCCGGATCCGTGACATCTGGCCTTCGACAAAGAAGATGCGCTGGCGCGTCACCGAGGGGCTGAACGATCCCTCGATCACCAATACCGTCCAGGGGACCGAACTCACGATCGACCTTCCCCTGGCGGTGACGCCAAAGGCGCCGCTGCGGGCGCCTGCCCGGTTCGGTCGGCTCGCGGAACTGTCAGTCAGTGATTTTCGCAATTGGGCCGAGGTCTCCGCGCTCTTCGCCCCGCTTTACGCCAAGGCCGAACGGCTCGAACCGGGGTCACCCTTGGAGGCGGAAATTAAGAGGATCAAGTCGGCGACCCCCGATGCGGAGTCACGGGCCATGGCGGCGCTGTCGTTGGTCGAGTCACAAACCCGATATTTCGCTCTGGCCATCAACCTCGGCGGCTGGATACCGGCGACCGCCGATGAAACGTGGCGACGGCGATTCGGCGACTGCAAGGGCAAGACTGCAGTGCTCCTCGCGCTCCTGCATGGTTTGGGAATCGAGGCGGCGCCGGCCCTCGTGAGCATCAGCGGCGGGGATGGCCTGAACGAGCGCCTTCCGATGGCCGATGTCTTCGATCATGTCCTTGTGCGGGCGATGATCGCCGGCAAGGTCTACTGGCTGGACGGAACCCGGCTCGGGGACCGCAGCCTCGGCGATCTCACGATTCCGAACTACCATTGGGCGCTGCCTGTCATGGCCAGCGGCGGCAAACTGGAGCCGCTCGTGCCAGCGCCGCTGACCCGCCCGGAAAGGGAGGAATTGGTGCGGATCGACGACTCCGCCGGGCTCGACAAGGCCGCGCCGGCCCACCTCGAAAATATCTATCGAGGCGATGAGGCGATCGCCATGCGCACGTTGCTCTCCAGCCTCGGTCGCTCCGACGCCGAGCGTTTCGTGCGGGAGTTCTGGGCCAGCAAATACACCTGGATCGAAGCGACCAAAGTCGGCGTCGATGTCGACACACCGGACGGCTCGACCCGCCTCACCATGGACGGGAATGCCAAAATGGATTGGCCGATCGGTCCAACCGGCCGTCAATTCGACATCGGTGAGAGCAGCCTAGGCGGCGACATCAGCTACCGGCGCGAACCCGGTCCGCATGCCGACGCGCCCTTCGCCGTGAACCATCCCAGTTTCGAAAAACGGACGGTGAGGATAGCGCTGCCCAGGGCGGGCGTCGGTTTCAAACTCGTCGCAGGCGACGACATCGACGCGACGATCGGGGCCGTGGCCTACAGACGCGTTTCACGGATCCAGGACGGGATCGTGACCATGGAGGCCAGCCAGCGAAGCATGGCGCCCGAGTTTCCGTTCTCGCAAGCGCCTGTCGTCGCCGCCGCCCTGCACCGTCTGTCCGCGACCGACGTAGTGATTGCTTTTGACGAGGCCACCGCAGAGGAGATGACGGACGCAACGCCGACCGATGCGGCCGGATTCACCGCCCGCGGCGCCCAGCGACTTTCGCGGGGAGCCTACGATCTTGCCATAGCCGACTTCGATCAGGCGGCGCGCCTCGAGCCGAAGGCCGCCAAACATGTCTACAATCGCGGCGTCGCCCGCTTCGAAAAGGGCGACGACAAAAGGGCTCTGGGGGATTTCAACCAAGCCCTGCATCTAGATCCCACTGATATCCAGACGCTCATGGCGCGCGGCGAGCTGCTGATCCTCGATGGCGACACGGCGGGCGCGAAGGATTTCGATCAGGCGGAGAAATTGGCGCCCACCGACCCGCGTGTTCTCGCGCGCCGGGCCGACACCTATCGCCGTGCCGGCAATTATGCAGCAGCAATCGCCGACTACGACGCATGGTTGAAACACTATCCCGACCACAAGGAACGAACCGCAATGCTGGCAGTCCGATGCATGACGACTGCTAGATGGGGGCGTGACCTGAAGGTCGGTCTCGACGACTGCGCGGCCTCACTCAAACTGAAGCCCGAAAACGCGTTCGCTCTCGAGGGCCGCGCCTTCATCGAGCTGCGAACCGGCGCATTCGATGCGGCGGTCACCGACTTCAATGCCGCCTTGAAGGTGGACGCCAAGGCCGCCGCCGCCCTCTACGGCCGCGGCGTCGCCGAACTGCGGAAGGGCCAGAAGACCGAGGGGAGCGCAGACATGGCCGCCGCCGCTGTTTTCGATCCTGATGTGGCGCGGGAGTTTTCCGCCTATGGATTGCGGCCCTGATGGCGAATGGCCTTCGGCTCGGCCGACGCCGGCTGCGCGGCTGCGGGGCTCGGCGGCGAGTCCAGACAGGTGACGACCCTGCAGAAGCGTTGCGCGGCGTCAGTTTGCACATCGTCATTCCAGTTCGCGGAGATTGCCTCGATTTGGGCCTGGACGGCGGACTTCGCCTTCTCGAGCGCCTGCCCGGCCGGACTGTCCATAAAGCGGGCCACTTCCATCAGCTGGGCCTCGGTCATGGCGCGCGCGAAGGTGTCCGCCGCTCGATCCATGATCTTCGGGTAAGCAAGGCTGTAGGCGGCGCGGAAGGCGTCGAACGCCGCTTTACTCTGCTGGGTGTCTGGCTGGCCGGCGCCTCGATTCGCCACAAACGCCTTCACATACTTGATGAAGCGGTCGCTGTTGTCGCGCAGTGGTCCGGCCTCACCCGCTTCCGCCAGCAGGCGTCGGGCAACGGCCCGGGCGTTTTCGCTCGGCGGCAGGCCGGCGGGCGCCGCCGCTTGGCTCGGCGTCTGCGTCGCCTCCAATAGAAAGTGCATCGGGATGTTGACTTGGGCCCCGGCGACCAGGGCCCCGTCCAGCGTCTTGGGCCGCATGTGAAAGAGCGGGGCCATGTTAATGGCGGCGGCGCCGAAGCCGACGCCGGCTGGCGTTTCGGAGATCAGCTGACAGGCCCCCAGCATGCCAAGCGCAGACACCGTGCAACTGATCAATGCGCGTCCCGGGATGCCCAGCAGCTGCGGGATGGCCGGGTAGAACCGCGCCATGTCCTCGCCCGATGGTTTGCTGATCCAGTCCGGATTGGTGATCGTCCCTTCAATCGGCATGGCGCCGCGCCGCGCCGCGAGGTCCCCATGATCGGCGGGGGGCGCCGCGGCGGCGCACAATGGCTGCGCGCAGAATAGAAGCAGGCTGAACGCTCGCGCCGTCGAGCCATGATTCACGGTCTTCCCCCCAATCTCGATGCGCCGCGATTTCCGCGAGCGTGTCATCCGTCGCGGCGTTGCCGGCCAGCCTCCAAGGACGATGATTCACAATACCGCTTCAGGTCGCATTGTGACAGCCGCCCATCGGACCCTCGCCCGGCTCGCGACTCCGCACCCACGCCGCTGGCCGGCGCGCCAAGCCTTCGATCCCCGACACAGGCGCGCCATTCCGCGCCGGCCGGACGTGCGAGCTTCGAGGCGGTCAATTGATGGGCCGGTGCCTTCGGGGCGCCGGCCCATTTTCATTTTCGGCCCTTTGCCATGATGACAATTCGACGATCAGGAAGTACGCCGGATCGCATAGCGCTCTAAGGCATCAGCACCGTGTCGACGACGTGGATCACGCCGTTGGACTGCATCACGTTGGCGATGGTGATCATCGAGGTTCCACCCTTGGCGTCGGTGAGTTCCAGTCCGCCGCCGGCCATGGCGATTGTCAGCGGCTCGCCTTCGACGGTGGTGAGGGTCGCCCGGCCGCCGCCGGATCGGATCATGCGCTTGAGATCAGCAGCAGTCAGCCTGCCGGCGACCACGTGATAGGTGAGGATCTTGGTGAGTGTCGCCTTGTTCGCGGGCATCACCAAGGTGTCGACCGTTCCCGCCGGAAGCTTGGCGAACGCCTCGTTGGTGGGCGCAAAGACGGTGAACGGTCCGGGGCCCTCGAGGGTATCAACCAGGCCCGCCGCCTTGACGGCGGCCACCAGGGTGGTGTGATCCCTGGAGTTGACGGCGTTTTCCACGATGTTCTTCGATGGATACATCGCCGCGCCGCCGACCATGGGATCGCGGTGCATCGACATCTGGGCGCTGGCCAGGCCGCCGGCGCTGAGGGAAATGGCCGCGGCGGCGACCAACAAATAGGATCTCGCACCAGGCATTTGGCGCTCCTTTGAAGATTGAGCCGCCAGGAACGACGACAATCGCTTAGACGAACGCGGCGGCGAATTGGATCACTGCGGCCAGCGCCGCGAAGCGCGACCGCCACCGCTTGCGACTCTCCGGCCGCGCCGCTAAACGACCCGCTTAGCCTTCAATCCGGCGAATTTTCCGGACGCGCCAAGCCGCGCGGCCGCCCATGCGCGCGAGTGACGATGCCAAGACGCACCGACATCTCCTCGATCCTGATCATCGGCGCCGGCCCCATCGTCATCGGTCAGGCCTGCGAGTTCGACTATTCGGGCGTCCAGGCCTGCAAGGCGCTGCGGGCCGACGGCTATCGCATCGTCCTGGTGAACTCCAATCCGGCGACGATCATGACCGATCCGAACCTCGCCGACGCCACCTACATCGAACCGATCACGCCAGAGATGGTCGAGAAGATCATCGTCAAGGAACGCCCCGACGCCCTGCTGCCGACCATGGGCGGTCAGACCGCGCTCAACGTCTCCCTGGCCCTGGAACGCTCGGGGGTCCTCGCCCGGTACGGGGTCGAGATGATCGGGGCGAGGGCCGAGGCGATCGAGAAGGCGGAGAACCGCGAGCGGTTCCGCGACGCCATGGACGAAATCGGCCTGGAAAGTCCCAGGTCCCGCGCGGTCCGCTCGCTGGCCGAGGCGCTCGAGGCGCAGGAGGCGATCGGCCTGCCGGCGATCATCCGGCCCTCCTTCACCCTGGCCGGAACCGGCGGCGGGATAGCCTACAACCTCGAGGAGTTCCGCGAGATCGTCGAACGCGGCCTCGAGCTCTCGCCCACCGGCGAGGTGCTGGTCGAAGAAAGCGTGCTCGGCTGGAAGGAGTTCGAACTGGAGGTGGTCCGTGACCAGGCGGACAATTGCATCATCGTCTGCTCGATCGAGAACGTCGACCCGATGGGCGTGCATACCGGCGACTCGATCACCGTCGCCCCGGCCCTCACCCTCACCGACAAGGAATATCAGCGGATGCGGACCGCGGCGATCGCCGTGCTGCGCGCCGTGGGGGTGGAGACCGGCGGTTCGAACGTCCAGTTCGCAGTCAACCCCGCCGATGGCCGGATGCTCGTCATCGAGATGAACCCACGGGTATCGCGCTCCTCGGCCCTGGCCTCGAAGGCCACCGGATTTCCGATCGCCAAGATCGCCGCTCGACTGGCCGTCGGCTACACCCTCGATGAACTGATGAACGACATCACCGGGGCGACACCCGCTTCGTTCGAACCGACGATCGACTATGTCGTGACCAAGATCCCCCGCTTCGCGTTCGAGAAATATCCCGGCGCCGAACCGCTGCTCACTACCCAGATGAAGAGCGTCGGCGAGGTGATGGCGATCGGCCGCACCTTCGCCGAGAGCCTGCAGAAGGCCCTGCGCGGGCTCGAGACCGGGCTCTTTGGCCTCGACGAGATCGAGATCGACGGGGCGGCGGACCCGGACACCGGGCGGGCGGCGGTCGTCAGGGCGCTCAGCGTTCCCAGGCCCGAGCGCCTGCTGATCATCGCCCAGGCCTTCCGCCACGGCCTTTCGGTGGAGGAGATCGCCGCCGCCTGCGCCTACGAGCCGTGGTTCCTGCGCCAGATCCAGGCTCTGGTCGAGGAGGAGGCGGATGTCCGCCACGCCGGCCTGCCACTCGATGCGCCGAGCTTCCGTCGCCTCAAGTCGCACGGCTTTTCCGATGCCCGCCTGGGCGTGCTCACCGGCCGCGGCGAAGCCGCTGTCCGCGCCGCCCGACACGGCCTGGGCGTGCGGCCGGTCTTCAAGCGCATCGACAGCTGCGCCGCCGAGTTCGAGGCGATCACGCCCTATATGTATTCGACCTACGAGAGCGGATTCGCGGGCGCGCCCCCGCAATGCGAAGCCGATCCCACGGCCGCCCGCAAGGCGATCATCCTGGGCGGCGGTCCCAACCGGATCGGCCAGGGAATCGAGTTCGACTACTGCTGCTGCCACGCCGCCTTCGCCCTGGCCGAGATCGGGATCGAGTCGATCATGGTCAACTGCAACCCCGAAACCGTCTCGACCGACTACGACACCTCCGACCGCCTCTATTTCGAGCCCCTGACGGCCGAGGACGTCCTGGAGCTGATCGCGGTCGAGGCCTCCCGGGGCGAGTTCATGGGAGTGATCGTGCAGTTCGGCGGCCAGACTCCGCTGAAGCTCGCCCATGCGCTCGAGAGGGCCGGGGCGCCGATCATGGGAACAACCCCCGACGCCATCGATCTGGCGGAAGACCGGGAGCGCTTCCAGAAACTGCTGCATCGGCTGCGGATCGCCCAGCCGGTGAACGCCATCGCGCGCAGCTGGCTCGAGGCGATCGACAAATCCAACGAAGTCGGCTTTCCGATCGTGATCCGCCCCTCCTACGTGTTGGGCGGCCGAGGCATGGAAATCATCCGCGACGGCGAACAACTGGCCAGATACATCGCCAATGCCCGGGACATATCCATCGAGCATCCGGTGCTGATCGATGCCTATCTCTCCCGCGCCACGGAGGTCGACGTCGACGCCATCGCGGACGGCGAGACGGTGTTCGTCGCCGGGGTCCTCGAACACATCGAGGAGGCCGGGGTCCATTCCGGCGACAGCGCCTGTTCCCTGCCAGCGTTCTCTCTCCGTGTAGAGACGACAGACGAGCTCAAGCGGCAAACCGAGGCCCTGGCCCTCGCTCTAAACGTCCGTGGTCTGATGAACGTGCAGTTCGCCATCGAAGAGCCGCTCTCGGAGAACCCGCGAATCTTCGTCCTCGAGGTGAATCCCCGGGCCAGCCGCACCGTCCCCTTCGTCGCCAAGACCGTCGGCGCGCCCCTGGCGGCGATCGCCGCCAAGGTCATGGCGGGCGTCCCGCTGGCGAGCTTCGGCCTCGCGGCGATCGCCCATGATCATGTCGCGGTGAAGGAGGCGGTGTTTCCCTTCGCCCGGTTCCCTGGGGTGGACACTGTCCTTGGGCCGGAAATGCGCTCCACCGGCGAGGTGATGGGCCTGGACTGGAGGCGCCCCGGGGAAACCCTCGCGCCGGCCTTCGCCCGCGCCTTCGCCAAGAGTCAACTGGCCGGGGGAACCATCCTTCCGGCCGCCGGCGCGGTCTTCGTATCGGTCAGGGACACCGACAAGCCGTGGATTCTCGAACCGCTGCGCCTGCTCCTGGCGCAGGGCTTCAAGATCCTGGCCACCGGCGGCACCCACCGTCATCTCAGCGAACACGGGATCGCGTCGGATCCGGTGAAGAAGGTTCTCGAGGGTCATCCACACGTCGTCGACGCGATGAAGAACGGCAGTGTGCAGCTGGTCTTCAACACCACCGAGGGCCGCCAGTCCCTGGAGGACAGCTTCTCGCTGCGCCGCGCCGCGCTGATGATGAAGATCCCCTACTACACCACCACCGCCGGCGCCCTGGCCGCCGCCCAGGCGATAGCGGCCCAGGCGGACGGCGCCCTCGAGGTCCGTCCCCTGCAGAGCTACCACTGAGGCGCTCCCGCTCTGAGAGGCTATCGGAGACCCAGTTCCTCTGCCCGGCTAGGCATCGAGCCGATCGGCGAGCTCGGTGAAACTCGCCACCGCGAAATCGAAGGCGTCCGCCGGCCATGGCCTGTCGGCGTGCGCCGGGCCGAACTCCGCCGGCCGGTGGACATAGGCGGTGCGAAAGCCCCGCCCCGCCGCGGCGCGTAGGTCGGCGGGGTGGGCGGCGACCATCAGGCACTCGCCCGGCTGGCATTGGAGCGCCGCGGCGGTCCGGTCATAGGCTTCCGGCGCCGGCTTGTAGGCGCGGGCGACCTCCGCGCCGAGGATCACGTCCCAAGGCAGGCCCGCCCTCTTCGCCATGTTCACCAACAGAGCAATGTTTGCGTTGGAAAGCGTCGCCAGGATGAAACGCTGCTTGAGGCGGGTGAGGCCGTCGAGAACGTCCGGCCACGGATCGAGTCGGCGCCAGGCGCGATTGAGTTCATCGACCTCTTCCGTCGAAAGGGCCTCGATCCGGTGTTCATTCAGCAGGACCAGCAGGTTCTCCCGGTGCAGATCATCCAGGATCGCGAAGGGCCTTTCGCCGCTGCGCACCTTCTCCATCGCCGGCTGGTAAAGGCCGCGCCAGCGGTCGGCGAAGGCCGGCCAGTCCAGGGCGTGTCCCTTGGGGCCGAGAATGGCCCGCGCCTCGCGGGCGATCGATGAGCGCCAGTCGACGACCGTGCCGAAGACGTCGAAGGTGAGCGCCTTGATGGGCAACGCGCTCAGGCTCGTGTGACGGGTTCGGGGGGCCAGTTCAGAGCGCTGGCTCTTTGAAACGCCGGACGGGCGGACAAGCGATCGTCATAGGAGACGAGCGCCGGCGACCTTGGCAGAAGCTCGCAGAAGAGCCCGATGCTAACCGTTGCGCCGACCATCACGTCGGCCGCCGTGAAAACCTCTCCGAGCAGAAACGCGCCGCCTTGGAGGGCGTGGGTGAGATCGGCCACGACCACGTCCAGATCGGGCCAGCCGACGCCCCAACCGTTGCGTCTGGACGTGATCGTGGTCTCGGCAAGCTCGCGCGCCGGCTCAAGGACGGCGGTGGCCCAGACGAGCCACCTCAGATAGGCGCCGCGCTGCGCATCCTCGATCCTGGGCGCGAGGGCGCCGTAGCCGTAGCGATCGGCCAGCCAGATGCAGATCGCCGGGTTTTCGCTCACCACCGCCTCGCCGTCGACCAGGGTTGGCGTCCGACCAGAGGGATTGAGCTTCAGAAGTTCCGGCGGCGGCGCGCGCCCGGGCGGTGGCACGATCTGGGACCGGTATGAGAGACCCAGTTCCTCCAGCATCCACAGGGCCACAAAGGCCCGGCTGGCCAATGAGCGGTAGAGCACGATTTCCTCGCCCGCCAATGCGCCGCTCCTCTTACCACAGGGTCAGCCTTGGCGCGCCCGAACCGCAGTGTAGAACGCGCTGAACGTGAATCAACGGGAGCCGAGCCATGGGACGGGTGCAAGGCAAGGTCGCGCTGGTCACCGGCGGCGCGAGCGGGATCGGCGCGGCCTGCGCCGAGATCCTGCACCGCGAAGGCGCCCTGGTGGTGATCACCGACCTGCAGAACGACAAGGGCGCGGCCCTGGCCGGCAGCCTGGGCGGCAAGGCGCGGTTCCTGCCTCATGACGTCACCAGCGAGGAGGCGTGGGTCGAAATCGTCGGCGAGGTGGAGCGCGATCTGGGCCGCCTGGACATCCTGGTCAACAACGCCGGCATCGGCCTTGGCAGCCCGAGCATCACCACCATGAGCCTGGCCGATTTCCGCCGCCAGCAGGCGGTGAACGTCGAGGGGGTGTTCCTGGGGATCAAGCACTGCCTGCCGCTGATGCGCAAGGCCGGCAACGGCGGCTCGATCATCAACATGTCGTCGGTGGCCGGCCTCAAGGGCTCGCCTTTCCTGGCCGCCTATTGCGCCACCAAGGGGGCGGTGCGCCTCTTCACCAAGGCGGTGGCCATGGAATGCGCGAACGCCAAGGACGGGGTGCGGGTGAACTCCGTGCATCCGGGAATCATCGAGACCCCGATCTGGGAGACGATCACCGGACTTGGCGAAGCGGGGTCCAACGCCCCGCCCGACCTGGACGCGATGTCGGCGCTGGCCGTGCCGCTCGGCGTCAAGGGCATGCCCAACGACATCGCCCAAGGCGTGCTGTGGCTCGCCAGCGAGGAGTCGCGTTATGTCACCGGCGCCGAACTGGTGATCGATGGCGGGCTTTCGGTGCGCTAGGCCTGGCCGCTCACCAGCAGCACCGCCGCGCCCACGGCGATCAGGCCGACTCCCGCCAGGCGGGCCGGCGTCGCCTTCTCCTTGAGGAAGATTACCGCGATGGCCACGCCGAACAGGATCGAGGTTTCCCGTAGCGCCGCAAGCCTGGGTGTCGCGCCGAGGCGAAAGGCCCACAACGCCAGGCCGTAGGTGAGGATCGAAAAGGCCCCGGCTATGAGAGCGGGCCTCCACTGGGCCCGGGCCGAGGCGACGAACACCGGGCCGCGCCATAGGGCGAACGCCGCGCCGATCACCCCGCCGTCGATCAGGAACGACCAGGCGATATAGCTGGGCGCGCTGGGCGCCGCGCGCACCCCCTGTGCGTCCAGGACCGTGTAGAGGGCGATCGAGGAGCCCGTGAGCAGCGACCACGCCAGGGTCCGCCGATCCATATGCCTTCCAAGCGCGGTGGCGAGCACACCGCCGCTGACCAGCACCACGCCACCGGCCACCGGGATGCTGATCGGCTCGTGAAACATCCCCACCGCAACCAGAGCCGCGAGGGCCGGCGCGATGCCGCGGAAGACCGGATAGGCGACCATCATGTCGGCGCCCTCGAAGGCCTTGATCAGGGCGAAGAGGTAGACGAAATGCGTCGCGCCGGACGCCGCCAGCCAGCCCCAGGCGCCGTGCGGCAGCGGCAGGAAGAACGCCGCCGGCAGGATCAGCAGCGCCGAAAAACCGTCGATCAGCGCCCGGCTCGACATTTTGTCGCGGCCGGACTTCAAGATCGCATTGACCACGGCGTGCGCCGCCCCGGAGACGAGGATCATCACGCTGGCGGTCATGGCGGGGGTCATGGCGAAGCTTTGGCCCGCGTTTCCCGAGCGTCTGTCAAATCGTCGGTCGGCGCTCGCGACGGTAGGCCAGGCCCGCAAGGCGGTCGACTCGCCGGGCGGCGCCGCGCACCGGCCCCAATCTCGAGTTTGGCTCGGTGCGCAAGGCCTACATCCTGCAATACTGTTTTGACGGCTCGATCGCCACCCGGGGCGGCGTCCGCCAGGCCCAGGACGACCCACAACGCCAGTTCAAGATCCTGGAGGGCGGCCGGCCCTGCCCGCCCACGCCTCTGCGGTGAGCAGCCAAACCTGTCGGGGAAACTCGCCGCTGACGAACTTGCCCGGTTCGGTGGCGATCAGTTTCGCCCCCTGCCGCTGCTTGACCCGCGCCGAGCCGAGATTCGGCTGCGCGTTGGAGAGCCACAACCGCGGCCAACCAAGCTCCTCCAGCGCGTAGTCGGTGACCCGGTCCGCCGCCTCGGTCATAAGGCCGCGACCCCGGAAGTCCGGGTCCAGCCAGAAGCCGCGCATGTCCCGACTCTGGCCGTCATCCGGCCAAAGGCTGATCCGGCCGACCATCTCGCCAGGGCCGCCTTCCTTCAAGAAGAGACTCCAATGACTCTTCGATCCGGCCGCCAGCTGATTCAGTGTCTCGACCATGTTCTGATGGGCGCCGTCGGCCGGATAGGGCCACGGCACGACCGCGCTCAGGAATTCCACCACCTCCCAACGCGGGAACCGCCGCTGGACGGCCGGGACGTCGGCGGGCGAGCATGGACAGAGCCACAAGCGCGCGGTCTCGAACAAGGGCGTGGGCGGCATCCTCATCAGGACACTCTAACAGCGTGCGCGCAGACGACCTTCGCCGATTGGCGTTGACCCGCCGCCTGCTCTTGGAAACTGTCGGCCATGCCCAGCATTTTCCCAAGACTGCTCCCGATCCTGCTGCTCGTCGGCTCGAACGTGTTCATGACCTTCGCCTGGTACGGGCATCTGAAGTTCAAGGACCGGCCGCTCGCGCTCGTCGTCGTCGCCAGCTGGTCGATCGCCTTCTTCGAATACTGCCTGGCGGTTCCGGCCAACCGCTGGGGAAGCGCCGTCTACTCGCCGGCGCAGCTCAAGGCGATCCAGGAGGTGATCACCCTGGCGGTGTTCTGCGGATTCTCGATCCTTTATCTTGGCCAGAAGATCAGGCTCGAGCAGGTTCTCGGCTTCGCGCTCATCGCCGCCGGCGCCTTCTTCGTGTTCCGCGGCCAAGCCCATCCGACGTGACCAAGAGCCCGCCCCTCGCCTTGCATCCCGAGCACGCGAAACTGCTCGCCGAACTGCGCGCCGCCGCGCGGCCGACGTCTCTGGAGCGACACCAACGAGATTCCTATGGCGGGAGCGGCCACCTTTTCTATTGCGTCTCGGCGCCGACGCGTCGCGCGATCGCCAAGGCGTGGCTCGCGAAACACCGGAGCCTTGACGTCAAAGACTTCCTCGCTGCGGTCGAGAGCCTTTTCGCCGGCCAGTCGCATGAGGAGAAGACCCTCGCGGCGTTGCTCGTGGGCTGCCACGCAACGGCGCGGCGAGAGGTGCGTCCCAGCGACATCGACCGCTGGCTCGGACAGCTGAACGGCTGGGCGGAGATCGACGCCCTCTGCCAAAACGTCTTCGGCTTCGAGCAGATGCTGGCGGCGTGGCCAGACTGGCGGCGTCTCATCCAGCGGCTGGCGAGGGACCAGAACATCAACAAGCGCCGGGCGGCGCTGGTTCTGCTCAACGCCCCGGTCCACTATTGCGACGACCCGCGCTTCTCCGATCTGGCCTTTGCGACCATCGCCACCCTCTCCGGCGAGCGCGACATCCTCATCACCAAGGCGGTCTCCTGGCTGCTCCGCTCGATGGTCAAGCGGCGCCGGGACGAGGTGGCGCGCTACCTCGCCGAGCACGGGCCATCCCTTCCCAGGATCGCGGTGCGCGAAACCGCGACCAAGCTGGCGACCGGGACCAAGAGCGGGCGTGGGCGGACGTCGTCGAGATGACAGCCTTGCGGCCTCGCGGCGCCCGTGGGTCGAGATGACCTTCACCAAGCGCCTTCGTGATCCGATCATGCGCGGCGAGATCACCTGCAGCGTGCGCATTTGGCGCCGCGCGCGGGTGAAAGTGGGTGGCCGCTACCGTCTGGGGCCGGGCGCCATCGAGGTGACGAGCCTGCGCCAGATCGCGTTTTCCGATATCACGCCCGAACTGGCGCGGCGCTCCGGATTCGCCGGCGCGGTCGACCTGTTGAAGGTGGCCAAGCACGGGCCGGGCGAGAACGTCTATCTCGTCGAGTTCGAATATCGGCGTGGCGACGAGCAGAGCCACCCGCGGCCAGACGAGACCTCGCCCGCCCCGCCGCGCGAGGACGCGTGAGGCATGGACTATGACAAGACGAACATGCCCGGCGCCTACGACGCGGGGCGAGGCTATTCCCCCGAGGTGCTCGCACACTGGCTTTCGGTGATCGCCAGGTGGGCGCCGAAGAAGCGCGACCTGGACATTCTCGACCTGGGTTGCGGCACGGGCCGATACTGCGAAGCGCTGGCCGCGCATTTCGACGCGCGCGTGGTCGCTATCGACCCCTCCGAGCAGATGCTCGCCCTCGCCCGGGCAAAGGCCACCGGGCGCGTTCGTTATCAACAGGCGCGTGGGGAGTCCCTGCCGCTGGGCGATGCTTCCATCGACCTGATCTTCATGTCGATGGTGTTTCATCATTTCGACGATCCGGCCCGAGTCGCCCGGGAATGCCGGCGGGTTCTTCGGCCAAAGGCAACGGTCTGCCTGCGCGCCGGGACCACCGATCAGGTCGCGGGCTATGCCCACGCTCGGTTCTTCCCCAGAACCCCGGCGCTGTGGAGAAAGGATCTCCCGTCGCGGGCGACGATCACCTCGACTTTCGAGGCAAATGGGCTCGAGGAAGTTCGCCACGAGCTCGTGCCCAGCGAAGAGGCGCCCAATTGGCGGGCCTACGCCGCCAAGACCGGCCACCGCGCCAGTTCCATTTTGATTCAGGTCTCCGACAGCGAATTCGCCGATGGCATGGCCCTGCTGAGAAATTTCGCCGCGGGCCGGCCCGCGAACGAGCCGGTCGTGGAGATGGTCGACTTCTTCGTCTTTCGCGCCCCGTAGAATCCCGAAGCATCGGTTCACCGCTCGGGAATCTTGCGCGAGCGCCGCCTTGCCTTCCCCGGCGACTTCGGTCAATCTGGCCAGAGTTAGCTAAGGAAGATCGCCCATGCGAACCTACAATGTTCTCGAGGCGAAATCGAACCTCTCGCGACTGATAGATGCGGTGGAAAGCGGTCGGGAATCCGAGATCGTCATCGCTCGAAACGGCAAGCCGGCCGCACGCCTGGTGCCGCTCGATCCCAAGCCTCGCGGCCGCAGACTGGGGGTGGCGGATCGCGCGTTCACGGTCCCTGAAAATATCGACCGGCACAATGCGATCATCGCGCGTCTCTTCAGTGGAAGACGGGATTGAACCTGCTGCTCGACACCCATGTCGCTCTATGGGCCATCGCCGACGCCCGGCGCCTGCCGCCCGCCATATCCGAACTGATCGCGGATCCCGCCAACGAGGTGAGCGTCAGCGCTGTGACGATCTGGGAAATCGCCATCAAACACGCCTTGGCGCGAGGAGGCGCGGAAGACATGCCGGTCTCGGGCCGCCACGCCCTCCGGTACTTCCAACAGGCGGGTTATTCACTGCTCGGTGTATCGGCCGAACATGCCGCAATGGTGGAGGATCTGCCTCGCCTCCACGGCGATCCGTTTGATCGCCTGCTGGTCGCGCAGGCAGCCAGCCAGCCTCTCAGGCTGATCACCCACGATCCGGCGGTGGCCGCCAACAGCGACGCGATCATCGCGTTCTGACCAGAGCGCCACACCAAGACGCAAGAAACAATCGCCGAATTGACTCCCGCGAACCGGCGGCATAGCAACGCGCGGATCCTCCACCCGACGAAGAGGCGCTCATGCGCAGCCCGTTTCGCCACAAAGCACGCGCGATCGCGCCGGCCGCCGTCACCGGCGCCGGGGGCGCATCGGCTCGCGAGGTGAACGTCCGCTGAGGCCGCCAACGACAAGGCGACCCTAGCCTCCCACCCCTCCCGAGCCCGGCGGCGCTTCGGAGGGGTTTTCTACGCCCCGTCATTCCGCAGGCGTCCCCGGGTTCGGCCTCTCTGAAGAAGGCCCTGCTCGAGTGACCGTCTCGACCTACAAGACAGCAAGTGTGGAGGGACCGGCAGCCTCGCCGAGGCAGGCTGCGTGGTTCATTGAAGCTCGCGCCCTGGCCGCACTCGCCGGCCCGCTGATTCTCACCCAGCTCGCGCAGATGGCGATCTTCACCACCGATGTCGTCCTGCTGGGCCGGTTCAGCAAGACCGCCCTGGCGGCGGCGGCGATCGGCAACACGGTGTATTATTTCGCCTGGCTGGTCGGCAGCGGCCCGGCCTCGGCGGTTGCGCCGATGATCGCCCATAGCCTGGGGGTGCGAGCGAACGAGAAGGCCGGGGTGCGCGCCGCCCTGCGCATGGGGCTGTGGGCGGTGGCGATCATCTCGCCGCCGATGATGGCGGTGATGTGGTTCGCCCGGCCGATCCTGCTTGGCCTGCATCAGGACCCGGTGCTCGCCGCCGGCGCCGGCCAGTTCGTCGGCATGCTCTCCTTCGGCCTGCCGTTCACCCTTGGCTATCTGGTGCTGCGCAACTTCGTCACCGCCCTTGGCCGGCCCAACGCCGCGCTGTGGGTCATGGCCGCGACGATCGGCTGGAACGCGCTCGCCGGCTGGGCCCTGATCTTCGGCCACTTCGGCGCGCCGAGACTGGGGATCGTCGGCTCGGGCCTGGCGACCGCGTCCTCGTCAATTTTCAGCTTCCTGGCGATGGTCACGGTGATCCAGGCGAGCCCGGCCCTGCGCGCCTATCGGATCTTCCGCCGGTTTCACCGCCACGCGCGCTTCAAGCTGGCCGAGGTGTTCCACCTGGGCCTGCCGATCGGCATGACGATGATGCTGGAGAGCATGTTCTTCAACGCCATGACCCTGATCATCGGAACCTTCGGCATGGTCCAGGTGGCGGCCCACCAGGTGGCGATCAGCGTCGCCTCGATCACCTTCATGGTCCCGCTGGGCGTCGCCATGGCCGCGACCATCCGGGTCGGCCTGGCCGCGGGCGCCGGCGACCGGCCAGGAGCGCGGCGCGCCGGATTGACGGCCATGGGCATGGGCGTCGCCTTCATCGCCGCCGGTGGGATTGCGATGGCCCTTCTAGGGGACCGGATCGCCGGCCTGTTCGTCGGCGGGCGGGCGAAGGACGATCTGGCCACCATCGCCCTGGCGGCGCTGTTCCTGAAGGTCGCGGCGGCCTTCCAGGTGTTCGACGCCCTGCAGGTGGTGGGCGCCTTGTCGCTGCGCGGTCTCAAGGACGCCAAGGCGCCGATGTTCATCGCGGCGGGGAGTTACTGGCTGGTGGGCGCGCCGGTCAGCGTGGTCCTGGGATTCGGCCTGCACATGCGCGGCCTGGGCGTGTGGATCGGCATGGCCGTTGGCCTGGCCGCGGCCGCGATCGCCATGGTGGCCCGGTTCCAGCAACTGACGAAGGACGGCCGGCACGGCGCCTGACTTCTCGCTCTCCCAAGGCGCGGACTTTATGCAGCCAAGCGCAGCGCTTGTTCCGGGTCCTTGTCGAAGAGGGTCTTGTGGTTGGCGCTGCAGAAATAGTAGGTGCGCGCCCGGTAGCGGGAGGTCATGGGCGTGCCCGCCGCGACCGCCATGCCGCAAACGGCACAGGTCGGGCCGCGCGCCGCCTCGGCGTAGATGGCGTTGTCGGCCCCGGATGCATCCAGCCAGCCGGCGCCCTGATATTCCATCGCCGAAGCCGTGAGCAAAGCCCGGCGCCGGCCGAAGTACCGCTCCACGACGTGGAAGGCCAGATCGATGCCGCAGGTCAGGCCGCCCGAGGAGGCGATGGCGCCTTCGTCGACGAAGCGATAGCCGCGCCGCACGTGGATGTCGGGGTATTGCATCGCCAGCATGGCGTAAGCGCTGTGATGCGTCGTGGCCGACTTGCCGGAGAGCAGCCCGGTCTTGGCCAGGGTGAACGCGCCGGTGCAGATCGACATGGTGAGGTCCGTGTGCGCCGACGCCTTGCGGATCCAGTCGATCATCGCTTCACCGTCGCCCCCCTGCGCCGGAATGACGATCATCCTGGGCGGCGGGGCGGTCGCGAAGGTGTAGTCGGGCGTCACCTTCATTCCGCCGAAGGTTTCGACCGGATCGCTGGTTTCGGCGACCGTGTAGAGCTGGAACCCGCGCCGCATGCTCATGTCCATCGAGCCGTCGGCGCCGATCATCGAAGCGTTCAGAAAGACTTCCCAGGGTCCGGCGAAATCGATCACGATCGCATCCTTGGAGATCGGGAAGGCCACCGCGATCCTGCCGCTCGGCGGGGGTTCGAGGGGCATGACGCCGGCCGCCGCCGTTGATACGGCCGAACCGCCATTGGCGGCGGCGGCTTGCGCGATGCCGAACGATGTCGCCGCCGCCAACGGGCCAAGCACGGCCGAACTCTGCAGCAATCCTCTGCGGGTGGTCCCTTGCCGGGTCACTTTGCACTCCGTTCTCTCGTTGATGGGTTGCTGGTCCACGAACCCTGAAGCTGATCGGCCACCCGCCCGATGAACCTGCGCCGGTAGTCTTTGGGGGGCACGCCGAGGACGCGGAGGAACGACCGCCGCAGGGACTGGCCCGACCCGAACCCGCAGTCGTCGGCGACCTTTTCCAACCCATCCGCCGACTCTTCGAGCCGCCGACGCGCCGCTTCGACGCGCAGGCGTTCGACATACCTGGCCGGAGTGGAGCCGGTGTCGCTGACGAACCGCCGCGCGAAGTTCCGCGGGCTCATCCCCGCCCTCTCCGCGAGCCTCTCGACCGGAAGATCCGCGCCGAGATTGTCGCAGGCCCAGGACCGGATGTCCTCGAACCGCCTTCGGTCCGAAGCTTGTAAGGAAAGGGCCGCGCTGTACTGCGACTGGCCGCCAGACCTGCGCAGATAGAGCACCATCTCTCGGGCCACGGAAAGGGCCATCGGCGAGCCAAGGTCTTCCTCGACGAGGGCGAGCGCCAGATCCATACCGGCCGTGATCCCAGCGCTCGTGTAGGTCGTTCCGTCGCGGATGTAGATCGGGTCGGGATCAACCGTTATCCGGGTGAATTTCCTTGCTAACTCCGCCGCGGACTTCCAGTGCGTCGTCACCCGTTTGCCATCCAGAAGCCCCGCGTGGGCAAGCAGGAACGCTCCGGTGCAGATCGATCCGATGCGCCGTACATGGCGGGCGGCCCGGTTCAGCCAGGCCAACAGCTCACTGTCCAAGGCTGCGTCGTCGAGGCCGGCGCCTCCGGCCACGAGCAGGGTGTCGATGGGTCCGCGAAAGTCTCTGAACGTTTCGGCGCCGGCCAGAACCAATCCACAGTTCGTCGATATGGACGCGCCGCGCGTGCAACTCACCAACCGCACCTCATACGGTGCCTGCATCGTCGGATGCGCCTCGACGAAGAGTTCCGCGGCCCGCACGAAGATCTGGAACGGTCCGGCGACATCGAGAATCTGGGTTCGCGGAGCGGCGAGAAAAACGATCGTCTTGCGACGAGCGGCTGGCGGATGCGGGCTTGAGCGACTTCTCACGGACAAGACCTGGCCCGGAATCGGCTTGGCAGCAATGACAAAGAAAGGTCATTTTCTGCCAGACCAGCGTGTTCGCACCCGTCGGTCGTGTCGCGGATGTCCCTCGCTTGACACCTATGCATTCGCCGCGACAATCCGTGCCGCCGCGCGCACGGAAGCACATCGCCATGACCTACGCCCAGGGACGCACTTTCTACGATGCCGACAGCCACATCATGGAGCTGCCCGATTTCCTCAAGGACCATGCCGATCCGGAGCTTCGCGAGCGGATGCCGAAGATTCACGTGCCGAAGGTCGGGCCGCTGGCCAACCTGCTGGACGAAGCGCAGGCGCGCCGCGGCCACAGCCCCGAGCGGGTGGCCGAGCTGACGGCGCTTGGCGATGGTCTGATATCGGGACCCAAGGGCTATGCCGCCCTGGGCGCCTTCAACAGCGCCGAGCGCAGCCGCGCCCTGGACCTGCTCGGCTTCCATCGCCAACTGGTGTTCGCCACCTTCTCGGCCGGGCCGGCCTTCTCTGAGGCTCGCCCGGTCGAGGATCGCTACGCCGCCGCCCGCGCCCACAACCGGGCGATGGGCGAATTCACCGCCGGCGACGAGCGTCTCTACGGCGTCGCCCTGCTGCCGCTGGACGTGACCAGTCTGGCTCTAGCCGAACTGGACCATATCCTGGAGCTCGGACTCAAGGCGGTGTGGATTCCGCACCGGCCGTGCGGCGGCCGTTCGCCCGGCCACACCGACCTCGATCGGGTGTGGGCGCGCCTGGCCGAAGCTGGAGTCCCCTTCGTCCTGCACGTCGGCGGCCACCCCCTTCAGCTTTCGCCTGAATGGATGAACACCGGGCGCAAGATTCCCACCGACTGGCTGGGCGGCGGCGAGAATGTCCGCGGCAAGGACATGACCAGCCTTCACCAGCCCGCCGAGACCTTCATCGGGGCGATGGTCCTGGACGGGGTGCTCGAGCGGCACCGGCGCCTGCGCGGCGGAATCATCGAGCTGGGGGCCGGCTGGGCGCCGCAGATGCTCACCCGGCTCGACTGGGTGGCGGAGATCTGGCGCAAGTCAGAGCCCGAGCTCGCCGCGCTCACCCGCAAGCCCTCGGAGCAGATCATCGAGCAGCTCGCCTTCACCCCATTCGTCTACGAGAATGTCGGCGAACTGATCGACCAATCCGATCCCCGGCTCTATCTGTTTTCCAGCGACTATCCGCACACGGAAGGCGGCCGCCAGCCTCTCGGCCGCTTCGAAGCGAGCCTCGCGGGTCGAGGCGAGAGCGAAAAGGCGCATTTCTATTCGGGCAACTTCGCGCGGCTGTTCGAGCCGGCCTGAGGCCCTCGACCCTAGTCGAACACAGCCGCCAGGTTCTGGGGCCCCACGCCCTCCTTGTTGGCGCGAAGCTCGAAGTAGATCGAGGCCACCCCGACCACCGAGATGATGCTGGTGATCGTCCCGACGAGCGCCGTGCCGAAGACGCGTGGCAGGGCGACGAGCTGCCCGCCGACGGCCTGGCTCGCGATGGCGAGGCCGCCGGTGACGCCGAGGACGGTGAGCTGAACCAGGCCAGAGACGACGAAGAACACGAAGACCAAGCCGAAGATGCTCCAACGGCTGCCGCGGGTCAGATCGCCGCTGCGCGAGAGCGCCCCGAACACGCCGGTCCGCTCCACCACCACCGCGGGAACCGCGACCATCCACACGGTCATCAGGATCATGCCGGGCACGATGAGCAACAGGGTGGCCAAGGTGACGCCGATGCCGAACAGCAGACTGACGCCCGCCACCGGAAGCGCGAAGCGGAGCCCGGTGGCCAGGCAGTCTCCGAAACTGGCCTTGCGCCCGTCCGCCTCGGCGATGACGCCGTGGATGACCGCGGCCTGGAGCAGGGACGACAGGATCCAGCTGACCAGCCCGCCGATGATGATCAGCCCCACGTAGCCGGCCGCAAAGGCGGGCGCCGTCCGGGGGGCGGCGCCCGCCGTCGCCGGGTTGAGGCCGATCTGGAGCCAGGTGAGGGCGAAGGTCGGGATACCGGTCAGGACCACGGCCAGAAGAGCAAAGGTGGCGAGGTTTCGACCTATCGACCCGAAGGTCCGGGCGACTACTCGACCCATGTCGAGCCTCTCCCTGCCTGGGGCGATGGTCGTCATCGGCAAAATCCTCTGCTCGACGGCGGTCTAGGTGTCAAACTTGTCGCGCCGCCGGTGACCGAACAACAGCCGTCGCTCCAGCCTGCCGCGCAGCGCGGTGTAGTAGGCGCCCAGGAAGTCGCGGTCGGATTCGCTGGGGCCGGCGGCCCAGCCGATCTTGCGCCTGATGCGCATGGCCACCTCGATGATCATCGCCGAGCTGTTGCGGCGAATGACGTCCTCGAGGACCTGCAGCTCCTTGACGCCATAGGCGTCGATCTGCGCCGAGGTGAACGCGAATCGGCCGCCCCCGGCGGCGGCGTCGCCGGCGAGATCGGGCAGGAGGCGACGGCGCGGCGAGCGCACCACCCAGGTTCCGGCGACCAGGTCTCCGACACGAAGGCGATCGCGGTTGAACAGCGGGAAGAGCGCGAACACCCCGCACCAGACGATCCCCGCCAGGACGATCCAGGCGTCGACGCCGCGACCCTTGGTGACGAGGAAGGTCAGGGGCAGATAGACCTCGATCTCGCGCATCGCATTGCGCGCGAAAACCGCGTCGGCGGTGAGCGGACGGCCATCCCGGGAGGCGACCCTCAGCCCCAGGGCGCGCTTGCCGGGCGTCGCCGCGCCGGCCCTCAGTTCGAAGGCGACGAAGTATGCATTGCGCAGTCCGAAGAAGATGAGGAGCCAGAGAATCCCGAGCAGCTCCTGGGTCGGCCCGTGAAAAATGAGCGCCGCGATCAGGATGACGATCGTCGCCGCGACCAGGCAGCCGACAATGATCCCCGCGTCCAGAAGGAATGCCGCGGCGCGCTCGCCGGCGTCGCCCAGGACGAGCCGAAGATCGACGCCCTCGGGGGTGACCAGGCGGCGGACGCGGCCCGGCTTGTCGCCGGCGCCGGCGGCCGATCCAGCTTCAGCGGCGGCCATTGGCGAGCCTTCTGGGCCAGTAGAAATAGCCGGCCCAGGCCAGCGCCATGGCGAGGGCGATGAAGTAGCGCACACCGTCCGCGCGGATCATCTGGCGGCCCAGTCCCTCGAGGAGTCCCGCCGTGAACAGCATGATGACGACCCCGAACATCACCGTGGCGCCGTCTCGCCCCGCCTCGCCGACCGCGTCCATCCTCGACTTGTCGCCTGGAAACGCCACGGCCCAGCCGATACGCATTCCCGCCGCGCCAGCCAGACCGGCGGCGAAGAGTTCCGTCGTTCCATGGATGAACAGCCAGCCGCCGAGCTGGAAACCGAGGCCATGAGGGACGAAGAGCGCGAACATCGCCCCGACCATGCAGCCATTGTAGATCATCAAGAACGCGCTCGGGATGCAGAAGGCGAACCCCAGGGCGAAGGCCACGAGCGCGATCTGGGCGTTGTGAGTGAACAGAAAGGTCGCGAAGAAGGGAAGGCCCTGCGGCTTGGCCTCGTAGAGCGTCGAGCGGAGAAATTCCGTCGTCGCGCTCGGATCCCGGCCATCGCCGATCTGTGATGGAATGAAGGCGTAGAACCAGTCTGGATCCTGCCGCACCAGGGCGTAGGCGACGAGCGCTCCCAGGGCCATCAACAGCCCGGCCAGGGCCGTTTCGCGCCACAGCGCCCGCGCCGCGCGCGGCCAATCCCTGACGAAGAACCGACCCGCCCTCTGGAAAAACGTGGATCGCGTCCCGTAGACGAAGAAATAGGCGCGCGCGCACAGGCTCTCGAGATAATCGATCAGCTCGTGATCCAGCGAGGTCGCCCGCGCCACCGAGAGCGAAGACAGGGCGGCCCTGTAGAGCACGGGGATCGACAGCAGCTGCTGATCATCGAGAACCGCGGCGCCGTCGCGTTCGATCCGGCGCAGCCGCGTATCGAGCATGGCCCAGTCGGCCTCGCGTTCCTGGCGAAACCGCTGGCTCTGGAGGGTCGGCACCGCCACTTCCTCAGGTCCTCAGACTCGATTGCGCCGCTTGAGTTCGAGGTAACGATCGAGCAGCGCCGGGCCGACGTCCTTGGCCGGCGCATCGACAATCTCGACGCCCAGCCGGCGCAGGCGCGCGATGACCAGATCACGCTCGCGCAGCAGCGAGCCGGCGATCACCGCCCTGGAAACGTCTTCGGGGACCACCGGCTCGGCGTGGGTGAGGCCGTCGAGCTCCTCGTCCCGCATGACCACGAAGACGACGAGGTGGCGATTGAACAGACGACCGACGGTCTCGATCATCAGCTCGGCCGAGGTGAAGTCCGTGAACTCGGTGAACACCACGACCAGGGTCCGTCGGTCGAGACGATCGGCCAGAGCCGAGAGGCCATAGGTGTAGTTGGTCTCCTCGCTGGAATAGTCGATCTCGCCGGCCGACCGCTGCAGGGCCGAAAAGGCTCTCACGCCGGTCACAGGGCCGCTCATCCGCGCGGGGCGGGCGTCGAAACTGTAGAGTCCGACGCGGTCACCCACCTTGAGGCTGACGTAGGCCAGCAACAGAGCGGCGTTCAAGGCCCAGTCGACCCTTGCCAGGCCCGCGATCGGTTCGCACATCGAGCGGCCTGTATCGATCGCCAGCACCACCGGGTTGTTGCGTTCGGCGCGGTATTCCTTGGCAAGGGGCCGGCCGTGACTCGCCGACCGCTTCCAATCGATCATCCGGATGTCCATCCCCGGCTGGAAGTCCCTCAGTGAGTGAAAGTCGGCCCCCTCCCCGGCCTCCAGCTGCAGCTTCAGGCCGTGCGGCGCCTCGCGCGCGAAGAGGCGCACGCCTTCCTCCTTCACTCCCTCGATGTCCGCGGTGATCGTGACCTCCAGCCCAGGGTCGCGGGCGATCTGCTTCCACACCAGCCCCAACGGCGCTTTCCAGCGCGCCCAGACCTGAGCAAGGGCTGCCTTGCCCCTGCGGACCGGAATGAGCGCGAACCGCGCCCCGGCCGGGTTCTTGCCGACGATCTGGATGGTTGTCGGCGCAAGGGCCGAAAGAGCCGGGCCTGTCTCCATGGCGATTTCGAGCGCCCCGGGTCTCGCCTTGGCGAATGCGACGTCCACGGTCGCGACGCCCACGGCATTGACCGAGAAAGCGCGCGGCGCGCGGACATCGGTCACCACCTTGCGCCCATCGGCGCCGATCACGGCGTCGATCAATATCAGGCACCCGGCGAACGCGATCCACCCGACGCCGACCAGCCACAGGTCCGGGGCGAGCAATCCCAAGACCAGCGAGACCGGAGCGCCTGCGAGAACGAGGGCAATGGCCGCACGCGTCGGATAGACGGTTGCGTGGCCGCCGCGCTCGCCAGTCACCGTGGCGCCTCCACCTGCTCGATCAAGCCGGAAATGATCGCATCGGCCTTGCGTCCCTCGATCTCCGCGGCGGACGAAAGGATCACTCGGTGGCGCAAGACCGGCGGGGCGAGCGCCTTGATGTCATCGGGAATCACATAGTCTCGCCCGTCCAGCGCGGCCTTGGCGCGCGCCGCTGTGGCCAGCATCGCCGCCGAGCGCGGCGAGGCGCCGCCCTCCAGGTCCGCGGTCTCGCGCGTCGAGCGGACAAGGGCGACGATGTATTCGATCAGCGCATCGGTGAGCCTGGCAGTCGCCACCGCCTCGACCGCCTTCGCGATGCCCTCGGCCTCAATCACCGTCGAGACGCCCAGGGCGATCGGATCAGGCTGACCGGTTCTCAGCCCGTGGGTGGCGACGATGGCGCGCTCTTCCTCGAGACTGGGATACTTCAGAACATGTTTGAACAGGAACCGGTCGAGCTGAGCTTCGGGCAGGGGATAGACGCCCTGCTGCTCGATGGGATTTTGCGTCGCCACGGTCATGAAGCGATCGCTGAGCGCGTGCGATGCGCCATCGAGGGTCACCCGGCGCTCCTGCATGGCCTCGAGCAGTGCGGCCTGGGTTTTCGGCGGGGCCCGATTGATCTCGTCGGCGAGCAGCAATTCGCAGAAAATCGGCCCCCTGCGAAGGGAGAAGGTCGAGGTCTGAAAATTGTAGAGGTTCACGCCCAGAATATCTCCCGGCATGAGATCGGGTGTGAATTGAATCCGCCCGAAACCCAGGCCGAGGGTGCGGGCGAAACACTGGGCGATGAAGGTTTTCGCCACCCCGGGCGGTCCCTCGAGCAGCATATGGCCCCCGGAGAAGAGGGCGATGAGAAGCAGATCGATGGTTTCGGTCTGCCCCACCACCGCCTTGGCGATCTCGGCGCGCACCTTCTCGGCGACCTCGCGGACCTCAGCGACGTTCACGGGTCATCTCCCCTCTCCATTGATAGAGCTTACCGGCCGCGGTCATCAGGGCGGCGACATTCTTCGCTTCGCGCGCCTCGCGCATCAGCTCGGAGAAGGCCGCCGAGACGCCCTTTGCTCGGCCGAGGCGGTCGAGGAGCGCGTCCAGTTGGTCGTCATCGATGTCGCGGGGGGTGCCGATGGCGCGGGCGGTCATGGTCCGGGTGAGCGCACCATAGCCCTGGCCCATCCGATGCTCGCGCCGGACAAGCCGCACCAGGGCGGCCGAATTGTCGGCCAGGGCGCGTTTCCCGAATGCGAAGGCGGGGGCGAGCCGCAGCGGCGGACCAAAGCGAGTGGCGGCGTGCAGGCCCATCAGTGCGGCGGCGGCGAGGGCGCATAGGGTGGCCGCGAGGAATGGCGGCTCGAACGCGAGGCGCAGCAGGCTGCGGGTGCGGCTGAAGCCGGCCAGGGTGACATCGAAGGCGACCGGCCGGCCGGCGCGCAGGCCGTCGATCAGGGCGCTGGCCTCGCGCGCGTTGGCGAGCTGCGCCAGGCCGCGGTTGTTGAGCAGGTCGGGGTCGCTGAGAATATAGATCTCCTTGCCCGCGAGCTTGGCCAGGACCGTATCGCCGTATCCGTCGGCGAGCACCGAAGCCCAGTCCTGGTCCGGACCGGCGATGGATTGCAGGCTGTCGATCCTGCCGGCGACGATCTTCGAGCCGGCGGCGAACGAGCCCGGCGCGCCGGTGAGGATGGTTTCGGCGCGCCCGGGCCTGCGCTCGATATGATCGGTGTGATCGAAGGCCTGGAATACGCTCGTCTCGATGAGATCGGCGGGGGCGAGATCGAGCCGCGACACCCAGCCGGGGTGATCCTCGTCGGCGATCGCCGTCCACTTCGGCAGGACGATCAGTTCGGGACCCGACGCCTTGAGGGCCGCCATGGCGTGCGGGTCGCTGTCGAGACCCGGGGTGAGCACGAGCAACCTTTCCTTGCCCTCGAGATCGGGGTGCAGGGTTCGGCTTATGACCACTGGCGCGCCTTCACCTTCAAGAAGCTCGGCCAGGGCCGCAAAGCCGATCGCCGACTTGGAAAGGGCGTGGCTTCCCCCGTTGGATGCGGACCGCAGATCCGGCGCATAGGCGGTCAGGACCAGAAAGAGCACGCCCGAAACACCGCCGACGACCACCATCCACAGCACCGCCAGGCTGGAAAACGGCCCGGCCGCCCGCGATGGCGGCGGCGCGGTCACGCTCCGGCTCCCACCGCCCAGCTCTTCGGGTCGGCGAAGCTGGCGTAGGCCCGTCGGCAGGCGGCGAAACCTTCGGCGTCCAGAGCCATCCCGCCGAAGAAGCTCTTCTCCACGACCTCGGCGATGATCGCGAACGCACCTCGAGCCCGATGCGGCATCGCTTCGAGCCGGGCGATGTCCCGGCTGGTCAGCGCCGGACGGACCGCATGCGGCCGGCGACCGTCCAGATCCTCGATCGTGCGGAAGAGCAGCATGTGCGCCGCCTCGTCGAATCGCTGTTCGGCGGCAAGCCGATCGGCTTCATGCAGCAGGGCGCGGGCTCTGGACGCGGCGGGCCGCAAGCCCTCCGCTGGCGATGCAGCCGGCCCGGCGCGGCGGCGGTTCGGCGCGAGACGCCGCAGCCATCGGACCGCGGAGCGCCCGGCGAACGCGATGGCGATGATCGCAACGACTGCGAGAGCTATCAGAAAGAAGACGCGAAGAACCGGCCAGGCCGCGACCAGAACCTTGATCAGCGGGCCGAGCCACGAGGGCGGCTGAGCGGTCGACTTCTGGCTGACGGCGAATTGGATGGTGGGGTCGGCCACGAGCCGCGCATGCGACCACGCCACGCTTTCGGCCATCGCCGCCGCCCGTTCGCTGATCGCCATCGACCCCCCGCGAGCGCACTCTAATCGTCCGAAGACCCGCCTACGTGAAAGCAAATGGCCGAGGCAATACGAATTTTCGTCGCGGCGGCGGCGACAACGCTAGCCACGAGGTCCGGTCCGGTCTTGATCGCCGGGACTTGAAAAATACAGCCGGCGCCTCTATTCTTTCGCCCCCCGGACGTGCGCGCCCGCGGCCGGACTCAATATTGCGGAAAAAGGCGACCCGAGCTTACCCGACATGGAAAAAGTGCCCATGACCGCCGAGGGCTTCCACGCCCTCGACGAGGAATTGAGACGTTTGAAAACCCGCGAGCGGCCGGCGATCACCGCCGCCATCGGAGAGGCGCGTCAGCACGGCGACCTCGCGGAGAACGCCGAATATCACGCGGCCAAGGACCGTCAGGGCTGGATCGAGGGGCGGATCGCCGAGATCGAGGACCGCATGGCGCGGGCCCAGATCATCGATGTCTCCAAGCTCTCCGGGGCGCAGGTGAAATTCGGAGCCACGGTCAGCGTCGTCGACGAGGATACCGAGGAAAAGGCGCGCTACCAGATTGTCGGCGAACATGAAGCCGACGTGCGTTCGGGAAAGATCTCCATCGCCTCGCCCATCGCTCGGGCGATGATCGGCAAGGAGATGGGCGATGTCGTCGAGGTCAATACGCCCGGCGGCGTCAAGGCCTATGAAATCCTCAAGGTGGAGTGGGTTTGAGCGCGACGCGGCCGCTGCCCGACGCCTCGCCTCGCGCCGTCCGCTGCCTGATCCTCGGCGCCGGCCCCGCGGGCTACACCGCCGCGGTGTACGCGGCGCGGGCGTTGCTCGGACCGGTGCTGATCTGCGGCCTCACCCCTGGCGGCCAGCTCACCATCACCACCGACGTGGAGAACTACCCGGGCTTCGCCGACGTCATCCAGGGGCCCTGGCTGATGGACCAGATGCGCGCCCAGGCCGAGCACGTGGGATGCGAGGTGGTGAACGATATCGCCGTGGCCGCGGACCTGTCCCGCCGCCCTTTCCGCATCACCTGCGATTCCGGCGCCGTCTGGCTGGCCGAGACCTTGATCATCGCCACCGGCGCCCAGGCCAAGTGGCTGGGTCTGGCGAGCGAGGAGAAGTTCAAGGGTTTCGGGGTCTCGGCCTGCGCCACCTGCGACGGGTTCTTCTACAGGGGCAGGAAGGTGGTGGTCGCCGGCGGCGGCAACACCGCGGTGGAGGAGGCGCTGTTCCTCACCAAGTTCGCCTCAAGGGTGACCCTGGTGCACCGGCGCGACGAGCTGCGCGCCGAGAAAATTCTCCAGGAACGGCTGTTCGCCAACCCGAAGATCGAAGTCGTCTTCGATCATACCGTCAGGGAGGTGCTCGGCGGCGGACAGCCGCCCGGCGTCACCGGCGTCGCTGTCGAGCATGTCGGAACCGGCGAGGTTCGCACCCTGGAGTGCGAGGGCCTGTTCGTCGCGATCGGCCACGCGCCCGCCTCGCAGCTGTTCGCCGGCCAGCTCGAGATGAACCCCGCCGGCTATCTGAGCGTGAAGCCAGGCACGGTCGCGACCGGCGTTGTCGGAGTGTTCGCCGCCGGAGACGTCGCCGACGATCTCTACCGCCAGGCGGTGACCGCGGCCGCCATGGGCTGCATGGCGGCGCTGGAAGCGGTGCGACTGCTCGCCGAGGAGGACCACGCCGCCGCCCACCACCCTATCAGCCACGCCGAGGCGGACAAGATCGGCGCGTGGTGAGCACGCGAGCGTGCGAGAGCGGCGATCATGGCGCGATCTTCAAGCTCGTGGCCGCCGCCTTCGGGCGCGCCGATGAGGCCCGGATCATCGATCGGCTACGCCTGGACGGGGCGGTGCTGGTCGAGTTGGTCGCCCTGGAGGCCGGCGAGATCGTCGGCTGCCTGATGTTCAGCCGGATGGTCGTTCGCCCCGAGCGCTTCATCGCCGGCCTGGGTCCGCTCGCGGTCTCACCGCCTCTTCAGCGGGCCGGCATCGGCTCGGCGCTGTGCCGAGCCGGCGTCGAGGCGATTCGCGCCCTGGGCGCGCAGGCCATCGTCGTCCTTGGCCATCCCACCTACTACTCGCGGTTCGGCTTTTCCACCGACGCCGCGGCAAGGCTGCGATCCCCGTACAGCGGCCGGCCGGCCTTCATGGCCCTCGCCTTGCGCCCGGGCGTCCTCGATACCCCCCTTCAGCTGGACTATCCGCCAGCCTTCGGCTGAACGACGGGAGCTTCCACAGGGGGCTGCTGCGAGGAGGCGGGCGCGGAGGACTGCGCGGCCGCGGGACTGGCCGAGGGCGCCGGCGAGCGCCGGGCGGCCGGCGCCTGCGCCGGAGGAATCTGCGCGGTCGCCTTTTCCATCGCCGCGAGGAAGGCGTCGATGCGCGCGACCTCCTCCCTGGTGGGCAGGCGGCGTCCGAAGACGATCTCGCCCGCCACCCGCTGGCGAAGGCCGTTGGGCGCGGTGGGATCGGCGACGGCGAACTGGACCGGCGCGGTCTGGCCGCCCTGGCCCAGGGCCGCCGCGGCTCTGGCGGCGAACACCGCCTCCGGCGAGGGTCCGGCCATCGAGACCCGCAGCTCGTCGCCGCCGTACGGGCGCCTGAAGCTCGCCGGCATGCCGGCGGGACCCGGGAAACGATAGAAGATGTGCGCGCCGATCTGGCCGATCTTGACCAGGGTCGGACCCCAGCGGGGAAAGACGTAGTCGGCGTGGTAGTGGGTCGCCGTCCCCACCGCCGGCATCACCAGGCCGCTCAGCGCCTGGCCGGCGACAGCCTGCGCCTCGCGCCAGAAGGCGGCGACCGGCGCCCGCTGGCGAGAGCCGTCGCAGGTGAAGGAGAACTGGCAGCCGGTGACCTGCTGCGACCCCTGATAGACAACCCCGCAGATCGAATTGGGAAACAACGGATTTCGCACCCGGTTGAGCACCGTCTGAGCCACCGCCTCCTGGCCCGACAGTGGCTCGAGGGCCGCCTCGTAGTAGATCGTCTGGGTGAGGCAGAGCAGCGCCCGCTGCCGCTCGGCCGGCGCGCCGGTGAGATAGAAGGGGGCCACCGGCGGCGGCGGCTGGTTCGACGCAGGGAGAAAAGCGTTGATTCTCAGCGCCTCCTCCGGGCTGACGCCGGCGAAGCCGAGATTGGGCGGATTGACCAGATCGAGCACCGTCCACCCCTGCGGCCGGCCCGCGAGCTCGCCGCCAGCCCCCCGCTCCAGGCGGCTCGCCATGACCACCATGTCCGGCGCCATGGTCCGCTCGAGCCGGGCGAGCGCGCGGGGAGAAAATCCACCGACCTGGCGGGCCAGCGCCCGCAGTTCCTCGTGGCGATCAGGCGGGCTGGGCGTCGCGCAGCCTGCCACCGCCATGACCAGGGCCACGAAGCCGAGGGTCGCGTGGACGCGGATTGAGAGAGCCGATCGCAAGGCGGGCCAGCGGCGCTAGGCGCGCCCGAAGGGGCGGAATTGGCGGAAAATCTGGTCCATGGTGCGCCCTTAGGTGGGATCGTCCCTCGGCAGGGCAAGGAGCGGCCGTCGCGTCCATCACAAAGTCTCGACGCGCGGCGATTGCCTCTTCCCTCCGGCCGACCGCGGGGCTATATCTGCCTGACGAGTTATGCTCACGTTAAGCATAAGGTGGGACGCCGGGTCAGGGAAATGCGATCGGCGTCCTTTTTGGGCTCCATGAAATGCTCACTTTGAGCATAAGGAGAAGCGCCTTGGCCGACGGCTCGACCCCGCCCTCTGTGACGGCCGCCGACGAAATCGCCGCCGCCAGGGTATGGGAGAAGGTCCGCTCCAGAGTGACCCCCATGGAGTGGCGAGGTCACGCGCCCCTGGTGGCGAGGATCAACCAGCTCAAGCGCGAGAAAAACGCGGTGGTCCTGGCCCACAACTACATGACCGCGGAGGTCTTCCACGGCGTCGGCGATTTCGTCGGCGATAGCCTGGGTCTGGCGCGCGAGGCGGCGCGCAGCGATGCGCGGATCATCGTCCAGGCCGGGGTCCACTTCATGGCCGAGACTTCCAAGGTCCTCTGCCCGGAAAAGACCGTTCTCATCCCCGACCAGCGCGCCGGCTGCTCCTTGGCCGCCTCGATCACCGCCGCGGACGTGCGCCTGATCCGCGAGCGCCATCCCGGCGTGCCGGTGGTGACCTACGTCAACACCACCGCGGCGGTGAAGGCCGAGACCGACATCTGTTGCACCAGCGCCAACGCGGTGCAGGTCGTCGAGGCGATCGCCGCCGAGTTCGGGGTCGACCGGGTCATCCTTCTGCCCGACGAGTTCCTGGCCAGGAACGTCGCCCGGCAGACCGCGATCCGTATCCTCGCCTGGCAGGGCCGCTGCGAGGTCCATGAGAGGTTCACCGCCCAGGACATCGGCGAAATCCGCGAGGCGTGGCCGGACGCCGAGATCCTCGTCCACCCCGAATGCCCGACGGAGGTCGTGGAGGCGGCGGACTTCGCCGGCTCGACCGCGGCGATGAGCGACTATGTGCTGAGGCGCAAGCCGCGCCAGGTGGTCCTGATCACCGAGTGCTCGATGGCCGACAACCTCGCCTGCGACGCGCCGCGGACCCAGTTCGTCCGGCCGTGCAACCTCTGCCCTCACATGCAGCGCATCACCCTGGCCAATATCCACGACGCCCTGCTGCACGAGCGTTTCGAGGTCACCGTCGATGCGGCGATCGCGGCGCGGGCGCGCCGCTCGGTGCAGCGGATGATCGACCTGCCGCCGCCTCTCGTCCCGGCCCGCTACGATCTCGCCAGGGCCCGTCACCATGTCGACGTCGAGCTTCTGTAGGCTCGCCCATGCGCGCTTCGCCGATCCGATTCCCGCGCGAACGTCTCGCCTTTGACGGAGTCCTGGTGCTCGGGGCCGGCCTGGCGGGCCTGTCGGCGGCCCTTGCCTCCGCGCCCCGCCGCGCGCTGCTGCTCTCGTCGGCGAGGCTCGGCGAGGATTGCTGCTCGGCCTGGGCCCAGGGTGGGATGGCCGCGGCCCTGGCGGCGGACGACGCCCCCGCCCTGCATGCCGCCGACACCATCGCCGCCGGCGCCGGGCTCTGCGATCCTTCGGCGGTGGAGATCCTGACCCGCGAGGGACCGGACGCGGTCCGCGCCCTGGCGGAACTGGGCGCACCCTTCGACCGCGGCGAGGCCGGCGGCTTCGAGCTCAGCCTGGAGGCGGCGCACTCCAGGGCGCGGATCGCCCGGGTCGGCGGCGACGGCGCGGGCCGCGCGATCACCGCGGCGGTGGTGGCGGTGGCGCGGGCCTCGGCGCACATCACCATCCTCGAGGCCATGCGTGGCCGCACCCTGCTCGCCGACGCCGAAGGCAGGGTGCGAGGCGTGCTCGTCGAGCACCACGGCCGGTGGATCGAAATCCTCGCCCCGGCGACCATCCTCGCCACCGGCGGCCTGGGCGGCCTCTATTCGGTGACCACCAATCCCGCCGGCGCGCGCGGCGAGGGGCTGGCGCTGGCCGCCCTCGCCGGGGCGCGGATCGTCGATCCAGAGTTCGTGCAATTCCACCCAACCGCCATGGATATCGGCGTCGATCCCGCGCCGCTCGCCACCGAGGCCCTGCGCGGCGAAGGCGCGCGCCTGGTCGGCCGCGACGGCGAGGCGTTCATGGCCCGCTATCACCACGCTGGCGACCTGGCCCCTCGCGACATCGTCGCCAGGGCGGTCGAGGCCGAGCGGCGTGCCGGACGCGGCGCCTTCCTGGACGCCAGGACCGCCATCGGCGAACGCTTCGCCGCCGCCTTCCCCGCCGCCTTCGCCGCCTGCCGGGCCCAGGGGATCGATCCCCGCGTCGATCTCGTGCCGGTGGCGGGCGCCGCCCATTACCACATGGGCGGGATCGAGACCGACCTCCGCGGGCGGACCTCTCTCGAAGGTCTGCTCGCCGCCGGCGAATGCGCCGCTGTCGGCGTCCATGGCGCCAACCGCCTGGCCTCGAACTCGCTCATCGAGGCGGTGGTGTTCGGGCGCAGGGCCGGCGAGGCGGGCCGCGAAGCCGTCGATCCGCGGACGGCCAGCTTGCCGGCGCATCCCGTGGATGACCTCGGGGCCGGGATGATGGCCAGCCTGCGCGCGCGGATGTCGAGGGACGCCGGCATCGTGCGCGACGCCGCCGGTCTTGGTGGTCTCATCGCCTGGCTCGACGCCGCCGGCGCGCGTGGCCCGGCCCTGCCCCTGGTGGCGGCGCGGTTGGTCGCCGAGGCCGCCCTGGCCCGGCGGGAGAGCCGTGGCGGCCATTTCCGCAGCGACTTTCCCCGCCAGGGCGCCACGGCGAGCCACACCCGCACAAAGCTTCCCGGCGCCGGGGCGCGCCAGAGTGTCGCCGCCTGAAGATGCAGGATCGCGGCGGCCCCAGCGATCTTGCGATCGAACCGCTGATCCGCGCCGCCCTCGCCGAGGATCTGGGGGTGGCCGGCGATGTGACTTCCCTTGCCTGCATCCACGCCCGGGCGCGCCTCTCGGCCGCGCTCGTCGCCCGCGGGCCCGGGATTCTCGCCGGCCTCGCCTGCGCGCGCCTGGTGTTCACGACACTGGACCCGCACGTCCGGTTCGCGGCCGAGACGGCCGACTGCGCCGTGGTCGCCGCCGGCGAGACCCTCGCCCGCGTCGAGGGCGAGGCCCGCGCCGTTCTGGCCGGCGAGCGGGTCGCGCTCAATCTTCTTTCGCGGCTCTGTGGAATCGCCACCCTGACCGGCGCCTATGTCGAGGCCGTCAGCGGAACCAAGGCGAGAATCGTCGACACCCGCAAGACCACCCCTGGGCTGCGCGCTCTGGAGAAATATGCGGTGCGCTGTGGCGGGGGCTGGAGCCATCGCTTCGGCGCCTATGACGGCGTGCTCATCAAGGACAACCACGTCGCCGCCTGTGGAGGCGTGGGCGAGGCCCTGCGCCGGGCCCGCGAGGGGGTCGGTCACATGGTGAAGATCGAAGTCGAGGTCGACAGGCTGGAGCAGCTCGAAGAAGCGCTCGACCACCGCCCGGACGTCGTCATGCTCGACAACTTCGCCCTCGCCGATCTGCGCGCCGCCGTCGCCATGGCCTCGGGCCGAGTGCTCCTCGAAGCGTCCGGCGGCGTCAGCCTCGAAACGGTGCGCTCGATCGCCCAGACCGGCGTCGACCTGATCAGCGTCGGCGCCCTCACCCACTCCGCCCCCGCCTTGGATATCGCTCTGGACGTGCGTTGAGGCCGCGCCAACGCCTCAGGGGGTCGCGGTGCAATCAGGAGGCGAGCGAGCGTCCTTGCGCCGTCGCCACCGCGACCCTGACGAGCCCGGCGCGGTCGCCGCCGAAGAACACATGGCCGCCGAGGCGAACCATGCCGCCCGCCGTCCGCCCGCGCTGGCGGGCCGCGCCGCAGGCATGGAAGCTGGTGGCGTACCTGACCGTTTCCATCACGTAGCCGCCAAGGGCGCGCGCCGCCACGCTTCTGGACCTTTCCCAGGCGGCGAAGTCGCGCGTCCCGCGCATCGCCCCGTTGCAGACGAAGCTGAACTGGCAGGTGCGCGTCCCCCGGCCCTGATAGACCACCCCGCACACCGTCGCTGGATAGCGCACCAGGCGCGAACGGTTGAGCACCACCTGGGCCACCGCGGCCTGGCCCTCGGCGCTCTCGCCGCGCGCCTCGTAGTAGACCGCCTGGGCCAGGCACTCCAGATCGCCGGAGGGGCTCGCCGCGATGGGGGCGACGACCGGGTCCAGAACGGGGCTGGGAGCGCCGGCCAGCTTGGCGTCGACCGGCGGCGGGCGCAGCAGCGGCAGATCCGCGGCGCGCGCCGCGCCGCCTCCAAGGGAGGTCTGGGTCGAACCGAGCCAGGCGGCGGCCAACAGGCCGACGCCGAGCGCGCGTGCTTTCGCGCGCGTCTGCAATGGGAAAGACAAGGGGTGTAGCGTCCTTTTCGACGAGGACGAGCGTCCCCAGAGAGTCCGCGGCTGGAAATGACCGCTCGAGAGATTTTTGCGGTGCGGCGGAACGGATTGGGCCGGCGCGCGTTGGCCGGACAAGCCCCTCTTACACCGAGGCGATCGCCCAACGCAAGTTCATGCTGCGTCGCAGCAGGACCGCGGGGCGGCTCAGGCGTCCCAGAGCTGAAAGCACAGATCGATGTTGGCGCCGGTCATCACCCGCCGGGCGAGGCCGTAGAAATGCGACGCCGCCTCGGAAAGCGGGCATTTTCCGATCACCTCAACCTTCACCCGGCCCCCGGCGTACGGCGGATAGATCGCGCGGATCTGGCCGCTTTCGACGAAGGTGATCTGGGTGTTCAGCTTGTCGCGAAGGACGTCGAGGTGCCGTTGATCCTCCGGCGGCCGCCAGGAAAGCGGATCGGAGACGACGAGCACCGGAATTTCGGATCCATCTTCGAGGTAGATGTAGTCGACGAGGTCGGTTTCCAGGACGGACATGCGGCGAGGCTCCCCAAGGCAAGGCGGCACGGGGCGAATCGCTAGGGTGATTTGCCGCAAACCCCTCGTTGGCAGTCGCCGCCGGTGGCTGCCAAACGATCTCTCGCGACAGATGGGCGCCACAGCCGCCTCGAGCGGTGGAAACCTTGCGGTATCCAGACGATCGCGACAGGCGATCCGCCGGCGCAACCGGTCGATCGCCCTGTTGCGTTCCATCCGGATCAGCCACGCCCTCGGGCTGGCGGGAGGGGCGCGGCTCCGGGTCGCGGGAAGAAGCTTCGATGTCGCTCCGCTCGATCCCCTGGCCGACCTCCTACTCCCAGATCGGCCGGACCTCGATCGACCCGTGGCGGGCGGTGGGAACGCGACCGGCGATGGCGATCGCCTCGTCGAGATCCTTCGCCTCGATGAGATAGTAGCCGCCGAGGGCCTCGCGGGTCTCGGCGAACGGGCCGTCGGTGGTCGTCACCTTGCCGTCGCGCACTCGAACCGTGGTCGCCTCGGAGGTCGGGCGCAGGCGGTTCGCGCTCTTGAAGCTGCCGTTCTTGACGATGCCCTGGGTGAAGGCCCCGTATTCGGCCATCAGCGCGCTCTCCTCGCCGCCGGCGTCGTCGGCTTCAGCCGAATAGATCATCAGCAGATAATGCATCTAAAAAAGTCCTCCATCGATGCGGCGCAAAGGCCGCCACAGCCTTCAGTCGCAGCGGCCCGGCCAGGATCGACAAGGAGGCGAAGAAAGTCTCCGCCAGGCGGGTCGAGCTGCGGGAAAGCCTAGGCGGGCGGGCCCACGGCCTCGTCGAAGAGGTCGAGCATCGCGCGCCAGGAGCGCTCGTCGGCGTCCTTGTCGTAGGCGAAACCGGGCATGCCCAGGGCGCCGACTTCGGGATTGGTGAAGGAGTGGCCGACGCCGCCGAACAGGGTGAGACGCCAGTCGGCCCCCGCGGCGGTCATCTCTTTCTCGAAGGCGAGGCGCGCATCGGCCGGGACGAGGGGGTCGTCGGCGCCGACCTGGACCAGGATCCGCGCCTTGACCGCTCCGGCCTCCGCGGGCCGCGTGGTCCCCAGGCCGCTGTGGAACCCGACCACCGCGGCGACCTCGGCCCCCGACCTTGCGAGTTCGAGCACCGTCGTGCCGCCGAAACAGTAGCCGATCGCCGCCAGCCTCGCCGGATCGGTTTGCGGCTGAGCCTTCAGCACCTCGAGGGCCGCCGTCGCGATCACCCGGATCGGCGCCGGGTCGGCCGTCAGCCGGCCGATGCGCTCCATGACCTCCTCTCGCGGCGTCAGGGCCCCGTCACCGTAGTAGTCCACGGCGAAGGCGACGTAGCCCAGGTCGGCGAGCCTGCGCGCGAAGGCCTTGCACAGATCGCCCAGGCCCATGCCTTCGGGCGCCACCAGCACCCCCGGCCGCCGGCCCTCTCTCGCCTCGTCCACCGCCAGATAGCCGACATAGCGGACCCCGGCGACGTGGTATTCGATGTCGCTCGTCTTCATCGCGCCCTCACTGCGCCGCGGCCAGGGCGGCCGCGGCGTCCGCGGTTCCAAGATGGCGGCGGAAGAACCTCTCCCACGCCTCGGTCTCGAAGGGCGGGATCTCCATGTGACCGCCCGGGTTGACGTGCAGGGTCTTCTCCGCCGAGCCGAACGCCTCGAAGAGCGCCACGCCGGCCTCCCGCGAGGCCACCTCGTCGTCCCACTGGAAGACGAACTGGACCGGGATGGTGATCGCCCGCGCCGCCGCCTCCATCGTCGCGGCGCCGGGGCGAAGCCCGGCCAGGCCGAACACCGCGGCGCCGATCCGCGGCTCGGCGGCGACGAACGGAACGCCGATCGCCGTCCCCATCGAGACCCCCCAGTAGCCGACCTTGCCCTCGCCGACGAACGCCAGCGCCTGGGCCGCGTCGAGCGCCGCCCGCCACTCGGGAACCGCCTTGGCGGTCCGCGCCTCCATCGTCCTGGCCAGATCCGCGGGAATCGAGCGCCGCTCGCGGATCCGCGCGCCGATCTCCTCGGCGAGCCGCACCGCCTCCTCGCGGGAGATGCGGTCGCCGTGGCCGGGCGCATCGATGGCCAGGGTCGCATAGCCGAGCCGCCGCGCGTAGTGGCGGGCGCGGTGGGCGAGGGAGCCGACCTTCTTGTGCTGCGAGCCGCCGTGGCCCATCAGCACCAGCGGCCTGGGCCCGCGGGCGTCCTCCGGCGTCCAGATCACCGCCGGCACCCGTTCCCCGGCCACCTCGAGATCGAACAGCCGCTCGGTGACGCCGTTGGTGGTGCGTTCGCGGGTGAATTCCATCGGGTTGCTCCTCGGCTCCTTCCCCATGCTAGAACAGATTTCGCGCTCAGGGACCCACCCATCGCCGCGAAGGGTCTGGCCGCGGCGTCGGCTTCGGTTCCGCGGCGAGCAGCCGGACAAGCTCGGCGACGACGGTCTCCGTGTCGACCGCGACGGAGCCCATGGCGCCCCACCAGAGCTGGTCGATGCAATAACGGGTGAACTGGCGCCGGGCGCGGTCCAGGATCGTCCGATCCGCGCCCGGCGGGTCGTAACGCGCGACCAGATGGCGGGCGGTGTCTTCACCATAGGCGAAGAAATAGGCGAGGTCGTAGGCCGGATCGCCCACGCAGGCGTCGCCGAAGTCTATCAGCCCGGCGAGACGCTCGCCGCCGGCGGCCAGGAGCAGGTGGTCGTCGGTGACATCGCCGTGAATGAGGAGCTCGCGAGGCGGCGGCTTCGCGGCGGCGAGCTGATCGTAGAACCGATCCATGCGCTCCAGGAGCGCCGCGTCGACCACCTTGGCGACTACCGCACGGCGCTCCCTGATCCACCGGCGGCGCCAGTCTTCCCCCGTCCACTCCCGGGCGATGGCGCCTCCGGACTGGGCGATCGTCGAGACGGGCAAGGCGTGGATCAGCCGCAGCAAGTTCGCGACCGCCTCGACAATGGATGCCCGCACCTCGGGGCGCAGCCCGGCGAACACGCCCGGGCGCATCGGCGTCCCCTCGATCTTGCGATAGCCGCCGAACTCCCTCGCCTTCGAGATGAAGCGGTAGCGCGGAACGGGAATGGCGCTGACGCCTTCCAGGCGCGCCAGCAGCGCCAGTTCGGCGCGGAACAGCGACAGCCTGTCTTCGCCCGGCCTCGCGCGCGGAAAGCGGAACAGCCAGCGATCATCCAGCAACGCCACCCGATGGTCGGCGCCGTCGTCGATGAGGGCGGCGTCCTTGAATGCGAGACGGGGAAACTCCGAGCGAATGCGGGCCAGGAGGCCGGCCAGTTCATCCACCGGCGGCGGGCGCCCTGATGACGTCGGTGAGGCCCAGGCGCTGGAGCATTACGCTGGCGAAGCCCTCGAAGCCCATGGAACGGTACAGGGGAACCAGCATCCTGGCGTCGTCGCCGGCCAGCCAGCGCAGCTTCGGGTCCTCCGACAGCGCCGCCTCGAAGACGATGTCGGCCACCTCGTGCGGATCCTGCGGCGGCCCGGCGCGGAAGTCCTCCATCGCCTTGGCGAAGCGTGTCGCCAGCGGGCGGTAGGGCGAGGCGTCGTCCCAGCCCGGTTCGGCGACGACGTTCTGGCCGAAATTGGTCGGAAAGCCGCCCGGCTCGACCAGCACCACCCTGACCCCGAACGGCCGCAGCTCGAACCACAGCGCCTCGGAGATCGCCTCCAGGGCGTGCTTGCTGGCCGAATAGGCGGCGGTGAACGGGGCGACGATGATCCCGGCCACCGAGGAGATGTTGACGATCGTCCCGGCGCCGCGCGAGCGCATCGCCGGGACGACGGCGCGGATCAGCCGCACCGGGCCAAGGACGTTGGTCTGGAACTGGCGGCTGAGGCCGGCGTCGGTGAGGTGCTCGACCGGCGCGGAGACCTCGAAGCCGGCGTTGTTGACCAGGACGTCGATCGGCGCCTCGGCGCTGGCCGCGGCGACGGCGCGCTCGATCCCGGCGGCGTCGGCGACATCGAGGGTGGAGATGGTGATCGGCAGGCCCTGCAGGCGCAGGCCCTGCAGCGCATCGCCCCTGGACGGCTCGCGCAGGGTCGCGTGGACGTGGTGGCCGGCCTTGGCGAACTTCTCGGCGGTGAGCAGACCAAAGCCGCTGTTCGAGCCGGTGATGAGGACGTTGAGGGGCATGGCGGTTTTCCTTGTGCTGAGGTGGCGATACCACAGGCATCGACGATGTTGAGCCCATCTCATGCCGCCGCGAGCGGCGGGGCCACCGCCTCCAGCGGCTTGCGCTCGGCGGCGACGGCCAGACGCAGGGCGACCGCGGCGGCGGCGAGCATCAACATCCCGCCGAGCAGATATCCCCAGAGGACATGCACCCGCTCGCCGCTGCCGATCAGGGCCCCGAAGAGTGCGGGACCGCCCGCTCCGAGCAGCGAGCCGAAGGCATAGAAGAGCGAAATCGAGATCGCGCGGATCTCCAGCGGGAAGCATTCCCCGGCGGTGAGATAGGCGCCGCTCGCCCCGGCCGAGGCGAAGAAGAAGATCACGCTCCATGCGGCGGTGAGGGCGACCGGGCCGAGCGCTCCGAGAGCGAACAGCACACCGGTGAGACACAGCAGGGACCCGGCCAGCCCATAGGTCACGGTGAGCATGACCCTTCTGCCAAGGCTGTCGAACAGCGGGCCCAGAATGAGCGGCCCGGCGAAATTCCCCAGGGCGAAGGGCAGGATGAACCAGCCGATCGCGCCGGGGGCCACGGCGTAGAAGCGCGCCAGGATCAGGGCGTAGGTGAAGAAGATGGCGTTGTAGCAGAACGCCTGGGTCGCCATCAGGGTCATGACCAGGACCGTCCGCCGACGGTAGCGGCCCAGCAGGGTGCGCGCGACGTCGCGCCAGCTCGTCCTGGTTCGCGCGGTCAGCCGCAGCTCTCCGAGGGCCTCGCCCGCCGGCGCGGTCTCGCCCCGGCCGCGCCACACGCCGGCCTCGATGGCGCGGACCACCGCCGTCGCCTCCTCGGGCCGGCCATGGGTCATCAGCCAGCGCGGGCTCTCGGGGATGAACCGCCGCAGGGCGAGCACGACCAGGGCCAGGGCGCCGCCGATCGCGAACGCCAGCCGCCAGCCGAGGTTCGGTGCGACCAGCCGTGGGTCCAGCGCCGCCACCGAGCCGACCGCGCCCAGCGCCGCCCCGACCCAGAAGCTGCCGTTGACCGCCAGGTCGGTGACGCCGCGGCGGCGCGCCGGGATCAGCTCGGCGATCGCGGAGTTCACCGCCCCGTACTCGCCGCCGATCCCGGCGCCGGTCAGGAAGCGGAACAGGGCGAACGACCAGAAGTCCCAGGAGAGCCCGGTGGCCAGGGTCGCGGCGAGATAGACCCCGACGGTGGCGAGGAACAGCCGCCGCCGGCCGAACCAGTCGGTGAGCGCGCCGAACACCAGGGCGCCGAGGACGGCGCCCAGCACATAGGCGGTGCCGGTCCAGCCGACCTGCGCATCACCGAGCGAAAGGCCGCGGGCGATCGCCGGCGAGAGCGATCCCACCAGGGTGACCTCCAGGCCGTCGAGGATCCAGCACGCTCCCAGCGCCGCCACCACCAGGGTGTGGAACCGCGCCCACGGCAGCCGGTCCAGCCTTGCGGGAACGTCGGTGGTAAAGGTCAGGGACATCGCCGCGAGCCTACCGCTCTGGCCGGCCTTGGCCCTGGCCTTTCGCCCTCCCCTCGCCTACCTTGGCGTTCATGCCTCGTTCCGCGGAAAACCCGGGCGTCACGGACGTCTCGGGCGCCTTTGTCCATGATCTCTCGCCGGCGCTGTGGACGCCGCACCGGCCGGCGCGCCCGGCCAAGAGCGAGGGCGGCCAAAGCTTCCAGCTTGTCAGCGATTACGAGCCGGCGGGCGACCAGCCGGCGGCGATCGCTGAGCTGGTGGCGGGAATCGGCGCCCGCGAGCGCGACCAGGTGCTGCTGGGCGTCACCGGCTCGGGCAAGACCTTCACCATGGCCAAGATCATCGAGGCGACCCAGCGCCCGGCCCTGATCCTGGCGCACAACAAGACGCTGGCGGCGCAACTCTACAGTGAATTCAAGAGCTACTTCCCCCACAACGCCGTCGAATACTTCGTCTCCTATTACGACTACTACCAGCCAGAAGCCTACGTCGCGCGAACCGACACCTACATCGAAAAGGACTCCTCGCGGAACGAGCAGATCGACCGCATGCGCCACTCGGCGACCCGGGCCATGCTCGAGCGGGACGACGTGATCGTCGTCGCCTCGGTCTCGTGCATCTACGGCATCGGCTCGGTGGAGACCTACACCGCCATGACCTTCGCCGTGGAGGTCGGCCAGAAGCTCGACGACAAGACCCTGATGGCCGACCTCGTCGCCCAGCAGTACCGGCGCAACGACCAGGCCTTCGAACGCGGCGCCTTCCGCAGGCGCGGCGACACCATCGAGATCTTCCCGGCCCACTACGAGGACCGGGCGTGGCGGATCAGCCTCTTCGGCGACGTCGTCGAGGCGATCCACGAATTCGACCCCCTGACCGGCAGGAAGACCGCCGATCTGCCGGCGGTGAAGATCTACGCCAACAGCCACTACGTCACGCCGCGGCCGACCCTTCGCCAGGCGGTGAACGGCATCAAGGTCGAGCTGAAGGCGCGCCTCGACTGGCTGGTGGCGAACGGCAAACTCCTGGAAGCCCAGCGGCTGGAGCAGCGCACCACCTTCGATCTGGAGATGATCGAGGCCACCGGGAGCTGCGCGGGAATAGAGAACTATTCGCGCTACCTCACCGGCCGGCGCCCCGGTGAGCCGCCGCCGACCTTCTTCGAATACATCCCCGACAACGCCCTGCTGTTCGTCGACGAGAGCCACCAGACGATCCCGCAGCTGGGCGCCATGTACCGCGGCGACTACAGCCGCAAGTTCACCCTGGCCGAATACGGGTTCCGCCTGCCCTCGTGCCTGGACAACCGGCCCCTGAAATTCGAGGAGTGGGAGGCGATGCGGCCCGACAGCCTGTTCGTCTCGGCCACCCCGGCCAAGTGGGAGCTGGAGAAGGCCGGCGGGGTGTTCGTCGAGCAGGTGATCCGCCCCACCGGCCTCATCGATCCGCCGGTGGAGATCCGCCCGGTCTCGAAAGACGGCTTCAGCCAGGTCGACGACGTCATCGCCGAGTGCCGCGAGGTCGCCGCCAAGGGCTACCGGATCCTGGTCACCGTCCTCACCAAGAAGATGGCCGAGGACCTCACCGAATACATGCACGAGCAGGGCCTGCGCGTGCGCTACATGCACAGCGACGTCGACACCCTGGAGCGGATCGAGATCATCCGCGACCTGCGCCTGGGGGCCTTCGACGTCCTGGTCGGAATCAATTTGCTGCGCGAGGGCCTGGACATCCCCGAGTGCGCCCTGGTCGCCATCCTCGACGCCGACAAGGAGGGGTTCCTGCGCTCGGAGACCTCCCTGATCCAGACCATCGGCCGGGCGGCGCGCAACCTCGACGGCAAGGTGATCCTCTACGCCGACAGCATCACCGGCTCGATGGAGCGGGCGATCGCCGAGACCGACCGCCGCCGCGACAAGCAGGCGGCGTGGAACCTGGAAAACGGCATCACCCCGGAGAGCATCCGCAGCCAGATCAAGGATCTCCTCGCCAGCCCCTACGAGCGCGGCGACCGGGTCACCGTCGACGTCGGCGTCGCCGAGGGCGACCGGCCGTTCCTCGGCTCCAACTTCCAGGCGACCCTGCGCGACCTCGAAAGCCGGATGCGCACCGCGGCCTCCAACCTGGAATTCGAGGAGGCCGCCCGCCTGCGCGACGAGATCAAGCGCCTCAAGCTCCTCGACCTCGAGTTCGCCAACGACGCCCTCACCGGGGCCGGCGAAACGGTCGATCGGGCCGCCCCCACCCGCGCCAGGGCCGCCGCCCGCGCCGAGGCCGCGGCGAGGTTCAGGAAGGGCGGGAGGAAGTAGGGGCGCGGGCGGCGCCTTAGGCGATCTTGCGTGGCGTCTCGAAGCTGATCTTCAGCCGCGCGCCCGTGGCCTCGGCGAAGCGTTCGAGAGTTCGCGTCGACGGCTTGGACCGCCCGCTCTCCAACCGCGCGATGACGGTCTGGGTGGTGTTCATGCGCTGCGCGACCTGCTCCTGCGTCAGTCCCGCCTTGGCGCGCGCCTCGATCATGGCGGCGGCCAGGGCGAATTCCTCCTCGAGCGACTCATAGGCCTCCCGATACCCAGGTTTCCGCATCCACTTCGCGTGCAGAACGTCCATCTTCGTCATCGATCCAGCTCCTTCGCGCGCATGTGGGCGAGGTCGAGTTCCCGCCGCGGCGTCCTTTGAGTCTTCTTGACGAACGCCCGGACCACCACGACGCGGCGCCCTACCGCCGTGACATAGATCGCTCTGGCTACTCCATCCCGGCCCGATAGACGCATTTCCCAGAGACGTCCCTCCAGATGCTTGACGTGGGGCTCTCGCACCCTCTCCAGGCCTTGGGTTTGAATGAGTCGGACGATCCGCTGCATTCTTGCCCGCACGTCGTCGGATAGAGCTTCCAATTCGGCATCGACCAGGGCGTTCAGCGTCTCCACAACCCACATCATGGCAACATAGCAAAATCGCTATGTGGTGTCACCGCATGTTTTTCCCGGTACGCGCGTTTTGAGACCTCGCCCATCCAGACCATTGGCTGCGTGCGATCGATGCAACATCCAGCTTGTGGGTTAAGGCGGCGAACCTCGGCTGAGATCGCCTCATGCACCGCGACCGGGCGCTTGAGCCCCGAGCATCGGTCGTACATCTAGATACATGTGTTCAGGAAAGGGTGGCCATGCCCACCTCGATACGCCTCGATGCTGAAATCGAGCAGCACCTCGATACGCTCGCCGCGCAAACGGGACGCAGCAAGGCCTTCTATCTGCGCGAGATCATCGAGCGGGGGCTTGACGACCTCGAGGACTATTACCTCGCCGCCGACGTGCTTGAACGTGTGCGCAGAGGCGAGGAAAAGGTCTATCCGCTGGACGAGGTGGAGCGCGATCTTGGCCTGGCGGATTGAGCCTACCGCCACAGCTTCAAGACAGCTCTCGAAACTCGGCAAGGTTGAAGCAGGGCGAATCACCGCGTTTCTGCGCGAACGGCTCGCCGCCGAGCCGCGTTCGGCAGGCAAGGTCCTGACCGGACCCCTCGGCGGCCTGTGGCGCTACCGCGTCGGGGACTACCGGGTGCTTTGTGAACTCGAGGACGGGCTCATGCGGGTTCTGGTGGTCAGGATCGGCTACAGCGGCCAAGTGTACCGCCGAGCGGCGGCCAGGTTTCAGAGGATTGGTCTCTTCTCGGCGAGGCTGGCCTTCGCCCGCGCCATCGCCTCGCCGTGGGAGATGCGGGCCTTGGCGCTGGTCATCGCCTCCTGGACCTTGGCGCGGAACCATCGATCATAGCTCCTCGCGCCTCGGCCAGGTCGGCCAGGGCGTCACGCCGGTCCAGCAGTCCGCCTACGACGCCTTGGGCGCGAAGGCGGCGATCCATTCCTCCTTGGTGAGCACCGGCGGCGGCACGGGGCCGGACACCGAAGTGGCCGCCGGCCGCGAGGCCGCCAGGTGGCGTTTGTGCAGCGCCGCCTCGGCCAGCAGGCCGCGCGCCGCCACCATCCCGGCGGCCGATCCCAGCTTGCCGGCCGCGGCGGCGAGTGTCGTCAGCTGCCTGATAAGCGGGACCAGGTCGGCGGCGGCCGCGATCCGCTCCAGTTCGATCTCGCCCACCCGCGTCACCACCTCGGCCCGCGCCGCCCGCCGCCGCGAGACCTCGCACTGCCGTGAATAGCCCGCCTTGCGCGTCGCGGCGTGCACCGGCAGCCCCTTGGCGAGCGCCTGAGCCAGAGCCTCCAACCGCTTGTTCTCGAAAGCCGCCATCGATCCCTTCCATCACGCCAACCGTTGCATATTGCAACTTGCGAAGTGGGTGTCAAGCTTTCGCCAGACTCTCGGGATCAGCGTGTTCCTGGGCAACCCCACGAAGGTCTCGGAACCAACCTTTCTTGCCCCCATCAAAAGGGGGCTGGACGGTACGTGTCCATCATACTCAATTCAGGCTCCCCCTACCGATCACTCTCTCCTGTCTCAGGTTTGCATACACCAGATCGCGAGCCTAACTTGAAACAGCCAAACCAAAAAGGGCTTCGAGAGCGTGCCGGCCGCCGTCGATCTTCTCAGACACTACTTCACCAGACGGCGGTGCGAAAGGATCGGCATGGCTATCCTGGAGGTGGCCTTCGTCGGGTTGTTAGGACTAGTGCCATTATTTTCCGCACCGTTTCTCCGAGCCAACGACCCAGAAATCGGAATCTCCGCCGCAACAAGCCAACTAATCAAACTCGTATCGCTAGGTCAGCTTTATCTATATTGTTTTGCCCTGATCGCGACGCTATCGTGGCTCTTTATCCAACACAACCGCGGCGCACACATTTTCTTCAGAGCGATCATGGGGTTCTCTATACTCGTTATCTCGATCGCTAGCATAAGTATATATCTTCAAAATCCCGCTCTGAGTAGGCCACTTGCTCACCATCTGGTTATCTTAAGCGGCGCGTGTTACGCGCTCTGCCTTCTGATCTACTTCTTTCTCCTTATGTGTGGGAGCGCGGTTGCCCCGGCACCGACGATCGCCATCAACGAAGATGTAAAGAGCCTAATCGATCGTACGAAAGGTGTGTTGTAATGAATGACGCTCCATCTGTCCGGATAGATGCCCTACGGGTGACGCAGCCGATCGGCGACTATTTTGTCGGTCGTGCGTCCGCCTTGGACTTACTCGCAATTTGTAAGTTCGATTTTCGCCGCATGACGTATCAGAGTGGCTATATCGATTTCCTTGGTATCCAACGGAAGGTGAGCGAGAAGAGAGCGCGAGACATTGCGCAGTATGCTGGCACGGTTGATGCTGTATTTCCGACTTCTATCGTAATAGCCGTGCCAGAGAAGTGCGTTTCGATAGAAAACCTTTGTGAAGACCGCCTGCAGCGCCTCACCATAGTTGGGTACGAGGACAAAGACCATCCAGAATTGAACATCGCTCTTGAGGAGGTCGCATCGATCATTGACGGTCAACATCGTCTGCGTGGCGTCCAATTGTCAGAAGGTACCGGCATTGAGCTGCCGGTGGCCATTTTTATAGGGACAGACGATGCGACGGATGCGTCAATATTTTCGGTCGTGAATCTCGCTCAAACGAAGGTGAATAAGAGCTTGGTGTACGACTTATTTGCTGTAGCGCGGACGCGCAGCCCAGAGAAGACGTGTCATGAAGTGGTAGTGGCTCTGGACAGAATGCAAGAGAGTCCGTTTCACGATCGCATCAAGCGCCTGGGGACGGCCACTGAGGGTAGATTCGGAGAGACGCTTGCTCAGGCTACCATGGTCTTAGGCCTGCTGCCGTACATCACGTCCGACGCCTTAGCAGATCGAGATCGAGGCAAACGTTTCGGATTTTGGGAGCCGATCAGCGGTCCGCAAGCACGTCGGCGTATATTTTTTGAATTCTTCAGGCGAGGCCAAGATGAGAATATTTTGGCCAATGTTCTCAACTATTTCTTAGCGGTGAAAACCCGTTGGCCGACCGCTTGGGAGAGCACTGGAAGAGGAAACATGATAAACAGGACAAATGGTTACAATGCGTTCATCAGATTTCTTCGACCGGCATATCTGCACATAACCACTATGCCTCGCGTGGTTCGAGCGGATGAATTTGGCAGGGTATTTGACAAGGTTAATCTAACCGATGCGGAGTTCAATACGAACCGCTTCCTGCCCGGTACGAGTGGCGCGAAATTGCTTTACGATGAGCTAATTGCTCAAAGTGCGGTCGCCAACTGAGTATTACTCGGCCGCAATCCCAGAATTATAAGAATATGTCCGCCAGGTCGGCAGGTAGCTTCCGTCGGCTTGATTTCCCCACGCATTCCATTTTTGGCGTTCGCCGCGTGCGAAGAGCTCCAGATAAGGCCCTGGCGAGCAGGCCTCGATGATCCCGTATTGTTCGTCCGGCTTGCGGCTGTGCTCCCGTTTGCGGGTTTCGACCATGTTCACTTGCCGCCGTCCAGCCGCCAGCGTACGTGCATTCTTCCCGCGCACGCCAAATAGGATCATCTCGGTGACGTTTCGGAAATAAAAGCCGACGCCGCGGCCGTCGGAGCCGCCGTCCTTCCGGATCTTGTGCCACACGATGTTCGATTTGTAGGCGAAACCCCAGGCCTCCATCACCTGCAGCGCATTGGGGAGCAGGGCGTTCGGCGTCCAGAGATAGAGGTGCGCGGTCGGCGCCGCGACGCCTTCGACCGGCAGGGCGCAGATATCGTCGAGAGTCATGGTCTCGTAGCGCGAGAGACGCCGGTGCTCGGGCGCCATCTTGCCGGTGCGGTTGGTGAACCGCCACGGAGGGTCGGCGAGGATGGTGGCGTACTTGCGCCCTCGGGCAAAGCCAGCGAGGTCCTTGGCGGCTTCGACGCCGACCTCAGACATCAAGGGCGCCTTCGGATCGAGATGGGGGAACAGATCTATCGTCGACATAGGCTGCTCTCCTGATCCCGAAGACCACGACCGGACAACCGCCGCCGCCGCCACCCTCCAGGCGCGGCAACAGCTTGTCCATGTGCGTGGTCGAAGCGCCGTAGCTTTGCTTGTCGCGGCCAACTTCGACGAAAAGGGCCTGCAACTCCGTACATCGGGTGACGATCACACCAACGTCGATCACTCGAAGGTCGAACAGGAGGCGGAAGTTGTTCAGGTCGCGGTCGTAGAAAGGATCCTTGTTGTTCCATTCCACCTCCAGGGCCACGCGATTCTTGAGCACGTCCACCTCGTGGGTAGGGGATTGGTGCTCCTCGCCATCGATCGCTATGCGCGTATCGAAGCGCTTCTCCTTCCAGCCCAGTCGCTTGAATGCCCCATCTATTCGGTCCGCGATAAGCGACTTTCGTCCGCCGGGAGTTGCGATCTCCGTGTGACGTAACCTGAATTCGCCGAGCACGGTCTTGATGTCCGCCCATTCCTCTGGTCGAGCGGCCGAGAGGACAGCCAATCCGTTGCGCCATTCGTGCACCTCGTAGAGTGCTCGGATTTCGGCCGGGACGAATCGCTCGACGGACATCAGATGAACTTAGGGCCGTCGCGCCTCGGGCCATAGGTGTTTGCGTCCACCAAAACAGGTTGAGCGTCCCGTCCAACGAACTGCGAAAGATGGTCGATGTTCACTGTCTGTTCAAGGTGGATTCGCGCGCTGAGCCATCAAAAACATCGGTTTCAACGGTGCAGCGCCGCACCCCTCTGGAGCTCGACTCGTTGGGCCTTCACTAGAGCGCGCAAATCGACTCCGGGCGGACAAAGGTAAGCGGCCTCCCAAGTGGCCCCCATCTTTGTGACCGATCGAACGTCGGAGATTCCGCATCCGATCGGAGAAACGAACGCCTCGGCGACTTGCCGCCACTTGGCGAGCGGTAAATGGGAAGCCGCTTGGCCGACGTTCTTCATCGCCGGTTGGATCAGCAGGGTGTTTTCGGTTGGATGAACGTAGATGCGGAAAGTGATCGGCCCCAGTACGACCGTGGCATCGGAGAGTTTCCATCCGTAGCTGAGCAGGCTCGCGGCTGAGGTGTCGAAGGCCACCGCCAAAGCCGCGACAAGGAGGACGAGACCAATTCGTCTCATTTGCACTCCACTTTGTCCCCGACGGTGTGGCAATCCTTATGATCCTTGCTGGCGTCCGCGGCTTCCGCGAACCGCAAGACCTCATGAGCGTCGAACATGCCATCCGGCATCGGATCCGGTCGCGGGCCCTTGGACATCTTGATAATCAAGGTCTGACCCGGCTTTACGATGGGCATCGAGAACGCGGATCCGAAGACGGAGTAGCGATTGCCTGCGGCATACCCAAAGCTCTGGGCGCCGTTCAGGGTCCGGTCAGCTTCGCTGCCGATCCGGAACAGATCGAACCCATCTGCAATGGTTTCTTCCGCCGCCTTGCGCAAAGCGTACCTTTGGATCGTGTCCGGATCCGTATACGCGTTCCCTCGGGCAGTGATCTGAGTGGTGTCTTCGGTGATCCTCACCGCCTTGACGCCACCGAGCGCACCCATTTCTTGATATGGCGTCGCACAACTCGCCAAGGCGAGTGCGCAGGCGAGCATTGAAATTGCTCTCATCACAGCTCCCGAGTCCGCGCGTTGAGGCATCAAAGTGCTATTGGAATTGTATGCCGCCTCGTCTCCCAAGCAACCGCGAAGTCGGGCGTTGTCTGATATTGGGTTCGCTGGCCTTTGTTCGGCCAGGCGGAGCGTAGCGGCCTCAGGGCATGTTCCAGCGTGACTGCGGCGGCTCGTGATGCCGGCTGCGGACCTTGGCTGGTATGGGTGCGTGGCGCGCTGGTTCAGCATGGCCGCCAATGCCTCTTTGCGCCGCCAGCGTGCGACGCGGCGAATAGAACAGGAATGCGCCGGACTTGCGCTGCCTGGCCTTCCGGTGAGACTCTCTCGACAGGTCAAGAGGCTGATCCGGTGGATCGGTCCGCCGGGCGGAAGGAGAACAAGCGGATGGTCGCATCGGATCGGCGCCGAAATGCGGGGCTGGCGCTTGTGGCGGTTGCGGCTCTGGCCGCCCCGCTCTTGGCCCACGCCGCGGAGCCAATGCCGCACCGTGTGGGCCAGTGCGTCACCACCCGGATCAGGGCGGTGACCACGCGGCTGGAGGATGGTGTGACCCATCAGCCCGAGCCGGGCTCCGGCAGCGCGGTCAAGTTCACCAACGGCGGTTATCAGGTGAGCTACGAGACCATCGGAGCGATCAGTCGCTCGCGCGGGGGTGACCGGGTGCGGATGTGCCTGGTTTCGATCCCGCAGGACTGCCCAGCCGGTGACGCCCGCGGCCGTGAGTATCGGACCACCAACCTGCGCACTGGTCAGAGCTGGCGACTGCCGGATGCCGAGCACGGCTGCGGCGGCGCGTGAGGCGTCCCGCGCTCGGCGGTGGCGTCCGCCGCGGCGAACGGATGCTGGGTCTTGCGGGACTTGCGCTCCCTGGCCTTGGGGTGAGACCCTGCGCGACAGATCGCGAGGCTGACATGTTCCGGATCGGTCCGCCGAGCAGAGGGAGAAATCGGATGATCACATCGGATCGCATTCGCAGCGCCGGTCTGGCACTGCTGGGGGCCGTGGCGCTCGCGGCGCCTGCCCTGGTTCAGGCGGCGATGCCGCACCGGGTGGGCCAGTGCGTGGCCACGCGCATCGCCCAGGTGACGACGCGCCTGCAGGACGGCCCGAGCGGCCGGCCCATGCCCGGCTCGGGCAGCGCCGTGCGCTTCGCCAACGGCGGCTACCAGGTGAGCTACGACACCATCCCGGCCGTCGAGCGCTCACGGCGCGGCGATCCGGTGCGGATGTGCCTGGTCTCGGTCCCCAGGGACTGTCCGCCGGGCGACACCCGGGGCGGGGAATACGCGACGACGAACCTGCGCACCGGCCAGAGCTGGCGGCTCCCGGATTCCGAGCACAGCTGCGGCGGCGCCTAGGGGGGCGGACCGGCCCGATCGGCGCACTCCACACCCGTCATCCCGGCCGCAAGCCCGCCGTCTTGCGGGCTGGAGAGCCGGCGACTGTGTTGTCAAACGGGCTTTTGCCATGGCTGTCCGGACTTGAGGATGCCGTTGGCGGCGACGACGATCTTCCGGGCGATGGCGAT
>Ga0208849_1000227_pt1 | contig 54659 bp, 54 predicted proteins | sample NGESurdeep072012_10_FD_184470 | JGI IMG/M metagenome (GOLD analysis project Ga0208849, IMG submission 184470) | Arctic peat soil microbial communities from Barrow, Alaska - NGEE Surface sample 53-3 deep-072012 (SPAdes) | ecosystem: Environmental > Terrestrial > Soil > Wetlands > Peat ... | reverse complement strand
AACCTGTCGCAGATGTCCGATTCTCCCGTGATCATCCAGCTTCGCCAGCAGGAAGCGGATGTGATGCGCCAACAGGCGGACTTAGGAACGCGCTATGGACCGAAAAACCCCAAACTGATTGCGATGTCGTCCGAGCTCAAGAATATAGAGGACAAGATTTCCGACGAGATTGACCGCGTCAAAGCTTCGGTAGAGAGCGATGTCGTTGTCGCGCAGGCACAGGTTTCATCCTTGCAATTCAGTCTCGAGGAAACCGAGCGTCGCGCGTCCGACGAGAACATGACCCGCGCGGCTCTCCAGTCGTTGGAGGCCAACGCCAAGTCCACTCGATCCGCCTACGAAGCCGTCGTCTCGCGCTTACGGGAGGTCCAGGGACAGAGTGCTATGCAACTGCCGGATGCGACCATTATCTCGCGAGCACCGGTGCCCGACATTCCCAATCCGCCAAGCCGTTTGTTGATCGGGCTGGGGTCGCTTCCCGCCGGATTTATGCTCGGTCTCCTGATTGCGCTATTTCAAGAGCGTGCAAAATACTTTCCTTTGCGAATTTCCCGTGGTCGACCATCCCTGCACGCGCCGGTGCTTGCGCGCATTCCCGATTTAGCCCGTCAGGGATTACTGCCCCTCAGCATGGTAGACGCCGTCGTCAGAGAACCGACCTCCTCCTTTGCCCGAGCGATGGTCGCCCTGGAAGAACAGATTGCGAGGGGCGATGTCGGCAGTACGAAAGTCATCGGCTTTACTTCGCTCGTTCCAAGTGAGGGGAAAGCAGTCATAGCGCTCAGTGTGGCGCGCGCGGCGGCAAGACGCGGTCTGAAGGTTGTGCTGATCGACGGCGATTCCACGCTAAGCGTTGCCCGTATTTTGCACCTGGAATCGAGCCGCGCCGGCTTTTCCTCGGTGTTAACGGGACGTACAAATTTGAAGCAATGCGTTGTGAACGACGCTCAATCCAATGTGATGCTGCTTTGCGCCGACCACTCGACTATTCCGCCCGATTCGCTGTTGGGATCGCCCAGGATGGAGCAATTGATTCAATGCCTTCGCCGTTCTTGTGATCTGGTAATCTTGAATCTGCCGGATGCCGCGGCAATGCCCGCACTTGGCTTAATCGAGAAACTGACGGATGGAGTGGTTCTGCTGCTTGGCTGGGGCGGAAGCCCTCTTCCCTGCGTGCAGGAGACCAATGCATTCATTCTTGCCTTGGGAAAAGCACAAGTCGGCGTTGTCTTGGCAACATGAACTGCCGGGCACAACATTTGCAGTAACTCGGGCGATGTCGTGTTGCCCTTATTGCGACGGATGATAACACCAGAATGGGACAATAGTCTCGCCGCTGTGCAACACCCATGCGGACAGGCGACGGGGGGGAAGCACTGACAATGAGCCGCAATAATGACTGATTCTCTAACTCCGGACGACCGCTGGGAAATGCGGCGCAGTCGTCTTCTGACGCTGCTGATCGAGGACGGTCTGCAGGGAATCGCGGTCAAGATAAAAGACCGAGGGATTTTGGACAGTACTGCCTACGCCGGCAGGCAGGTTCGCTACTCCATGTGCATTGCGATTGCCAGACGGTGGGATCGCAAGCACGGCGTCGAAACAAACGGCCAAATTGAACTGGACAAGCTCGACATTGCCGGCCCCAACAAAGCAATGGGCGCGCCTGCGGTGTCCACCTCGCCAAAGACCTTTCGTTATTTGTCGCGCTATTTCCCCAAACGGCGAACCAATGTCGTCTATGTGGATATTGGTGCCGGCAAAGGACGAACGCTCCTTTTGGCGTCCCTCCTGGGTTTTCGCCGTGTAATTGGAGTCGAATTCGCATCTGAGTTATGTGACAGGGCGAAAGAAAATATTGCATCGTTCCGCCCGCTTTCTGGGGGCAGGGATATATGCTCGGTCATTCAAGCGGACGCCACGAAGTACAGGCTTCCCCTGGCCGACTCGGTTCTCTATTTCGGCAATCCGTTCGCGCTGGAACTGTGGCCGGCAATGATCGAGAATATTGTGCGGTGTCTGCGGGAGAGCCCTCGCAATATCACCATCATTTTAGCGGGCAGTCAGCGTGAAACCATTCGCGGTGCAGGTCGTCTGTTAGCTGCCTGCACCGATTTCGTTCCACTCGCAGGAGGAAAAGTTCCGTACTATTTCGATACCTATCTTCCCTACTATTACGAATGTTTCTCGACGCAAGTTTATGTTCCGTGCCCCGAGCCATTCCGCAGAGTGCCAAGACAGGGCATGGAAACAGATTGCAATACCGGGCCGTGATGGCACCGCAGACTGCTTCCGGAACAACCAACGTCGATACAGGCAGCCGTACAGCCGCAACCGATCTTGAACGAGTTTCAATCCACACTTCGGCCTGCTCGGCGCCGTTCGGAAGCCGGCGAGTAGCGGGCAGCGCGTTTCGTTCAAGACTGCGGGGCGTAGCGCAAGCTGCCCTGCGCCACGGCCAATCGGCGGTTGGACCACTTGGCATTTCAGGAGCGCACTTCTTTGCCGCAATCGCGCTGCTGCATTACCTGCCAAGCGCGGAATTCGGTCAATTTTCCTTTGTCATTGTTGTCGCCGGGTTTTGCCTTGGCATCACCAACGGATTGCTCGGCGCGCCGATCTCTTCCATGGCGCGCCTCTTGGCAGTTGTGCATAACGCGGAACTGAACGATTGCCTTAAGTTCTGTGTGGCGCTGGCCATTTGCCTCGGATCGGCAGTGTTCGCGATTATGCTGCTCAGCGGTGTGCCGGCAGGGCCCGCAGCTCTGTTCGGCATCTATGGCGCCAGCATGTCTTTGCGCCTCGTTGCGCGCACCTATGCGTACACCACGACGCGCGTGCGCCGCGTCATTTTATCGGACTGCATCTACAGCGTTTGTCTCGTGATCGGGCTTACCGGGCTTCTCGCCACACATCATATCGATCTTGCGACGATAGCTCTGGTGATGGCCCTGGGAGCGATTCTTGCGCTTTTTCCATTTGATTTCTTTTTTTCCAGATTACTCGACGGTTTACAGGGGGTATCGACAACAGGTTACGGCCGGATTTGGCACGACATGTCACGTTGGTCGCTGCTTGGTGTTGTGACCACCGAATTGACGATCAATGCACATGCCTACCTGGTCACATTCATTTGCGGCTCAAAAGCGTTTGCGCTGCTGGCGGTTGGGTCGTTGTTTATGCGGCCTTTTTCGCTCCTCGCCGCGGCGCTGCCGGATCAGGAACGTCCAGCCATGGCGCGAAGCATCGCTGCCGGCGACGCCCTGCGCGCTTTGAAGATTGCACGAGAATTTCGTACCGTGATCGGCGCGATTTGGGTCGCGACGATCATTTTTGCGGCGACCGTTCTGATTTGGTTTCCGACGCTTGTTATAAGGAAGGGTTATGACAAGAACGACGTTATCGTGGTCGTCGTGTTGTGGGGATTGATTACAGCCGTGCGCGGCATCCGGGCGGCCGATGCCGTGCTTCTCCAGGCAGCGCGCGAATTTCGGCCGCTAGCAGATGCAGGCACAAAATCCTGCGTCGTGGCAATGGCGGCAACTTTAATCTTGCTGTTAATTGGCGGTCCAGTCGCGTCGCTTGGCGGCATACTTATCGGCGACGTCGTGATGTTGGCCGTTATCATGAAAGCCGTGCATGCCTGGAAGTTGAACCGCGCCTGATTCAATTTATCGGCGCTCACATATTGGGGATATCCGCCACGCTGTCATCGCATCACACAGTTCCCGACTCCAGGCCGAAGGAACCGCTTCTGCCGCTCACACTGACCCCAGCTAAGGTCTCCGCCAAAGCCGGCAACGCGCTCTTAATAATTTTGCCAGCGGGGCTTAACGGAAGGGCCGCAACGACAAAGTATTTCGATGGGCGTTTGTAGGCCGCAAGTTGCCGGGCCGCGTGCTTGGCGAGGTCGTCCGACGTTGCGGACGAATGGCCTTTCAATTCGACGAAAGCAAGAATCTCCTCCCCGCCTTCCGCCTTGCGGCCAAGAACCGCAGAGCAAATGACGTCGGGATGTGCGTTGAGGACGCTTTCGATCTCGGCCGGATAGACGTTGAAGCCAAAGCGGATGATCATTTCCTTGTTGCGGCCGACGATAAAAAAATGGTCGTCTTCTATGCGGGCGAGATCGCCGGTCCTAAACCATCCCTCGCGATCGATGGCGTACTCCGTCTCGGCCAGCGCTTTATAGTAACCTTTCATGACGCCAGGACCGCGCACGAACAGCTCGCCGGTTTCTCCGGGTGCGACCGGTAAGCCGTTGGAACCCACCAGTTTGGCGGCTACGCCAGGCACCATTCTGCCTACCGAACAATCCGCGCGCGGTGTTTCCAAACGGGTCAGCGTGAGAGTTGGAGATGTCTCTGTAATTCCATAACCGTTGTGAAGCGTCAGATGGAAAGTATTTTCCGTAACAGCTTTGGTGGCGGTATCAAGGGGTGCGCCGGCCGAAGAAATGAGCCGAAGCGATGGGCTGGCAATCGGGGCAATTTTCTTTCGAACCGCATATTCTACCAGCATCGAATACATCGCCGGTGTGCCGATCACTATCGTAATGCCTTCGCGACGGAATGCCGCGAGCGCAACCGCGGGATCGAAGCGCGCGACGAGGTGGACCTGCGCTCCACAGAGCAGCGTACTCACCAATACGCCGGTTAATCCGAGGATATGCGACATCGGCAAGACAGCGTACACGCGATCGTCGGGATTCAATTTTCGAATGGCGCTCGATACGCCGGCAACGAACAGCAGATTGCCGTGCGTGAGCATCACGCCTTTGGGACGCCCGGTCGTGCCCGTCGTATAGATCAACGCGGCCACCCGCTGCGGCGCCTCGATATCGATAGCCTCGGTCATCGAAGTTTTGTTCAGCGGACCAATTGCAATTTGTCCAAGCGCGGACAAATCCGAACCGACGGCGCCATGCCGATCGCCATGGGCGCGCGCGTGGCGCGATGCCCCGATAGTGTAAACCGCCAGCCGGGCATCGCTGTGATCGCGTATGTCGTCGATTTCGCGATCAGAAAGTCGCGCGTTGACAATGACGGGCCACGCATCGATGCATGCAATTGCAAAAAAGATTACGACAGTTTCGCGGCAATTCTCGCAGACGATCATGACTCGATCGCCCGGCCGAACACCTGCGCCTTGCAGCATTCCGGCGGTTGTTCCTATTGACTTGTACAACTCGCCATAGGTGAACGTGCGCACACCCTCCACCAGGGCCACCCTGTCGGGTGCCTGCGCCGCCCAATACCCGACGATCTGCGATATGGTCGTAAAATTGCACGCCGATTCAATGCCTGTCATCGGTTGCCCGTCAGCTTGGTCCGCAATTCGCCACTGCAACAGGTGAAGCGCGGGCCGAGACTTGCGCGAGGCGGTCCGAAAGCTTCTCGGCAAGACACCCAACATCGCTGGCGATCATCGTGAGGTGGTCTCCCCGAACGGAATGTAGTTCGATGTCTTGAACAAGAGGCCGCCAAATGGGGCCCGGGTCGGAAGGGAAAAGAGGGTTTGTTATCTCGGCCCTGAAAAAGATGATTTTGCCTGGATAGAAAAGCGGCGAATACGAATCCAGCGATTCTTCGCTGGCCGCATAAACTTGCCGCAGATCGGGAGACAGATTGATTGCGCGCTGGCGCAACCAGCGGCGCGCGGCAACGCCGCCGGGTCGGTCAGAGCGCGAACGATCCTTGCGCGTAAATAGCGATTTGCACAGGACGATCGCGAACGAAGCCCTCTTGCGCCAGGTCTGGTTACGAAGCGTTGTACAACGGTGACGTACCCTGCCCAGCGAGACAGCCAATCGCGACCGTCGCGGCCAGGTTTGGGGATGCGGATAAGCATCGATAAGTGTAAGCAAATCGATCATCTCTCCGGCCCGCTGCAACCGCCTCGCCATTTCGACGGCCACCAAGCCACCGAAGGAATAGCCACCCAGACGATAGGGGCCGACCGGCTGCTTCGCGCGCACGGCGTCTACATAATATTCAGCCATCTCTTCGATTGTCCTGAGCGGAGCATTGGTGCCATCAATGCCCTGGGCTTGAATCGCAAAAACCGGACCGTCGTATTGTATGAGACTTCCGAGTCGGGCCAGTTCCATGACCGTGCCGCCAATTCCATGCACCACAAAAAATGGAATGGCGCCCTCACCCTCCTTCAGGCGGACAAGCGGCGAAAATTCCGGTTTCTTCACAGTATCAATTAGCGCAGCGAGCTCGCAGACGGTGGGCGCATCGTACAGGATCGTGATAGGAAGGCTGACGCCGGTTTCCCGCTCCACCTCCAGGAGTAATCCAAGAGCGAGAAGGGAATCACCGCCCAGATCAAAAAAGTTGCTGTCAGCAAAAATGGGCGAAATTCGCAGAACCCGCGTCCATATTGCGATCAATCCGGGGATGCATTCCGGTCGTTGCGGCCTGCTCTCGACTCCGGGATCGATTGTGAACGCGTCCAGGTCGCGATCCACGGCGCTATCCTTTCGATGTCCACAGCATTTGAGGCACGTGAGCCGCATGACGGCGCAGGTTCGGGATCACATCGGTGCCACCTCCCCGACGTGCGGCGGTTCGCGCAAGTTTCGCCGCCTTTACGGCTGCAATTCTGTTCAGCCACACTCGGAATATTTCGCCAGTTTGCGGTTTCCCTCCTCCAGTCGACGCGTGCGAACAGGCTTCAGCCGGAAATTCTTCCATGATTGATTCGTCGCGGTGAGCAATCGCGCGGGCTTTGAACCGGATCAACGATTCGTTTTCCGCCTTGGTGTAATAGGCCGCCGGCAATCCGGGATAGATTTCTCTTTGCCGAGTGAGAAACTTTCGCACGTCTCTCCTGTATTCGCGGCCGAGTGCGCCGTGATCGTATTCGGGATGGCCTTGGAAAAAAAGCCAATTCTCCATTCCCTCTTTGACAAAGAGGCCCGCGCCGGCATCGCGCGCCTCTGTAAGCACCCGGTATCCGCACTGCTCCAATTCTACACAGGGAAGCTCGTTGCAGCGGGAGTGTGCAACGGGGGAAACGGCTTCCAAACCATCTGTAAGTTCGTGCCGGTCAACCTTTATTTCATTGAATATCCCGGAGAGCTTCGAGGTTAAAGATCGACGACGAATGCGGTCGAAGTAAAAGACAGCGGCATGCGCAGCTAAACAGGAAAAAAGCGCCGGGCGACTTTCACGATTCAACCAGTCGAACAATTCGGTCAGGGCTGCCCAATAAGGTTCGTGTTCCAGGCGCAAACCGCCAGGCTCGGTCCCGGTCACGATGAGGGCGTCCGGCTGGACGCGCGACAATGCTGTCAAATCTCGATAGGATTTGTGTTCGAAATGCCGCTGTCCGACCGAGCCGCGAACAATTCCGCCCAATGAAAAATAACTCCATCGAAGGCGGATAGCGGGCGCAGCGTTAACAAACAGATTTGAATACTGCAGTTCCGTTCGCTCAAGTGCGGAATCCGGCATATTATTCACGAGCCCGATATGGAGACACCGGTCTTCGTTATCGCCAACATGTGCCAAAATGAAAGACATGGGGCGCTACAGGCAAATTCTGCGCCGCAAGCGGTCCGCGCCAGAAGTGTGTTTCGGCCGCGTAAATCGGTTACTGGGCGACACCCTCAAGCAGACGCGGCGAGTGCTTGCGCCAAGTCGGCGATGATGTCGTCGATATGCTCGATACCGATACTCAGCCGGAGCATCTCCGGTGTCACGCCAACGCGAGCCAGTTCGTCGGGACTCAACTGGCGATGGGTCGTCGATGCCGGATGGCACGCCAACGATTTTGCATCCCCGATGTTTACCAGCCGCTTGAAAAGCCTTAGCGCGTCATAGAATTTCTTGCCCGCCTCAAGTCCTCCCCTTACCCCGAAAGTCAGGAACGAAGGCCCACGACCACCCAGGTACTTCTGCACCAATGCCCGGCACGGATCGTCGTTGAAACCCAGATATCGCGTCCACGACACCCGTTCGTGCCCGCGTAAATAATTCGCCACACGCGCCGAATTGTTGAGATGACGTTCCATGCGAAGTCCCAAGGTTTCGATACCCTGAAGCAACAGAAACGCGCTCATCGGCGACAGTACCGGTCCCATATTGCGCAAACCCACCGTGCGGCAACGCGCGATATAGGCATTTTCGCCAAAATGCTCGACGTAATTGACACCGTGGTAGGCGGGCTCCGGCGAATTGAACATCGGGAACCGCTGCCGATGTTCGCGCCAGGGGAATTTTCCGCTGTCGATGATTGCACCGCCGAGCGTCGTCCCATGGCCTCCCAGGAATTTCGTGAGCGAGTGAACCACTATATCGGCGCCGTGACAGATCGGCTTCAGCACGATCGGGGTTGCGATCGTATTATCGACGACGAGCGGCACGCCGTTGCGGTGAGCGACGCACGCCAAAGCTTCGACGTCCGCCACGGTCCCGGCGGGATTGGCAATGCTCTCGCAATAGATGGCGCGCGTACGATCGTCGATCCGGCTTTCTACCGAGGCGGGATCGCAGTTCTCGGCAAATCGTACTTCGACCCCCTGCCCCCGAAAAACATGCTCGAACAGCGTGAAGGTCGCGCCATAGAGCTGCGGAAGACTGACGACGTTGTCGCCGACCTGCACCAGGTTGGAGATCGCGCAATGAATGGCGGCCGCACCTGATCCCACGCAAAGCGCCTCGCGTCCCTGCTCCAAGGCCGCTAGGCGCCGTTCGAGCACCGCAGTGGTGGGATTGCTGAGACGGCCGTAGATATGTCCCGGCACTTCAAGATTGAACAGTGCTGCGCCATGGTCGGCGCTATCGAATTCGTAGGCGACAGTCTGATAGATTGGAATCGCAACGGCCTTTGTTGCGGAGTCGACGTCGTAACCGGCATGGATGGAAATCGTTTCGTCGCGCATTCTCGCCTGCTGCCTGACGGTGAAATCAAGCCGCGGTTGCTCCGGCCGATGGCAACGCGCCGCCTTGATTGTTTCGCTAAAAGGTTACGATGGCTTTATCGCAGGCAGCTTTCCGGTCATTGGCGACGGTTAACAATTCGTTCACCATTCGGGCAAACGCGTAAAGCCTTTTGCAATGCGTCGCGATTAAGGTATCCGGCGATGTCCACTTTTACAAAATCAGGATTCCGTATTTCTGTTGCGGCTGGAGGCTTGTTCGCGCTCGCGCTGTGCGCAACCCCGCCTCTTGCGGCGCAGGAAAGCGGTTCGCTTTCATTGCACGCCGCCCATACGAGCGTCTCGGTAGAAAAGATAACCGTCACCGCGCCCAGAGCGGGCGACCTCGATTACAAACTTGGCGCCGGCGATAAGTTGCGCATCACGGTCTATGGCGAGGAAGATCTCTCCGGCGAGTTTCAGGTCGACGGCACTGGCTATGTGCGTCTGCCGTTGATCGGCGATCTTGCGGCTGCAGGCCTTTCTGCACACCAGATTGAAATGCGCGTCGAAAGCGCCCTCGACGACGGCTATCTTACCCATGCGCGCGTCGCCGTAGAGGTGATGGTGTACCGGCCCTTCTCCATTATCGGAGAGGTAAACAAGCCGGGCGAATACCCGTATGTGAGCAACATGACCGTGATGAATGCAATCGCGCTTGCTGGGGGATATACACAAAAGGCCATGGCATCGACGATGTATGTCCGGCATGAAGGCGAGATCGATGAGCATCCCGTTGCTGCCGATCGGCCAATCCGAATTTTCCCGGGCGATGTAGTTCGCGTCCCGGAGACAACGTTCTGGGTAACGGCGGACATTCTGTCACCCGTCACTGCGGTTCTGTCGCCGATTACGTCGCTCGCGTATGTTCTGAAGCCATAGCCGGCTACAATCGCCGCCGATTTTATCGTCCAGCCTGCGAACTGGAGCAGCAGCGGCGGCGACTTTGCACTCTAAGAAACAAGGTGCCGCAACGGATGAGAACCGGTGCGTTTGCGAGCGTCCCGCATAAGGCTGGGTCCGGCACCGCGCAGCCAGTGACTGCCCCAAAATAGCACCGCGAAGACCAGGCGACCTGCCGCTTCACAATCTTGCAATTCCGAGACACATCGAGTCCGCAGGCTCGAAAAATGGGCCTTGTATCCGGTACCTTTTCATGGTCAAAGTTCCGTGTCGAAAAACTGAAGAAATCTCCCTATCGGACGCAAGGTGCCGAGATCGGACTATTCGTCCCAGTCTCTATCGGCAATGTCCCGTCGGGCTTCAGAAGAGCATGTGGGGCCGTTGCGATGTTTGTTGAAATCGGAACTTTCGATGCACCAAAGACAGTTTTGTGTGTCGGGCTGCGACCCGATTTAGGCGGTGTTCTTATAAATTTTCTTCATTCGAACCGTTCGAATGTCGAATTTGTGACCGAACAAATTGTCGGCTTGACACACCACCAGCTGCATTTAACGCTGTTGGATCCTCCTCCTAATCCAGTCAGCCCCTTTCTCAATCTGAAACGGGAAAATGTTCCGACAATCGTGGAGTGGGCGGAGAAACTGGCGGAGTCCGGCAGCGTTCACAACGAACGGAACCGCGCCGGCACAAAATTCAGCAACATCCAGGTGGATATCGGCACATTCGATAATCCAATGACGGTTTCACCCATCGTCTTTCAACCGGACAATGACGCGGTATCGGTCGACTATCTGGAGGGAGACGGTTCTTTTTCCGCATTTGGCGTCCCGAGGGTCAAACACTCACGAATAGCCGGCCTGTCGTATGAACAGTTGCTCATGGCTTTCAAGAATCCTCCGCCGGACAGCAACAGCCCGTTTCTGAATTTGAAGTTCGAGAATATTCCGCGGGTGTTGGAATACATTAGTAAGCGGCCGCAAGTTGCTCCCCATCGACATCAGGGGCCGTTACGCGTTGTCGGATTTTCTGAAGCCGCAAAACATCCCGCAACCAGCCGATTCGGATCTAAAGTGGATCACGGTCGCTTGGACTATAACCGGCACTTACCGTCCTGATACTCTCGCCGCGACGCTGGTTCGGAGAGCGGAAGCATCATCGCTCATTGTGCGAATGCAACGCGAACCGGGAGCGTTGCGCGCTCGCTGAGTGGTTAGCGCGGGGCAGTGCTGGATCTGACTCATGCGCGACGGCGCAATGAATCGCTCAAGCAGCACGCGGGTGAAAGAGAGCGATGTGCGCAATCGCTCGCCGCTCCTATCCGGCACCGTCACGTTAGGAAAAATGAGAAGTTTGGGAGGAACTATAATCGGAAAAATATATTTTGGTCGGAGCGGCGGGATTTGAACCCACGACCCCCAGTCCCCCAGACTGGTGCGCTAACCAGGCTGCGCCACGCTCCGTCCCTGCGCAGGCCAATCTAGCCCCGCGTGCCGCAGACTATAGTAGCCGATCTCCTTCTGCACAATGATTGATTTGCCGGAAAAGTTATCAGCGCAGGCTGCGCCGAGCGGCAGCCATGCGCGCTTTGACGTCCAACAACTCGGTCAGAAGAATCTCGAGACTGGATCGTCGTCCCTCGGCGACGGCGAGAGACGCTTCCGCGTGTATGTACGCAAGCATGGTCAGTGCGTCGATCGAATCCTCAGGGATGTCGTCACCCGATGCAGAGGATTGGTTTTTCGAAAAGCATGCAGTGTCATTGCGGCCAACTTCGGCGACGTGCCTATAGCCGCGCTCGCGCAATACCTTCTGCACTCCCTTGATCGTATAGCCCTCGTGATAGAGCAGCGTCCGGATGCCGCGCAGAAGATGGACATCGTCGGGGCGATAGAATCGGCGGTTGCCGGCACGCTTCAGCGGACGCACCTGCTTGAACCGGCCTTCCCAGAAGCGAAGCACGTGCTGCGGGACGTCGAGCTCTATCGCGACCTCACTTATCGTGCGGAAGGCTTCTGGCGATTTCATGCAAACCGCCGCGGCAATTGCCGGACTCATCCCGCAGCCATCATTTCAACTTCAACCTCCGGAAGCATGTCGCCGTTGATGCTCGATTTGAGAACATGACTCGGTCGGAACACCAGCACGCGGCGTGGCGCGATAGGAACTTCGTGACCGGTCTTCGGATTGCGGCCCATGCGCTGCGACTTTTGCCGTACCGCGAATGTTCCGAATGACGACAGCTTAACCGTTTCGCCCCGCTGCAGAGCCGCACAAATCTCCTCAATCATGTCTTCGACCATCTGAGCCGATTCGCTCCGCGACAATCCCACGGCATGGAACACGGCTTCGCTCAGATCGGCACGAGTTAAGGTGGCACTCATTTGCGACTCCCTCCAAGTCGAAGTAAATCTTAAGTGAGTCAAATTTTCCCGTCAACATCAAGAGGATAGCGCCAGCACTTCAAGTTCAAAAGTGACGAATTTCCAGTGCCACGCTACCAACGGACCAGTGCCGCGCCCCAAGTGAAGCCTCCACCCATAGCTTCCAGCAACAGCATGTCGCCGCGCTTTATGCGGCCATCGGCAATCCCCTCTGCGAGCGCCAGCGGAACGGAGGCCGCCGAGGTGTTTCCGTGCTCGGCGATGGTCGATATGAGTCGGGAAGCTGGAAGGCCAAGCCTGCGGGCTGTGGCATCGAGAATACGCTGGTTGGCCTGGTGAGGCACGATCCAGTCGATGTCGGATGTGGCAATGCCACCGTCCCTTGCAGCCGCCTCGATCGCAAGTGTCGTATTGACAACAGCGTGTTTGAAGACCTCCGGACCCTGCATGCGCAAATGGCCCGTTGTCTGGGTAGTGGAGGGCCCCCCATCCACATAGAGGAGGTCGTGCAGGCGCCCGTCCGAATAAAGCTTCGTGCTGAGGACGCCACGGTCGGTCGCATCACCGCGTCCCATACCCGCCTGCAAAACGACGGCACCGGCGCCGTCGCCAAAGAGCACGCAGGTGGAGCGGTCGTTCCAGTCCATCAACCGCGACATCGTTTCGGCGCCGATCAGAAGCACTGTTTTCGCCTGGCCGGTTCTGACGAAATTATCCGCGACCGACAGTCCAAAAATAAAGCCGGAACAAACGGCTTGGACGTCGAAGGCAGCTCCCCTCGTCATGCCGAGGCCAGCCTGTACCCGCGTAGCAACCGCGGGGAAAGTCTCGTCGGGCGTGGTCGTAGCCACCACGATAAGATCAAGCGCATCGACGCCGATCTTCGCATCGGCAAGCGCAGCTTCGGCCGCCTTCAGCGCCAGATCGGACGTTCGTTCGCCGTTCGCCGCAATATGGCGGCGCCGGATGCCCGTCCGTTCCACAATCCACGCATCGGTCGTATCGACCATATTGGCGAGATCAACATTGGAAAGAATTTTTTTCGGCAGATACGCGCCGCAGCCAATTACTAGGGAACGTAGCACGCTCACGAAGCCGCTGCTTCGCTGGAAGTTATCTGTGTCAGCGCAGACAGATCGGCAACGATCCTGGGGATGACTTCGGCCCTCGCCATGTCGATCGCCATGTCGAGCGCGCTTGCAAAGCCCATTGCGTCAGTCCCACCGTGGCTTTTCACGACGACGCCGTTAAGGCCCAGAAAAATTCCGCCGTTTGCGGCTCGCGGATCGAGCTTTCGGCGCAGCGTTTTCAAAGCGCCGCTCGCCAGAGCCGCGCCAATCCTGGCCATCAACGAGCGTCTAAGCGCGGTGCGGAGAAAATGGACTACGAGCCGCGCGGTGCCTTCGGCCGTCTTGAGCGCGATATTTCCGGTGAACCCGTCGGTAACTATCACATCCACGGTGCCTTCCGCGATGTCGTCGCCTTCCACGAAACCACCGAATTCGATAGGCAAATTGACACTCCGCAGGATGTTGGCCGCTGCCCGTACGGCCTCGTTTCCTTTCAGGTCTTCGGCGCCGACATTGAGCAGCCCTACTGTCGGTCGCTCAAGGCCCAGGATGGCGCGCGCGAATGCCTCTCCCATCACGGCAAATTCCACCAACTGGCCGGCGTCGGCGGCGATATTGGCTCCGACATCGAGCACCACGCTCTGACCCCGCTTCGTGGGCCATAGAACGGCAATGGCGGGTCGGTTCACGCCTTCGAGCACGCCCAGCTGGTACATCGACATGGCCATGAGCGCGCCCGTATTCCCGGCGGAGATTGCCAGTTCGGCGTCCTTGTTGGCGACGGCCTCGACCGCGCGCCACATGCTGGTATTGCGGCCCCGCCTGAGAACCTGGCTGGGCTTTTCGTCCATTCGGACGCTTTCGGGGGTATGGCGCACTTCGGTTTTCGCGGCGAGCTTTGCGCGCCTGCCTAGCAGCGACCTCAGGACGGCTTCGTCGCCGTGCAGGAGGAATCGTACATCCGGATGGCGCACCGTGGAACGAGCCAGTGCGGCGACCACCACGCCGGGGCCGGCGTCGCTGCCCATCGCATCAATCGATACCGTCAAGCCGCGGCTCACCATCGCCTCGTTTCAGGAAAAGCATCCCGGCTTTCTACGACTTCAGCTTGCGACTTTCACAACCTCACGGCCCTTGTACTGGCCACATGACGCGCAGATATGGTGAGGTCGCTTCTGCTCGCCGCAATTGGGGCATTCTTCGTGCGCGGCGGAAACCAGCCGATGATGAGACCGGCGCATGTTGCGGCGCGACGGCGACGTTTTTCTCTTTGGGACCGCCATGGCGGTAAAACTCCTTCAATCGGGCCGCTGGCGCCCGCAGGGCGCGCCTCAATAGGCGCAAAACCTCGTCAAAACAAGTCGCGGAGTGAAGCCGAATTAGAAGTCTCTTTCAACCCCGCTTCAGACCCTTGAGGACCGCAAACGGATTATCGGCCTCTACGGTCTCGTCGTGGGGCGGTCTGAATTCCGCGCCGCCGGCCCGAGGAAAAGGGTCGACCGCGAGAGAAAATTCCTCAAGCAAAGGGCCGGCCAGATCGAATTTTAACGAATCGATTTCGTCTGGCGTATCGTCTTCGGCGTAACCCAGAGTAACGGCGCCCCCCTTTTCGTCAAATCGGGCGGGAATGTAGTGCAATTCCCGCGAAAATCTTCGCGATATTTGCGTCCCTATGGGTTCGAGCGTTACGACACAGCTTTGCAGGACATCCGCGCTTAGCAACGCCTGATAGGCAAAGCGGGTTGCGGAGAGACGTTCGAGCGTTACCTGACCTTCGAATCGAACGACCGCGTCAACGCCCTCCCAGGCCGCGATGCTGTTCAACTCCACGACCGACGCTGTGACAGTCGTCTCATAACCGGCGTTTGAAAGATCACCGAGATCGTAGATGCGCCGTAGAGGCCTTCCAGCGTCCATGGCAACACTCATCCGGGGATGATGGGCAACGGGCCGAAATGGACTTGACCCGCTTCGGGCCGCGATTGCGCCAAAAAACCCCGCGCTGCAAAGCAATAAGCAGCAAGCGCAGTCGCCGGCTGAAGCCCGGATTGCGCGCCACGATACAGATTGCGAACGATCGCGGCGGCAAGACTAGATTCGTCCGACGCCTCACGGTATGCATGAAGCCGACCGAAGAAGGCGGAAGCCATTTTTTTTATGCGCCTCGTCATACCGATGTCGCCCGCACCCAATTCGCGCAAGGCTTCGTCGAACTGAACGAACAGGACCTCCACAAATTTCTGCCCTGTTTCGATTTCCTGCCGCCTGTGAAGTTCATCCATGACGAGCCATGCATGCAAGGCCAAAAGGTCGAAGCGGCCATCGATCGTATCGGCAACGCGGAGTTCGCAGAAAAATACGCTTTCACGCGACCGGGCGGAAACCGCTTCGCACAACCGAGTTACGATATCTCTGCGTGTACCGTAACGCTTCAGGATGTTCAGCATGGAGCCCTCTTAAGGACTTGCAACCCCGGCAGGGCGACGTTAGCACATTGTGCTCGGCGAATTGTCCGACCTGGCTTCAAGGAAAACCGATGCGCATTCCTGCTTTTGCCCTCGCGGCCACCCTGCTTCTTGGTTGCACCCCGGTCATAAACCAGCGTGGTTATCTTCCGGATCCTGCCGGCGAAGCCTCCGTCCAGATCGGGACGGATACCAAAACCACGCTGCAGCAAAGGCTCGGCGATCCGTCCATGCAGGCTGCTTTTGGCGGCGACTCCTGGTACTACGTCAGCAGCGTCGAAAGGCAGATTGCCTTCTTCGATCCCAAAATCGAAACTCGCTCGGTCCTCGCCGTCCATTTCGACAAGGACGGCAGAGTCGCCACTATCAGACATTACAGCCTCAAGGACGGCAATGTGGTAGCGTTCGAAACACGCGAGACGCCTGCGCGCGGCCGGGAATTGACCTTTCTCCAGCAATTGTTCAATGCCACCCCGGGTGTTCCGATCGGTGCTACCACGGGTGGGCAAAAAAACCCCGGCGGTAACGGTCCGTGATCAAATGCCGTGGGCCAGGGTTGCGAGCAGGAGCAGTGCCACGATATTGGTGATCTTTATCATCGGATTGACGGCCGGACCGGCAGTATCCTTGTAGGGATCGCCGACGGTGTCGCCCGTTACGGCCGCCTTGTGGGCGTCCGAGCCCTTTCCTCCGAAGTGGCCGTCCTCGATGTATTTCTTCGCGTTGTCCCAAGCCCCGCCACCGGACGTCATCGAAATTGCGACGAACAGTCCCGTCACAATCACACCAAGTAACATGGCGCCAAGTGCGTTGAAGGCTTGCGACTTGCCTGCAACAGCATCGACGATGAAAAACAGCACAATGGGAGAAAGAACCGGCAAAAGCGACGGCACGATCATTTCCCGGATGGCTGCTTTCGTGAGCATGTCGACGGCGCGTCCATAATTGGGTTTCTGCGTGCCCTGCATGATCCCCGGCATTTCCCTGAACTGCCTGCGCACTTCCTCCACGACCGCGCTTGCTGCCCGGCCAACGGCCGTCATCGCCATCCCGCCGAACAAGTACGGCAGCAGGCCACCGATGAAGAGCCCGACCACAACCCACGGATCCGTCAGCGAAAAACTCGGCAGATCCAGACCACGAAAATAGCTATAGGTGGCGGAATGAGCGACGAAATACTTGAGGTCTTCCGTGTAGGCAGCAAACAACACGAGCGCGCCCAGGCCGGCGGACCCGATGGCATAGCCCTTGGTGACCGCCTTGGTGGTGTTGCCCACGGCGTCGAGCGCGTCGGTTGTTTTTCGCACATCGCCTGTCAGACCGGCCATTTCGGCGATGCCGCCCGCGTTATCGGTAACCGGCCCGAAAGCGTCGAGCGCCACGATCATTCCGGCCAGCGACAGCATCGTCGAAACCGCCACGGCAATGCCGAACAGCCCCGCCTGCCAATTGGCGAGCACGATACCAACGCAGATGACGATCGCCGGTCCTGCCGTCGATTCCATCGAGATGGCCAAGCCCTGGATAACATTCGTTCCGTGGCCCGTAAGTGATGCATTGGCGATCATACGAACGGGTCGAAAGCCGGTGCCGGTGTAATATTCCGTGATCCACACGATCGCACCAGTGACCGCGAGCCCCACGATGCCGCAGTAGAAAAGCGACATACCAGTGAATTCCACGCCGGTGGACGTTCTGAGCCCTGTGTTGAGTCCCACGATCCAATTGGTGAGGAAATACAGTCCAATGAGTGAGAGTATGCCGGTCGCAATGACGCCCTTGTAGAGCGCGCCCATGATGTTTTTGCTGTTGCCCAGCCGTACAAAGAACGTGCCGACGATTGAGGCAAGGATGCACATGCCCGAAATGGTGAGCGGGTAAAGCATGAGCGCGGATTTTTCTGCGCCGTTGAAGTAAATTGACGCTAGTACCATCGTGGCGACAGTGGTCACCGCAAAGGTTTCGAACAGATCCGCCGCCATGCCGGCGCAGTCGCCGACATTGTCGCCTACATTGTCGGCGATTGTAGCAGGATTGCGGGGGTCGTCTTCGGGGATTCCAGCCTCTACCTTGCCGACCATGTCGCCGCCCACGTCGGCGCCTTTGGTGAAAATACCGCCGCCCAGGCGGGCAAAGATGGAAATCAGCGATGCGCCAAAGCCAAGAGCAACCAGAGCGTTGGCGACGATGCGGCCTTGCGCTTCGTCATTGATGTCGAGCCCGATGCCATAACGCAGAAAGGCGTAGTATCCGGCGACCCCCAGAAGACCGAGGCCTACGACCAGTAGGCCGGTCACGGCGCCTGACCGGAACGCAACGGAAAGGCCGGCTGCGAGGCCCAATCGCGAGGCCTCCGCCGTTCGAACATTGGCCCGAACGGAAACATTCATCCCGATATAGCCGGCGGCGGCGGAAAATGTCGCGCCGATGAGATACCCGACCGCGACTTGCCAGCCGAAAATCGCAAATGCGACAATGAAGATGACCACGCCGGCGATCGCGATGGTGGTGTATTGACGGTTAAGATAGGCCGCCGCGCCTTCCTGGATAGCAGCCGCGATTTCCTGCATTCGCGCATTGCCGGGACTCATGGCGAGCACCGACATGATCGTGAAACCGCCGTAAACCAGGGCCAGCGCGGCGCAGACGAGCACAAGGATAAGCTGCATGGTCATGGAATTCGTTCCTCAAGGAACGGCGAGACACGGGCGAAAGCGCGGCGATTTGCGGTGCCCTGCCCCTCGCCGATTCGCGGGTGAAATCAAAGCAAAACGGCGCGGGACCATGCCAAAACCTCCGACAAGAGGCAACGACGCGTTGGGGGTGCGACAATGAGGCCGTCAAAGCTTCCTTTGAGATGCCTTCGCGCTACCCCCTCCGGTGTGCCTTGGCAGCTCCCGAAAAGCCACGTCGCGGGCACTTCCTGACTTTTTCCCGTCCATTTCAACGTCACAGTTTCGTAACGTCGTAACCGACCCGAGATTTGCGCCGAACTGGAGGAAGCACCCTGACAATGGAGAAGATGAAGCCATGCGCATAAAGTCGAAGTTCCGGGCGGGCACGCCCGAATTTCCGGGCGGGCACGCTTGGCGCTCGCCACGACCGGGTTGCGATCCCGGCTTACGCCAATCCCGCCAGTTCGGTCGTGATCGAGTTGTTCACAGCCAGAGCTTCGCGCTTCCCCTTGGGCGGACGGTATGCTCACGGATTCTAATTCAGGAGCCGGCCGGCGGCGCGATCATTCGGCCGCCCAGGGGCTGACGGTCTGTGGTCAGTACGAAGCACCGCCGGGCCACTTAATCACGACATCCGGGCGCGTCTTCTTGGATCCCATTTGCCTGCTATGGCATTCTCTTTTGTCGATAAGGAGTACACAATGAACGTCGAAGGCGGATGCCATTGCGGCGCAATTGCATAAGAAGCGGAGACCGATCCCCAGACAGCGGGCATCTGTCATTGTACCGATTGCCAGGCTCTTACCGGAACTGCGTATCGCGTTTCCGTTCGGGCGCCCCCTGCAACGTTTCGCCTGCTGCGCGGCGCGCCGACAATTTACATCAAGGCAACTTCCGAAAGCGGCACGAAACGGCAGCATGCATTCTGCGCCGCTTGCGGCAGCCCGATCTACGCCCGTGCGCTGGTCGAAATCTTCTTATTCCCTGCGTGTCGGCAACATGCGACAGCGCGGCGAGCTCGCGCCGAAGCACCAGATATGGTGCCGCTCGGCGCTCGCATGGGCGAAAGACATCGCAGATCTGCCGCAATCTGAAAAAAGTTGAAGGGTTAAAACAGAACCGTAGCAAAGCAGTGGCGAGCGTGGACTCTACGTTTTCAAATCAAAAATGTGTGTAACCCTTGTGGATGAAAGTAACCTCGCGTCCTTGGGCATCCAGCATGACGGCGCCTGCGCCTGCAACGACGCGGCCAACGGCGGTCACATCCGTCTTCGTTTGCAAAGCGGCTTTCGCGATTGCGCTGCTTTTCGCGGGAGGTGCGGTGAACGCAATTTCATAGTCGTCGCCGGCGGTCGCTGCGCGCATGATAGACGCCAGATCGTCACCATATAATTGCCGCAGCGCAGGCGACAGAGGAATGCTTTCCGCGGCAATCTCGACCCGCACGCGCGAGACATCCGCAAGGTGCCCGAGATCCGCGATCAATCCATCCGAAACATCGAGCGCGGCACTTGCAAGGCCACGCAAAGCTTGCCCGAATGCGAGCCTCGGCCGTGGAATGAGGTAACGCGAAATCAATTCCTCCTGCCAAGCCGTGTGCCGCCTTGCGGAAGCCTGTATCAGATCAAACCCGCCGCCGGCGTCGCCGATCGTGCCGGTCACGTATACTATGTCGCCAGCTGCGGCGCCCGCGCGGCGTATCACCGCTCCATCCGGAACGAAGCCGGTCATCGTCACGACAATGGTGAGCATGCCCGATGTTCGAACCGTGTCCCCCCCTGCAAGGGCAACCGCGAACACCTCCTGGTCTTCGGCCAGCCCCCGGACGAAACGCTCGAACCAGCTGGTGTCTGGCCAGTCCGGCAATGCGAGCGCGAGTAGCCACGCACCCGGGCGCGCGCCCTTGGCGGCAAAATCCGAAATGTTCACGCGCAACGCTTTCTTGGCGATTGTTCCCGGTGGATCGGAACGATGAAAATGCACGCCTTCGACGATCGCATCGGTCTTGACCACGATGTCGTGACCTTCAGGCGCCGTCAGTACGGCAACGTCGTCGGTGAGCCCAAATGCACCGGCAATGTTACCCGACAGCGGTGCGAAAAAATTGCGGATCAACTCGAACTCGCCGGGACGGCCGTTAGAAATCGAGTTCGTCATCGGGTGGCGTCTCCCCGAATTCGCGCGCCCGCTTCAACCGGGCGATCCTGTCGAGCGCTGCGTTTACAAAAGCGGGTTCACCTGCCTCAAAGAAAGCATGAGCGATTTCGACATATTCTTCAATCACCACCTTCGCGGGTACATCGCGCTGAGCGACAAGCTCAAAAACCGCCGCGCGCAGAATTGCGCGCAACGTCGCGTCGATGCGCTTGAACCGCCAATCGGTCTTCAGCGCGCCCTGGACAGTCCGGTCGATCTCCACCTGGTGCTTCGGAACGCCCCTCACGATCCCACCAAAAAAAAGTTCGTCCGGCTCGCTTACCTTGAGACGCGAAAAGCGATATTCCACGAACTGCTGTGCGACACTCTCCGAACCGTCGCCTGTCAGCTCCATCTGATAAAGGGCCTGCACCGCGGCGAGTCTCGCCGCATGCCGTCCACGACGTGCCGCAGGGCTTCGCCGACGCGGTTGAGCTCTGATCATCGTCTCGCGCCAATGCGCGCACGAATGTTCACGAGCGCAAGACAGGCCCGGGCGGCGTCTCCTCCCTTGTCGAGACCGTCGCGGGAAGAACGAACCAGAGCCTGCTCTTCGGTGTCGCAGGTCAGAATACCGTTACCTACGCACAAGCCGTGATGGAGCCCGAGATCCATTAAGCCTCGGGCGGACTCGTTGGCAACGATCTCGAAATGCCACGTATCGCCCCGAATGACGCAGCCCAGTGCAACATATCCGTCGAAGTCTTTGACGGCACCTTCGCCTGCTCGGGCCGCAAAGAGTATCGCGGGCGGGATTTCGAGCGCTCCCGGTACGGCCATTCGTTCGAAATGCGCACCTGCCGTTTCGATCGCGGCGGTCGCACCGTCGAGGAGCGACTCCGAGATGTGCGGGTAAAAGCGGGCCTCGACGATCAGGATTCTGAAAGTCACCGGTTCGATTCCCTTCGCCCACGAATGGAGTGCGTTCCAACGATGTTGAGGCCATATCCGTCGAGCGCAACGACCTTTTTTTCCGGCGTGTCCGTGAGAAGGATTAAATCCTTCAGACCCAGATCGAGCAGAATTTGAGCTCCCACGCCGTACTCTTTCACGCGGCGGCGGTCTGTGTCTTCCGGAACGCGCCTGAGAAGCAGGTCGGAAGCGAAAGTCGGACGTGTCTGGCGCAACACGACTACAACGCCGCGACCGGCGTCCGCAACGATGCGCATGGAATCGATAAGTACGTCCTGCTCGAATGGCCCATAACCGAGCAAATCGGTAAAAATATTGAGCGCGTGCATGCGGACAAGCACCGGTTCCGGCCCGGAAATATCGCCTTTCACCAAGGCGATATGCTCCGCGTATTCAAGCGTATTGACAAAAAGCATCATCCGCCAAAGACCACCATGGTGGCTCTGGAAATCAGTTTCCACGGCACGCTGAATAAAATGATCGTAGCGGCGACGGTAGGCGATCAGATCCGCAATCGTGCCGATTTTGAGCCCGTGCAGCTGCGCAAACGTAACCAGATCAGGCAATCGCGCCATCGTGCCGTCGTCGTTCATGATTTCGCAGATGACACCGGCAGGATAAAGACCGGCAATGCGAGCGATATCCACCGCGGATTCAGTATGTCCTGCCCGCACCAGCGTGCCACCGTGGCGCGCGACCAATGGGAACACGTGACCTGGCATCGCAATATCGGAAGGCCCTTTGGTGGGATCAATCGCCACCGAAATTGTGTGGGCTCGATCATGCGCAGATATGCCGGTGGAGATACCTTCCCTGGCTTCGATCGAGACGGTAAATGCGGTCTGATGGGGTGTTCCGTTGAACTGCGTCATCATCGGGATTTGTAGCTGGCTGGAACGCTCCTGCGTCAGCGCCAGACAGATCAGGCCGCGGCCGTATTTCGCCATGAAGTTGACGGCCTGAGGCGTGCACATCTGGGCCGGGATAACGAGATCGCCTTCGTTCTCGCGATCTTCTGCATCGACGAGAATGAACATCCGTCCATTGCGCGCGTCCTCGATTAGTTCCTCGATGGAAGAAAGATAATCGCGGAACATGACTTAGCCCTTCACCAGTCGTGCCATATAGCGGGCTAGTATGTCGATCTCGAGATTGACTTTTCCGCCAACTTTCGCGTGGCCGAACGAAGTCGCCGTTACTGTGTGCGGGATCAGGTTGACGCCGAAGCGGTTGCCATTCACCTCGTTCACGGTCAGCGATACGCCGTCGAGCGCCACGGAGCCTTTGGAAGCAATGAAACACGACAGCGCCTCCGGCGCGCGGAGACTTAAGCGCACTGATTCTCCGTCCTGTTCCACGCCCGTAATTTCTGCCACACCATCGATGTGCCCGGTGACGATGTGGCCACCCAGTTCATCTCCCACTTTCAGCGGCTGCTCGAGATTGACGGGTGTGCCCGGCCTCCAGCCTCCGATGCTTGTCTTCGATAGCGTCTCACTCGAGGCTGTGATGGCAAACCAGCGATCCTCGGTTCCACCCGTGTCGACGACCGTCAAACACACACCTGAACAGGCAATGGAAGAGCCGACTTCGATTTCTGCCACATCGTAATGCGTTCCGATCACGATATGGGTATCGCCGCGCATTTCGACGTGCCGCACTTCGCCCAGATCGGTTACTATACCAGTGAACATGATTCCTCTTTTAGGCCCTGACCTCGAAGCTTTCCAGAAGGTCCGCACCGAGCACTTGCCGACGGACGCGTGCAAAGCGCGGGGCTTCGTCCAACGTAAGAGCCGCCAAGGCGTCGATCGCGGAGTGGCCCGCATCTCCGAGCACAAGAGGGCTGCGAAAAATTTCAAGTCGATCAACGTAGCCCCGATCGAGGAACGCTGCATGTACCGCGGCGCCACCTTCAATCAGCAAACGCGTGATGCCGCGCTCCGCAAGGTCGTTTAGTACGACGCAGAGGTCCGGCCGGCCACGCGCATCACGGGTGACCGCAACAATCTCTACACCGCACGCTGCCAAAGCCGGCGCGGAATTGCAGGTTGAATAGACGAGAGTAGGTATCTTGTTTGCGCCCCGCGCCAGTTTGGTCCATTCGCCAAGCCTCAGGCGCGTATCGAGCACGACGCGAAGTGGCGAGTGGCATTCGAGACCGGCAATCCGGCACGTCAAATCCGGATTGTCGGCCAGGGCCGTTCCTATCCCAATCAGGATGGCATCGTGTCGTGCGCGCAGCAAATGGCCGAACCGTCTCGCGTCCTCGCCCGTAATCCATCGGCTTTCGCCTGAAGATGTGGCTGTTTTGCCATCGAGGCTTTGCGCGATTTTCAAGGTTACAAGGGGCCGCTTCTCACGCATGCGAAGGAAAAAACCGGCATTGGCGCTTGCCGCATCGTCGGCGAGCATACCTGCTTCAACTGCGACTCCGGCATCGCGCAGCATGGCAAAGCCGCGTCCGGCAACGCGTGGATCGGGATCTTCTACTGCCGCGACAACACGGGCGATGCCGGCAGTGATCAATGCCTGCGCGCAGGGGGGCGTTTGTCCCTTATGGGCGCAGGGCTCTAGCGTGACGTAAGCTGTCGCTCCGCGGGCCATGTCGCCCGCTTGTGCGAGGGCCGTCGTTTCAGCATGCGGCCGGCCGCCGTCGCCTGTCCAGCCGCGCCCGAGTAACCGCTGCTCCCGCGAGACGATTACGCAGCCCACCGACGGATTGGGTGCCACGCGGCCCAATCCGCGCCCGGCAAGACCGAGCGCATGCTGCATGTGCCGTTTATCGTTCAAGTCAGCTGCGGCGACTAGTCGCGGTCGCCGCCCTCCAGTTCGCCGATAAGGGCCTCAAAGTCCTTCGTCTCGCGAAAATTGCGATAGACCGAGGCAAAGCGCACATACGCAACCTTGTCGAGGCTCGCGAGCGCCTGCATGACGAGCTCTCCAATCACCGGGGACTGAACCTCATTCTCTCCCATACTTTCCAGGCGCCGAACGATTCCCGTCACCATCCGATCAATGCGCTCCGCTTCCACAGGGCGCTTTCTCAGCGCGTGGGCAAGCGAGCGCTCGAGCTTGTCGCGCTCGAACGACTCGCGCCGGCCATTTTTCTTCACGACGATCAGCTCTCGCAGCTGGACGCGCTCGAACGTCGTAAATCTGCCGCCACAGGCTGGACAATGCCGCCGCCGCCGAATCGCCGAATTGTCTTCGCTGGGTCGGCTATCCTTGACCTGCGTGTCGTCGTGTCCGCAAAAAGGGCAGCGCATGAAACCCCCTCGTCCTTTCTTACTGATAGATAGGAAACCGCGCGCAAAGCCCTGCTACGCGCGCGCGAACATCTGCTTCGGCCGCTCGATCGCCGACATCACCGGTCTTCGCCACGGAATCGATAATTTCAACGATCCATTTGCCGATTTCCCTGAACTCCGATGGGCCAAAGCCTCGTGTAGTGCCGGCTGGCGTGCCGAGCCTTATCCCGGACGTGACCGCAGGCTTCTCAGCATCGAAAGGAATAGCGTTCTTGTTGCAGGTGATACAGGCGCGATCGAGCGTCTTCTCCGCCGCCCGGCCGGTGGCGCGCCTGGGCCGAAGGTCGACCAGCATCACGTGGGTATCCGTTCCGCCGGAAACGATGTCGAGTCCCTGCGCCTGCAATATCTCAGCCAGTGCCTTCGCGTTCTCCACGACGGCGCGTGCGTAAAGCGCGAATTCTGGCTTAAGAGCTTCGCCGAATGATACGGCTTTGGCGGCAATCACATGCATGAGAGGGCCGCCCTGCAAGCCAGGGAAAACCGCAGAGTTGATTCTTTTGCCCAGATCCAGATCGCGAGAGAGAATCATCCCCCCGCGCGGACCGCGCAATGTTTTATGCGTGGTCGTCGTGACGACGTGGGCGTATTCGAGCGGGTTGGGATGTACCCCCCCCGCAACAAGGCCGGCGAAATGCGCCATGTCGACCATGAAATAAGCCCCGACCGACTCGGCAATCGCGCGAAAACCGGCAAAATCGATAAGTCGCGAATAGGCTGAACCGCCCGCGATAATAAGCTTCGGTCTATGAATCCTCGCCAACGTCTCGACCTCGTCCATGTCGATTCGCTGATCCTGACGACGCACACCATAGGGGATCGGTTTAAACCACTTTCCCGACTGGTTGACGGGCGAACCGTGCGTCAAATGTCCGCCCGCATCCAGGCTAAGACCCATAAAGCTGTCGCCCGGAGCTAACAGGGAGAAGAAGACTGCCTGGTTCGCCTGAGCGCCCGAATGCGGCTGTACGTTCGCAAAGGAGCAGTCGAAAAGACGCTTGGCGCGCTCGATCGCCAAGGTTTCTACGACATCCACATATTCGCACCCACCATAATACCGCCTGCCCGGATAGCCTTCCGCGTACTTATTGGTCAGGACCGATCCCTGTGCCTCAAGAACCGCGCGAGAGACGATGTTTTCGGAAGCGATCAGTTCGATTTTGTTCTGCTGACGGACAAGTTCGTCATGGACCGCGCGCGCTACATCCGGATCGGCCTGCGCAAGGTTGCGGGTAAAAAAAGAAATATCCAGCGGCGGCGCTGCGCCGCAGAGCGCTGCCATGTGAGTGCCTCGCATCAGAATGCCGGGCAAGCCTCGGCCCGTCTCAAACCTATCGTGGTTTAGGCCGGACGCCTTACCAAATCTAGGGCAGACTTCGAAATTTTCCTCCGGCATCCGCCCTGCTTCATATTTGTCGCCAGGACAGACCCGCTCTCCATGCGCGAATCGGCATGACCCTCAGGCGATACCATGAAGTGCGCCAAGTCGGCTAACAGCAGAGTTGCTTCATGGTCGGGGCGATACTGCTCAAGCGGACTCTGCAATGAAAAGACCGCAGCGCTCGTAATGCGACAATCGCTTCAGCGCCAGTGGTTGCATTAAACGGTTTGGAAACATTGTCAATCTTTGAATATGTTTCATTGCGCCAATATTGTAAATTGCACTTGAATCAGATTACATTATCGCAATACTCATCGGGCCTTACCGCGTCACCCAAAAGATTGGAGCGAAACCGCCATGAGCAGCAGTGATAACCAATCGTCGAAGGCGGAAGACCTTGCCGGATTTGTCAGCGAAATCGTCGCCGCCTATGTGGCAAACAATCCCATACCTGTCAGCGAAATTGCAGGAGTGATCAAAAGCGTTCACGCAACCTTGGGTGGACTCGCAAGCGGTTTCACGACGGAAGGTGCCGGCACACAAAAACCGGCAGTTTCGGTAAAGAAATCCATCACGCCCGAATACATCATTTGCCTGGAAGACGGCAAAAAACTGAAGATGCTCAAGCGCTACCTGCGGACCCGTTATAAACTAACTCCGGAAGGATATCGCGCCAAATGGGGTCTTCCTGCGGATTATCCGATGGTCGCGCCAAATTATGCCGCACAGCGTTCCGAGTTTGCGAAAAAGATCGGGCTCGGACGTACGGCGCCCGCGGCAAAGACACGTCGTCGAGGATAGTTGCCACAATCGGGAAAGCCCTGAAGTTTTATAAGTATTTTTTTCTCCGCGTGTTCAAATGGTCCGTCTCATTGGTGGAGCGCAGCATTGCCTGCACGGTTCACGCTGCGCGCCTTATCTTGTGTGCCGTCCACACTGCGTCCACGGCCGCAACCAGAGCTTCCATCATTTCGTCAGTGTGAACCGGTGAAGGCGTGAAGCGCAGCCTTTCGCTGCCGCGAGGCACGGTCGGGAAATTGATCGGCTGGACATAGATTGCGTGATCCCGCAACAGTTCATCTGATACTGCCTTGCATAGCCCCGCCTCTCCCACGAGCAGCGGCACGATATGGCTGGGCGATGGCATCACCGGCAGATTGGCCCGCGCGAACATCGCCTTTAGTTTTGCTGCGCGCTCGCACAGCCTGTCCCGTTCCAGGCTGCTTTCTTTCAGATGCCTGACGCTCGCAAGGACGCCTGCCGCTACAGCAGGTGCAAGCGAAGTCGTGAAAATAAACCCGGGAGCAAATGAGCGCACGCAATCCACGATTTCCGTGTTCGCGGCGATATAGCCGCCCATGACTCCGAATGCTTTGGCAAGTGTGCCTTCGACAATGTCCACGCGATGCATGACACCCTCGCGCGCCGCAACACCAGCACCGCGCGGACCGTAAAGCCCTACGCCATGCACTTCGTCCAGATAGCTCAGCGCCCTGTATTTCTCCGCCAAATCGCAAATCGCGTTTACCGGGCCAAAATCGCCATCCATCGAATAAACGGATTCGAACGCAATCAACTTGGGAGCGTCAGGGTCGCTGTCCCGAAGCTGATCCTCCAGGTCCGCCATATCGTTGTGGCGAAAAATGTGCTTTTCCGCGTTACCGTGCCGAATGCCCTCAATCATCGACGCGTGATTGAGCGCGTCGGAAAACACGATCAGCCCGGGAAGCAGCTTGCCGAGCGTTGCCAACGTCGCGTCGTTCGAAACAAAGCCCGAGGTGAATAACAGGGCGGATGGCTTGCCGTGCAGGTCTGCAAGCTCAGCCTCAAGTTCCACGTGGTAATGCATCGTTCCGGAGATGTTGCGGGTTCCACCCGAGCCCGCGCCCGCTCGCTCGATAGCTTCATGCATCGCTGCCAGAACCTTAGGATGCTGGCTCATGCCCAGATAATCGTTACTGCACCAGACCGTAATGGGCCGGATTGCGGACTGAACGAAATGATCGGCGCTTGGGTAAGCCCCTTGATGCCTCAGGATATCCGCAAACACACGATAACGACTCTCGCGCTTAATCTCGGCGAGTGCTTCGCGAAATCTTGTAGCATAAGTAACGGGCATACCAGGAACCTGCGGGCTTCGGTCCTACCGACGCAAAGCCCATGATAACCTGACGCGGCTCGCTACGCGAATAGGTAATCCGCATTTTTACCGAATCCTGCTTGTCGCAGGGCAGCCGGCACGACGCAAAGACGCCGATGGATTCAAAGCTGGAAACGAACCTGATCGATCCAGAAGCGCTCGACCCGTCTCAGGCTCGTGTTGAGGCCATCGAGGTCCGATGCTCCGACATTCCCGACAACTTCGAGCGAGGCAAGATGTCGATCGAAGAGGAGGTTGAGCATTTCGCGCACGGTTTCGCCCTTGCGCGTAAGGCGCACAAGCACGGAGCGCCGGTCGATTTCGGAGCGCTCGTGATGAATATATCCGGCTTCGACAAGCTTCTTCAGGTTATAGGAAACGTTCGACCCCAGATAGTGACCCCGCGTACGCAATTCGCCCGCGCTCAGTTCCTGATCTCCAACATTGAAAAGCAAAAGCGCCTGTACGCTGTTGATTTCGCGCTCGTCGCGTCGGTCAAGCTCATCTTTGATCACATCGAGTACCTGTCGGTGCAGCCGCTCGATGAGGCACAGCATCTCAAGATAGGGCTTCCTCAGCGGCAACATGCTCTTGAGGGCAGCCGCAGAGACCTGCGGTTTTGCCAATGCATTCATATCTTCCCCCGGTTTTTCCGGAACCCACCACATATTTGTTTGGCACACTACGCGACGAGGTTTTAACAGGGGGTAAAGCGCCTACAGTTCGCCGCTCAGCATGCGGATAATTCCGGAGAAATCGAGAGCGGCATGTCCCTTCGCGGTAAACAGCGAATAAAGCTGCGTCGCTTCCGCGCCAAGCGGCGTCGTTGCGCCCGCGGACTGCGCAGCGGACTGGGCAAGCTTCAGGTCCTTCAGCATGAGACCTGCTGCAAATCCGCCCGAGAAGGCGCGATTGGACGGTGCGCCCGGGACGGGGCCCGGAACGGGACAATAGGTCGTAAGCGACCAGCACTGGCCGGACGACGTCGAGGCGATATCGAACAGCTTCTGGGCGTCGAGGCCCAGCTTCTCCGCCAGCACGAAGGCTTCGCAGGTGCCGATCATCGAGATTGCCAACAACATATTGTTGCAGATTTTCGCCGCCTGTCCCGCACCCGCTCCGCCCGCCAGCACAATGCGCTTCCCCATTTTTTGCAAAATAGGTTCCGCTCGCTCGAACGAACGCGCGCTGCCACCGCACATAAACGTCAGGGTCCCGGCTTCGGCCCCCCCGACCCCGCCGGAAACCGGCGCCTCCAGAAAATCATGTCCGGCCTCTTCCGCAATCGCGTGTACGGCGCGGGCGGAGTCGATGTCGATCGTCGAGCTGTCGATGAGCAGAGCGGCCTTTTTCGCATGCGCGAGAATGCCGTCGTCCAGATAGATGGCGCGGACGTGCTGACCGGCCGGAAGCATTGTGATCACCACATCGCAGTCCTTGACAGCCTCACGGGCAGTCGCGGCGCTTTTCGCTCCGGCATTTACCACTGGCGCGAGAGCGGCTGCGCTGAGATCAAAGGCGGTGACATCAAATTTCGCCTTAATGAGATTGCGCGCCATCGGACCGCCCATATTGCCGACACCTATAAATGCGATGTTGCTCATAGAACGAGTTCCTTCTCACCGAGCGGCGCAAAATACGAATTGATGTCCGCATCGGACACGTCTTCGAGCGCGGCGGGTTTCCAGTTGGGCGATTGATCTTTGTCGATAATCGCTGCACGAACACCTTCGTAAAAATCACGGCCCGCGATCACTCGACTCACAATCCGAAATTCCATGCGCATGCAATCATCGAATGATAACTGAGCGCCTTCGCGAATCTGTCGAATGGCGAGTTTCGTGGCGGTAGGCGATTTCGCGCGGATAATGGCGGCGGTTCGGTGAGACCAGTCTGCGAAGTCGGCTTCCAGGCCGGCAAGGATTTCTTCAGCCGAATTCACTTCGAACAGGCGGTCCATTTCCGCGCGATAGGCGGTGACCGGAGACTCGCTGGTACGTGCCGCCAGGGTATCGATAGCAATCTGAGCGGACCCTCCCTCTGCCAGCAGGGCGATCAGTCCATCGGTTCGGGCCGCAGCGACATGATGTGTGGCGACCCCAGCCTGTAGCATGTCCGCAGTTTTCAGGCGTGCTCCTGTCAGAGCGAGGTACATTCCAGTCCTTCCCGGACAGCGCGGCAGAAAATAACTGCCTCCAACATCGGGAAAGAGGCCGATGCCCGTCTCGGGCATGGCAAAAATCGCGGTCTCGTCTGCCACGCGATAGCAGCCATGCACCGAAACGCCGACGCCGCCTCCCATGACGATACCCCGCAACAAGGCGACATAGGGCTTGGGGAAATGCTTTATTGCCGCGTTGAGCCGATACTCATCGCGCCAAAAATCCAGCGCGTAAGGTGTTCCAGCTTTGCCCGATTCATAAAGCGCCCTGATATCTCCTCCGGCGCAAAAAGCGCGCTCGCCGTCGCCCCGAATGGCAACGGTTCGAATGGCGTCGTCGCTTGCCCATGCTTCGAGTTGCGCTTTCATGGCAAGACACATTTGTCGCGTCAGCGCATTTAGAGCTTTCGGGCGATTTAGCGTAATCAGGCCAAGTGCGCCGCGGCGTTCGAAAAGAATTTCGCTTTCGGCCATCATTGCCGGAACATTTCGCGGGAAATTATCACCCGCATGATTTCGTTGGTCCCCTCGAGAATCTGGTGCACACGCAAATCGCGTACGTGCCGCTCGACTGGGAAATCCTTCAGGTACCCGTAACCACCATGTAGCTGGAGCGCGTCATTGGCGAGCGCAAATCCCATATCGGTCGCAAAGCGCTTGGCCATCGCGCAGAGCATAGTTGCACGCGGTTCATGCCGGTCGAGCGCGGATGCGGCATTGCGGATCATAAGTCTCGCCGCTTCCAGCTCCGTGGCCATGTTAGCAAGCGTGAACTGAGTCGCCTGAAATTCGGCCACGGCGCGGCCGAATTGTTTGCGATCAAGGACGTAGGCCGTTGCTTCTTCGAGAGCGGCCCGCGCCGTACCGACCGAGCAGGCGCCGATGTTGATGCGCCCGCCATCAAGACCCATCATCGCGATTCCAAAACCTTCGCCTTCGCCGCCGATTCGATGAATGACAGGAACTCTGCAATCCTCGAATATCACCTGGGCGGTAGGCTGGCTGTTCCAGCCCATCTTGCGTTCCTTCTTTCCAAAAGAGAGGCCTGGCGTACCTTTCTCTACGACCACACAGGATATTCCCTTGGGTCCCTCTTCCCCCGTGCGCACCATGCAAACATAGATGTCGGAAATTCCGGCGCCGGAAATAAATGCCTTCGAACCATTGAGCACATAATGATCGCCGTCCCTGAGCGCGCGCGTCTTCAGACTTGCGGCATCGGAGCCAGAGCCAGGTTCCGTCAGGCAGTAGCTCGCGATATGTTCCATCGTAACAAGCTTCGGCAAAAAGCGCCGCCGCTGGGCGTCGTTGCCGAACCTGTCGATCATCCAGGATGCCATGTTATGAATGGAAATAAAGGCCGCCGTAGACGTGCATCCGGCCGAGAGCTCTTCGAACACAATTGCGGCATCGAGCCGCGTCAGATTCGAGCCCCCCACATCTTCTTTCACGTAGATGCCGGCAAAACCGAGCGTGGCAGCCTCGCGCATCACATCGACGGGAAAAAATTCCTTCACATCCCAATCGGCTGCGTGAGGCGCGAGTTTTTCGGCTGAAAAGCGGCGAGCGGCGGCTTCGACCGCGCGCTGATCCTCGGTGAGCACAAAATCCATCAAAACTCCCTGTCCGCGGTAAACTCCGAGCCCGGACTTGACGCAATCTGGAGGCTGCACTGCTTGCATCGGCGTCGACGAATTGGCAAGAGACTTCCATGGCTCATGTGCCTGCTTATCCTCTCCTACGGATGCGCCGCCTCAGGCAATACGAATGGTCGCGCCGCCTGGTCGCCGAGTCCACACTTTCGCCTGCCGATTTCATTTGGCCGCTTTTCGTAATGGAGGGCGACGGTAAGCGCGAGGCACTGATCTCCATGCCTGATGTGGATCGGCTTACAGTCGATCTCGCGGTCGGTGCAGCAGAAAGCGCAGCGAAACTGGGCATACCCGTTGTTGCTTTGTTTCCCTGCACCGAGCCTTCCCTGAAAACCGCCGACGGCCGGGAGGCCACAAATGCCGATAATCTGATCTGTCGCGCGGTCAGGGCGATCAAGCGGGCCGTGCCAGGGATAGGCGTCCTGTGCGATGTGGCGCTTGATCCCTATACCACCCACGGGCATGACGGCATTGTTGTTGACGGGTATGTCGCCAACGATGAGACGCTTGAGATACTTGTCCGACAGGCGCTGGTGCAGGCGCAAGCCGGATGCGACATCATCGCTCCATCGGACATGATGGACGGGCGCGTTGGTGCAATCCGTTCAGCGCTTGAGGAATCCGGCTTCAAGAACACGCTTATCATGGCCTACGCGGCGAAATACGCTTCTGCTTTCTATGGCCCGTTCCGCGACGCGGTAGGTTCGGCGGGGGCGCTCACCGGCGACAAACGCACCTACCAGATGGATGCAGCCAACGGCGACGAAGCCCTGCGCGAAGTGGCACTCGACCTTTCTGAAGGCGCCGACATGGTGATGGTGAAACCAGGCATGCCTTATCTGGATATTATCCACCGCGTGAAGGAAACATTCGGCGTACCGACCTTCGCCTATCAAGTCTCTGGCGAATACGCGATGTTAAAGGCGGTCGCGGAACGCGGCTGGCTCGACCGAGACGCGGTAATTCTCGAAAGTCTGCTCGCGTTCAAGCGTGCCGGTGCATCGGGCATCCTCACGTATTTCGCCTGCGAAGCCGCGCGGCTTCTCACGCGGGCGTGAACGGTACGCTCAACCAAAGTTGAACGAAAGCATGCGTCTCGGTCCTTGCTTATACGGATAGGTGGCGCGCACACTTAGATCGATTGATGAGGGAGTAATCTTCCAATGAGGTTTACGACTTTGGCCATCGCGGCCATGGGATTGGTGGCGCCGACAATGGCGATGGCGCAAAATGCGCCATATTCGGAAGCCGCCCCAAGCGTTCAGCCCGCTTCCGTAAATCCGGCCGGTCAGGCTCTGATCTGCCGATACTACACCTACGAAGGTACCGTGATTCGGCGCCGGGATTGCCGCACGGCCCACCAATGGGAACGGCTCAGGCTCGATACGCAACGTGATGTCAGCAATTTCCAGATTCGGTCGTTGCGTCAGTAAGCCAAGCACTTTGCGAAGACCTACTGCTGCGCGGTCACGAAAAGGCTGCGCAGCAATATCTCCGCCCGCGATGGCAGCACATCCAGCCCTGAGCGGCGCTGGCCGAGATCGATAACATTATCGAGGATGAGCATGGCAAGGCCGTGAACGGCAGCCCAAACGGCAACACCAAGCGCGGGATCTTGCAGGGCTACACTGATTTCACCGGCGATAGCGTCTGCCGCAGCCGCCAGCGCCGGAAACGTTTCGCGGTTCGGCAACTGGGGGCCGAACATGAGTCGCGCAATGGCAGGTCGTTGCGCAAAAAAACGCATATAGGCGCCCCCAATATTCGCGATCCGGTCGTCCGTCGGCCCGGCGACGGCACATGCCTTGCGGAGAGTTGTCCTGAGATCGGCAAACCCTTCAATCGCAAGCTCCGCGAGCAATGCTTCATGATTGAGAAAATGCCGGTATGGCGCCGCATGGCTAACGGCTGCCCGTCTGGCGACAGCTCGCAGACTCAAGGCCGAGAGCCCCTCTTCCTCGAGGATTACCCGCGCCGCGCCAAGAAGCGTATTGCGCAAATCGCCGTGATGGTAAGGACGCTGTCCGGTCGTCATGTGCCTTTCCGAGACCGCTCCATTCTGGCGAAAAGGCTTGAAGTATCCCATCGCCGGCCACCCAGATTTTCGACCTCCGCGTAGAATTGATCGACCAACGCGGCAACCGGTAACGAAGCGCCGTTCCTGCGCCCTTCCTCAAGGCAAATCGCCAAATCCTTGCGCATCAATTCCACTGCGAAGCCATGCTCGAAATGGTCGGACAGCATGGTCTTGTATCGGTTTTCCATCTGCCAGGATTGCGCTGCGCCTTTGGAAATCACGTCGACGACCGTTTCAGGATCGAGACCCGCCGCACGCGCAAAACTCAATCCTTCGGCCAACGCCTGAACGAGACCAGCAATGCATATCTGGTTTACCATTTTCGTGAGCTGGCCCGCGCCTGCTTCGCCCAATAATTGGCATTCCTTCGCATAGCTTCGGATCACCGGCTCGACCTTTTCGTAATCCGAACGGTTGCCGCCACACATCACAGTAAGCCGAGCGTCCTTCGCGCCCTGCTCGCCGCCCGACACCGGCGCATCGACGAAGCCGCAGCCGGCCTGTTTCGCCGCGACCGCGAGCTCGCGCGCGAGCATGGCGGACGCCGTTGTATGATCGACGAAAATCGCACTCGACTGCATCGATTGAAATGCGCCGTCCGTTCCGCGCGTAACTTCCGAGACGTCCGCATCGCGACCGACACAGGCGAACACAACATCGGCGCCCATCGCAGCGTCGCGTGGTGTCGATGCGGCGCGCCCTCCGAACTCCCGGACCCACTGCCCGGACTTGCTCGCAGTGCGGTTGAAGACCACCACCTCGAAACCCTTTCGCGCGAGATGGCCGGCCATCGGATAGCCCATCACACCCAGTCCGATAAAAGCGAGGCGCTGTATCATTTGAATCTCCAGGGACACCGCCGCCGGCAATTCAAGCCCGCCCAACGGTACGATTCGTCTTTCGGCAAACCAATAACTGCCAAGGGCAATTTGCGCCAATGATTTTGAACCGTCTGGTCCAGGTTGGCGAGCCAGTAAAAGAAAGTGAGCTGACTGGAGGCGTCAGGGCGTGACGATGCCCTTCATGACGACAACTTCGAAATTGTCGCCCGTCACTTGGCCCAGCTCCGAAACCAGGCGGCTGTTGTTCCAGCGGTCGTCGGGCGCGCCGGAAATGTACCAGTTGCTGCCATTGTCGGCCACCATCATCCCGTATTTCTGCAACGCATGAAGAATTGCTTTCGTCTCCTTGCTGAAACTGTCGGGGATTGCGTAGCCTGTTTTGAGGCGAACGCGCATACCCATCGGCGGCAAGTTAGGATCCTGGCTGTTCGAGGCCCAATGATTGGCTGGAGGAACGTAGGCTTCGCGCGAAGTTTGAACGGTGAAGCGGAATGCATGCGGAATCGTGCCGCTGGATGCTTCATCGTAGCGAACTAGGCCTGGAAAAATTGGAAGCCCCGCTGCATCCGCGCTTGTCCAGCCGGGCTTTTGCGTTGGTCGCACATCATTGGAATCCAGATGAAAAATCGCGCCCGCGCCGGCATGCCAGCTCTCGTCTGGCTGCGGAAAGGACCGATACATTTCATAGGATCGGTTGGTGTCGCGATCAATCACGATGACATGCCGATCTCCACCATACTTGCCTCCGTCCGGTTTGTAACCCTCGATCGGGGCTGTCGGCGGCACAGGATAGGGACCCTTGTCGCTCTGGTTCCGATATAGAGTGAATTTGACCGGAACGTAAGCTTGCGAATCCGGGACAACAACATAAGGAATTCCAATAATGGATTTGTTGTATGTCCCACTTCCGAAATCCGGATGCAGACCGGTCGATATTCCAATGGACGCAATCAGATTGGCTGAATTCGGATCGACTTTTTTCGCCGAAATGTCGGTATTCCAGGCATTGTTATGGGGAAATGGAACCGCGCCGTGAAGATCGGCGTTCACTCCCAGATCGGCAGTTGCCATCGAAGCGTAATGCCACTTGGAATCTGCGTTGGCGAGCGTTGACGCAACGAAGTTGGTAATTGCAAGGACAACAATGATCGATTCCCTTTTTGTCATTGTCTGCGTCCTCGCGAAAGTTTTTGCCGTCGGCAGCATGCGATTGCGCTGATTGCGTCGTCAACCCGTGAACACAGCTTCCGTGCATTGCGCTAAATCGAATATAACGATTTCGACGCAACTCGATGTGAAAAAATCGAGGTACCAGGGGTTAGAACCGGATTAACGAACGGACTGGAGCACAACGTCAGGGTTCACCCATCGACTCAAAAGCCCAACCGATTTCGACGGGCTCACCTTCACCGTCGCAACGAACAGCCCGGTTCGCCGCAGAATTTCGGGATCCGGCGAACTGCGCCCTTTTTGGTCCTTAGGCCGAAGTCCTACCCGCGCAAAGCAGCGATGTTGGCGGCGTAAGCGGATGGACCTCCCTTGAAAACCGACGTTCCGGCAACTAGCAGATTTGCCCCCGCAGAGCGTGCGAGCCGCGCTGTTTCCGGCGTAATGCCACCATCCACTTCCAGATCGATGATACGACCGCACTTGACGATCCGTTCGGCAGCCGCCTCGATCTTCCGGAGTTGGCTATGGATGAATTCCTGGCCGCCAAAACCGGGATTGACGCTCATGATCAGAACAAGGTCCACGAGATCGAGCACGTAATCGAGCATGTCAACCGGCGTGCCCGGATTGAGCACGACGCCTGGCCTCTTTCCGAGCGATCGAACCAACTGCAGGGAGCGATGGATATGCGGACCGGCCTCGGGATGCACAGTAATGCCGTCCGCGCCCGCCTCGGCGAAGGCGGCGATGTAAGGATCCACCGGAGCTATCATCAGATGCACGTCCAAGGGTATTTTTGCATACCGTCGCACAGCGCTCAAGACGGCTGGCCCGATCGTGATGTTGGGTACGAAATGACCGTCCATCACATCGACGTGGATAACATCCGCTCCCGCCTCCTCAAGCGCCGCGATCTCTTCCCCCAAACGAGAAAAATCCGCCGAAAGAATCGATGGAGCGATGCGGGCCGGTGCGGTCATGCAAACAGTCCCTCGGCAAACGCAGGACGAGGAAACCGACCTGCCGAAATGCCTCGTGATGAGCCCGTTGAGGCATCAGTGCCGGATTCGCCCTGCCCTCGCAAGCCACTTCGAGAGCGGCTCCGGAAATTCGCCGGGCGCTAGGTCTGCAGAGTCCCTGCATTTTTAACTCGATACCGGAGGTCCGCTGGCTGTGCGACAGTGAGTACAACGGCGAACAGAGCCAACCAGATCAACCGCGATTGATAGCGGTCGTGTGGATTGGATAGCGCGCCACAAATGACGGCGTTTGTCATGAGAGCGAGCATTATCAATGTCAGAAACGCGGCTGATCGATGGTCACGGCACCAAACGGTAAACCCCAGAAGAGCAGCGACGGCCAGCAGCGAAAAATACCCGATAGGGACATGAATGAGATTGATGGGCTGAAAAGCGATTTTGCCCTTTTGTTGTCGCGCCGACAGATAATCTCCGATTTGGGGCCCCAGGTATTGGCCAAAGGTAGACCGCAATGCCCATTGCTGGGGCTCTACCTGATCGCCCGTCCTGAACGAAGTGAACTGGCGGCCTGCATCGATAAATACCAGGCTGGCATTCAATACCGGATAGCGTTCGAAGCTCTCGCGAATGATCCGCTCGGATTCGGCACGCGTGCCGCTAAAGCCTCCGAGCTTGAAAAAAGGGCTGTAGGGCGCCCAAAGCCACGCATTCGCCGTTGGCGGCAAGATATCCTTGTAAGCGCACAGCCGATAATCGGATCGAGGGCAGGTGTCGTCCAGCAATCGGGTGACGATGCCATCCTGAAGAAGCCGTGCGAACAGAAACGCAGGGCCTGCTCGACTCACGAAAACCTGTCGCGTAAAATAGAAATTGCTCGACACCATCAGCGAGACTGCAATCGCGATTAAGACTGCCGGCTTCGCCAGATCGGGCTTGGGCCACTCGTCAGAACTCTTTGCGAACCCTTCGATTGCGCGATAGACAGCCAATGCGACCCAGAGGCCAACTGCCAGCAACAGATGGGAAGCGTGCGCCGCTGCGCCGAACCCGCCTATAACCAACAAAATGCCAGCGCGCAGGAATCCCGATGACTCTGCGTGAAAAGCCAATAGGTAAACGGCAAGAACGACTATTGCAGCGAAACAGTCGGGCTCGACCTCGCCTACATACCACGGAAGGCCGCTCGCCACGATCAATCCGGCGCAAAGCGCAAGGAAAGAGATCAGCCCGAGCCTCGGAGCGACACAGCGGGCGCATTCCACAAGGACGAATGCAGTCGCAACCGCCTGGATTGCGACGATGATCCAAAGACTGTGCCCCGCGCCTCCAAATCTGAGAAACAAAGAATAAACCGGCGACCGCTCGACAAGAAAATGACGACCCAGACCTTCGAGAATGTAGGCGCCGGTATCATAGTAGATAAGCGGAAACCCATTCCAGAACGCGACGAGAAGAAGCATCGGCATAATCAGGACGATTGCTGTGCATTCGCCGGCAATATTGCCAAGCTTCAAACCGACGCTTGCGCGTCGCAGCCTCGCTGGCAGAATCGAAATCGCAGCAATCATGAAATGTCACTGGAGCCTCGCAGGACGACTTAGCATCCCGCATCTGCACAGCAACCTATCAGAAATCGAATGATCGGGTGGTCCAACCGCTCCCGCCGCGTGACGCAAGATGGTCCGCGGCGGGAAGGTCAGACGGTCGCCCCATGAATCTGATGACGGAAGTATGACCAAGATGACCGCCATCCGATATGCGTAGATTCACCTATTCGATTTACAATGCAGCCCTGATGGCCGCCCAGACGCCAAAGGGCTGCGCCGGCACAATGAATCTGGGGTTGTCAAACTGCGGAAATATTCCCTTCGCTGTCGGATCGCCATAGAGCCCGAACGTCGCATAGCGCTTGTCGAAGATATTCTCTCCCTCTAACGACAAGGTGACGACATCGGACAAGCTGTACGCCACCTCGGCATTGAAAACAGCATAACCCGGTAGCTGCGTTTGGAGATTGGCTTCGTCGCCGCGCAGGAACTGTCCGGATGCTGCAATCATCTTGATCTCGAAGCGCAGGCGCGGCATAGCGAACCAACCGAGGGAAAGCTTTGCCGTATCTCGCGGGATATTCGGAATCCGATCTCCTGCCCTTACAATAATGTTTCCGTCCGGATCGGCGCCGGGATTGAAAGCGCTGAGTTCCGTGAAGCCCGATTGAAAAGCGGCATTCACAAAACCAAAGTTCACACTGGCGTCCAGAGTGCGCCAGCCGACGTGCATACCCGCTTCCACCCCGCGCCTGTCGGTAACTCCAACATTGCTGAAATATCCCGAACCAATGAAAGGCCCAGAGCTTACAAACAGAATGTCATTGCTGTTGCGTGTGTCGTAAAAGTCGGTAACCCATTCGATCGATAGTTCACCCAACGCCGCGTTGCCGTTTGCGCCTAAATCTGCGGTTTGTGCCACGACCTGGTGCAAATCCGGGTCGGAAATGAAGCTCAGTGGGAACAGGCACGGCTGTGCGCCATTGGCGCAGGAAAGTTCCGCCGCCGTGGGCGTTCGGCTCGATTGTCCCACTCCGATGTGGAGAGTCGCGGCGTTGCCCACTTTCCAGGAGAAATCTGCAGAGGGATTGAACCCGGAATAAGCGTGGTTACCCGTAAGCGCAACTCCATATCGATCAGTAATATCGATTCGATCGTGATTCCATCGGGCCGCCAGACTCAGCGAAAGCGTCGGCGAAAACTGCAGCGTGTTTTCGGCAAATACACCTACGTCTGTATTGACCGTGCGCAGCCGGGTGTTCCAGTCGACTCCGCTCAACGCGATGCTGTCCCCGATCACGGTTGTTACTCCGCCGGGCTGAAAGGACAGCACCCCGAGCATGGTCGAGGAATTGAAGTCTGTGGGCGCGTCGTCGAATGTCGTTCCGAAGATGGCCGTGTCGTTTAGCATGAACAGCTTGCCGGCCCACTCCAGTTGCGCAGTCGCGCCCCACTCCAGCGTATCCGTCGTCTGCACGCCCAATGTCCCATTGCCAATCGCGCTTGCTGGAACCATCGTACCGCCAAGCGTCACAAGTGGGCTGTCGTCATTGCACAATTGTGCAGGATTGCCGCCGCACGGCGCGAAGCCGGATGGTTGTCCGTTAAGCGTCTCGACATCTGTCGCACGGACGAATGTGTCGCCACGCAGCGTCAAACCCGGATAAAGATCATATTCGCCGCGTCCTTGAAGAAATATGACACGGTCATCCGCGGTGTCCGGTATCGCAAAAGCGGCCTTCGGATCGTTCTGAACGGGAACAGCGGCATTCTCGCTGAGCTTGTCCGAGGTCAACGAGAGACTCAGGCCTGCGCTTCCTACGCTTCCGCGCACGGAAAAGTCGCCATACGCCTGAGCCAGATTGGAAGGCGAATCACGTCGCCAACCATCATCATGTACGGCCGTAGCGCCTGCATAGAGCGCGTCGTTGCCCCATTGCTGCGTTGTTTGGGCGATGAGTTTTGCCCTGCCGAACGAACCGGCCGAAAAATCCGCCTGATTGCCCTGGGAATCGAAGCCGGTCTTCATGTCCATCGAAACAGCTCCGCCAAGCGCATTGAGGCCGAGAATCGGATCGGAACCCGGCAATACGGCGATGCGCGCTACCGCGAACAGCGGCACCACATCCCACAGCACCGTGTCGCCAAATGCCTCGTTGATGCGGTCGCCGTTCTGATAAACCGCAAGCCCCTCCGCGGTGCCGAGCACCGGCGACGCATCAAAACCTCGATAGAAAAGATCGGGCTGAAACGGATTTGACTCAGTATCGGAAAGATATGCGGAAGCCACGTTCTCGTTCAGTGTGTCGGCAACGGTCAAGGTACCGGCTAGATCAACTTCGCCCAGTGAGATTGCGTGTGCATTTCCCCGCGCAGCCGCGGTAACGACAACCTGTTCGGTGGCAGAGGAATCATCGGCCAGAGCGGCGTTCACCGATGCAGCCACGCATAGAGCAACAAGCGCGAGATCGCCAGACCGGAGTCCACGCAGGCGCCAGTCCCCCCTAAATCGCGAGCCCGATTCCATACCCCTCCGCGTCTGAACGCAACCATCCCTGGCAAGCGCGATCCGTGCATAGTGAACTCTGCGCATTTCGCCAAGGTAGAACATCATCTCAAGCGAGCGCATGGCGATTGAGCCGCTGGTTCGTTGGGGCATGCTTTTGCGGTCGAACGTGACGATAGGCACGACTCCCGCGGTTGACTTGAAGTTCCTCCACCCTAAACTCCGGCCCGGTTCGAAATGGTTCATCGTCCGATGTCAAATCAAGCGAAAGCCGTGGCCACGCCGCGTCCGTTGTCTCCACACCTTCAGGTTTACCGCTGGCCCGTCACGATGGCCACATCGATCATCCATCGGACGACGGGGCTTGCCCTGGTGGCGGGAACACTGATGGTGACCTGGTGGCTTCTTGCGACCGCAATGGGCCCGGTGCAATACGATACTTTTTCGCGGGCGGCGCGGAGCCTGATCGGCCAATTGGTACTATTCGGGTTCGTCTGGTCTCTGGCTTTTCACCTGTTCAATGGCATCCGTCATCTCGTTTGGGATTTGGGTTTCGGCTTTGCCGTGCCCACCGCCAACCGCACCGGCGTTCTGGTGATTATTTTGTCGCTACTAGCGGCGACCGGAGCCTTTGCCTATGCCTACGCGGCGAAAGGAATGCACCTTTGAGTACCCGTACGCCGCTCTCGCGTGTGGAAGGGCTGGGCGCGGCGCATGACGGCGTACGCCATTTCTGGCGACAACGCGTGACTGCAGTGGCGCTGGCGCCGCTGGCGGTATGGTTCGCGTGGTTTGCGTTTTCTCAGATAGGCGCAGATCGTAGTGCAGCAGTCGCGTTTCTGAAGTTGCCGTTCAATGCCGTCCCGATGGGCCTCTTCGTTGTAATTGCGGCCATTCATATGGCACTGGGGCTCCAAGTCGTCATTGAGGACTATATCCACCATGAAGGCCACAGGATCGCGCTGCTTCTGCTCAACCAGTTCTTTGCCTGGATCGTGGCGGCCGCCAGCCTGTTCGCGCTGGTGAAGATCGTGCTTTAGAGATTCGGATCCTGCATCCATGGCCGCTTATCCCATTATCGATCACACGTTCGATGTTGTCGTCGTTGGCGCCGGCGGCTCAGGTCTCAGAGCCACGCTGGAGGCTGCCGCCAGCGGGCTCAAGACGGCCTGCATAACCAAAGTTTTCCCCACGCGCAGCCATACGGTCGCCGCGCAAGGCGGCATTGCGGCGGCGCTCGGCAACATGGGCGAGGACGACTGGCGTTGGCATATGTACGACACTGTGAAGGGATCCGATTGGCTGGGCGATCAGGACGCCATCGAATATCTTTGTCGGAACGCGGCCGAGGCCGTTTACGAGCTTGAGCATTTCGGATTGCCGTTCAGCCGCACGGAAGAAGGCAAAATTTACCAACGCGCGTTTGGCGGCATGACCTCGCATTACGGTCAGGGCATCGCGCAACGCACCGCCGCAGCCGCCGACCGCACGGGCCACGCCATGCTGCACACCCTCTATGGCCAGTGCGTGCGCCACGAAGTGAACTTTTTCATCGAATACTTCGCGCTCGATCTCATCATGGAAGGGGATGACTGCCGCGGCGTCATGGCCTGGAATCTCGACGACGGCACAATTCACCGATTTCGGGCGCACCGGGTAATTCTGGCGACAGGTGGCTATGGGCGAGCTTATTTCACCTGCACGGGCGCCCACACCCAGACCGGAGACGGCAACGGTATGGTTTTGCGCGCCGGACTGCCGGTACAGGACATGGAATTCATTCAGTTCCATCCCACCGGCATTTACGGAGCCGGCGTGCTCATCACCGAAGGTGTGCGCGGCGAAGGCGGTTATCTCACCAACTCCGAAGGCGAACGCTTCATGGAGCGATATGCGCCGCATGCGAAAGACCTCGCGTCGCGCGACGTCGTCTCGCGTGCCATGACCATCGAGATTCGGGAAGGCCGTGGAGTCGGGAAGGAAAAAGATCACATCCACCTGCACTTATCGCATCTCGATCCGAAAATCATTCATGAGCGCCTGCCGGGCATCACCGAATCCGCGCGCATCTTTGCAGGCATCGACGTGACCAAAGAGCCCATCCCCGTTCTCCCGACCGTGCATTACAATATGGGGGGCGTGCCGACGACCTACATGGGCGACGCGCTTACGCTGAAGGATGGCAATCCTGATGCGGTGGTTTCCGGGCTGATGGCGGTCGGCGAGGCGGCTTGCGTGTCCGTGCATGGCGCCAACCGGCTCGGCTCCAACTCGCTCATCGATCTTGTCGTCTTTGGAAAAGCGGCTGGATTGCAATGCGCCAGGTCAGTGGACCCCGGCGAAAGACATCGCGATTTGCCGAATGACGCGGGCGCCGCCTCCCTGGCGCGGCTGGACCGGTATCGCCATGCGAGCGGCAGCACACCGACTGCCAAGCTGCGCCTCGCCATGCAAAAGGCGATGCAAACCGATGCAGCGGTGTTCCGCACCGGCGAGACCCTTGCCAAGGGTCACGAGCGAATCGGTGAAATCTACCGCCAAATTGGAGATATCTCGGTTTCAGACCGCTCGCTGATCTGGAACAGCGACCTGGTGGAGACGCTCGAATTCGAGAACCTCATCCAACAGGCTCTTGTGTCGGTCGCCGGCGCCGAGATGCGGACGGAAAGCCGGGGCGCCCACGCGCGCGAGGACTATCCCGATCGCAACGACCACGACTGGATGAAGCACACACTCGCGTGGCTTGACGCGAAAACCGGCGAAGTCCGCCTCGACTATCGTCCCGTACACACCTACACACTGTCAAATGATGTCGAGTACATCCCGCCCACGGCGAGAACGTACTGAACCCCAACACGTCGCACTTTCTTGTGGCCTCAGCGGCCTTTTCATTGGAGTGGACGTTTCTCCGAGAAAGCACGTGAACCTTCGACAAAATACTCGCTGCGAAACATTGCCGCGATGGCAGGATAGCTGCGCTGATTGTTCAGTGCTTCCTGAATGGTGGATTCATACAGTCCGCGGTAGACGGCCTGTTTCGACGCCCGCACCGACATCGGGTGAGTTCTAGAATCTGCGAGGCGCAGCGACGGGCGGTCTGTATCAATTCGGTCGGTGGCACGACTTCGTTCACGAAGCCGGGCACTTACCTTCCCTGGCGCTCACCCGGCTGCCGGATGAAGAGCAGCCATGGCCTTTTCCAAGTTGTGTTCCGTCGAGAATGGCGGGATTTGAAGCGACGTTTCAAGGATTTAGTAACCACTCGGTTCTATTTTTTTCCAACTGCGTCCGAGAAACGATAACGACCCCTGCCAGCCATGCCTGATTCATGGATCATCAACGTCGCCGGCCGCGCCTATGGCCCATACGGACCTGAGCAGATGCACAGTTTCGTGGCCGAAGGACGGCTGGTAGCGAAATCCCAAATTGCACGCTCGGGAGAAACGGCGTTCAGAAATGCTTTTGACGACCCCGATCTTTCGCAACTATTTCCCACAGCGATGCCGGCGGGGGCCAGCAAGGAGTTTCCACGGCTACGCGAACCTGAACGCCAGTCCTCGTTCGGGAAACTTGATGAAACGTCGCGCGACCGCTCGGAGTCCGTGTCCCAGCTTTCTCATCTTATCATCATCGCCGACATGAAGTCCCGCTCTATCAGCAGGCTCGAAGAAGAGATTCTTAAATTCGGACAGGCCTGTCCGGTTTTCCCACAGGTCTGGCTGCTCAGCACCGAAGCCTCGGTCAGCGCCATCCGCAATCAATTGATTCAGCAGCTCGGCAAGCAGGATGCACTTCTCGTCATCGACGCCACACGCGACAAGGCCGCATGGTTCAACTTCGGTCCGGAAATGGACGCGCGTATACGCCGACTCTGGTCGAAGCAGATCGACACAACAGTCAGCGGGTGAGGATTCGCGCCTGTCCGATCTTCATCATATGTTCTCGAAAACGCCGATAGTTCTGCACATAAACGTCGGCAGAGATTTTGAGCATTGCGAGTTGCCCCTCGCCCAGCTGCCGGACCACACGCCCGGGCGATCCGATCACCAGCGAATTGTCCGGAATTTCCTTGCCTTCTGCGATCAGCGTGTTGGCGCCAACGAGGCAGTTCTTTCCAATCCTGCAGCCGGTGAGAAGCGTCGAGCCCATACCAACGAGCGAATTCTCGCCGATGCTGCATGAATGAAGGATGACCCGGTGGCCGACGGTGACGCCGGCACCGACAATTGCAGGGATACCGGGATCGGTGTGAATAACGGAGTTGTCCTGAACATTGGAGCGTTCTCCCAGCACGATCCAGTCATTATCTCCGCGCAGAACGGCCCCAAACCAAACGCTTGCGTGCTCGAGTAGTCGGACCTTTCCGATCAGCGATGCCGTGGGCGCCACCCAGAAGTTCCCACTTATCGGGAACTCTGGCGCATCGTCACCAAGGGCATAATTTGTCATGACGGCTCCGCTTCACGCGATTTATGTACAACTTTGCGCGACCTTTGCCGAAAAAAGCGCTATGCTCCGGCAATCGGATTGAGTCGCACCACGGGGAAACGATTGTCATGCGGCTATGAACCTTATCGTCCAAGACTCCATCGCCTTTGCGTCATTGACCGGGAGAACCCATGGCCAAGCGTTCCGCGCGTCGAAGAGTTCGCGATCAGCTCGATGAACCAGCTACCGTCCACCCCCTCTTTCCAGGAGGTTCGCCTTACCACCCGTTAGACGCCGATGGACGGGACCGCAAGTACGTCAAGAACATCCGGGCGATGAGCGTCATGCAACAGCGCCTGATGGACGCCATCGACGAACGTTCCGTCGTCGCGGCTTTGGGACCCGCCGGAACCGGCAAGACCTATCTGGCCATCGCCAAAGCGGTTGAAGCCCTTGAGCAAAACCGGGTGGGCCGCATTGTTCTTTCGCGTCCCGCAGTCGAGGCCGGGGAGAGCCTTGGGTTTCTTCCCGGCGATTTGCAAGACAAGCTCGCGCCATATCTCAGACCGCTCTACGACGCCTTAACCGAAAGGCTCGGAACCAAGCGCCTGAAGGCGCTTCTTGCCGAAGGGGTGATCGAAATCGCACCGGTCGCCTATATGCGCGGACGCACCCTCAACGACTGCTTTGTCGTGATCGATGAAGCACAGAATTGTACCTACGGGCAACTGAAGATGCTGCTGACGCGGCTCGGCTGGCGCTCGACGATGGTGCTGACCGGCGACCCTGACCAAACCGATTTATTGAGCGGGCTTTCGGGCTTGGGAGAGATCGCCAACCGACTGGAACGCGTGGCGGATATTGCGGTTATTCGACTCGGCGAGCCCGATATCGTTCGCCATCCGCTGGTGGCAAGCATGTTGACCGTGCTTTAAAGTGCCAGCGCGAGCTGTACGACGAAGAGACCGATCCCGAAACTCCAATAGCCCGCGATGCCGGCCGCGAGCCAAAACGCGCCGGCGGAACATGATTTTTCGTGCCAGGCGATTGCGGCATTGTTGAACAGCACGGCCGGCCCGGCAACGATCATTACGACGAGATAGGCGATGCGCGACAATCCGGTATCCGCCCCTTTCGTTACGATCAGTCGATAAAGATTGGCGGCGATCCCAGAGGCGGTGAACCCCGCTGTGGCCGCGAAAAGCGCTACATAGAGGTCATGAATCATGAGGTCATCCGACCGAAAGAGGATGCCGATGCACCCCTTGTGCCGACCGTGCCCCAAACAAATTCGCCAAAATGTCTCACCTTGGAGCAACCGTTGACTGAAACCCTGTCGGACTACATGTTGGCTACGCACGCGGTCGCGGGAATCGCGGCATCCTAGAAGTCAAAAAGCCTGAGCGTTACCAGGATCGATGAGTAATCGCGGTCGCAACAACGAGGATAGCGTTAAGCAACGGTCGGGATGGCTGATACCGCTGGCGATCTTTTTTATTATCGCCGTGCTGTCCGCGCTCTTCCTGCTCTTCTATCTAGTGCCGCCCACGTCATTTATCGAGCAGCATCAATCTCCAACGTCCGCAACCGAGTCCGTCCACTTTTCGATCGGCAATCTGTCGCTCGAAATACCGGCGAATTACCTACTTTACCAAAACACGCGACGGGGGGGGGTACAAAAACAGGTGGAGTTATTTGCGCAATTCCCCGACTTCGGAGGCTATTCCGACTTGGCCTCCCAGACTTTTAGCGGCAATGGAGCCGATTCGCCCATCATCTACATGCTGATCCGCGACGAGCCGCTTAATCTGGCCGAAGGCGAGCGTCTCCGGCGGGTATATCTGGACTACGTGTCGAATCCGAGAGGAAAGCCAGGACCATTCGGACTCATCGCGTATGCGTTCCGCGATGACTCCGGCTACCGCAACCAGGATCTGTTTGTCGGTCAGATGCAGGGCCATGGCGTGGTCATGCGTTGCGTCAGGTTTAGTCCCGAGGTTTCAAGCCCCAGCTGCCTGAGGGACCTTCGTCTGTCGAACGTCGTCGTGCTCAGTTACCGATTCAAGCGCGCGCACCTTGCCAGTTGGTTCGAGATTGCGACCGGCGTCCGCAGCCTGGTCGATTCCTTTGTCCGCAAGGCGCATTGACAGTGGATGCTGTAACCGATCTATCGCAAAGGCGCCCGAAACCGATGAACGTCCTTGCCGATAGACTTCCAGCCTGCACCTGTCAGGACCTAGCCGGCCCGTGACGGCGGCAACTCCGGCAAATCCATTTCGAGAATTGCCATCTGGAATGCGTAGGATGTTTCGCCGTCTTCTTCGTCCTTAAAGATGACGCCGATAAATTCTCCGCCGACATGTACCTCTACGGAATCCTGCTGCTTCGGCCGTTCCAAAATCGTGATGGTGTCGAGGCGAAACAGATTCCGTAGGTACTTTTCCACTCGCCAGATCTCGCTGCGGGTCAAAAGATTGCTCCATGCGCTTTTCGGTCAAGTCGCACGGAGAAGCCGACGGGTCAAGACACAGATTTTGCAGCCTGCCTCTTGACGCGATGCGGCGATCTTCTTACGGCCCCCCGGATGTCCAATGACCAAGGATACTACGCGGCGAGCGCCGCCCCCGCCGATGGACGCACCTCCCTCGAAGGTGCGGTCCGTGCCGACATCTGCGTCATTGGCGGCGGATACACGGGGCTTTCGGCGTCCCTGCACGCAACTCAGGCCGGCGCGCGCACCGAACTGCTCGAAGCGCACGAGATCGGATTTGGTGCATCCGGCCGCAACGGTGGCCAGATCCACACCGGCCTGCGGAAGGATCAGGCCGAACTGGAACGATGGCTGGGACGTCAACATGCGCGCGATCTCTGGTTGCTGTCGCAGGACGCCAAAGCGCTTGTTCGATCACTTGTCGACCATTTTCGGATCGCTTGCGAGTTAAAGCGCGGCCTTGTCATCGCGGCTCATAACGAAAAGGCCGTGCGTGTACTCGCCGACGATACCGAGCACCTCGCACGCACGTACGGTTACGGGTTCGCGCGAATGATGGATGCCGATGAAACGCGGGCAAAGCTTGGCACCAGCATTTATTCGGGCGCGCGATGGGATAGCGACGGCGGCCATCTCCATCCGTTGCTTTTCGCCCGCGGTCTCGCAAGTGCGGCGGAAACTGTCGGCGCCGTCATCCGGGAGAATTCCGCTGTGCTCTCGCTCGAAGAAAAGCGCGAACATGTCTGCGTACAGACGCGGCGTGGCAAAGTGATTGCCGACCGCGTCCTGCTGGCCTGTGACACCTATACCGGGAACATCGCGCCCGAACTCGGCCGATACATCGGCCTTATTGAGAGCTTCGTCACCGCCACCGCACCGCTACCGCTTGATTTGGCACAAACGATTATTCCCTGCGATGCGGCCGTGGCCGATACGAGGCATGTGCTCGATTACTACCGCAAAAGCGCGGACCGCCGGCTCCTGTTCGCCGGCCGGGAGGCATATTTCCGGATGCCTTCGGATATCGCGGGTCTCGTCCGGCCGCGGATGCTGCAGGTTTTTCCCCAACTCAAAGGCATTGCGACGGAATACGCCTGGAGCGGCACCGTGGGAATTACGCTCACCCGAATGCCGCATTTCGGTCGGCTGTCTGACCGCATCCTGTTTGCCCACGGCTATTCCGGTCAGGGTGTGGCGCTGGCGACGCTGGGCGGCAAACTTCTCGCGGAAGCAGCCCTGGGGGCTCCCGAACGCTTCGATGTCTTCGCACGTGTCCCCGCCCGTGCTTTTCCGGGCGGCGCGGCGTTGCGAAAGCCGCTCATCGCGGCGGCACTGTTGGCCTACAAGGTTCTGGACGCCTTCTGAACCGCCGTGCTTTCCTGAGTTGACTTTGCACAGTTACGGCTTGCCGCCGGCTTGATTGCAAAAATCCTGCTTTCGGATTTCGAACACGACATGGGCAAAAGATTTGCCGTCGAGAGCGCGCGATCGCAGTCCCTTTCGGCGCACGCCGCCGAGCTTTTCCATGGCGCGCTGCGAGCGCCAATTCGTTTCGCCGACCCAGAACACCACCGTATCGACGAAGGTGAAGGCATGCCCGAGCATCAGGCTCTTGGCTTCCGCATTGTAGCTGCCGCCCCAATACGCGCGCGCGAGAAACGTCCATCCGATTTCGATCTCGCGCGCGACGGGATCAAGGTCGTGATAGCGGCTCGATCCGATGATCCCGCCGCTGTCGCGGTCGACAAACGCAAATGCCGAGCCGCTTGCGAGCCCGGCATCGAAAAACGTGCGGAATACGGGTTGCGTATAACGATCGCGAACAGGGTGAACCGCCCAGATTTCCGGGTCCGAAGCGGCAGCGAACATGCCGTCCCAATCGTCCGGCTTCACGGGACGAACCAGGAGCCGCGGTCCGACGAGCGTCGGTTGAAGATCGAGATTTGCCGCCATTTTCGGAGCTGCCGGACTGTCGCTCGCCATCAGATCTGATAATCCGTCTCGAAGCCGTCGATCAGTTGATCCATGGTCTGTGACGGCCGCTCGGAGCCGGCGCATCCGATGACGCGAGCCGGAACGCCGGCCACAGTGCATCCTGCGGGAACGGATTTCAGAACGACGCTCCCCGCACCCACCCGCGAATATTCGCCGACTTCGATATTGCCGAGCACCTTGGCGCCGGCCGCCAGCAATACGCCGCGGCGGATTTTGGGATGGCGGTCGCCCTTTTCCTTGCCGGTGCCCCCCAAAGTCACCCCGTGCAACATGGAGACATCGTCCTCCACGACCGCCGTTTCGCCGATCACGATCCCGGTGGCATGATCGATGAAGATGCCCCGGCCAATAAGGCTCGCCGGATGGATATCGACCGCCAAAAGTTCTGACACCCGGCTTTGCAGGAATTGGGCAAGAGTCGTTCGGCCGTTAGTCCACAACCAATGGGCGATACGGTAGCACTCGAGCGCGTGGAACCCCTTGTAGAACAGAAAAGCCTGCAAATAACTGTGACAGGCGGGATCGCGTTCGAATACGGCGGAAAGATCCGCCCGCACGGCATCGCCGATGGCAGGATCTCCAGCCATGGCCTCGTCGAAAATCTCGCGGGTCAGCATCGGACTCAAGTCCTCGCTGCCCAACTTCTTGGCGAGATGATAGGAAAGCGCCTCCTCAAGCCGGCCGTGCTTCAGGATCGTGCCGTGCACGACACTTGCCAGGGACGGCTCCGTCAGCGGCAATTGTTCGGCCTGCGCCCTGAGCGCCGACCAGACGGGATCGCATTGGGCGAAACACTCGGCCGGAACGACGCTCATCGCCTTCTCCCTGGACCACCGTTTGGACCATCGTCTGTTAGCAGCGAAAGATTGCGTTTTCCCATTCGTGCCTTATCGGCGACCAGGGCTTAGATAAGCTTGCCTGGCGCTTTGCCCAACCCCCGGATCAATCCCTCATGGTCGCCCAGTTGAACGACACTGCCGGAGCCCTCGCATTGCTTCTCTCCCGCCGCTCGGGCTCGGCCAAGGCCATGACCGGTCCGGGACCGTCGGGCGAAGACCTCGCGACCATTCTCAAGGCCGGTGCGCGGGCGCCGGATCACGGCAAACTCGCGCCCTGGCGGTTCATTCTGTTCGAGGGCGAGGCGCGCGCGCGAATGGGCGTCGTGCTCGCGGATTGCGCGCGCCAGGATGACCCGCGGGTCGGCAGCGAGCGTCTGGCGGTAGAGCGCAATCGGTTCCTGCGCGCTCCCGCCGTCGTTGCCGTCGTCAGCCGCGTCCGCGAGGGCATCGCCATTCCCGAGTGGGAGCAAAGTCTTTCGGCCGGCGCGGTTTGCACGAACATCCTCCTGGCGTCCCACGCGCTTGGCTTTGTCGCCAACTGGATCACCGAATGGTGCGCCTATGACCCGCGGGTGAAAGCGGCGCTCGGGTTAAAGACGACCGAGCGCATCGCCGGGTTCATCTATATCGGCAGGCCCGCCATGCCTCTGGAGGACCGTCCTCGTCCGGATATTGAGGCGCTCGTGACACGATACTGACCGGCCCGATATTCGCTGGTAACAGGGAATTTTAACAGGGAACAATTCGCACGCGGCCCCGGCGCCGCGCAATTTGCCGCGTTGTTTCAACATGTTGGCGCGTTTTCTTGCGGCAGGACCAGGGATCGGAACAGGGTAAAGGCAGCGGAACACCCTTTCGAGTGCGCTGGCAATCGGGCCGCAACCAACGCGCGGCCGCACCGGCGGGATCGCGCAAGCGAGCGGTGTTTTCCATTCACGATGTCAAAGAGCAGAACCGATCCGGGCATATTACACGGCGCCTCAGGCCGGAGAAACAACGCAGTCCGTGACACCGGTTCACCGTTTCGCGGCAACAGCGAAACAATTCCCTGTTCACGAAATTCCGGCGTGACTTCCTTGCATCGCCCCAGGAAAATCGGCCCCGGAAAAATCGGCCCCGGGGGAATTCGCCACCGCATGGAGCCGCGCCATGCAGGCCCGAAAAACCGTTTCTGCGTCGATTTCGGAAAGGCAGCGCACCTCATAAGGACAATTCCGCCGCACATCGATGCCGCAGGGCGAGCAGATGGTTTCCTTCACAATCGCGGTGCTGTTCGGCCCCCGCGCCATCCATTCATACGGGCTGTGGGATGCGGCGAAAATGCAGACGGTCGGAACCCCAAACCCCGCCGCCAGATGCGCCAGTCCCGAATTGTTCGCGACGAGAAGGGCCGCGCTTTTCACGCGGTTCAAGACCTCTACCCACGAGATGACACCGGCAACATTGCTCACCCGCGTTGCGGGATGATGGCGAACCAGACCGTCCGCCGCCACCCGCTGACCCGCCGTCCCGACAAGCGTGATGTCGAAAGGGGTCCGTTCGACCAGCAGCCCGATCAGCGCGCCGAAATGCGGCCAATCCCGCAAGGTGCTATTCGAGAAAGGCGACAGAACGATCGGCGGCATCTGCACTCTCCGGAAGCGATTCGCGGTAAGGCCGCACGGCACGGGCAAATACCACCGCCGCCAGCGCAATCATCGCCTCGCTTTGGTGGACGCCGGAACGATCGCCCTGCCGGCGGACCGAGCACCCGAAAAAGCGGAATGCCGGCGCCATGCCGTCCTCCCGCAGCCAGAGCCGAAACTCCACCCGTTCGGCATCATCCGACAGTTCGAAATTGAAGGCGCAAGCCGTCCCTCCCGGTGGCACCTCCAAATCACCCATCGCGACCACACACCTGCCTTCCTCCGCGCACACGTCATAGACGCAGCGAAGGGTCTCCTCGCGCGGTTCGACAAGAAAACGCAGAGTGTATTTTCCCGCCGGCAGCGGCCGATAGGGCCCATACAGCAACAGCCGCTGCTCCGGGGTCGATTGCCGTTCCATCTCGATGACGTAACCCCGGTGCTCGCCCCGGGTGGCCAGATAGTGTGCCGCTCCATAAAAGGCCTGGAAGGCTCTCCCCGCCACGGTCGCTTGTGGAATCTCGAGTGCGATATCGAGATACCTGAAGTCTTCCCGTCTCCCGAAGCCGGCTTTTTGCGCCGCGTTCACCGCCCGCAACAAATGGCGGGTATCCGGATCCATTCGCAGATCGATGGCGAGGTCGTAGCGGCGCTCGCCCAGAAGCGCCTGCAATGCGGCGCGTCCCTTTTCTTCGCTGTTGAACCGGCGCACATTCTGGGAGGCATTTTCCGGGAAATAATCGAAGGCAATGCATTCGTCGAAGATGCCGAGCGCCCTGGCGTCGCTTGCGTTCCACGAGCCGCAAACGATCGCCAGGTGGGCTTGGCCGAAATCGCGTCGAAGGGCTTCGAACGCGCCGCGCGCCAACGCGAAATCGCCCCGATGGTCGAGCTTCAGGAGCGCGATGCGATCGAATCCCGGCGGCGTCGCCGTGATGAGCCTGATGGGCTCGCCTGCTTCCGGGAGGGCCGGTGGTTCCGCGCGGAAGGCTTTGACCGGCAGCGGTTTTGGCGGCTCGAATATTTCTTCCGCCCAGGCGGGCGGCGCGAGCTTCTGGATGACGCAGATGACTTCGTAAGACCCGGACGCCTTTTCCTTGAGAGAAAGGCGGTAATCGTAATCGACATCGTTGTCCTCCACCATGCGCACGCGAAACGCACAGGGCGCAACGGCCTCCTCGATTTCCCGCAACAGCGACGCGGCGGTATAGAATCGCTTGTGATCGATGTTCCATGCCGAAGGCGGCTCGCGGCGGCGCTCATAAAGAAATTGATGCGGCACAACGACGATCAGATACCCCGAAACCTTGAGAACGCGGAACCATTCGCGAATGACCGTCCGGTAATCGGCGATATGCTCGAGCGTGTGGCTGCAGAAAACCGCATCCTGGCTTTCATCCGCGAACGGAAGGATGCTGCCGTCATAGCCCGGGTAATCCAGATCGACGCCGGTCGCCTGCGGCAGGATCGGATGCACATCCTCAAGATAGCCTTTATAGCCGATATCGAGAATGCGCTCGCCGGACATGTATTGCTCGAAAAACCCGTCGCGCAAAAAGCGGCCGAATGTCTTGCGCCCCTCTTCGCCGACTTTTTCACCCCACGCCGAAAGCACAGCCTCCCGCTCAGCTGTTCCGGGAAAATGTTGTGCAATCGCCTCCGCCGGCGGGCGCGGAATTTCGTCCGGAGATTTCGGCTCGTCTTCCATCGGTCCCGTATCTTCGGATTTCAGCATATCGACGCAGCAAACGACGCAATAACGGACGGATTATGGCGTGTCATGATAGCTCCGCAAGGGCCGACCACACATGTCATCCTCGCGCGCGCGAGGACCCAGCTGCGCGCATCCGCGCGCGCAAGCGACTCTTTTCAATGTTGATACCGTGAACCACCAAACTTCACCATGGCCGGCCTCCGAGCCGGCCACCCAGCGCCGCGCGTCTGCGCGGCAGTGAATCGCGCCAGCTGAATGCAGTGAAAAGA
>Ga0208849_1000226_pt1 | contig 54677 bp, 56 predicted proteins | sample NGESurdeep072012_10_FD_184470 | JGI IMG/M metagenome (GOLD analysis project Ga0208849, IMG submission 184470) | Arctic peat soil microbial communities from Barrow, Alaska - NGEE Surface sample 53-3 deep-072012 (SPAdes) | ecosystem: Environmental > Terrestrial > Soil > Wetlands > Peat ... | reverse complement strand
GGCTCCTACGAGGGCGATGAGACTGACGGCGGCCACGAGGACGAGGTCACGTACGACGACGTACATCCACAACGTCGCGGCGCACTCGAAGAGAGTGACGGCGACACCGACGGCGACGTGGAGATCCCGCTGAGGACCGTCGAGCGTGTAGCCGTACGTGGTGATGAGTGTGAGCAGCGTGAGTCCGCTGTAGGCGAGCAAGAGCACCTTGAAGTGGCGTGTCTCGCGGCGCGCCGGGCGAAGAGACCGCGTCGCGCGATAAGCGAATAAGGACGCGAGAGCGAAGGCGAGCGTGTACGCAACAACGGTCTTAAGGTGCACGCCGTAGTTGCTGAGGCCAACTTCGTTGCGCTTCAGTACTTCGCCGGGATGCAGCGACACGCAGAGTGCGATGAAGGACGCGAACGCGATCTGACTTCGCGCCACGTCGCGGACCACACTCTCTTTCATCGAAGGCATGACGCGGACGGAGGGGCGAGGATTGGTCACGGCCGGTGAGGCAGGGCCTTCAACTTGAACGGAGCGCTCGTGGCGCGCTCGAGCGCCAAAGAAAAGTCCGTTCGACGAGCGCTACGACTCGTTGGTGTCTGCTGTGTCATGGCGAAACGCACAGCCCTGACGCTACGCCAGGTGGCGTCAATTCACGCAAGACTCCGTGACTTCGGTCACTTCGGTGACAGCAGAGACACGTGTCGTGTAAGAGCTCCTCCTTCACGCTGAGGGACCGAGACTTGCGTTGGCACCTCAAGACGTCAAGCACGTCGAGAGGGACGGCGCCGTGGGCCTCGCGTACAAGTGACCAGTAAAGTGACGAGTCAAGCCGGCTAAGCGCTTGGCTTTATCGTTACGAGGAGCTCGATGGAACTCGCGAAGGACACGATCACGGTCATCGGCGCGAGTTGGTGCCCCGACTGCCGGCGAGCCAAGGAGTTCTTGGGACAACACCGCGTCGCCTACGACTGGATTGACCTCGAACAACATCCGGAAGCCACCGAGCTCGTCGAACGGATCAATGGTGGCAGTCGAAGCATTCCGACCATCGTCTTTCCGGACGGTTCGCACCTCGTCGAACCGGGTAACGACGAACTCGCCGAGAAGTTGGGCATCAATCGCTCGGCAATGTCCTCGACGTACGACGTGATCGTGATCGGCGGGGGACCGACGGGGCTTACCGCCTCCATCTACGCCGCACGAGAGAACCAGAGCGTGTTGATCATCGAGAAGTCCGCCGTTGGCGGCCAAGCCGGTATCACTGAACGCCTCGACAACTATCCCGGCTTTCCTGACGGCGTCGCGGGACACGAGCTCGCTGACCGGATGCGTCGTCAGGCCGAGCGCTACGGCGTCGAGATCCTCCAGGCGGTCGCCGTCAGCGACGTGAGCATGGAGAATGACTGGGTCACCGTGACCACGGCGACGGGTGACGCGTACGAAGCCCGTGCGGTGCTCGTCGCCACAGGCTCAATGTATCGACGCACCGGTGCGGACGGAGAGTCGGACCTCATTGGCGCCGGTATCCACTTCTGTGCGACGTGTGACGGACCGTTCTATCGAGGCGCCGAGGAAGTCGTCGTCATTGGAGGCGGGAACAGCGGATTAGAAGAAGGACTCTTCCTCACTCAGTTCGCCGATCACGTCACCGTGGTGGAGTACTCCGACAAGCTGGCGGGTGGACGCCTCCTTCAAGACAAAGTACTCGCGCACCCGAAAATGACCGTCATCACGAATACGAAGGTCGTGAGTTTCAAAAGTGGCGACACCGGCCGGCTTGAATCGGTAGAACTCGAAGATCGCGTGACTGGCGAGCGGCGTTACCACGAAGCGAAAGGCGCGTTCGTCTTCATTGGCCTGGATCCGAACACTTCGTTCCTCGACGGCGCGCTCGAGTTGGACGAGCGTGGTTTCATCTTGAGCGATGAACAGTTTCGTACGAACGTGTCCGGCGTGTTCGTCGCGGGTGACGTTCGGCGGGGTTCGACGAAACAGTTGGCGTCCGCAGTGGGCGAAGGTGCGGCGGCGTCGATCCAGATCCGTTACCACCTCGACAAGGTCGCTGGGCGCTAACGGCACCCGCACCAACCCGGCGCGCGGCGACGGACGTGTAGATGGACTAACCGCGCGTGGAGACGGTGGCGCCGACGGAAAACTCCTCGCGCCCGCCCGAGCCGAGACGCCAGACACTTTGACGGCCCTGCACGGTCCACTCCTTCGGACCGCCCACGAGAGCTGTCTCTTCGTCGATGCCAAAGACGGAGATCAACGACTCGTCAGGGAGCACGAACCGAGTCAAGAGATCGGGAACTCGCGCGGCGAAGGCGTCGAAATGCGGAATGACACCGAGATGTTCGAGAATGCCGAGTCCGGCGATACTGCCCTTGCGGGGATGACGCAGTGAGGGTATCCAGGCGCCGAGCGCCATCGCCCCCGCACTGCACCCCGCGAGAGCCGAGCCTTGTCGCCACGTCGCTTCGATAGCGCGCCATACCTTCGTGTCACGCAGCGTATCCGCCAAGTAGTTGGGGTCCCCGCCCGAAAGGTAGATCAAGCCCGCGCCCGCGATCATGTCGGCGAACTCTGGGTTCTCAGCGTCGGCGCGATCGTTGACGGGGACGATGACGGGCTCGACGCCGATCCGTGTCGCTTGTGCTCTACCGAGTTCGTGCCAATGGTTGACGACGGACGGTCCGTCTTGGACCGCGGCCGTCGCTAATTGCACGTACCGCGGCGCACGACCGGCGATGAGTCCCGCTTCCAACTCGGTCATTTGGGGAAGGTACTCGCCAGACCCCACCAGAGCAATGGGACCCGGTCCCTCCTCAACACCCACGGTCCTCCAATATCGTTCGCGACTCACCAGTGAAGCGAACGTAATGACGAACGCCTTGGGCCAATCTATTAGGACCTCCGCCTTGCTGCGCGCGTCGCGTTACGCTTCGCGACATGCGAAGGCATAGCAAGAAGGAGTACGGAACAATGGATGACCGAATGGATCACGACGCAACCGCGGACTCCTCAACTCCTGACCAACCTCACTCGTTCGTCGTGGAATGCGCGATGGTGACTTCAGCTCAGGAAGCCTTTGACGCCTGGACGATGCACTTTGACTCGTGGTTCGCCGCGCCGGGTGAGGTCGCGATGAACGCGGTGCCGGGTGAATCGTACTGGTTCAGCGTCGTGCACGAAGGGCAGCGGCACGCGCACGACGGGAAGTTCCTTCGCGTCGAAGAGGGTCGACTGATAGAGCAGACCTGGGTGACGGGTCGCAACGGCACCGACGGTGCCGAGACGGTGGTGCGCGTCGACCTGACTCCAACGGAGGGCGGCGCGATACTTCGACTCGAGCACGGTGGCTTCTACGATGAGGCGTCAGCGCAGCGTCACCGTGACTCGTGGCCAATGATCCTCGAACACCTCGACGCGACGTTGCGAAAGGGCACTTAACCAGCTGAACGCCACGTCGACGTCGTCTTTCGTCCGCGCCACCACTTCGTCGCGACACGTACGACGAGCACGGCGACGCCGGCAAAGACGAACGATCCGACGATGTCGATTGGACTGTGAATGTGCGCAGCGACGCGAGCCCAACTGACGAGGAGCGCGATGACGAATAGGACGATCGCTGTGCGCTTCGAGTAGAGCAGCATCGTGAAGGCGAGGAACGACGTGAAGAGAGCGTGGTCCGAGGGGAACCCGTTGTCGGCCGCGTGAGCGATGATGGGCGTGAGGTGGTGCGTGACGAACGGTCGGGTGTCGTAGAAGAGCCTTGAGCCGATGGCGGATAACACGAGCGCGAGCACTCCACCGGCGACCAGTTGCCACGCGAGCGAGATCTTGATGCTCGTCTTCGCGCGAAGCCAGTAGAGCGCGACGATCACCACGCTCAACAGAACGAAGTACTGACCAACGAACTTGATGAGCGTGTGCATCGCTCCAGTCTAAAGAGAAGACACTTCTGCCCCAAAAACGGACGATCCCACTCGTCCGTCGTGTCGAATCCAACCTCTCGAAATCCCGAAATGGTTCTAGTCGGTAGAGTTTGCAGTTATGAATCGTGTATGGATTGCCGTCGACGTCATCGTCGTCTTGGTCTTCGTGGGCATTGGTCGATCGTCACACCACCACGGGCTGCGCCTGGCGGGTTTTCTCTCTACGACCTGGCCCTTCGCCGTAGGCCTCGGGCTCGCTTGGCTGTACCTCACGCTCCGACGGGTCGACGGAGCGTCACGGCGCGGCGGCGTCACGGTCTGGTTGAGCACGGTCGCCGTGGGAATGGTCCTACGCGTACTTTTTGGTCAGGGGACCGCATTCGCCTTCATCATCGTGGCACTGGCTTTTCTCGGCGCTCTGATGCTTGGACTCCGACTCCTGGCTGCCGCGTACCTTCGTCGGCGGAAAGGTCGAGTCTCCGTTTGACGTTCTAGAAGAAGACCGCGCAGAGGTCGTAGATCTCGCGAGGCACTTTTCGTTGACCCACGGCGACCGTCGACAGCGGCGCGAGCATGACGTCGTCGCCACGAATGACTGGAATCATGCCGAACTTTCCGGCGACGACGGCGTCGTAGGCGGCGGCGCCCACGCGCGTGGCGAAGATGCGGTCGTGCGCGGTGGGACTCCCGCCGCGCTGGAGGTGACCGAGGACCGTCGTTCGCACCTCGAAACCGCCCTGCTCTTCGATCTTCGCGGCGACGAAGTGCCCGACGCCGCGCGTGGCGTGTCGGACACCGCCGATACCTTCAGAGGAGAGTTCCTCGGTCTCGGCGCCACCGAGGATAGTGAGGTTGATGCCTTCGGCGACGACGACGATGGAGTAAACGAGACCGGCACTTCGGCGTCGGTTGATGTGTTCGACGATCTCATCCATCGTGACGGGGAACTCGGGGATGACGATCATGTCGGCCCCTCCGGCCAGACCACCGAGCGCCGCGACCCATCCGGTGGAACGACCCATGGTCTCAACGACGATCACCCGGTGGTGCGAGGCGGCGGTCGTGTGGAGACGGTCGAGTGACTCGGCGACAATGCTGATGGCGGTGTCGAAGCCGATGCAGTAGTCGGTGCCGGGCAAGTCGTTGTCGAGCGTCTTGGGCACGCCCACGACGGGCGCGCCTCGTTCGGCGAGCCAGCTCGAGATGCGCTGCGTCCCGTCGCCACCGATGGCGACGAGGGTGTCGAGGTGTTCTTCGATGGCGCCGAGCACGCACTCCCGTCCGCCCGCGGGCTTGTCGAGGTTGAATCGCGCCGTCCCGAGCAACGTGCCGCCTTGGCCAATGACGCCGCGAAGTTCGTCGGCCGTCAGCGATTTACCTTGGAAGTCACCTACGAGGCCGGCCCAGCCGTTCGCAATGCCAATGATTTCGTGTCCGTCACGCAAGGCCATTTCGCCGATGGCGCGGATGGCGGCGTTGAGTCCGGGCGCGTCTCCCCCGGCAGTTAGAACACCGATTCGCATGAAACTCCTTCACCAGACCCGCCGTCAGTCTAGGAGCGTGAAGTCCGCAATTTTGGCGAAGCGAGGATGGCGGTCAAGTGAGGGCGTGGGCGACGTCGCGTCGTCGGGCCACGGTTAAATTGACGTCATCGCCAAGTGGGTCATCCGAGGGTCAAATCTGTGACAAACGTGAGTGCGTTGGGCTTGTTTCCCGCTGCAGTCCGGAACCGCCGCCAACGGAACGCTAGGAGCTTCGGTGTTAGGCGAGCGACTCTTCGCGCACAACCTCGCTCCGAGTGAAGAGGATCGTCAGCACGAAGCTGAAGACCAGCGCCACGATGACGCCCAAGTTGGCGTAGGCCCAGTTTCCGGTCTTGCCACCGAGACCGAAGGGCTTCAACAGATAGCCCTGCCACGTGAGCCACGAGGCGTAGTTATTGGTGACGAGTCCCCATCCGAGAACGCTCGAAACAATCGTCGCCGCGATCGGCACGAAGCGCAGGTCCCCGTAACGTCCGGCCGACTGGAAGAGGTCGACGTCGACGTAGTTCTTCTTTCGAATCAGTAGATCGCCCAAGAAGACTCCTGCCCAGGCGGCGATCAAGACGCCCACGGTGATGAGGAAACCTTCGAACTGATTCAAGAAGTTCTGCTTGCCAAAGACGATGTAGATGGTGCCAATCAACATGATCACGCCGTCGACACCAGCCGCGGCGTAGCGCGGAATCTTCAGTCCCGCTGAAAGCAGCGCGAGTCCCGAGGAGTAGATGTCCAACACGGCGCCGCCGACGAGGCCCAGGATGGCCACGATGACGAAGGGCACGAGGAACCACGTCGGTAACAGCGTGGCGAGCGCTCCCACGGGGTCCGCCCCGACGGCGGTCGCGAGTGACGACGACGATCCCGCCAAGAGCAGACCGAAGGCGATCAGGACGAGCGGAGCCAAGGAGCCACCGAAGGTGGTCCACCACACGACACCACTCGACGAAGCACTACGCGGAAGGTAGCGCGAGTAATCGGCCGCGACGTTGACCCAGCCGAGACCGAATCCTGTCATGACGAAGACCAGCGCGCCGATGGTCAGTTCAAGGGAGCCGCTGTGCACGTGGCTCACCACGTGCCAACTGATGTGCTTGACCGTGAGAGCGATGAAGACGATCGTCAGGATTCCGGTGACGACGGTGATGATCAACTGCATACGCATGATGAGGTCGAAACCCATCACGCCACCACCGATGATCAGTGCCGCGATGATCAACATCGCGACCACCTTCAGCCCGTCGCCACCACCCCAACCGAGACGCACGAAGACGGTGTTGGTCGCGAGCACGGCGATGACGGTGAGAGCGGTCTCCCATCCGACACAGAGCAGCCACGAGATGGCTGACGGGAGACGATTCCCCCGAACGCCGTAGGCCGCGCGAGAAAGCACCATCGTGGGCGCTGAGCCGCGCTTGCCGGCGGTGGCGATGACGCCACAGAGCCAGAAACTCACGACGGTGCCAATGACGGCGACCACGAGCGCCTGGACGAAGGAGATGCCAAAGCCCAAGACGTAGGAGCCGTAGCCCAGACCGAGGACCGAGACGTTCGCGCCGAACCAAGGCCAGAAGAGGTCGCGGGGGGTTCCCTTGCGCTCGTTCTCGGCGATGACGTTGATGCCGTTTTCTTCGATTCGTAGGACGCCGGAAGAACCGGTGCCCATTCGCTCAGCTACCTCGTCGCTCACGTTGCCTCCTCGCGACAGCCGGGTGCTTCGCTGGCATTGATTGTAGGCAGTCGTGAGAGTTCGCTGAACGGCTTCACGTCCGTCCGTTCGTTAGAAGTTTCACGACCTGCCACCTAGGGTATTGGTCTATGAGCGACGCGCCGCGACTCTTTTGTCTCGACACCGTCTTGATCGACGTGGTGCTCAAAGTATCGGCGCTGCCGCAACGCGCGGGTGACGCGCTCGCGAGCGAGAAGCTCGTCACGACCGGCGGGGGATTCAACGCGATGAGCGCCGCCGCGCGACACCACATGTCCGTCGTCTACGCGGGTCGTCTCGGCGAGGGTCCCTTCTCCGCGCTCGCGGCGACGACCCTCGAACAAGAACACATCGAGTCGCCCGTCACTCGCAATCACGACCTCGACACGGGGATCTGCATCGTGTTGCTCGAGCCCGACGGTGAGCGATCGTTCGTGACGTCGCCCGGCGCCGAAGCGACGCTCCGCTCGAGTGACCTCGACGCGCTCGGAGTCACGTCCCCCGACTACGTCTTGGTCTCTGGGTACAACGTGATGTACCCAGAACTCGGGGCGACGGTCCTTTCGTGGATCGCGCGTCTTCCCTCGGCGACGACGATCGTCTTCGATCCCGCGACGCGAATGGTCGACATTCCGAAGTCAAACCTCGACGCGATGATCATGCGCGCGAACTGGCTACTCTGCAACGTGTCCGAGGCGTCGACGCTCACCGGGCGTGCCGACGCCGCCGAAGCGGCGACAGCCTTGGCGACGAGAAGCGATCGTCTGGACGTCCTCGTTCGAAGCGGGGCGAAAGGTTGTGCGGTGGCCCTCAATCATCAGTCTGCGGTGGTCGTTCCCGGTTTCGCGACGCAGGTCGTGGACACCAACGGGGCCGGCGACGTCCACAACGGCGTCTTCGTGGCCGAGATCGCGAGTGGGCACGAACCACTCGACGCGGCACGGTGGGCCAACGCCGCGGCCGCGATGGCGATCAGTAGGTTGGGGCCAGCGACGGGTCCGCGACGAGACGAAGTCGAAGAGTGGATCAAGCGGTCCACTGAGTAAACGACCGACATCTCAGTACCGACTCGATCTCACGTGGACGGGTTGGCCGCTTTCACTGCTGCGAGGTTTCTTGGGTAGTGACACGCCACTTGACGACCCGGGACGATCGTCAACAGTTCGGGCTTTTCGACTCGACAGAGATCGGTCGCGACGGGGCAGCGTGGATGGAAAGGGCAACCATTTGGTCGGTCTGCGGGGTCGGGCACGTCGCCCTTGATGATGATGCGTTCGCGACGCGGCGCGTCGGTGTCGTTCAGTTCCGGCACGACGGACAAGAGGGCTTCGGTGTAGGGATGCAGTGGCGTCTCGTAGAGCGAGCCGACGTCGCCGAACTCGACGAACTCGCCGAGGTACATCACGCCCACGCGGTCCGACACGTGGCGTACGACGCCGAGGTCGTGGGCGATGAAGACGTACGTGAGGTTGAACTCTTGTTGCAGATCGGCCATCAGGTTGAGCACTTGGGCCTGGATCGAGACGTCGAGTGCGCTTACGGGTTCGTCGGCGATGACCAACGTGGGATTGAGCGAGAGTGAACGCGCGATACCGATGCGTTGACGTTGGCCGCCCGAGAACTCGTGGGGGTAGCGATTGATGGCCGCCGAGTCGAGGCCAACGGTGGAGAAGAGCTCGCGAACCCGTGCGTCAATCTCGCTCGACGAGCCGAGATGGTTGATACGCATTGGTTCGGCGACGATCTCACCCACCGTGCGCCGGGGGTTGAGTGACGCGTAGGGGTCTTGGAAGACCAGCTGGAACTGTCGTCGATACGGCCGAAGACGCCGGCGCGACAGTCCCGTCAGCTCGGTGCCCTCGAAAGTGACGGTGCCCGACGTGACGGGCGAGAGCTGGACGAGACAGCGCGCCAGAGTCGACTTGCCACAGCCCGACTCGCCGACGATGCCCAGGGTCTCGCCGCGACGTACCTCGAGCGAGACACCGTTCACTGCTCGCGAGATCACGCGCGTGCCGATCTTCTTGCCCCGCGACGAAAACGTCTTCACCACGTCGGTGGCCTGAAGGACGACTTCGTCGCTCACGAGTGCTCCTCGACGGCGCTACGGATCGTCACACGTTGCTCGTCAGTCAGCCAGCACGCGTCCACGTGGTCGACCGTGCCGTGCAGGGGCGGGCGCTGCGCGCACTGGTCCATGACGTAGTCGCAACGTGGCGCGAACGCGCAACCCGGCGGCAAGTTCAACGGCGAGACCGCGTTGCCTCGAATGGTGCGAAGTCGTTCGCTCGTCGCGTCGAGGCGCGGCACGGCGTCGAGCAGCCCCCACGTGTAGGGGTGTCGTGGTCGCCGCACGAGTTCGAGTTCGGGGGCGATCTCCACCGGTCGACCTGCGTACATGACGACGACACGGTGCGCCATCTCGGCGATGACGCCCATGTCGTGCGTGATGATGACGATGGAGGAGTCGTACGTGTCTTGGAGTTTCAACATCAGGTCGAGGATCTGCGCCTGCGTCGTGACGTCGAGGGCGGTCGTAGGTTCGTCGGCGATCAAAAGTCGCGGGTTGCACGACAGTGCCATCGCGATGACGACGCGTTGGCGCATGCCGCCCGAGAACTCGTGGGGGTAGCGGTCGACCCGGGACTTGGGGTCGGGAATGCCGACCTGACCGAGTAGTTCGATGGCGCGCTGGCGCGCGGCGGCCTTGGACAGATGGAGATGCTGGCGGATCTGCTCGACGAGTTGCCAGCCCACGGTGTACACCGGGGTGAGCGCGGTCATCGGGTCCTGGAAGATCATGCCGATCGAGCCGCCACGGATCGGCTGGAGGTCTTTGTCGCCGATCCCGAGGATCTCGCGGCCTTCGAAGAGCACGCTGCCGGTAATCGTCACGTTCTTCTCTCGAACGAGGCCCAGCATCGAATAGATCGCCACGCTCTTGCCCGAACCCGACTCGCCGACGATCCCGACGATCTCCTTTTGACCGACGTCGAAGGAGAGTCCGTCCACCGCACGAAGTTGTCCCTGGCGCGTGGCGAACGAGACCGTCAGGTCCCGCACTTGGAGAAGGGGTGCTTCAGGCAAGGCGCACTCTCGGATCGAGGTAGGCGTAGAGGACGTCCACGACCGCGTTCGCCAAGACCACGAAGAACGCGCCGTACATGACGCAGCCCATGATCACCGGCAGGTCCAGGTTCTGCAGCGACGTGTAGGTGAGCATCCCAACGCCGGGGAGTCCGAAGACCACTTCGGTGAGCAGCGCCGCGCCGCCGATCAACGCACCGAAATCCAAGCCGAACAGCGAGACGATCGAGATCAGCGAACAGCGAAGCGCGTGGCGAAACAGGATTCTTCGTTCGGAGAGACCCTTCGCGCGAGCCGTTCGCACGTAGTCCTCGTTGAGCGCGTTCACGAGTTCGGCGCGTAGGACTCTCGCGTAGATCCCCGCGTACAGCGCGGCCAACGTCAACCACGGAAAGAGGAGATGGAGGAACCACTCGCCGGGACTCGTCGTGAACGAGACGTAACCCGGGGGCGGTACCCAGGCGAAGATCGACGAGTGGAACTTGCTCTGGGTGAGTAGGTTCATCACCTCGCCGAGCCAGTACGCGGGTACGGATACCGCCGCGATGCCGATGAACATGATGAACGGGTCGATGAACTTGCCTTGGTTGGCCGCGGCGACGACGCCGCCGAGGACGCCCACGATCATCCAGATGACCGCGGCCCCGATGACGAGCGACAGCGTGATGGGAGCTGCTTGGGTGATCTGGGGCACGACGCGCACGCCGATGTTGACGTAGGACGTGAGGTCTTGCTTGATGAAGAGGTGCTCCATCATCAACCAGTAACGAATGGGCAGTGGTCGATTGAGACCGAACTCGCGCGCAACGTGGGCGAGGACTTGGGCCGAGGCGCTTCGTCCGGCGATGCGCGCCGCCGGATCGACACCGGGCGTCGCGAAGAAGATGAGAAAGACCGACACGCTGATGGCGAAGAGCACCAGGACTGCCGACGCGAATCGGCGAATTATGAAGTAGAACATCTAGATCGATCCACGCAGTTTGGCCTTGGGGTCGAACGCGTCGCGGAATCCGTCACCGAGGACGTTGAGCGCGCCGGCGGTGATGACGATCATGATCCCCGGCGCCATGGCGACCCAGGGGCGCGTGTAGAGCAGGTCGAGTCCGTCGTTGATGATGGTGCCCCAACTGGCCGCGGGCGGTTGTACGCCAATGGAGAGGAACGACAAAGCGGACTCCGTCAGCATGTTGAAGGCGACCATCAGGGGGAAGAACACGATGATGCTCGGCATCACGTTCGGCAGTATCTCCTTACGCAGGATGTGAAAGTCCGAGGCGCCCGCGCCGATGGCGGCTTGGATGAACTCGCGTTGCTTCAGCGACATGACGAGACCGCGGATTGGTCGCCCCACGTACGGCACGAAGACCGCCGCGATGATAAGGATCGGCAACACGAGGGAACCGGCTTGGATGTGGATGAACGCGATGTTGAGGCCGCTCGTGAGGAGCACCACCGACAACGAGATGGCGAGCAGGTAGATCGGAAAAGCCCAGACGATGTCGAAGAGGCGCGAGATGAGCCAGTCGACGGCGCCGCCGAAGTAGCCCGAGACGAGTCCGAGCACGGCCGCGATGACGCAACAGATGACGGCTGAGATGAAGCCGATGAGCAGGCTAGTGCGTCCGCCGTAGAGAAGCCGCGCGAAGACGTCGCGGCCCTGGGAGTCGGCGCCCAAGAAGTACGTGGAGAAGTGCCAGGTAGGTCCGATCGGCGTGACGCCGAGTCCCAGGCCTTGGGTGTTTGCCTGGAGTACGTTGACGGTCTTGTTGCCGAATCGAATGGTGCCGTTCAGGTTCGAGGTGAAGGGATTCTCGTGAGCGAGATGGTGCGCGTAGATCGGCGCCAATAGGCACGCCGTCACGATGAACACGAGGAGCACGAACGCCCCCATCGCCGCCTTGTTACGTCGAAGTTGGCGAAACGACGACCGCCAGGGGCTTTCAGGTCCCCTGGCGGAAGTCGATCCGTTTTCGGCTAGTTCAATGACGCTGTGTTCGTTGGTACCTACTACTTCACCCAAAGTTGGTCCACGTACATATAGAACTGCTTCGAGAACTGGTAGTTGCCCGTGCCCTTCGAGACGAAGTCCGTCAGTTTGGGGTTGAACAGTGGCACCCACGGCGCGTCCGTGGTCATGATCTGCTGGTCGATCGAACCCCACATGGTGTTGGCTTTCGTGGGGTTGGTCAACTCCAAGGCCTCCGCCGCCTGCATCTTGGCGCTGATCGTCTTGTTGCAGTAGCCCGAGATGTTGATGCTGTTATCCGAGGCGGGGTGGAAGTTCGCGCAACTGAGGAGCACGTTCAAGAAGTCCGACGCCGCGGGGTAGTCCTGGTACCACTGGCTCACGCTGATTTGCACCTTGTTCTTGGTGTTCTGGATATACGTGAACTGGATGTTGGCGGACAGGGGCTTGACGGTCGCCTTGAAGCCGAGGGAGTTCAGCACGCTCTGGATGTACTGGCCGACCGCGAGGTTGACGGGGTCGTTCGTGACGACGATGCCCACCTTCGTTCCGGCGGTACCCGAGGCCTTCACGAGTGCCTTCGCCTTCGCGAGGTTTGGTCCCTTGTAGGTCGAAGAACTCGAGCTGTTGTACGCGCAGAAGCTCTTGTAGCCGGGAAAGCCTGGCGGCAAGATGGTGCACGTCGGCTGACCCAACTTCGTACCGCCGTAGAGATTCACGACGTCGTTTTTGTTGATCGCGTAGTTGAGCGCTTGGCGGACCTTCACGTTGTTGAACGGCGCGAGGTTGACGTTCATTGGTACGTACCAGTCAGCGGTCAGTGGGTTCACGTGCAACTGCGACGCGTACTTCGTCGAGATCTGCTGGAGACGGTCCGTCGGCAGCGGGTCGAAGACCCAGTTGGCCTGGTTGTTCTCGACCGAGGTCACCTCTGACTCCACGGTCTCGCCGAAGGTCTCTTCGATGGTGTCGGGGTAGCCCTGTGGCTGCGCGGCAGCCGACCATACCTTGAAGTGGGGATTGCGCTTCATGGTGAGTCCGGTGTTGACGTTGTACTTTGAGAACATGTACGCGCCCGTGCCGGGAATCGGGACGTCACCCTGGTCCTTACCGGGCGTGCTCGCTGGCAGGATCGAACCGAACGGTACCGCGAGCTGGTCGAGGAACTCCGAGTCGGACTTGATGAGGTTGACGACGACCGAGTTGGTCGACGCGTTGACGGTCACCCCGCCCTTCAAGGTGCACGTCGCGGGCGTGGTCACGCACGCGGGTCCACCGACGATGTCGTTGTACCAGGTACCCGCGTTGGGGTTCGAGACCTTGAAAATCCGTTGGAAGCTCGCGAGGACGTCCTTCACGGTGACGGTCTGGCCGTTCGAGAACTTGATACCGGTACGAAGCTTGAAGGTGTAGGTCTTGCCGGAATGGGTCACCGTCGGCATCGCGACCGCTAGGTCGGGCACGACGTTAAAAGATGACTGACCGCTGACCTTTTCGAAGCTCACCAGTCCGTCGTAGGTCGCTTGGTACAACTGCCAATACTGCAAGGTGTAGTTGACCTGGGGATCCAACGTGCCTCCAGCGGTGGAGGCCAGCAGATGGACGGTGCCTCCCGCGTGTTTGGCCTGATAGGTGAAGGCGGCGCCCGCGGGCGACACCGATCCCATCGTTACAAGCATGCTCGACATCAGAGCGAGAGCCCCGAACGTTACGAACGCCTTCTGGACTAACTGCTTGGCCATCGTGCTCCCCTTTTATTTTTTAGATACGGCCTTTCGCCTAAGTGTCGTGCTGGACGAGGAAGTCCTCGACCACCGACAGGTAGCGTTCGCGTTCTTCAATGAAGGGCATGTGACTCGACGCCTCGAAGATCTCCCAACGGACGTCGGGGATGGCGTCGAAGAATGGTTGGACCGTGGCTGGCGTGGCCTCGTCGAAGCGTCCCGAGAGCAACAAGGTCGGCGCCACGATGTGTTGGACGCGCTCGATGACGCTCCAGTTCTTCAGGGTCCCGATGCAGAAGAACTCGTTGGGGCCGTTCATCGTGTGATACACCGTGGGGTCCGAGGTCAAGTACTCGAACGTGCGGACGACTTCCGGTGGATTCGGGACGACCCGGCACACGTGCTCGTCGTAGTAGACCTGCGACGCGGCGAGGTATTCGGGGTCCTCGGTCGTGCCGTCAGCCTCGTGTCGATCGAGTGTCGCCTCGACGTCGGGCGGCAGCTCACCGCGCAAGATCTTGGCTTCGCTGGCCCAGAGCGCCATCGAGGCCGGTGAGTTCGAGAGGACGACCGAACGCAGTCCCGTGGGTTGGCGAATGGCGTGTTCAGCGCCGAGCATGCCACCCCAGGACTGGCCCAGAAGGTGGTAGTCATCGGCGATACCGAGCGAGTCGAGCAGATTGTCGAGCTCGTCCAAGAAAAGTTGAACGGTCCAGAAGTCACCGCCCCGATCAGGCAAGTGCGTTGAGCGTCCGCCGCCGAGTTGGTCGTAGTGCACGACAGGACGTCCACTTTCGGCAATCGCCGCGAGCGCAAGAAGATAATCGTGCGTACAGCCGGGTCCACCGTGCACGACGACGAGGGGAGTCATCCCGGCGTTCAAATCACCGGTGACCCGGTACCACGTGGACCATTCGCCAAACGAAATGGTGCCCTCTTGAACGTTGTCGTCCGCCATCGCGGCATTATACGTTCAAGTCAGCAACCACACAATCTGGGGGCCTGACACGTCCGTTTGGCCCACGCACGAGACAGCGCTAGCGGAGAGGATGCAGCTCACGCGGACTCATCCTTGTGGCGAGTTCGGCGACCCGTGGGAGCGAAGGACGCGAGAAAATATGTAACTTCTCAGCGAGACGACCTGGTCGAGTCGCTCGTTGCCTCGCCTAGAAGTAGTTCTCTCCGAGTTCCTCACTCCACTTAGCGACGCGAAGTTCACTTCGCGGTCCACTCCAGGAGTAGACCGGTTTTATATCGAGGACCTGCGTGTCGTTGATGGCGTCGAGTCCTCGAACGACGAGGGAGCGCTTGTCGACCCTCTCGACGGCAACGATGGAGAGCATCAATCGATTGGGCCTGTCCTTGTTTCGTTGGGCGAAGATTCCCACGTCCGGCCAGTCCAGGTTGCCTCGGGGGTGACGGTGCCAGGGACCGGGCGGCACGTTTTCGGCGAGGGACGCGAAGAACACGACCTCCACGTGTGAGAACTCCTCGAGCCCGCGCAGCGCCGCGCTCGGAACGTCGTCGGCCAACTCGATCGTGGAAACGAAGTCGTCCCAACTGTCGTCGCTCATCTCACGGCGCTCGTTGCGCACGAGGGCGATGGTGCGCATCACGGGTTCCACAGTGACAATTTAGTGGGCACGCGTCACTTCTTCTTAAGCGGTCACGAGAGCCCGAGACCGCAGCGATATCGTTGGGCGTCCGAGAGAAGAAGAGATGGCTGAACTTACCTTTACCTATGGAACTATGGCCGCCGGAAAATCAACGCTGGCGCTCCAACTCTGTTGGCAACTGAGAGAAGGTCGAAGTGGCGTCGCTCTGTGGACTTTTGGCGATCGCAGCGACGACGGAATGGTCACCAGTCGTATCGGGATCGAAGCTGCCGCGGAGGCCATCGTTCCCGCCGCCGATATCGAGCGAAACGTCGAGGAACTGGTGGCACGTGGCGTGAAGATATTGGTCATCGACGAGGCGCAGTTCGCGAGCGTTGCTCAAATCGACGCGCTGGCCCGACTCGTCGATGATCGCGACGTCGACGTGCATGCCTTCGGGCTTTCTGCCGATTTTCTGTTGAACGTCTTTCCGTCCTCGGCCCGGCTCTTCGCGATCGCCGACTGGGCGCACGAGTTGCCGCTCACGTCATCGTGCTGGTGCGGCAAGAAGGGCCGCTGCAACGCGCGCGTAGTGGATGGTGTCGTGGCACGTGAAGGCACGCAGTTCGTCACTGGCGACGTCATGGAAGGTGCGGTTCACTACCAGGTGCTCTGTCGCACCCACTATCGGCTCGGTCATCTCAGTGCGGAAACGCCAGCAGCTCTTGGAGTCTGACCGCTCGTTCATTGGTACCAGTAATGAGTCAATGTGCTCAAGCAGTAGCTGGCGAACGGTTGAATCAATCACACTGTCCGAATTGCCCTCGAGGGCACTACCCGTATTGACCGCCAGGGGTGACGTGACCGCGTCCCGGCTAGATACGCGGGGTGGTTGCTGCGATTGAGCCTGATTCACCGTGAGCGTGAGGGACTGAGATTCTGACAATACGCAAGAAAGGTCTGACCATCAGGTGGAAATGGACTCATCACACGACCGCTTCACACAGAAAGTAGGACACCTTTTCGATCCTCCAATCCTCCTCCAATCGTGCTCCATTTTTCTGCAGTATTGATGCTCACGGCTCGCGAGACTTTGAAGGCCCACCAAGTCGTTTGGTTCCTCTTCACCAATGTTTTGACACTTCTGCTGAAATCTTTGAATCCGCGACGAGCCCAGAACCGAGTACGGAAGGGCGAAACGGCGACAAACGGGTCCGGCGATTCGACGAAGGGAGTCGCTGACTGGACGCACCCGAGTCAGTCGGGGGGCGAGTCAGGTTACTTCGCGATCAGGAACGTCGCACTTTGAAGGTCATGAGCATTTCGAGCAACGTTCATGAAGTGGTCACATTCGGTTAACCCTCTCTCCTTATGCTTTCGATCAGACCTACGAAGGAGGGTGTGCCGTGAGCGAGGCAGTTGAGCCCATCACCATGACCAAGCCACCGACGCGGCGACTCACGCCGGAGCTCGCGGCGCTCGACCCCGACGCCCTGCGACCCAAGAACGTCGTTCGCACCGAGAATCTGACGCTGAGTTTCGGAACCAAGAAGATCCTCAGCGGCATCGACATGGCGTTCCCGCGCGGTACGATAACCGCCCTTATCGGTCCTACCGGTTCGGGAAAGTCAACCTTCCTCCGCACGCTGAACCGCATGAATGACAAGGTCTTCGAATTCCACCACGAGGGAGAAGTCTTCTTAGACGACTGCAGCATCTGGGATTCGAGCCAGGATCTTCTCACCGTTCGCCGCCGAGTCGGCATGGTCTTTCAGCGTCCGAACCCCTTCCCGATGTCGATCAAGGACAACGTGGTCGCGGGAGTGAAGGCGCACCGGATCGCTAAGGGCAAGCAGCTCGACGTCATCGCCGAGACACGTCTTCGTGAAGTTGGACTCTGGGAGGCCGTCAAGGATCGCCTTAACGACTCCCCCTACCGCCTCTCGGGCGGCCAACAACAGTTGCTCTGCCTCGCTCGTTCGCTCGCCGTGGGCCCAGAAGTGCTCTTGCTCGACGAGCCGACGTCTTCGCTCGACCCTGTCACCACCGAGTCGGTGGAACGATTGATACGTGAAATGGTGCCAGCGCTCACAATCATTATTGTGACCCACAACTTGGGGCAAGCTCGGCGACTTTCGGATACCACCATGTTCTTCTATGACGGACACTTGATCGAGCACGGACCCACGAAAGAGCTCTTCGGTTCTCCCGTCCACTACGACACGCAACGATACGTCAACGGCTTAATGGGCTAACGCCCTCCCCGACGATCACGAGCAGCGAGTGGCCCGATCACTGACGAGAGCCTTCGTTTTCGGTGCGGTAGCGATGGCCGGTTCTCGGTCAGTCGAGAACCCTTTAGCGCCGGCCCTCAGAGTAACGCTGGGTCCGATTGACTAACAGCCTCGAGGAGACGAGCAAAACCAGCACTAGGGCGATGAGGATTAGTGCGGCGTCGTAGGAGAGGTATCGCGTCGCCAAGATCGGCTGGTTGTAGTCGGTCCATACGTAGTAGGTGAGATACGCAATGGGCTGGTGGATGAGTGACAGCGACGGCAAGTTGTTCGTAATGCCCGCCGTGTAGAGCAACGGCGCGGTCTCGCCCACGGCGATTGCTAGCGCGATCAGCAGTCCGGTCACGATGCCGGGCAGTGCACTCTTGATGACCACCTTGCGTAACGCGTAGCCAGTCGCCATGCCCAATGCTTCTGCGCCCTCACGATAGTTCGTGGGTACCTGACGTAACGCCGATTCAGTGGACTTCGCGATGTAGGGCGTCACCATGATGGAGAGGACAATCAGCGCCGGTAACAGCGAGAAGCCCCAGTGAAGTCCAACGCACAGCGCGATATAGCCAACGTAGCCAAGGACGATGGACGGGAATCCCGCTAGGACCTCGGTCGCGGTGCGAAGGAAGTTCCCGCCGGCCTTACCGCTGCGTCGGAGCCGCTGAAGCTCGGCGAAGTGAATACCGGTGAGGATCCCAACGGTCCCGGCGATGAGTAACACACCGACCATGATCACAAGGGTGCCGAGGATGGCGTTCTCGAGTCCACCGCCAACGCCCACGGGCACCGTCGTTAGCACGCTCCATTGCCAATGAGGCAGCGCACGGATGACGACGTCGGCGATGAGCCATATCGACGGTCCGATCACGAAGATGAGGGCCGCCATGGACATGCCCTTGAAGAAGGCCTCGCGAACGCGTCGTGAACGCGTTGACGGATAGGAATCGTTCACCGTGGCCACGATCAGCTCTTGCCCACGGGCGCGAGATGCTTCGACGTCCGATTGACGATGCCGCGCGCAATGACGTTCACGACGACCGAGATGACGGCCAGCACGAGTCCCGCTTCGGCCAGCGTCGCGATCGCGAAGCCGGTCCCGTCAGTGGCCGCGGAGTCGAGCTGACTCACGATCGTCGCCGCGATGGTCGTCATCGTGCCGTACACGTTGGGTGAGACGGCCCCCAGGATTGAGCCGGAAATCATGGCGACGGCAATTGTCTCGCCAAGCGCCCGGCCGAGTCCGAGCACGGTGGCGCCGATGAGGCCCGAGCGCACCCAGGGGATGGTGACCCGGCGCGCGACTTCGGCTTCGGTCATGCCGAGAGCCTCGGCGCCCTCTTTAGGAAGTGGGGGAACCTGCATAAAGAGGTCGCGTGCTGTCGAGGCGATGATGGGGACGATCATCAAGCCCAGAACGAGGCCCGACGTCAAAAGGCCCTCGCCGTAGCCGACGTTGCCCTTGAAGTATCGAAGGAAGGGCACGTTGGGTATGTTGTTCGAAATGAATGGGTACACGTGTTTGGCCAAGAAGGGGCCGAGCGTGAGCACGCCCCACAGTCCGATGATCACGCTGGGGATACCCGCCAATATTTCCACGAAAAAGGAGATGGGCCGTGACAGCCACCGCGGAAGATGCTCCGTCAGCGCGAAGGCGGTGCCCAGCGAGATGGGTAGCGCGACGATGAGTGCGATCACCGATGTCTGGAGCGTGCCCGCGATGAGCGGCCACGCGCCGTAGCTCGACCCTACGGGATGCAAGACGCCGCTGGTCTTGACCGGGGCGGCGTAGGTGCTACCGGGATTCCAGGTGCTGCGAGACAAGAACCCAAATCCGTTGACCCTGATGGCTGGCCATGCCTTGATGGCGAGGACCGTCAAGACGAAGGCGAGGCCGACGAGAGGGATCAGCGACGCGACGCGAGCGCTCCAGCGCCACGCGTTCTCTTCGGAGCCACGCAAAAACGACCCCACCCGACCGAGCCCGGAGGCTCGTCGGGTGGGGTCACTCGCGGAGGGCAACGTGATTGCGGTAGAGGCCATCTCGTCACTCATGCGTGATAGCTACTGGATCTCTTTGATCTGCTTGTACGATTGCGTCACGATCTTCACGGGAAGTGGGTCGAAACGCACCTGACCAAGATACTGCGAGCTGCCGCCGTACGACGGGTCGATGGTCCACTCGAGCAGCGAGCGCACAGCCTTTGCCAGCGACGCGCTCGACTGGACCTTGTTCACGATCGCGTACTCGTAGTTCACGATCGGGTAGCCCCCGCTGACCTTGCCGTCAATCATCGAGATGGTGCCGTTTGCCGGCGTCTTTGCGGTGAAGCCGGCGGCCTCGGTGGAAGCCGTCGCCGCGGTCGGTAACTCGTACTGACCAACGCCGTTCTCGAGTTGTGCGTAGGTCTGTCCATCGCCCAGCACTGAGGTCAGGTAGCTAATACCCACGTAGGCGATGCAACCCGACGTCGCGGCGCAGCCCGACACCATGCCGCCGTTACCGTTCTCTCCAAGACTGTTGCTGATGGTCGGCCACGAAATCGTGGTGCCGTAGCTGTACTTCGACGACCACGTTGGGTCTGTGTCCGCGAGGTACTGGCTGAAGATGAACGTGTCGCCGCTGCCGTCGGAACGGTGCAGCGCCACGATCTTCAAGTTGGGCAAGCTCACGCCTGGGTTAATGGCCGCGATGGCCGAGTCATTCCAGTTCGTAATCTGGCCCTGGTAGATCTGCGACAGAATCTTGCCGTTGAGTTTCAGGTGCGCGGTCAAACCCGGAATGTTGTACTCGATCATCTGGTAGGAGATCGCCACGGGAATGTTCAATAGGTTTGGCGTGGACGTCAGTTGCGAGGAAGACAAATAGGCGTCCGACGAACCAATGTTCACTGTGCCACTCGCCGCGTCAGCGATTCCTGTACCCGATCCCGTGCCACCCGTCGTGAGGCTCACCTGTGGAAACTCACTCTGGAAGGCCGGCGCCCAAATGTTCCAAAGCGGATACAGCAGCGTGCTCCCTGTTTCCGTGAGGCTGGCAGTGCCAGGGTTCTCAACCGCGACGTCGGCGACCGGCGCGGGCTTGGGACGCTTCTTCGACCAGCCGTGAGCGCAAACACCATGGAACTTCTTGGTGTGCACCACGTTTTTCTCGAGTTTGAAACATGTAACTACCTTGGTCGAGGCACTCGCGGGGAGCGCTACCGCAACGAGCAATCCGCTTGTCGCGAGTGCGAGCGCCGTGAGAGACCTTAAAAGGTTCTTCATCCTTAACTTTCCTCCTAAAGAGATGTTGATGCCTAACGGCTCGACGATGCAAAGTAAACGTTCTGCCGGATGCAACTTAGAAACGACAGGTAAACGAACCGTGAACCATAAGGACCGGTTAAGTGAATTCGTGAGGAACTTCGCACGCCCAAAAGTCTCTCTATCCGGACCCGAATTCGGACTGTTGATGGTCGTACCCATCGAAGGCACCTTGATTCACTAGATGCGGGTTGGCCAGTAACTCTGATTCTGGAACTTTTGCACCCGCCAGATCTGCGGATCGAGGGCGCGCAGGTGAGCTTTCAACTGGAAGGCGCGACCGGGGCAATAAAGAGGCTCGTGGCTGGCTCCATCAGCGTACGCACCGAGGAGCGAACTTGCCGTGACATTCCTCAGCGCCCCATTGGGGGAAAAATCCTAACCGAGCGGAAGCGATAGTCGACGTCGCTAACCACCGTGGTTTAAGACGCACCCTTTAGGTTGCGGATGACGGGAACGAAGTGGTGTCCAAAAGGAGTGACGACATGGAGATCATCCGAAATCCCGACGGGAGCCTTTTAGTCCTCATCCCAGAGAAGCGACGTCACGACAGTGATGACGGAGTCGATACTCCGAGCGGTGTCAACGTTGACGTCGACGCCGAACCGACGACTCGGTTGTTGACCCCGCCGAAGGAGGCCACAGCGGGCCATCGCAGAATGAGATCTTCTACAAGATCCAGATCGCGCTCCCGCCGTCTCGACGGCGAGCTTGCGAGAAGAAGCGATGAACGTCGTTCGCAATCTCGGCACGTCGCCCGACTATGACGTTGCCGGAGCGCTCAATGGCGTGAACGACTCCAAAGGGACTAAGGGCTGCGACACGTGCTGATCGGAGGGACGCACTTAGTCGAAGCCTTCTCAGAAGAAGTGTCTGAAGCCGAAGATGGCGAACTATTCCCGGCTCGACTACACCCTCGGACGCTTCCGATGATCATCAGTCACGCGATCGCGTGACAAACTACCGAAGACAACTTTTTCTAGGGGACTCTTGTGACGAAGGAACTGTGGCAGGAGTCGGCAACGTCCTTGGCGCAACTCATCCGAAGTGGCCAGACCTCCTCGCGCGAAGTCGTTGAAGCTCACCTCGCCCGCATTGAAGCGGTGAACGGCGAGGTCAACGCCGTCGTGGAGGTTCGTCGCGACGAGGTGCTCGCCGACGCCGACGCTGCGGATGAGGCCCTCAAGAGTGGCGAACCACTCGGCGCGTTGCACGGTGTGCCCTTCAGCGTGAAGACGAATCTTGACGTGGCTGGCTACGCGACGACCGAAGGAACAGTGGCCCTCAAAGACGTCGTCGCGGTGGCCGACTCACCGACCGTCGAAAAAATGCGTGACGCCGGCGCGGTGGTGCTCGCGCGCACCAACATGCCCGATCTGGGACTGCGAATCAACGCAGAGTCCTCGCTCTACGGCGCCACTCACAACCCGTGGAAGCACGGCTACACCGCGGGCGGTTCTTCTGGTGGCGAAGCGGCCGCGATCGCGTCGGGCATGAGCCCGATGGGTCTCGGCAACGACATCGGAGGATCGCTACGCAACCCTGCGTACTGCTGTGGCGTCGCGTCGATCAAACCAACGCGGGGACGAGTGCCGCAGGGCAATCCGAGCAGCGAGTTGCAGATGTCGATCAACGGACAAATCATGCACGTCGAGGGAGTACTCGCGCGACACGTGGGCGACGTTCGTCGTGGACTCGAAGTCGTCATGGGCTCGCACCACTGCGACCCCCAGTCCGTTGACGTGCCACTCTTCGGACGTCCCGTGTCGAAACGCGTCGCGCTCGTCGCCGCACCGACGGGAGGCGAGACCGACGCGGACGTCGCGGAAGGCGTTCGCGTCGCGGGTCGAGCTCTCGAGGCGGCGGGCTACGTAGTGGAGGAAGTCGAGCCGCCGCTCCTCCTTGACGCGTACTTCGCGTGGATGGAGTTGATGATGACGAGCCTCGCGGTCGCGATGCCACGAATCGAGCCACTCATGGGTGAGGGGGGAAAGAGATTCCTCGAGTTGACCTACGTCGAGTTTCCGCCAGCGACGGACGCGTCGATGGCCATGATGCACGAAGCACGCTACCGAGTGGCGCGGGCGTGGCGAGAGTTCTTGACGACCTACCCATTGATCGTCGGCCCCGTGTGGACCCAGCCGCCGTTCGCGTTGGGATTCGACATTGAAGACGCCGACTCGGCCATGAAGGTTGTCGAGCTCTTCCGTTTCGTCCTCCCGGCCAACGTCCTCGGCTTGCCAGCCGCCTGCGTGCCGACAGGCGTCGCGAACGGCCTGCCGACGGGAGTTCAGGTGATCGGTGATCTCTTTCGCGAGGACCTCTGCTTGAACGCGGCCGAGGCCATCGAAGAGAGCGTCGGGGTCCTTACGCCCATCGATCCACGTCCGTAAGCCATGAACGTTCTCATTCGCCCAATTGCTCGTGACGACATCGGTGCGGCGTCGCTGGTGATTCAAGGAGGATCACTGTCCCCGGAGGTCGAGGATGAGAAGAACCTGGACGCGTACTGGTCGGCCGTCGAAGAGACCCGTCGACGTCGAGGCGACGTTCTGGTCGCTGAAGTGAACGGCGAGGTCGTGGGCGTCTGTCAGATCCTCATCTTCCAGCACTTTCAACACGCCGGCGCGTGGTGTTGCGAGCTTGAGAGCGTGCACGTGCGAAGCGACCGTCGCGGACACGGGGTCGGCACAAAACTGCTCGCCGAGGCCGAAGTATTTGCTCGACGAGCCGGGTGTTACCGGATGCAGTTGACGAGTCGAAACGTACGTATCGACGCGCACCGTTTTTACGAGACGAACGGATTCGAGCAGACGAGTCAGGGATTCAAGAAGGCGCTCTAGCGTCGCGTGGCAGTACGCTCGCGTGATGTTCGAAGAACGAAGAGACGTGTCGTGAGATCAGAGCGAGCGTTCATGCCTCGTCGTACAATTGCTGCACGATGAGAAACGGCGACGACGTCCGCGATGGCGAAGGTTAAGCGAATCCCACAGCACGTGGGCATAATCCCCGACGGCAATAGACGGTGGGCGCGCGATCAAGGTCTCGAACGACAAGACGGATATCACTTCGGTCTGCAACCAGGTTTGAAGCTCTACAGCGCGTGCCTCGAGATCGGTATTCCCGAGATCACCTTCTATGGCTTCACGGTTGACAACACCAAACGGCCCGCGGCACAGATCGACGCGTTTCGGCGCGCGTGCGTGGAAGCCGTGGCCGAGTTGGAGTCAAGAGACGCCGACCTTCTCGTGGTCGGCAACACCCAGTCAGTGCTCTTTCCCGAGGAACTCCTGCCCTACACGAGTCGCACGCGTATTGGAGAAGGTCGCATCAAGGTCAACTTCCTCGTGAACTACGGCTGGAGTTGGGACCTCAACTACTCGCAAAAGAATGGCAACGTGAACGGTCATGACAATATCGTCGACGGTATCGCGTCCGCTGAGATTTCGAGAATCGATCTCATCGTTAGGTGGGGAGGTGGTCGACGGTTGAGTGGCTTCTTACCCATTCAATCGATCTACGCGGACTTCTACGTCGTCGACGCGCTGTGGCCAGACTTTTCGATCGATCAGTTTCACGCAGCACTTGACTGGTACCAAGACCAAGACGTGACGCTCGGGGGATAGTCAGTCCGTTGCCGGACCTTTCGTTGGGAGACAGAGCCGCACCTGGAACAAGCGTGGTTTCGATCGCGCGACGCGTACTGAATGCTCGCTAGGTCCGTCGACGCACGAGCGTAAGGAAGTCGCCCGCCTCTCACCCGTCAACGGGCGGCTCCCGATGAGCTTGTCGTCGGACGTTCTGGACTTGCGAGCGAGCATCAAAACCGAGAAATAATCGCAAGTCGGGACTTGCGCGTCGACTCACCATCCGCTAGTCTTCACTTGCACATGGCAACATTGAGCGAGGAGACCTCCTATATGAACACTGACCAAATTGAGCGCGAAGTCGTGATCGACGCACCAATCGAACGGGTGTGGTCGGCGTTGACGGAACCCAAAGGCGTGAGCGCGTGGTTCAGCAACGGAGGTGACGTGTCGATCGATCTTCGAGTTGGCGGGGTCATGACCTTCGACCAGGGCCACCACGGGGCGTTTAAGACAGTCATCGTTACGGTGACGCCGCCCCACGCGTTTTCGTTTCGGTGGGCCTCGGCCCACCCGGGCGTCCTCGCTACCGAAGAGAACTCGACCTTGGTGGAATTCACGCTGAAGGAGACGTCCACGGGGACCGTACTTCGCGTGGTGGAAAGTGGATTCGACGCGCTCGACATCGCCAACGAATTCGAGAACCACTCGCAGGGCTGGAAGAGCGTCATCACGGAGCTAGAGAAGTACGTGGTGGCGAACCTCGACACTCCGCTCAGCAATTTGTCGTGAGCAACGTCACTGAAGTCCTCACGGCGCTCGCGGACCCCACGCGACGAGATCTCCTCGAGCGGCTCTCCGTTCGAGGAGAGGCGACGGCGACCGCACTAGCCGGCGACCTTCCGATAAGCCGACAAGCCGTCGTCCAACACCTCGCCGTGTTGGACAGGGTGGGACTCGTTCGAGGGCGCCGCCACGGCCGGGAGCATCGCTTCATCGTGCGAACGGAACCCCTGAGCGAGACGGTGCAATGGATGGAAAAGCTTTCACAGCAGTGGGATAGGCGGCTCAAAATCATCAAGCAGATCGCTGAGACGTCAACCGCACTCGAAGAGATTCCGAATCAAAGTGTGAAGCGAGAGAGTAGAGAGAACAATGGATGAACAGAACTTCACCACGACCTTCACGGTCGCGCAAACACCGGCCTAGGTGTTCGCCGCCATCAACAACGTCCGCGGTTGATGGTCCGGAGACATCGAAGGCCCCACGGATCGTCTCGATGACGAGTTCACGTACCGATACGAAGACGTCTCCTACTCAAAGCAGAAGATCACGGAGCTCGTTCCCGACAAGAGGGTCGTCTGGCTCGTGGTGGATAGCTCCCACAACATGGTGAAGGACACACCCGAGCGGAACGGCACCGAGATCACGTTCGACGTTACAAAAGAGGGCGACGCGACCAACGTACGTTTCACTCACGTGGGAATAGTTCCTAACTACGAGTGCTTCGATCCTTGTTCGAACGCGTGGGGCTTCATCATGAACGAGAGTCTGAAGAACTTCATCACTCGGGGCCAAGGTCAGTCAAACGCAACACTTTAAGTACCTAACAAGCTGATCAGTCCAATCTGAATCTCGTCCTAGACGACGACTTCGCGAAGTTCTCCGTCGTCGACGTCGAAGACGAATCCCCGTATCTCCGTGTCGTCGACGAAGGGGCTCGAACGAAGGGTCGCGACGGTTGCACGAACGTCCGCTTCGACGTCCTGGTAGGCGCCGAGACGAAACGGCGGACGGGCACCGAGCGTGGTCTCGATCTCTTCCATCAGGGTCTCCTCGTCGAACGCCTCGAGGCCGCACCGGGTGTGGTGAATGACCATGACCGACTGCGTGCCGAGCAGTCGTTGGCTGAGGAGCAGGGAACGAACGGCATCGTCGCTCGCGATTCCGCCCGCGTTTCGTACGAGGTGCACCTCACCGAGGTCGAGACCGAGTGCACCAAAGAGGTCGAGGCGCGAATCCATGCACGTGAGGACGGCGAGATGCAGGCTCGGGGCGGTGGGAAGTTCGCGGTGCCCGTGCGTTGTCACGTACGAGCGATTATGCGAAAGTAGTTCGTCGATGGCGCTCACGTACTCATCTTAGGAAAGCGAGGAGTTGCGGTGGGTCATCGCGTGAGTCACTACGCTCACTCCTGGAGGTGACTATGGAGAGCATGGACCGAATTCGAGAGGAACTTCGACAGCCGTCACTCGATTTGCACGAATTGATCCCCGAGGTCATGAAGAGTTACGTGACCATGTCGACGGCCGCCATGGCCGAAGGGGAGCTGACGACAGCGGTGAAGGAGCTGCTAGCCGTCGTCATCGCGATCACCCGAGAGTGCGACGGGTGCATCGTGGCGCACACTCGCGGCGCGCTGCGCGCCGGCGTCACCCGACAGCAACTCGGCGAAGCCATTGGTGTGGCGATCTCCATGAACGGGGGCCCGGGCACGGTCTGGGGACCTCGCGCCCTTCGAGTCTTCGACGAAGCGAAAGCCGCGAGAAAGGCCTAAAAGCTGTACTCGAGGTGCTTGATGCCGTTCACGAAACTTGACGCTAGTTGCACGGGTGGTGCGGTGTGGTGAATGGTGGGCGTGCGCGTGAGAAGTTCGCGCCACATCACGGAAATTTCACGGCGCGCCAAATGCGAACCGAGACAGAAATGTGGGCCGGGTGCGCCGAAGCCAAAGTGGTCATTCGGGGTTCGCGCAACATCAAACGTGTACGGGTCGACGAAGGCGTCTTCGTCGCGGTTGGCCGAGTTGTAGAACAAGATGACCTTGTCGTTGGTCTTCATTTCGTAGCCTGACATGGTGTAGTCGGAGGCGAGGGTTCGCCGCATCCACGTGATCGGTGTCGTCCATCGCACGATCTCGTCGGCGGCAGTCTTGACGTGCCCCTCGAAGTCGTCGATGAGCAACTGCTTCTGGTCGGGGAAGTCGTCGAAGGCGACGAGCGCGTGGGCGAGGGCATTGCGCGTGGTTTCGTTGCCCGCGGTCACGAGCAGAACGAAGAACGAAGCGAGTTCCTGCTGGGTCAACTTCTCGGACTCGATCTCCGCGTTCACCAGCGCGCTGGTGATGTCGTCGATGGGCTTGTCGACACGGTACTTAGCGAGTTCGTCCATGATGCCGGTCAAGGTCGCTCCGGACTCGATGAAGGCCATGACCGGGTCACTGCCTTCGGGAATAAACTCCGAATCTCCCATGGAGAGAACGATGTTCGAACATTTCAGGACCGTCGCGTACTCGCTCTTGGGAACGCCCATCATCGAGCAGATGATCTCGAGGGGGAGGGGGGCGGCGATGTCGGTTATGAAATCGCCCGTTCCTTCGTCACGCGCCCGGTTGATGACGGCGTCGGTCACACGGTCGACGGACTCTTCGACATCGCGGACGTTCTTGGGACTGAACGCCCGCGATACGATCCGGCGAAGTCGGGCGTGCTTGGGGTTGTCCGTGGAGATCATGCCAGAGAAGTACTCGACGATCTCCGGCGGCAGGTCGATCATCGATACCGCGCCCGGCGCTGAGATGAAGACCTCGGGTCGGCGTGACGCCTCAGCGATGTCGGCGTGGCGAGTCAGAGCCAAGTAGCCCTCATCGGGAGGAAGCTCGAGCGTCGACCCCGCCAGGTGCGGCGTGGCGTAGCGGCTGATAGGGAGATCTCGGCGAAGGACGCGGAAGGCTTCTTCTCTTTCACTCAATGGTTTGAGCCAAAACTCCGTTGGTGAGAGGTTGATGTCGTGGGCGCTCAGATTTGACGATTCTTTAATCACCAGGACATCGTAGTTACTGGATCATTGAGGGCACGGTAACTGGAATCCACGGCAGACTGGACGAGTGGAACTCTCCGATCAAGAACGAGCGAGTCGTCTTTCAGCGCTGAACGCTCTGATGGACTTGATGCGCCCCTCCGTACAAGCGGACGGAGGGGACCTCGTCCTCATTCGCTGCGACGTCGAGACCGGTGTCATCGAGGTTCAGCTCCAAGGCGCCTGTTCGAGTTGCGCGATCTCTACGGACACCATTCAAGGTGGCGTGACGCGGATCTTGATGGACCGACTTTCGTGGGTGACCGAAGTCATTGGGGGCGTCGACGAGACGATGGACCCCGAGGACTCGTCGCTCCTCGGCACCGGCGGGTACGTTCCGCGTTACCGCTCGCTCTAGCGTCGAGCCTCAAGCGTCGGGTAGCCCGACGTTCGTGAGTTGCTCCGCCAGTGACCACAGACGCTCACCGAGGTGGGGCTTGCGCGCTGACCTCGGAATACGCGCGAGTGTCGTCGGACCAACGAGACCGAAGTAGCGGCTCGGCCCGTAGTAGGCGCCACTGATCGCCTCAGGACTCGCGGCGGCGTACAGGAGGGGTTCCGATCCCGCTTCAACGCTCTGGGACGCGATGAACTTCGCTCGACCCATCCACTGTCGACGGGGCTTCGCACGCCCGAGACTCGCGCCCGCGCTCAGGAGATTGGTGCGCGTGAAACCCGGGTGCGCGGCGTTGCTCATCAGGTCCCAGTTGCGCCGGTTGGTGATCGTCGCGAGTTCCAAGGCAAAGAGCAGGTCGGCGAGTTTGGACTGGGCGTAGACGGGGTAGGGGGTGTAGTGACCACGTCGCTGAGGGTCGTTGAATCGAACGCGGCCAATCCCGGCGACGCTGCTACTCATCGTCGTCACGCGCGCAGAGCCCGTCGCGAGGAGGAGGGGCAGTAAGCGCATCGTCAAGGCGAAAGGGCCGAGGAAGTTCGTGCCGAACTGAAGCTCGAATCCGTCGACGGTCTCGAAGCGCTTGGGTGGGGCCATGACGCCCGCGTTGTTGACGAGGACGTGAAGTGGGCGACTCTCACTGAGGAGCGTTTCGGCGAAAGACTTCACCGACGAAAGATCGGCGAGGTCGAGAAGTCGCACCTCGAGTTGAGCGCTGGGTTGTTGCGCAAGGATCTCGTCGCGGGCCGCGTCGCCCTTCTCCTTCGATCGAACCGCCATGATGACGTTCGCGCCCGCCCCCGCGAGCCGTCGAGTCGTCTCCTTGCCCGTGCCACTGTTAGCGCCGGTGACGATGGCCGTCTTGCCTTCCTGCGATGGAACTTTGTACACGGGGCCCCTCACGGTCGCTGACGCTGCCAACTCGACGTTTTACTTGAGCGTAACGTTCGGGTGGCGCCCGTCGACCCGGACGGTCACGCCCATCGGATCGTATGGTATTATTTAGTTAGGTGAACTAATGAATAGGACGACGAACGAAACGGCGGCTCGCTTACGTCGAGCCATTACGCGAGTGAATCGCAAGCTGCGCTACTCCGCGCTCACTGGCGTCACGCCCGCGCAGGCGTCGATTCTCGCCTCCATCGACAAGCTCGAGCGTCCGTCACTCGGTGACCTCGCGATCGCCGAACAAGTGCAACCCCCTTCGATCACGAAGTTGATAAGAGGTATGGGCCAGTTGGGACTCATCGACACGTTCGAGGACGAGATCGACCGCCGTTGCACGCGCGTTCGCTTGACCGCACTGGGTCGAAAAGAGCTCAACGCTATCCGCCAGCGAAAGACTGAGTTCCTCGAGCGCAAACTCCTAGGACTTTCCACCACCGACCAGCGCAGGGCCGAAGAACTGGTCACGTTCCTCGAAGCGTTGTTGGAGGAAGAGTGAGCAGAACACGCGGTAACTCGCGCACGTTCGCGGCCCTCAAGGTTCGAAACTTTCGGCTGTATTTCATTGGTCAGTTGATTTCGATGTCGGGGACGTGGATGCAGTCCGTCGCCCAAGGTTGGCTGGTCTTGCAGATCTCGGGCTCGTCGGTGGATCTTGGCATCGCGATAGCGCTGCAGTTCGTGCCCATGCTGTTCCTCGGTTCCTACGGGGGACTCATCGCTGATCGCCACGAGAAGCGTCGCATCTTGTACTTCACGCAGTCGTCGGCCGGTCTGTTGGCGCTCTTGCTCGGCATCCTCGTCAGCACCCACCACGTGACCGTCCTCGGTGTGTACCTCGTCGCCTTTGGACTCGGCATCGTGAACCTCTTCGACGTACCCGCGCGCCAAGCCTTCGTCCAGGAGATGGTCGGTCGCGATCTCATCGCCAACGCCGTGAGTTTGAACTCGGTCTTGATGAACTCCGGTCGTCTCGTCGGTCCAGCGATCGCCGCGGGCGTCATCGCCTTCGTCGGGACCGCCGCGTGCTTCTTCGCGAACGCGGCGTCCTTCGTCGCAGTGCTCATCGCACTGCTTTTGATGCGAAAGGCCGAGTTCTTGCCGATGCGCACGGTGGCTCGTGAGAAGGGACAACTGCGACTCGGACTCAAGTACGCCTTCGACAATCCCTTGCTGCGTAACGTCATCGTCGCCGTCGCGGTCGTCGGAACCTTCGCGTACAACTTCACGGTCACGTTGCCGCTCCTCGCGCGCGTGACCTTCCATGAACGCTCGGCAGGTCACTACGGCGTCTTGATTGCCGCGATGGGCCTCGGCGCCGTCATCGGTGGACTCCTCGTCGCTCGACGATCGCGTCCGACGCCACGACTCCTCGCCCGCATCATGCTGGGCTTCGGGGCGTTCATGGCACTGGCGGCGTTTGCGCCTACGGTGACCTTGGCCGAGATCGCCATGATCCCGACCGGTGCGTTCTCGATTGCGTTGATAGCAACCGCCAACTCGCTGTTGCAACTGAACTCGACTGAACAGATGCGCGGACGAGTGATGAGTCTCTACAGCATTGCGTTCCTCGGAACGACGCCGATTGGCGCGCCGCTCGTTGGCCTCGTGGTGTCGTGGTCGAATCCCCGCGTGGGCATCCTCATGGGCGCAGTCTTCGCGGTGCTCACGAGCGTCGGTCTCTTCGTCCAACAGCGCCAGGAACTGCGCAGTATGGCGGTCCTGCAGAACGCCTAGGCGTTCTGTACCTTGGGCTCCTTAGGGAGTCCGAGCGCGCGCTCTCCAATGATGTTGCGCTGGATTTCGGCGGTGCCACCCCAGATGGTCTCGGAGCGCGAGAAGAAGAACTGGGCTTGAAGATCTGAGACGGGGTAGTCGGCACGGCCGCGACGCGGAGCACCCGAGGGCCCGGTGACTGGACCCTTCCCGGTGAGGATCTGTGCCTCCATGCCGAGGATGTCCATGGCGAGTTCCATGGAGGAGCGATGGGCCTCGGACCAGAACATCTTGTTGCACGCGCCGAGGAGCGCCGCGTTGTGGGTGTTGTTGAGCGCGTCGGTGAGCGAACGGTAGCCGTTGATCTCCATGATCTTCACCTTCGACCAGGCCTTCACCAGCGCGTCGCGCACGAGAGCGTCGCCGTTCTTGTTGAGACGCTTCGTCTCTTTGACGACCATCTCCCACTCCTTTAGAAAGCGTCGATAACCCGTCGTGGCGGACGAGCCGCGCTCGAAGCCGAGCGTCGTCATCGCGACCTTCCAGCCGTTGTTGACGCCCCCCACGACGTTGCCCTTGGGCGCGCGTGCGTTCGTGAAGAAGACCTCGTTGAACTCGGCCGAACCGTCGACCTGCGTGATGGGACGGACGTCCACGCCCTCTTGGTGCATGGGCACGAGGAGGTAGCTGATACCGGCGTGCTGTGGCGCCGCGGGATCGGTGCGCGTGAGGAGGAACACGTAGTCGGCGTGCTGGGCCTGGGTCGTCCAGACCTTTTGCCCGTTGATCAGCCACTCGTCCCCGTCGAGCACCGCGGAGGTCTTCAGCGCGGCCAGGTCCGAACCGGAGTTCGGCTCGGAGAATCCCTGGCACCACGCGATCGAACCGTTCAAGATGCCCGGGATGAACTCCTTCTTCTGCTCGTCGGTGCCCCACTGAAGGATGGTCGGGCCCACCAACGTGTCCCCGAAGAAGTCGGCCCGCATGGGCGTGTTGGCCCTGGCGAACTCTTCGTTCAAGACCACCTGGTCCATGAGCGCTAGCCCCTTGCCGCCGTATTCGACGGGCCAACCGGCACAGATCCAGCCACCCGTGAAGAGCTTCTGGGTCCACGTCTCGTTGAAGGTCGCGCGTTCCTCGGCGCTCATCGAGAAGTCCGGTTCGAACCACCCCTGGGGCAGATTCTCCTCGAGCCAGGTACGAATCTCCTTGCGAAAGGACTCCGCTTCCGGGGGGTAGGTGAGATCCATAGTTCGCATCGTACTCAAGGTGTAGAGGGCGTTTTGGCGGGCGTTTGTGGCAGTTCTGGAATTGGGGGAGAATGGAAGACCCCGGTCTAGAAGAAAGTCGTCCCTTGTCCCGTACGCTCACCGAAGCCATCGCCGCGATCAAGGCCTCCTGGGCGCTGAGTCGCACCATCACGCTGCCAGCCCACGTGCCGGCGCGACCGGCAGAGCTGGGAAAGCACCGCGTGGCGTTCCTCGTCTACCGGGGCAATCCGCGCTGCGGCGGCCAAGGCGTGTACACCCGTCACCTGACGCGCGAGCTCGTCGCGCTCGGTCACAGCGTCGAGGTCTTCTCCGGTCAACCCTGGCCTGAGTTGGACGAGGGCGTCGGCTTCACGGCCGTTCGGGGGCTCGATCTGTACCGCGATCCTGACCCATTTCGCATTCCCGCGCGACGCGAGTTCACGTCGTTCGCCGACGTCGCCGAGTTCGCCGTCATGATGAGCGCGGGGTTCGGGGAACCCCTCGCCTACTCGAAGCGAATTGCGAAGATATTGGCCTCGCGGCGCGCCGACTTCGACATCGTGCACGACGACCAGTGCATGGGCCCGGGCATCTTGGAACTCCATCGAAAGGGCTGGCCGCTCCTCGAGACGCTGCACCACCCGATCACCGTCGATCGTTCCATCGCGCTCGATCACACGGAGTCGCGTTGGCAGCGCTTCACGACGCGACGCTGGTTCGGGTTCCTCCGCATGCAGGTCCGCGTCGTGAAGCAGTTGCCCGCCGTGTTGACGGTGTCGCACAACTCCAAGATCGACATCAACGCCCAGATGGGCGTGGCGCTCAGTCGTCTCACCGTCGTGCCCGTGGGCGTCGACCCGGACGTCTTCAAGCCCTACGACGACGTCGTGAAGAGGAAGGGTCGCTTGATGGTCACCTCGAGCAGTGACGTCCCCATGAAGGGACTCGTGCCACTGCTCGAAGCGATCGCGAAACTTCGCGTCGAACGCGACATCGACCTCATCGTCATTGGTCAGCCGCAACCGAAGGGCCGCGTCGCCATGGCCCTTGATCGACTCGGTCTGACGGACATCGTCACGACCATCACCGGCGTCAGTGACGAAGAGCTCGCGCGCCTCTACGGCGAAGCCGAAGTGGCCATCGTGCCCAGTCTTTACGAAGGTTTCTCGTTGCCGGCCATCGAGGCCATGAGCTGTGGCGTACCGGTCGTCGCGACGACCGGAGGCGCCCTGCCCGAAGTCGTGGGCACGAGTGGCGAGACCGGACTGTTGGTCGAGCCGAACAACCCCGAGGCGTTGGTGTCGGCGATCGGGCAGTTGCTCGATGACAGCGAACTTCGCGAGCGCCTGGGCGCCGCTGGTCGCCACCGCGTGATGGAGCGCTTCACCTGGCAGGTCACGGCGCGCGGGACGGCGGCCTGTTACGACGCCATCTTGCACGGTCGCCCGCTTCCCGACTCGGTGTCGTTCGACTGATGCTGACCGCTAAGTACGAAGAACTGGGTCTTGAGAGTGGCGACAAGGTCCTCGACCTGGGCTGTGGCTTCGGTCGTCACGCCTTCGAGGCCGCGCGACGTGGCGCGAGCGTCGTCGCCCTCGACGCCGGACGTGACGAGGTGGAAGGCGTCGCCGCGACGTTCGCCGCGATGCTCGAAGCGGGCGAGTTGCACCAGGGCACGCTTCACGCCAACGTGGTCCAGGGCGACGCGCTACACCTCCCGTTTCCCGACGGTACGTTCGACCGTGTCATCTGCTCCGAAGTCCTCGAGCACATTCCCGACGACGTCGCCGCGATGCGCGAATTGACGCGCGTCCTTCGTCCCGGCGGCACGATGGCGATCACGGTGCCGCGCTTCGGTCCCGAACTGATCAATTGGGCGCTCTCGGACGAGTACCACAACGTGCCCGGCGGTCACATCCGTATCTATCGCCGCTCGGTCCTTCAGGAGCGCCTCGCGTCGACCGGGCTCGTCGTGACGCGACACCACTACGCCCACGGACTGCACAGCCCTTACTGGTGGTTGAAGTGTCTCGTTGGTACGACCAACGACGACCACCGATTCGTGAAGCGCTACCACCAACTACTCGTGTGGGACATCATGAAGAAGCCGCGCGCCACGCGCTACGCCGAACAGGTCCTCTCGCCGCTCATGGGCAAATCCATCGTGGTGTACCTGCGCAAGCCACGATGAGTTCGACGACCAGTTCGTTGGGCGGCGTACCCGGGGTCGTCACCAGCGAAGAGCTGGCGTTGACGGCGGGATACTTAGCGTCTCTTCAGCGCGGGAGCGGACAGATCCCCTGGTTCGACGGGGGTCACAGCGATCCTTGGAATCACGTCGAGGTCGCGATGGCGCTCACCATCAGTGGGTACGAGCGAGAAGCGCGCGCGGCTTATCGCTGGCTCGAAGCCACGCAGCTCGGCGACGGAAGTTGGTTCAACTACTACGTGGGCAATCAGGTGAAGGACACACGTCTCGACACGAACGTCTGCGCCTACGTCGCGGCCGGCCTCTATCACTACGTGCTCGCGACCCGTGACGTGGATTTCGCGCGCGAACTGTGGCCCGTCGTGGAACGCGCCCTCGAGTTCGTGCTGCGCTGGCAACTCTCGGACGGCACGATTCGCTGGTCGCTCGACGCGCAAGGGCGACCGGAGCCGTACGCGCTGTTGACGGGATCGTCGTCCATCTTTCACGCGCTGTGCTGCGGCGTGGCACTCGCGGAGCGTCTCGATCATTCGAAACCCGAGTGGGAACTCGCGGCCGGTCGCCTTGGCCACGCGGTGGCGCACCATCCCGGCGCGTTCGCGCCCAAGAACGAGTTCGCGATGGACTGGTACTACCCGATCTTCTCGGGGGCGCTCCGCGGTGACGCCGGAGAGAAGCGCATCGATGACGGTTGGGAGCGCCACGTGATGGACGGTCTCGGCGTGCGTTGCGTGTCGACGAACGATTGGGTGACGGCGGCCGAGACGGCAGAGTGCGTGCTCGCGCTCGACGCGCTCGACCTCACCACGCAGGCGCTCGACCTCTTCAGCTGCACGCGTCGTCATCGTCGCGACGACGGCGCGTACTGGACAGGTATCGCCTACCCCGACCGCGTGACGTACCCCGACCGCGAGACGACGTCGTACACCGCCGCGGCCGTGCTCTTGGCCGCGGACGCACTCAGTTCGTCTTCACACGCGGCGCGCATCTTTCGCCACGACGAGCTCCCGTCGCCCCTCGATCTCGCCGAGCCGGGCTGTCCGCTGCGTCGCTAGGCCACGCGCGAGAGGACTCGCAGTGATCCCTCCGCGCTTCGTTCGATGAACCTCTCACTGTCGAGTGCGTTGAGATAGATCTCGTAGGGAGGTTGACCTCCGTCACGCGGGTCAGCGAAGACGTCGTGGATGAGGAGGAGCCCTCCGGCGATCACCTTCGGTGACCAGGCCTCGTAGTCAGCCCACGCGACGTCGCGCGCGTGACCGCCGTCGATGAAGAGGACGTCCAGAGGTTGCGCGAAGTGGCTCGCCACCACCGTCGAGTGCCCAACGAGCCCCACGACGGTCTCTTCGAGGCGGGCCGTGGCGACCGTTCGTTGCCAGCTCGGCAGCGTGTTGAGTCGTCCGTCCTCGGGGTCGACGAGCGTGGGGTCGAAGTGCTCCCAACCTTCTTGGTTCTCCTCGCTGCCGTGATGGTGATCGAGGGAGTAGAGCACGCTGTGCGTCGCCTCCGCCGCGTTACCGAGGTAGAGCGCGGACTTGCCGCACCAGGCGCCCACTTCGAGCCAGGTGCCGCCCGGGACGCGATCGCCGTAGTCGAGGGCTGCCGCGTAGAGCGCGCGTCCTTCGTTGGTCGGCATGAATCCCTTGGCGGCTTCGGCCAGATCCAACAAGTCGTCGCGGCGACTCACGATCGCGCCAATGAGACCACGGCGTAGACGCCTAGACCCGTGAAGATGAGACCGCCGCCTCGTCGTATCCACTTGAGAGGAACGATCCGCTGAAGCTGTTGGCCACCGAAGGCGCCGACGAACGAGATGGTGATCATCGCGAGCGATCCGGCGAGGAAGACCTCCAGGGGCTGATGGGTCTTCACCGTGAAGTTCGCCGCTTGGATCTGCGTGAGGTCGCCGAATTCGGCGACGAAGATGACGGTGAAAGCCGTCACGATTTCCTTGAGTCTCGTCGCGGCGTGTTCGCTCGACGCTTCGCGACGGCCCGACTCTTCCGCTTGGGACTCGCGCGAGAAGAGCAAGTACGCGCCGCCGCCGAGGAACAACAGGGCGACGATCACGTCCTTCACGTGCGCGGGCAGCAGCGTCAACAGCCCGCCAGCCGCGACGGCGAGACCCATCTGCACGGCGAAGCCCAGCGACGCGCCAATGACGATGGACCAGGGTCGTGCGCGCGTACTCATGACGATCGTCGCGATCATCGTCTTATCGGGAAGCTCCAGGACGAACATCACCGCGAAGATGCCAAGAAACGCGCCGGCGTTCACGCGTCGGCCTTAGAACTGGTCGCGCATTGCCGCCGCGAAGACGAGCCCGACGCGCATGCGTTCGAGGTCTTGTTCGACCGTGCGCTGGCCGCCGAAGATGGGGTGCTCGGTGTGGAACTTCTCTACCTCGTCGGCGAGTGCTTCGTCGCGGATGAACGTCGGTACGCCGAGGGCGAGACGCGAGTGCGAGTTCTGGGGGAACTTCTCCATGGCTTCGTCCCAACGACTGGCCATGTACCGCCATACGGCGGGGCCGGAAACGACGTTGCGCGACAAGAGCGCGAGGACGATCGCGGCGTCTTGGTTGCGGAACTCGCTGAAGCACTTTTCCGCGGCGTCGAGGGCGACGTTTTCGTCGGGGAACTCGGGGATGCCACGCCAGAGGTAGCGCTGCGCGTCTTGGGGCGTCGCCGCGTGACGGTAACGCTCGAGGAAGGTGTCGTAGTCGCCGGGCCGATTCTGGCGAGCGACGACGCGCAGAATCGCGTTCGCGAGGTTGCCGTCGAGGTCGTTCGCTTCAAAACGGCGAACCGCTTCTGCCTGGATGGATTCGTTGGCGCCGATGGTGCCGAGCACGCTCAGTACGACCGCTCGAACCTGGGGCGTGAGCTCACTCTCACCGGGTTGGGCCTCCCAGCCGAGACGGACGAACTGCGGTTCGAAGAGGTCGCGTACCTGTTGGACGAACGCGTCGTGTTGTGCGTCGTCGAGAGCTCGGTCGACGTAGTCGACGGCGCTCGCGACCGTTCCCCACGGTGTTGGCTCGTCTTGATCCCCGAGTCCTTGGGCCATCGCGAGAAAGTCTGCCCATTTGATCTGACCGGCGAACAGCGATGCCCAACCGTCGGCGATGAACGTCGCGCGCTCGAGTTCTTCGAGTTCGTCGATGTGCTCAGCGACCGCCGCCAGTTCGGCCTTGCCGTAGCGGGAACGAAAGACGCCGGAGCCTCCGGCGTTGAGGACGACGGGGGCCGCGTCACTCACGTTGAGGGGCTCGTCGAGGAGGAGGTGTCGACTCGGTGCGCCTCCCGCGAGTGAGCGAGTGAGTACCGGCACCATCCACGAGGAGCCGATCGCGCTCGGACCTTTGGCCTTGCCGTAGGCGAAGGGTTGCTGGGTGAGTTCGCCGTTGGCCAACGTCACGAGCGGGTGACCACCTTGAAGGATCCAGGTGTTCATGACGTCGCGCACGGGCTGCTTCGAGATCTCCTCCAGCGCGTCCCAGAGGTCGTTCGTCACCGTGTTGGCGTAACTGTGCTTGGTCAAGTAGTGGCGAATGCCGTCACGAAAGGTGTCCGCGCCCAGGTACTGCTCGAGCATGCGCAGGACCGAGCCGCCCTTTTCGTAGGTGAGCACGTCGAACATGCCGCGCGTGTCGTCAGGCGAGACGACCTCGTACTCGATCGGTCGCGTGGAGTGCAGTCCGTCGATCTGCAGTGCGGCGTCACGGTCGACGCCGAAGCTGACCCACATCTTCCACTGAGGACGGAACTCGTTCGTGCAGAGGATCTGCATGAACGTGGCGAAGGCCTCGTTGAGCCAGATGCCCTGCCACCACTCCATCGTGACGAGGTCACCGAACCACATGTGCGCGATCTCGTGGGCGACTACCTCGGCGATGCGTTGCATCTCGGCGAGCGACGCTTCTTTCGGGTCAATCAGTAGATCGGCCATGCGGTACGTGATGAGACCCAAATTCTCCATCGCGCCGGCGGCGAAGTCGGGAATGGCCGCCATGTCGAGCTTGTCGCCGGGGTAGTCGATGTTGAAGTACTTCGTGAAGAATCGCAGCGCGAACGCGCCGGACTCGAGGGCGAGCTCGGTGAGGTGGCCCTTGCCGACGGGGAACACGATGCGCAGCGGCACGCCGTCGACGTCGAGCGTCGCGGTCTCTTCGAAAGGACCAACGATGAACGCGACGAGGTACGTCGACATCTTCATGGTGGGGCTGAAGCTCACGGTGCGCTGACCGTTGCCGAGGTCGGTGTCGGCGCTCACGGGTGAGTTCGAGTACGCCGCGAGGTGGCTCGGGATCGTGAGATTGATCTGGTACGTCGCCTTGAACGCCGGCTCGTCCCAGCAGGGGAACGCCCGACGGGCGTCGGTGTTCTCGAACTGCGTGGTGGCGATCGTGTGGTCGACACCTTGGTCGTCGGTGTAGGTCGAACGGTAGAAGCCGTGCAACTGGTCGTTCAAGATTCCGTCGAAGGCGATCTCTACGACCGCGGGGCCCACGGGCAGTTCACGGTCGAACGCGAAGGTTGCCGTCTCGTAGGTCTCGTCGAGGTGATGTTCTTGCGATCGGTAGCTCGTGCCGTCCGCGCTGATCGTGGCGGCACCGAGCTCGAGGTCCACGGCGTTCAGCGTCAAGGTGCTCACGGATTCGTGGATGTCGACGTCGATCTCGACGCGGCCCGAGAACGTGAAGGCCTCGAGGTCAGGGGTGAGAAAGACCCGGTAGGCCGAGGGGACGGCACTTCGGGCGAGACGATAGGGGTTGGAAGATGGACTCATGTGTCGATACCTTAGGCCCATATTGTCTACGCTCGCTAAGTGACATCTCCCCCTACGCCCGTTTCTCTACGGATGAAACCGGGCCCTCATCGGCTCGCGGTGACCGGCATCGGCAACGCCATGCTCGACATCATCACCGAGGACGAACACGAGGTTTTTCGCACGCTCGGCCTCGTGAAGGCCGCGATGTCGCTCATCGACGAGAACCAACTCGACGTCTTCTACGACGCCATGGGTCCGACCATTCAGATGTCCGGGGGATCGGTCGCGAACTCGATCGCGGGCGTCGCCGCGCTCGGCGGGACGTGCGGGTACATAGGCAAGGTCGCGGACGACGAGTTCGGCGAGCGTTTTCGTCACGACCTCAAATCGATGGGTGTCGAACTCGACTTGGCGGTCGCGAAGCTCGGCGAGGGCGCCACGGGACGCTGTCACGTGTTCATCACGAGCGACGCCCAGCGCACCATGGCCACCTACCTCGGGGCCTCGAACAAGCTGAACGTCAGCGACATCAAGGAAGACCTGATAGCGCGTTCCGAAATCACCTACGTCGAGGGGTACCTGTTCGACCTCCCGCCGGCGAAGGAGTCCATTCGCAAGGTCGTGAACTTCGCGCACGAACACGACTCGATGGTCGCGCTCTCACTGTCGGACATGTTTTGCGTCGATCGACATCGACGCGACTTCCTCGACCTCGTCACCACCGACGTCGACGTGCTGCTCGCGAACGAGACCGAGATCCTCGCGCTCTTCCAGTTCGAACATCTTGAACAAGCCTTCGGCGCTCTCGAAGAGCTCGGCGTGCTCGCCGTCGTCACGCGCGGACCGTCGGGGGCGGACGTCGCCACGGTGTCGGGCGTGGTGAGCGTGCCCGCGGTCGAAGTCGAACACGTCGTCGATCAGAACGGTGCTGGTGACATGTTCGCCTCGGGCTTCCTCTACGGACTCGCGCTCGGCGCCGATCCCGTCGAAGCGGCGGAACTGGGATCGATCTGCGCGGGCGAGGTCATCACGCACCTTGGCGCGCGGCCCGAGGCCGATCTCGAAGAGCTCGGAATCGAAGCGGGTCTTCTCTAGCACTAGAGGCCCTGGGCGTCGAGGACGGCGTCGAGTTCCTTCGTGCGAATCGTCTCCCACTTCACCCATATGACGGCGATCGGGATACACGCGAGCAGCATGAGCGCGTCGCCGCCGATCCACATGATGCCGCCGCCCAACTTGATGTTGGAGAGCTGCCACGCGCTCGTCGATCCCGTGGGCGCCGTTGTGCGGTACGCCGAAAAGGGGATCCGAGAGGACATCCCGAGAACGAGTCCCGTGAAGGTGTCTACGGGCACGGCGGCCATCACGTAGACGAGGCGAAGACCGGGGTGGAGCTTGAAACCTCTTTCTAGACCGAAGGCCGCGCGAAAGAACAGGTAACCGACAATGAGAAAGCCGACGTGCTCGAGGTGGTGGACCCAATCGTGGCGCAACATCAAGTTCATGAACCCCGTCAAGTGCGTGAGCGGGATGAAGATGAAGTAGAGGATGAAGGCGAAGAGTGGATGGGTCACGCGCGCCATGAGGGAGCCGTCGAGCCAGCGGCGAATTGTCGCGTTCCCCGCTTCGTACGCGAGATCGAGTGGTGCGCTGAGAGCGAAGAGGGGAGCGGCCACCATGATCAGCAGGAGATGTTGCACCATGTGATCGCTGAAGTACTCCATGTCGTAGACACCGATGAAGGACTGGGTAGCGACGAAGGTGACGAACAGTCCGAAGGCGAAACAGACCGAGCGCACCCGCGGCCACGTCGAAGTTCGTGAAACGCCCCGAGCGTAGAGGGCGGCCGCGACCAACAGGAGCAGAATCGGCAGGACACCCAAGTCCCACTGGTTGAGATGATGCCAAGAAAACGGCGGATTCGTCATCGCGGGCACCGGTCCATTGTACGACCCCACTTTGGGGCGAAGTCTGGCTCTATAGGATGGCTCGGTGCGCTCCAAGTATTTCTCTCGTCGAGCACTCGCCTTGCACCTTGCGGTCATCGTGTGGGTGACAATCTCTGCAGTCGCGGGGTGGTGGCAGGTCGGTCGCGCGGTGCAGGGCAACTCCTTGAGTTTCCTCTACTCCATCGAATGGCCCGTCATCGCGGTGTTGGGCGTGCTCGGTTGGTTCGCGTTGTTGAATATCGAAAAAGTGACCGAATCGCAGGCGAAGGAACGCGAGGAGTACGAGGAGATGATGCGCGCCGAGGCTCGTGCCGCGAGAGCGGCGCAGATCGAGCGCGAAGACCCCGAACTCTCTGCGTACAACGATCACCTGGCGAAACTGTCGCACGTCCCTAAAAAGCGCCTCTGGGGCCACTAGTGGACGCCACGTTTCGGCGCTATCGAGCTCTGTCGTTCTTGACGGGCACCACACTTCTCATCCTCTTCGTGACCTTGCTGTTGCACACGGTGGACCTGTCATTTTGGAAGCAGATCCATATCTTCGTGGACGTCGTGGGCGTCGGTCACGGCATTCTCCTCTATCCGATCTACATGATCATGTGCTTCAACCTCGTGACGAAGTTCCGATTGAACATTGGGTATCTCGCCCTGATGCTCTTCGCGGGTTTCGTGCCAGGTCTCGCTTTCTACCTGGAGCACCGCATGCGCGTGAAGCTCTACCCGCAGGGCTTGCCCGCGAAATGAGCCAATGGACGTCGCGTCGGGTCATCGCCTTCGCGCACCAGGGTGGTTCCTTCGAGGGTCCCTCATCGACACTGGCGGCGATCGATCACGCGCTCGACGTGGGCGCGACCGCGATCGAGTTGGACGTGCACGCGACCAAGGATCGCCGACTCGTCGTCTGTCACGACGCGACGGTGGATCGCACCACGAACCATCGAGGCGAGATCGCGAGCCTTACCTTCGAGGAACTTTCCGAGATGGACAACGCGTACTGGTGGATCGACGGCGACGTCGTCACGCCCGGTCGTGCCCCCGACCACTACCGGCAGCGAGGTCGCGCGCCCGGTGACCGTCGTTACGGCGTCGCGACGCTCGAAGAGGTGGCGACCGCGTTCCCGGGAGTCCTACTCAACCTCGATCTGAAGCGCACCAGTCCCGAGGTCGAACCCTACGAATCGCTGCTGTTCGATGAACTCCGGCGTCTCGAACGAACGGACTCGGTCATCGTCGCGTCCTTTCACGACGAGGCGATCCAGCGCTTTCGCTCGTTGGCCCCGGGTGTCGCGACGTCGGCGGCCACCAACGAGACGGCCGTGTTCTACTTCTCGCTTCTAGAAGGAACGCCGGTGATACCTCCGGTCGCGGCCTTCCAGGTACCCGCTACCTTCGCCGACGTCGACGTGGTCACCGAGGAGTTCGTGGAGGCGGCACACGCCGCGGACGTGGCCGTACACGTCTGGACGATTAACGACCTTGGCGAGATGACGCGACTCCTCGAGAGGGGCGTCGACGGACTGATTAGTGATCGACCCACGCCACTGGCCGCGTTACTGATGCAACGGGACTGCGCGTGGGACGGAAAACTCGGTTGAGGCTCTATCCCCGACCGCAGTTCGGCTTCTTGCCGTGGTTGGCCTTCTTCTTTGCGCGTAGTTTGCGCTTCACGGTCCGCTTTGACATAGGTGACAATGTTACTAGGTGAAGCCTGACGCGAGCCAAACGAGGAAAACACAATGGATGAGGTGAAGCGTGGCCAACTGGTCCTTGTCGCGACGCCGCTCGGCAACCTCGGCGATCTCTCTCGGCGAGCCTTGGAACTCTTCGAGACGGCCAACGTCATCTACTGCGAGGACACCCGTCACTCGAGGACACTCTTCAGCGCCCACGACATCGCGTTACGGGGCCGACTTCACTCGTTGCACCAACACAACGAGGCGGCCCAGTGTGCTCAGATCGTCGCGCGCGTTCAGGTCGGTGAACTCGTGGTCCTCATCAGTGACGCGGGCACGCCAGGGATCTCCGATCCCGGCAGTCGCGTCGTGGCGGCCGTCATCGACGCCGGACTCGTCGTGACGACGGCACCAGGACCATCCGCCGTGGTGGCGGCCCTCACCATCAGCGGGCTACCCACCGAGCGGTTCATCATGGAGGGATTTCTCCCAAGAAAAGCCGGCGAACGGGCCAGGTTCTACGAGCAGTGGAGCCGCGAAGAGCGCACCGTCATCTTCTATGAATCGCCCCAACGTTTGAAGAACGTCGTACGCGAACTAGCGGACCTCTACCCCAACCGACGCGTCGCTATCGCGCGCGAGATGACCAAGCTCCACGAGGAAGTGCTTCGTGGCACCCTCGTCGAGGTCGCGGCCACGTTGCAAGATCGTGACGTGCTCGGCGAGATCGTGGTGGTGCTTGAGGGCGTCACGTTCACGCCCGAAGTGGACGACGACGCCGTGCGCGCGGCACTCGTCGAACAGATCGACGCGGGCGCGTCGACGCGCGACGCCGTCGACTACGTCGCGGAGCTCTTGGACGTCACGCGACGCGAGGTGTACCAACTCGCGCTCGAACTGCGAAAAGCTGAGCCGCAGTAGTTAAGTAACCTCTCTACATGGGCCGCTTCTACATCACGACTCCCATCTACTACGCGAACGACGCGCCCCACGTGGGCTCCGCGTACACGACGGTGAACGCGGACGCCCTGGCTCGGTGGCACCGGTTGGCCGGTGACGACGTCAAATTCCTCACCGGCACGGACGAGCACGGCCAGAAGATGGCCGACGCCGCTCAAAAGCACGGCTTCTCGCCCAAGGAGTGGACCGACCAGGTTTCGGAGCGCTTCCGAGAGGCCTGGTCGGAGCTCGACATCAACTACGACGACTTCATTCGCACGACTGAGCCGCGCCACTACACCACGGTCCAGAAGTTCCTGTCGGTCATCTACGACAACGGCTACATCTACAAGGACGTCTACAACGGCCTCTACTGCGTGAGCTGCGAGGACTACTACACCCTCGAGGCGAGTGACGACGGCAAGTGTCCGATCCATCACAGTCAACTCACGGAGATGCAAGAGGAGAACTGGTTCTTCCGTCTGAGCGCCTTCGAGGATCGACTGCTCGGGTACTACGCCGAGCACCCAGGTTTCGTCACGCCTGAGACGAAGAGCAACGAGGCCCACGCCTTCATCAAGGGTGGTCTCCGTGATATCTCGATCACGAGAACGTCCATCACGTGGGGCGTGCCCGTGCCTTGGGACGACCGCCACGTCTTCTACGTCTGGTACGACGCACTGATCAACTACCTAACCGCGATTGGCTACGGCCAGGACGACGACGAGGTCGCCACGTGGTGGCCGCACTCGCATCACCTGATCGGCAAGGAGATTATCCGTTTCCACTGCGTGTGGTGGCCCGCGATGTGCATGGCGGCAGGTCTGGATCCGGTGCACCACGTCCACGTCAACGGGTGGCTCTTGGTGGGCGGCGAGAAACTGGGCAAGACCATGGCCGCCGAAGGCGGCGTCAAGGTCACCGATATCGAGCCCATCGGACTCACGAAGGAGTTCGGCGTCGATCCACTTCGCTACTACCTCTTGCGTGAGACGGCCCTCGGCAACGACGGCGAGTTCTCGCTCGAGAGCATCATCGCTCGCTACAACACGGACCTCGCGAACAATCTCGGCAATCTCGTCGCGCGCGTCACCACCGTCGCTACGTCCAAGTGCGACGGCGTCGCTCCCGCACCGAGGAGCGACTCGCCCCTTCGCGCACAGGCCGAGTCGGCACTCGAAGGAGCCGCCGCCGCGTGGGAGGAGTTCGCCCCGCAGCGAGCGTTGGAGTCGACGTGGTCGCTGATCGGCGCGACGAACGCGTACCTCGAGTCCGAAGCACCCTGGAAGATGGAGCCGAGCGACGAGGTCGACGCCGTCATGGGCGACGCGCTCGAGGCCATTCGACTGGTCGCCATACTCGTCTCGCCGGCCATGCCGAGCGTCGCCGAAGAGATCTGGCGTCGGATCGGCCTCTCGGGCTCACCCGCGACGGCGCCGTTCTCGCAGTTCGCGATCTGGGGCCACTCATCGGGAGGTGGACGTGTCGCAAAAGGCGAGCCGCTCTTTCCACGCATCAAGAGCGACGAATGAGTGGGTGGACCGACGCGCACTGCCACTTGCAGGACACCATCCGTTCGTCAACCGATGAACAACGCATTGACCTTCACGAGACACTGGAACGCGCGTACGCCGTTGGCGTCGACCGCGTGGTCGTCGTAGGCACCGACGTCGTCAGTTCCGCTGAAGCGCTCGCGATCACTGACCTCACGAGCACCGTCGAGGTGTACGCCACGGTCGGGCTGCACCCGCACGACGCCAAGGACGATCTGGGTCCCGTCGCGACACTCGCGCGAACTGGGCACGAACGGCTCGTCGGCATTGGTGAATGCGGTCTCGACTACTACTACGAACATTCGCCCAGAAACCAGCAACGAGAGGCATTTTCGGCCCAGATCGGCCTCGCGCACGAGCTCGATCTGGCCCTCGTCGTGCACGCCCGCGACGCGTTCGATGATCTCTTCGACATCTTCAAGAGTGAGGGCGTGCCCCCACGAACGGTCATCCACTGCTTCACCGGAACTCCCGACGATGCTGAGGCGTGTTTGGCGCTCGGTTGTGACATCTCCATCTCCGGCGTCGTGACGTTCAAGAACGCCGAGTCGTTACGCGAAGCGACGAAACTCGTCCCCTTGAATCGCTTACACGTCGAGACGGACAGCCCCTTTTTGGCACCCGTTCCCTTTCGCGGTCGAACGAACGAACCTGCACACGTGTCCGTCGTCGGTGAATTCGTCGCGCAACTGCGCGACGAGGACGTAGAACTCGTCAAGAGCGCCACCGCGGCGAACTCGGCGCGACTTTTCCATTTGCCAGGGTGGGCTCACTAGAAACCCAGTATTTTCATGGATTTTTAAGGCGAGTTGCCTAAATCGTCGCCCTCTCCTAGCGTTACGGGGCGGGATTCATCGAAAAGTCCCGCAGTCCTGGCGGAGGACGGATAACTGAGTACAACACGACGCGGCGCGCTTCGGCGTCCGCGCTTACCTCGTACCTTGTTGGCCGCGTTGGCCACCTCCTTGGTACTTCTCACGCCGGGCTCAGCCGACGCCGCAACGAAGCACGCCCCGATGCACATGCCGAACCTCATCGGGCGCAGTCGAGTGCAGGTGTACCGGATAATGCGCCACGACGGTCTCTACTTTCAAACGAGGGGACCGGGAAGCGCGAACGATCGTTGGGCCGCCGTGACGTCCCAGTCACCGCGGCCCGGTGTCGTCATCGCGTGGCACGCGCAGGCGACGTTGACCGTCACCAACCGGTCGCCTCGCGCCCCTCGGGCGGTCCCGCGATTGACGGGTCTCTCGAAGGCCGGGGTCTACGCCGCCATGCGCCGAGCCCAACTCTACTTTAAGACCGTCGGACCAGGTAGTACGGACAGCACCTGGACGGTCGCGCTGAGCCAATCGCCGCCGCCCGGCACGCGGGTGCGGTGGCACGACGAGATCACGGTCCACGTCAGTACGCACCGCCCAGCGGCGCCCGTCAAGAGAACACCGGTGAAAGCAACGGCCGTCGTCATCAACGGCACGAGCTTCAAGATCGGGGTGGCCACCTGGTACAACTACGTACCTGGTCGGTGCGCGACGTGGTACTTACCCAAGGGCACGACGATCACCGTGACCGATCTCGAGACGGGAAAGTCGATCACGTGCGTCATCACGGACCGTGAGGGCCAGGGCGCCAATCGAGTCGTGGACCTTAACGAAACGCAGTTCGCGCAACTGGCGCCACTCTCTCAAGGTGTAATTAGTGTCAAAGTCTCTTGGTGACCCATACGCGCAGCGAACTCGTCGCGCTGCTTCAAGACCACGGGCTGAAACCCTCGAGAGCGCTCGGCCAGAACTTCGTCGTGGACCCCAACACCGTGCGGCGCATCGCGCGTCTAGCGGGCGTTGGCTCGGGTGATCAGGTACTCGAGATCGGCGCGGGACTCGGCTCGCTGACGCTCGCCTTGGTGGAGACGGGCGCCACGGTACGCGCCATTGAAGTCGACCGCTATTTGATCGAACCCTTGCGCTCGGTCGTCGAGCCGCACGGCGTGAGCGTCCATCACGTCGACGCGTTGCACGCCGACTACGCCGAGATACTCGGCGGCGAACTGGCCGTCGTGGTGGCGAACCTGCCCTACAACGTGGCGACGCCACTCGTCTTGCACTTGCTCGAGAGTCAACCGTTGATTCGTCGTCTGCTCGTGATGGTGCAAAAGGAGGTGGGCGAGCGAATGGCGGCGTACGCCGGTGACGAGGCGTACGGCGCGGTGTCGCTGCGCGTGCAGTACTTCGCTGACGCCAAAATCGTCGGCAAGGTCCCACCGTCGGTCTTCGTGCCGAAGCCCAACGTGGACTCGGTGTTGGTCTCGCTCGTCCGACGCGACGAGGTGCGCGTCGACCCCGCCCTCGTGAGCGAAGAGGAGCTGTTCTCCGTCATACGCACGGCTTTTGGCCAGCGGCGCAAGATGCTGCGCCGTTCGCTCTCCGCCTGGACGAACGAAGGCGTTTTCGAGCGATCCGGGGTCGCCGAGACCCGACGCCCCGAAGAATTGACGTTGGAGGAGTTCGCGGCCCTGGTGGCGGCACGGTGAGTGAACTGCTGGCCCCGGCGAAGTTGACCTGGTTCCTCGAGGTCACGCGCCGTCGTGACGACGGGTTTCATGAGCTGCGCTCTGAAATGGTCACGTTGGACTTCGCCGATCGACTCGACGTCGATGAGTCGGGTGACTACCTACGACTCGAAGGTCCCTTCTCCGCGGTTCCCCTCGACGAACACAATCTCGTGAGGCGCGCACTGAACTTGGTGGAGCGACGTTGCGGCGTGACGTTGCACAAGGTCATCCCTCCCGGAGGAGGGCTCGGCGGCGGCAGCGCCGACGCCGCGGCGATCCTTCGCTGGGCTGGCGGTGTCAGCGCGGAAGAAGCCCTCTCGCTCGGCGGTGACGTGCCCTTTTGCCAAGTGGGCGGTCGCGCGCTCGTCGAGGGCGTGGGCGAGCGTCTCACGACCTTGCCCTACGAACGTCGAGAGGTGACGCTGGTACTGCTCGGCTTTGGTGTCAACACCCGTCAGTGCTACGAGGCCTACGACGAACTCGTGAACGCGGGCGAGAAGCCCGACGGACGAAACCACCTCGAAGCGGCGGCGCGTCTCGTGGAGCCGCGGCTGGGCGAAACGATGGACTGGCTGGGCGCGACGCTCGGGAACCGGGTCCACCTCGCGGGGTCGGGTTCGACGCTCTTCATCGAGGGCCACCTCGAGCACGGGGTCGAGACGTGGGACGCGTTGGGTCCCGAGGGTGTCGTCCAATTTCGCCAGACCATCACTACGCCAACGGGGGCGTAGATCGAACTATTTGCCGGCGGCGCGACGCTGGAAGCGGGTTCGCTTCAGCATCTTCTTGTGCTTCTTCTTGCGCATGCGCTTACGGCGCTTCTTGATTAGTGATCCCATGGCTCGTAGAACCTTACTAGGTTTTATCCAGGGACTTTTTTGAGAGGCGACGACATGGCTTGGCAACTTCATCACGTGCAGCTCGCGATTCCCCCCGGTGAAGAGGGTCGCTGCGACGAGTTCTACGTGACCTTGTTGGGTTTTCACGAGGTCGAAAAGCCACCGATCCAGGCCGCGCGCGGGGGCCGTTGGTACCGACGAGACGCAGTGGCGCTGCACCTCGGGGTCGAAGATCCGTTCCTTCCAGCGAGAAAAGCCCATCCGGCGCTCAATGTCGACAATTTCGATGAACTCGTCGCCACGTTGAGCGACGCGGGCGTCGAACTTCGTTTCGACGAGACGATCCCGGGACGGCGCCACGGCTACGTCGACGACCCCGTGGGCAACCGGATCGAGCTGATCGACGCCGCTAACTCTCGCTGACCCGCTCGATGCGCAGCGCCTGTCGCGGACAGCCGCGCACGGCGAACCGCGCTGAGGCGAGGGTCGCGAGGTCGCTCAAGGGCGTGGGTTCTCGCTTGATGACTGGGTAGCCCCACTCGTCCATGTTCACGAGCTCGGGCGCGAGTTCGTGACAGTGCCCGAAGCCGTCACAGAGGATCGGGTTCACTCGCAGGTAGAACGAACCCGCGCGCCGTCTCACTCCCATACGAGTTCACTCTCCCTTTCGAGTCGAGGTACCGCGACGAAGAACTTCCCGGAACGTGACGCCTGACACGGTGTACCACTGGCGTGGCCCTGGAAGTCGGCCGCGAAGACGCGTAGGGCCGATCGGACGAGACGCACGACCCCGTCGGGGTGACGACAGGCGCCGCGGCCGTCGATGACCCCGCAGCGATGTTCGAGCCGATCGATGGCCTGTGCGGCGTTGCGCGTCCCGGCGACCACGTCGGCCAGGTCGTCACTTAGGGCGGGAAGCCCGAAGGCGCACGGTCCGCACTGACGTGCGCTCTCGTTGGCCATCCACTGGACGACGCGTTGGGTCTCGACGACCCCACAGCCGTCACGTCCGAGCGCGACGATGATTCCCGCGCCCACCGTCGCGCCCCACTGGGTGAGCGATTCGTTGTCGTAGGGCGCGTCGAGGTGCGCGCCGTCGAGCCAGGACCCCCCGTACCCACCGAGGAGCAGCGCCTGGGGATTGGGGTAGGCGTTGGCGTAGTCGAGCACCGTTCGAAGCGTCATGCCCGCGACGACCTCGAGGACCTTCGGACGTTCTATGGCGCCCGTGACGGTCACGAGCATCGATCCGGTGCTCACTCCGGTCCCCAGCGTGCGAAACCAGGCGGCGCCGAAACGACCGATCAGTCCGACGTGTGCGCACGTCTCGACGTTGTCGAGCAGCACCGCGTGATGACGGATCTTCAAGATGGAGGGGCGTTGGGGACGGTACTGGGGGAGCGACTCGTTGTCATTCAACCAGTGCACGAGGGCCGACTCTTCTCCTGCCACGTAGCGCCACGGCGCGGTCTCAAGTTTGAACTCCGGACCGCGAGCGCCAGCGCGCGCGCGTTCGTCGAGGGCGCGCTGCACGTTGCCCACGGCGGTCGGATTGTCGCGTGAGACGCAGACGATGACGTCTTTCGCCCCGATGATCGAGGCGAGGATCGCCGCGCCGTCGAGCACCAGGTGCGGGTTGGTGCCGAGCAACGTCGAGTCCTTGTAGGAGACCGGTTCGCCTTCCATGGCGTTCACGACGACGACCTTGTTATGCCCACGCTGGTCGCGGAGAAGCCGGGCCTTGCGCGCCGTCGGAAAAGCGGCCCCGCCGCGACCGGTGAGGCCCGATGCCTCGAGCTCGTCGAGGAGTGAGGCCACCTTGAAGGACGTGGCGAACGTCGCCTCGTGTTGTCCGAGCGTCAACGGAGTTCCCGGCGTCCCGTTGAGGAGACGGGGAAGTTCTTGCGCGAGCATCATCGGCGCTTCTTCGATCGCGGTGACGGACTACGGGGGAACGATTCGGGCTTCGCGCGGGTGTTCGGAGGTGTCACCACGCCAGTTTCGCCGCGAGAGAACGAGGAGGAAGCCTTGGAGGACACCGGGCGTGGCGCACCGGGTCCGGGGCCCTTACTCGCCGCGAGCGGGGAGAGCGCGGTACGTCCGGCGGCGCGGGTGGGCCGCTTCACGTAGCGCCAGAGAGCAGCGGCGGCGACGCACGTGGCGCAGGCCGCCACGACGGCGAGACCAGCGCCGCTCTTCGCGTCAGTGCCGGTCAGGTACGCGTGCAGGATGGCGCTCGCGAAGGCCAACCAGCTGAACCAGTGGATGAAGCGCCACGTCTCGTTCTTCACGCGAACCTTCAAAAGGCTCGAGATCCACACGGCGAGGATGAGGTCGAAGGCGACGGCGCCGACCGCGACGCCGACGCGTCGGTAGGCGGACGTCATCGGCACGAGAATCGATATCCAGCCCGTGGGCACGTAAGAGTCGATCACGGTCGTCGTGATGTGGAACACGAGAAAGATCACGGCCACGAGGGAGACGGAGCGGTGGAGCTCGTTCACTTCGAAGCGACCAACGACCGTACCTCCGACACGATTCGCCACGAGTGTGCCGAGTGTGACGACGAGGGTGAAGAGGATGAGCGCCACGAACCCGGTAGCTCTCGTCGTGTACCAGAGGTAGGGCGTCGTGAGCGAGATCACGCCAGCACCTCGTCGACGGGCCAGCCGCCGACATACTCGAGGCCGCCGTCGTGGCGAACGAAGCGAGCCGACCAACCGGCCTGGGCGACGTGGTAGCCGGCGTCCTCGCCCCAGAGCAGCGACGCCGTCGCGAAGGCATTGGCGAGCACGCAACTGCTGGCCGACACCGTGGCCGTCGAGTACGGGCCGACCGCGAAACTTCCGGTTCGCGGATCGATGATGTGATTAACGAGCTGACCGCCGGCGCGCCAGGTTCGCGTCGTCGTTGACGAGGTCGCGATGCCACCGTCGTTGATGGCGACACGGGGTTCCTTGCCGTTGAGCTCCAGCGAATCGCTGAGGCCAATCGCCCAAAGACCGTCGGGTCCTCGACCGCGAACGGCCACGTCGCCACCGATTTCTACGACCACGCCGCCCGTCGGCGCGACGTCGTCCGCGATCAGGTCCGCGGCGAGCGCCTTCGCGCTCGCGCCGAGATCGAGTTGGCAACGGGGCGCGAGCGTCACCGTGTGATTACTTCGATCGAGCGTGAAGGCGTTGGCGCCCATGCCTTCCACCGGCGTGGCGAGAAGGGTGTCGCCGCGACGCTTCAGTTCGTCGTAGTCGACGTCGTAGCCGAGGGCGAGCAGCGCGGGCAACACGCTGGGGTCGCACAGTCCGTCGGTGGCTTCGCGCGCGAGAAGTGCGGCGTCGAGAGCGAGTTCCAGCGTGGCGCTGATCGCCACCGTCTCACCAGCGCGAGCGTTCACTCGCGAGATCTCGGAGTCGTCTAGAAATCGGTTGCACGTACCATCAAACTCGTTGAGCCAGTGCCATAGTCGCTCCTCGGCGAAGTTTAACTGGCGCTCGTGTTCAGTAACGAGCGTTCCACTCAACCCCCAGATCTGGAAGTTCATGGCGCAACTAGTGGCAGGTCACTTGACCGGACGGCGTCGTGGTGCACACCGTGGTCGTCGTGACCGGCACTGTCGTCGGAGTGGTGGTCGCCGTCACTGGCTTCGTCGTCGGCGTCGAGGCGCCACCGGAATTAGTCGTCGTCGAGGGTGTGGTCGTCGTCGCGCTGTCATCGGATGACGTCGAACCGTCATCCGAGTTCGTCGCGGGCGTCGTGGTGGAGGGAACGGTCGCGGGCGTCGTGGTGGAGGGAACGGTCGCGGGCGTCGTGGTGACGGGTTTCGCCGAGCCAGCGAAGTACATCACGGCGACACCCGAGATGACGCCCGAACCCACGAGCAGTGCTTGGGTGAGTCGGCGTACGCGCGCGAAGCGGCGGTCGCGTTGCTGTGGTGTGCGGGGAGTGGGCGTCATAAGGTTTCCTTACATCCCAGTCTTGTGGGACAATCTTAAGTCGTGACAGCGTTGCCATAAGAAGATCGACAAAATTCGCCGCTGACTAGATCTGCCCCGCTTCAGGCAGGGTGATGGTGAATCGAGCGCCTCCGAGCGCTGGATCGCGGTCGACCGCGACGGTGCCGCCGATCTCCTCGACGACTTGGGCGACGATGGAAAGACCGAGCCCCGATCCGGGAAGCGCACGAGCGGATGGCGCTCGCCAGAAACGGTCGAAGACGAACTGGCGGTCTTCGTCACCGATGCCCGGACCGCTGTCAGAAACCGTGATGGTACCGTGCGAGGAACGCACCAGAATGCGCCCACCGGTGGGCGTGAACTTGACGGCGTTGGTCAGAAGATTCGATATGGCGCGATTCAATCGGTCGTGGCGAGCTCGCACGAAGGACGTCTCCATCTCGACGTCCATCGTGATGTCGCGGATGCGCGCGTACGTGCGAGCAGTTTCCACGCACTCATCGACGCAGTCGTCGAGGCGCAGCCTTTCGAGCTCGCCCTCGGACTTCTCGCCGCGGGCGAGCTCTCCGAGGTCCGTCACGAGCCCGGCCAACTCGTCGACCTGGGTCACCATGTCGTCGGTGATCTGACGCAGTTCGTCGGGGTGCAGTTCAGGCGCGCGCGAGAGAACCTGGGCGTTGGTGCGCAGCGACGTCAGCGGTGTTCTCAGCTCGTGGCTCGCGTCCAAGACGAGTTGGCGTTGGAGCGTCTGACTACTCTCCACCGATCGAAGCAGTCGGTTGAAGACCCGACGGAGCCGACCGAGTTCGTCGGCGTCACCTTCGGCGAGGCGGTACTGCAGGTCGTTCGTCATGGCAACGGTCTCGATCTCATTGGTGACCTTTTCGAGGGGGTGCAGGGCCTGGCGCGCCAGGAACAGCCCGAGACCAAACGCCAAGAGCAGGCCACCGGCCGCGACGAGCATCAGTGTCGTAACCAGTTGCGTGAGTTCGGTAATCTGGCCCGTGATGTTGACCATGTAGAGCTGCGCCGAGGTCGTTGAAATCTGGCAGACACCCGTCGGGCTCGTCTGGCAGTTGACGATCGAGTTTTTGGGCAGTGGTTCGATCAGTTCGCGGTAGCTCTGGCCCTGGATGCTGACGGTACGAATGATCTGTGACCCTTTGCCCTTCGCGACGTTCGTGATGGTCGAGTCGATGGGCACGTTGGACGGGGGGTACGTCTGACCACTGGGCAGCACGATCTCGGAGTAGGAGCCGGTGACGCGATTTTCTTCGCTCACGCTTCGTGTCTGTTGCGATGCCTGCACCAGCGACACGTCGACGGAGTGCAAAATGGCGCTGCGCGCGA
>Ga0208849_1000224_pt1 | contig 55212 bp, 41 predicted proteins | sample NGESurdeep072012_10_FD_184470 | JGI IMG/M metagenome (GOLD analysis project Ga0208849, IMG submission 184470) | Arctic peat soil microbial communities from Barrow, Alaska - NGEE Surface sample 53-3 deep-072012 (SPAdes) | ecosystem: Environmental > Terrestrial > Soil > Wetlands > Peat ... | reverse complement strand
CAGCGGTCAACTGTCCCGGCTTCCGTCCTCGGTCTCGGCGGAGTGTCGATTCCTTTGCGTGGCCACTACGCTCCGATCTACAGCACCGATGGCGGCGGCCTGAGGCTCACCGTGCCGTTTCTGGCCGATGGCTTACGTGCGGGACAGCATTGCTTTCTCGCAGCATCAGGTGAGGTTTTGGGCCGCTACGCCAGGGCCCTGGCCGACGAGGGAATCGATTTTGAAGAAGTGACCCAGGACGGCCGGCTGGTGATTCTCAACTGGCCCGGCTCCAACGCTGCCGAGGTCATCGCCAGGTGGGAGCACCTCTTCGCCAAGGCTCTAGCCGGCCGCCCGTCGATGCTGCGCGTTGCCGGAGACATGTCCAGCGAGCGGCATATGTTTCCATCCGAAGCCGAAATGATGGCTTACGAGGAGGCCTACGACCGAATGGCAAGACGATTCCCACTGGTCACCCTTTGCGCTTATGACGCTCGAGAATTCAGTGGCGAGACCATTCTGCGGATGCTCAAGGCCCACCCCGACATGTTCCAGGGGAATCTCGGCTTTTTCCTGACCTGACGAGCCGTGACGTCGCAGCCCGCGGTTTGGTTAGATAGCAGCACGCATCGCCCGCGAGGCCGGCTCGCTCGTGCTGGAGGCGGCGCTCAAAGCCTAGCGCCGGGATCGGAACCCATGGGTTCTGATGGGTACATGACCTGCTTTCGCAGGTCGACTTGCCGCGTCGCCAGGCGTATCACCTGTGTATGCGCTCAACGAACCGGACACGGCCCGTGGATTCCATTTGAGCCTGACCACGCGAAGCGGGATCCACAAGCGGCAGACGATCTTGATCGTCGACGACGAGCCCAACCTGCGCAACCTAGTCCATGCGACCATCGATTCCCCTGTTTACCAGGTGATCGAGGCGTGCGACGGCGAGGAGGCCTGGACCCTGATCAAAGAGAGGAAGCCCGCCCTCGTCCTTCTGGACCTCAACATCCCGAGACGCACGGGCCTCGATGTTCTCAAGGCCATTCGTGCCGATCCCGAGCTGCGGGGCACCCAGGTCATGGTTCTAACCTCGAGCGACCAGCAGTCGGACATCGATGCAGGCATCCTCGCGGGAGCCGACTACTACCTCACAAAACCCTTCTCGCCAGCGGATCTCGTTGCCCGTGTATCGGAGGCGATCGGCCAACGAGTGCCTTCCTGGTAGGCGCGAGGTCCAACTCAATGGCGTTCCGACAGGTCCCACCGGCCGGTGCATTCGTATTGAGCGTTAAGTCGAGGTCGCCTCGTGGGGCCTCCGCAAGTTTTGGAGATTCCGATCAGAACGCGAGGCTTGGGCAGGCGCTCGCGGCCCGAGTCCCCGAATGCACCCGGATGACTGCCGACGCCGCAGCCGCCGCGGGCCTCTCGGAGCTGGCTTCGCGCAGATTTGCCAAACCCATCCGCCACATCCACAACCTGGCGACTCGCGGCGTCGCTAGGTTTCTCACCACCGGGCAGACCACCTCTGAGAAAGAGCGGAATTTCATCGGCCGTCTCGGGGTCATGGCGGCCCTGTATGGGCTGCCCGTCGCCACGATGACACGGTCCTATCTCCTCTGGCGAGACACCAACCTCACGGTGCTCCATGAAGAGGTGCGAAGACTCGGCACGGCACCGACGCTCGCCGCCGAGGTGCGGGCGATCATCAGGTCGAGCGCCGACACCGGCATCGTTCGCATGGCGCGGGCCTACGACTACCAGATGCACCTGGTCGAGCGCCGCGAGGACTCGATTACTGCCGCGCTCCACGACAGCGAGACACGACTGCAGTCCGCGGTCGTCGACGTGTCGAGAAAGAACGAACAGCTGTCCGCTGCAATGACCGAGATCTCGATGAAGAACCTGCAGCTCAACGCGGTGAACCGGCAGCAAACAGACTTCATAACGAACGTGAGCCATGAGCTGCGGACGCCGCTCGCCGGCATCCTCGGCTATACAGAGCTCCTCCTTGAGGGGGCGGATGGCGAGCTCCGAGATGAGCAACGTCGCGATGTCCAGGAGGTCGAGGCCGGCGGCCAGGTGCTGCTCAGTCTGGTCAACGATATTCTCGACGAATCCCAGATCGAAGCCGGGAAGATGACTCTGAAGCTGGGTTGCGTCGACCTCAAAGCGATGATCGCCTCGGTTCTTGCCAACCTGAAGATGCTGGCCGACCACAAAGGGCTTTTTCTTCACTCGAACATTCTTGACGGCGTTGATGCGCTTGGTGACGAGGGCCGCTTGAGGCAGATATTGACCAACCTGGTCGGCAACGCGATCAAATTCACCGACCAAGGAGGCATAACCATCAACTGCCTGCCGTGGTCGGGCTTCTGGCGCGTGAGCGTGATGGACACAGGCATCGGGATGCCTGACGACAGCCGCGAGCTTGTATTCGAGCGCTTCAAGCAGCTCGACCAAACGACCACCCGGCGATTCGGCGGCACAGGCCTCGGGTTGGCCATCGCGAAGGGGCTGGTGGCCATCCAGGGCGGCCAGATGGGTGTCGACTCCACGCTGGGCCAGGGCAGCACCTTCTGGTTCACAGTGCCGGCTTTCGCCCGAAGCTAGGGCGCGCTACCTGCGGGTTTTGGTCACCGCCATCGCGTCGGCGAGCTTTCGAAGGTCCGCCACCAGGGGATCGTTCGGGTCCGAGATCACCAGCGGCCGACCGCTGTTGGCGGCCCGGTCGAGGCTATCGGAGTGCTGGACCACGAAATCGGGCCGGCGGCCGAGAACGCTGGTCGCCGTGTCGATGTCGATGGCGTGTGTCGTGCTGTAGTTGAGGATCAGGCGAACGCGTCCAGCAGGCACGCCGAGCTTCTCGAACAGGTCGAGACAGCCCCGCGTCGCTTTCAGCGAGGGAAGCGATCCCGAGGTGACCAGGCAAATGAGGTCGCTGGTGTCAAGAGCGGTCAAGGTACGCTCGCTGAACGATGCCGGCGCATCGATAAGGACATATGCGCACGTCAGGCTCAAGCGGTCGATCGCCAGCTGTATCGCCGGCAGCGTGACCAGGTCGGCGCGCTCGGGCAGGTCCGCCCCCACCACGAGCCTGACGCTTCCGGACTCGGTGATGAAGCCGGCAAATTGGGCCTCGTCAACGATGGTTCCCGGAGGAGCCTTCAGGTCGGCAAGGGTCTGGTTCGGATGCACGTTCAGATACACGGCCGAATCTCCAAACTCGACATCAAGGTCGAGAAGACCGACCGGTCGCGATGACTGCGCCGCCAGCAGGACGGCGGTGTTGACGGCGAGCGAGGTGGTGCCGACGCCGCCTTTCGCATGAGCGAAGAGGATCACCCTCCCGCGGTTGGCCTGTGTCGTGGCGCTGGCTGAACGCCGCAACATCGACTCGACCTTGGCCTCCAGTATTGCCAGCTCGAATGGCTTGGGCAGGTAGTCGTCGGCGCCAACCGCGTAGCCGGCGAGCGCGTCGCGCGCTTCGCCCAGGTCCGAGAACATGAGGATTGGAATGCCGGCCGTCCGGTGATTGCGGCGCAGGCGCGACGTCAGCTCGATGCCGTTCAGCTCCGGCATTCGGACGTCGGTGATCACCAGGTCAGGTACGCGCTCATTGACCATCTGGAGCGCTTCGATTCCGTCGCTGGCTTTGCGCACGCGATAACCGGAGCGCTCGAGAAAGCTGCCTACCATTTTCTGGATCACGCGATCGTCGTCGACCAGGACGATGTCTTCGGCGGCCATCAGGGAGCTCCGGAGATCGGCATCGCCATTGCGGAGTCGGTCAGCTTGACGGCGATGGCGCGCGCGAGGTCGCGGCGCGTGTACCCGCCAAGCCCAGACAGATCCTCGTTGCCATCGCCTCGCATCATCGCAAGTCCCGCGGCTCCGAACGCTCGACGCGCCTCACGCAGGTCGCCGGCGAGCTCCAGGGCGGCACCCAGCTGAAAGTAAGCCACTGCGACGTTCGGATCCAGGTATGTCGCTTGGCGAAACGCCCGGACCGCCGCCCGAAGGTCGCCGTTGGCGGCTGCCTGATCGCCTTCGGCAAGCAGACCGGAAAGGTTCGGAGCTGGACGTACAGCTGGTTGCGATCGGCCTGCGAGAGGACTCGTGTTTGCGGCCTTGGCGAGGCGGCGATAGCAGAGCGCGCCGGCCACTTGCACGGGCTCGAAGTGAGCATTCATCGGCCCGGGCGAGTCAGAGTGACCCAGGAACAGGTGTCCTCCCGGGGCAATGCGGCCGGCGATTCGCTGAATGCTGGCTTGCGACTCTTCTCTTCCGAAGTACATGAGGACGTTGCGGCAGAATACCGCCGCGGCCTCAGGGACAACGAATTGAGGATCGGCATGGGTGAGGTTCTGGTGCGCAATGCGCACGTTGCGTCGAAGCGACGGGACAATCTCAAAGCCGCTGCCCTTTCGCCGCAGGTATTTCTGGCGACGCGCAATCGACAACCCCTGGAGCTCGTGCTCGGTATATTCCCCTTTCTCGGTTCTGGCGAGAGCGTGGAAGGAGACGTCGGTGGCAACGACGTGCCAGTTGTTGCAACCGATCTCGTCCAGCAGAATCGCAAGGCTGTACGGCTCCTGGCCGTTGCCGCAACCTGCGCTCCAGACAGTGTTGGGGGCGCCGCTCGCAGCGCGGGCGAGCTGGGCGAATGCAACGAACTGAGCAGGGTCTCTGAAAAAGCTGCTGTGCTGAACGGTGACCCGGTCCAGCAGCTCGTCAAAAGCGGCCGGCTGGGTGTCGACCATGTTCACGTACGACTGCAGGGGAACGCCGGCGAGGCTCGCGCTTTCCTGAAGCAATCTCTCGAGGCGAGCGCGGCTGGCAGGTTCGGCTTTCAAGCCGGCGCGCGACAGGATCAGCACCGCGGCGCGGTCCAGGGGGCTCGTACTCATCGCGCCTTCGCTTGATGGGTCCGGAGGGTGGAATCTGTCCAGGCGGGCGCGGCCGAGTTGTCTGGTCTGTGCGTGGTCGGGAACTCGCGACCCAAGAGCCGTGAGACCGCGCTCAGCAGGCCGGCTTCGTCGAACGACGTCTTGACGATATAGCCGTCCGCGCCCGCATCGAGACCGCGCTGGTGATCCTCGGCGCTCGCGCGGGAGGAAACGATCAGCACAGGGATGTTGGTGAGGCGCGGATGCGCCCGGATGCTGCTGGTCAAAGCGAAGCCATCTACATTGGGCATCTCGAGGTCGGTGACCACGAGATCGGCCGGCTGGTCCACGAGCATCGCGAGAGCTTCGGCCCCGTCGCTCGCCGTTCGAACCGCATAGCCGCCGCGCTCGAGTATCGAGCGCTGAAGCTCGCGAACCATGAGGGCGTCGTCGACGACCATGACTGACAACTGCCGCGCAGGCCCAGCTGCCTTGTCGACGACCCTCGATGCGTGCTCTGCGAGGGAGTCGCTGAGTTCGATCAGGGTCGGTACGTCCAGTACGAGGAGGATGGAGCCGTTCGGCTCGATGCTGGCTCCGTTCACAGCTTTGAGGTCGCGGAGGCGACCAGTCAGGCCGCGGACCACCACATCGCGTTTTTGCAGCACGGTTTCGATCTGGAACGCGTGAGCGCTGGCAGGCGTGCCCAGCAAAACCCACGGCCCCTTGTCAACAGAGGGGAGGCCGAGGAGCGCCCCGAGATTGGAAACCGGAACGGCAAGGCCGTCGATAACCGCCAGCTTTCGGCCACCCACCACTTGAATGTGCTGCGCGTCCAGCATGCGAATGATTCGATGCAGTGGCAGGGCGAAAGACTGTCCGTCAATCGCCACGATCAGGCAGGCCACCACAGTGAGGGTTATGGGTACGACGATCCGAAACTCTGCCCCCGAGCCGGGATGATTCACGACCTCGACCGCGCCGTGAACTGCAGCGACGGCGGTCGCAACGACGTCAAGGCCGACGCCACGACCCGACTCCTCTGTGAGCACTTTGGCGGTGGAGATTCCCGATCGGAAGATCAAGTGGAGGGACTCTTGTTCTGTCAGCCCGCTGACGTCCACACCGCTCTTGGCCGCAGAGGCTCGCACCGCGGCGACGTTGATACCGGCGCCGTCGTCGCTGATCGCGATCACCACCTTGGAACCGACCTGGCTTGCCTGGAGTCGGACTGTCGCCTGCGGCGGTTTGCCGGCGGCGATGCGAACCTCGGGGAGCTCGACGCCATGTCCCACGGAGTTTCGAACCAGGTGCAGCAGCGGAGAGACGAGCTCGTCGAGGACGCCCCTGTCGACCTCGATGTCCTCGCCGAGCATCTCCCATCGCACGTCCTTACCGGCGGCGCGCGCGGAGTCACGCACTGTCCGGTGGAGGATCGGCTCGAGTGTGGCGACCGGAACCATGCGGGTGCGTTCGGTGACCTCCTGGAGCTGGTTGATGACCTTGGTGAGCTCGCGGTATTCGGTGACCGCCTCAGGATCCCTTTGCATCTCGGTGCCGAATATGTGTCCGACGCGGAGCTGTGCGGCGGACGCCTCGCCGACGAGTCGGTTGAGCTCATCGATTCTCGCCACCGGGACCTCGAGGGTCGCAGTCGCCGGGCGTTTGCGATCCGGGTATGCCCTTGAGAACTGGGGTACGGGCTCGGATGTGGTCAGAGCGGCTGATGGGGCGGCTGCTGGTGGAACCTCGAGAGGCGCCTGATCCGGCGTCTTGATAGGGGCGAATGTCGTTACAACCAATTCAGACATCGGCGCCACCGCCACGACGACAGGCTGCGTGGGGGCCGGCTCGGTCTTGACAACCGAAGGCAACCGCTGCGGCGAGGTTGGGAGCAGCCGTTCCAAAGCCGCCTCGTCGCTCGAGTCCTGATCCGAGCCCGAGGCGCTGGCGATAAGTCGACCCAGGCCGTCGACCACGAGGAGCATGGCATCTGTCAGCTCCGGAGTCGCCCGGCGCTTCTTGTCACGCAGCTCGACGAGCAGATCTTCCAGCCGGTGGGCCAGGCGGCTGACGCGCATCATGCCGACCATGCCGGCCGCACCCTTCATCGTGTGGGCCTCACGAAATATGGCGTCGATCGCCGCTTGATCGTCAGGCGCTGCCTCTAGCGTCAGCAGTCCGGACGCGATGCGTTCGAGGTGGCCCTTGGCCTCCTCCATGAACAGCGGACGGAACTCGTCCTCTAGCTCGCCCGTTTCAAATCCAGCCGGCTGTTGACCAGCTCCCCGATGTCGACAAGCACCACCAGGCGCCCACCGCTGCTGTAAACACCAAGCTCACCCGGATGCGTTCCCGGACCGACTGGCTCCTCGAAGTCGGCGGCCATCGGCAAGGCCTCCGCAGCCAGCGCGACCATCTCCCTCTCGCCGCTCACGAGCACAGCGAAAGGGGGCTCGACAAGAGTGCCGGTTCCCGTGAGCACGCCCGTATCAATAAAGGGAACGATCTCTCCTCGCACGTTGACCACACCCAGCAAGCCTGCAGGCGAGAGGGGGACGCGGGTCACCTTCGGATGACGCAGCACCTGATGCACGGTCGCCATCGGCACCGCAAAAAATCCTTCATTGACCGCAATCACCAGCACTCGCATCAACCCAGGCGCTCCTGGGCCCATCCGCGAGAAGCGAGGTCAGAAGCGATCGTCGCTTCGGCGGCTGCAGTGGCGGCCACCTCTTGGGCGGCCGCGGCAAGGCTTCTACTCGTGTCTGCGATGAGCTGGATGGCGAGCCTGCCGGTGCCGCTCGAGTTGGTCTGTTGCTGAGCTGCCGGGACGACCTTGCCGCTCGCTTCTGCCAGGGCTTCGGTCATGCGCATCCAGTGGTTCAGCTGCTCGCCACGTCGCTCGATCGCCAAAACAGCCTCGCCACTGGTCGCCAGGGCCCCATCGTTGAGTTTGGCGATCTGAGCTGCCGCAGCCATCGAGCGCTCAGCGAGGCGGCGGACCTCGTCTGCAACCACCGCAAAGCCCCGGCCGGCTTCGCCTGCTCGCGCGGCTTCGATCGCGGCATTGAGCGCGAGCAGCGCAGTCTGGTCGGAGATGTCCTTAAGCAGCTCCAGGACCGTCTGGATCTCATCAACCCGCCTCGCGTTGGCTTGCGTGCGGTCACTGGACGCTTGAAGGTCCGTATGGGCGAGCTGGATGTTGGCGCGGAGCTCCTCGGTCTTGGTGACCATGCCCGTAACAGATTCCTTGATCTCGGCGGAGCTGGCCGCGAGTGATTCGAGCTCGGCGGAGGTATTGGCGGCCGCGTTGCCCTGCTCGCTGCTGGCGACCGACAGTTGCTCTGCGGCAATCGACAGCCGGGCCGCTGCGTTGCGTGCGTCTCCCAGCATTCGCGGCCCCTCACTGACGATGTTGTCGACCATCGCATTGAAGGTCTCTGCCAGGCGGCGGGTCTCTCCGCCGCCGCCCGGAATCGCACGGGCTCGCAGATCGCCGGATTGAAAGTCCGCGGCTGCGCTTGAGAGCGCCATCACCGGGCGCGCGGTGAGCCAGGTGGCAATCGCAAGCAACCCAACGAGGGCGGCCAGGGCGCCGATTCCAAGCCACGATGCCATCAGCCCCGGGTAGAAAGCTGCGAGGACGAAGAAGGGCAGAACCACGATGGTTGAGGCGCCAAACGCCCAGGCAAAGAAGCTTTGCCAAGGTCTGTTGCGGGAAGCCTCCGATCGCCGCGGCCTGGCGATACTCAGCATCACGACCTCGGCTGGATGAGGCGCTGGGGCGGGAAGGCCTTTCCTAAGCTCCATTGTCAGCCTCTCCTCCGTGCTCCCAGCCGGAGTCGGCGAGCTCCGCCGCGAGCTCACCCTGCCGCGTGGCCGCAGACGCGATCTCCTGGGCGGTGATGGCCACCGATCGGCTGCCCTCTGCGATGCGCTCGATCGCCATGCCCACCTGGTCGGTGGAGGCGCGTTGCTGCTGATGCGCGGCTTGCATATGGCCTCCCGCCTTGGCCACTTCCGCCATCAGGCTCAGGCCACGTTCCATCTGCTTGATGCTCTTCTCGAGGGCCATTACGGTCTCGCCGCTCTGGGTCTGAGCGCCTTCGACGATGGACGCGATCTGTGCGGCGGCAGCTTTGGAGCGCTCGGCCAGCCGCCTCACCTCGTCGGCGACGACTGCGAAACCCCGACCGGAGTCTCCCGCGCGAGCAGCTTCGATGGCCGCGTTGAGCGCGAGAAGGTTGGTCTGATCGGCGATGTCGTTGATGAGCTCGAGGATGCCTTCGATCTCGTTGACGCGACCAGCCAGGGCCATGGTGCGATCGCCGGAAGCCCTGAGGTCGGTTTGTGCAAGCTCGAGGCTGGTTCGAGCTTCGGCAGATTGCGCCGCAACCCGGTTCATGGTGTCGGCCATGGACACGGTGCTGCGCGCCAGCTCCTCCATGCTTGCGGATGTCGCTGTGGCAGCTGTCGTCTGTTCGAACGTGGCCGCGGCCAGCTCCTCGGCAGCACCGGAGAGCTTGGTCGAGGAGTCGGCCACCTCTCCTTGCAGGCGCGACAACACGCTGCTCAAGCGCTCCAGCATTCCGTTGAAGGCTGCGCCGAGCAATCGCATCTCATTGCCGCCGGTGAGACTCACCCGCGCGGTCAGATCGCCGGCTTCAACGCGCGCTGCGACGCGAGACAGCACGGTGATCGGACGGATCGTCAGCCGTGCCAGAAAAATTGCGAAAGCAACCACGAGCAACGTCGCGACCAGGAGGGTCGCGAGCGTCAGACGCCCCAACGTGTCCGCAGGTGCCAGGCCGACGGCAACGTCGGTCGAGGCCACCACGACCATGTCGGTGCCGATCGCAGCATACCCAGCGTACACATCGCGATTTCGGTAGTCCGAGATATGTGAGGAGCCGGCGCCGGTGGTGAGTGCATCGTTGACCACGCCGACCTCCGACCTGACGCTCAGCGTGCCTCTGGCACCCAGGCCTTGATCGTTCGTCAGCGGACCCCAATCTGAGCTCAAGACCATGAGGTGATCGCTGTTCGCCACATGGACCTCGTGTCCGGCGGTTGGGGCGCCCAGGAGACCGCTCAGCTTGGCGACCAGCATGTCGCCTGCGACCGCGCCCTGTGAAGCGCCGTTCGCTCCGATGATGGGTGAGGTGATGATCCAGTCGATCCCGCTCTTGCCGTTGCTGATCGGTTGCTCGGTGGCGATGTACAAAGCCTGTCCGAACCACGGCGCCTTGCCGATGGCAATCAGGTCCGGATTGAGGGAGGTCGCCGCGATCAACGTGCCCGCCTGATCCACGACCTCAATCGCTTGAAAGGCCGGGTCGGATGCGTTTTCCAGCGGGGTGCCGATGGGGCCACGACGGCCGGCCGGAGCGGCCGCTTCACGCGCAAGCTGCGCGAGGTACGCCTGAGAGGCGGAGATCCATTGTCCGATCCGGTCCGCCGTGGTCGTGGCGCTGGCTAGCGCCTCGAATTTGGCCTCGTGCTCGCTTGATTGAAGTCCCTGCGTGTACATGAGCACACCGAGGATGGCCATCAGCGGCAACGAGATGAGCAGCGAACCGGCCAGGACGCGCGTGAAGAAGGTGTCCGCCGGCACCCGTGACCGCGGGCGCGACACTGGGCCCATGGTCCGCACTGCCTTGACGCTGATGGGAATCACCGGAGCGAGCTGGAGTGGGTTCTGATCACGCGGCTCCTTTCGCTTTCTAAGCTCCACGTGGGCGACCCTCCGGTTTTTCCCAGCCGGAACCGGCGAGCGCGGCCGCCAGCCCGCCTTGTCGCGCGGCCGCCGACGCAATCTCCTGCGCGGTGGCCGCAACCGAACGACTCCCTTCGGCGATGTGCTCAATGGCGACCACGACCTCTTGAGTCGATGAGCGCTGCTGCTGGCTGGCGAGCCGCACTTGACCGCTCACCTCCGACATCGCCCGCATCATCGCGAGGCCGCGCTCCATCTGCTTCACGCCCTTCTCCAGGGCCATCACCGTCTCGCTGCTTTCCGCCTGGGCGCCCTCGACGAGCTTCGCGATCTGTGCTGCCGCGGCCTTGGACCGCTCAGCCAACCGTCGCACCTCGTCGGCGACGACCGCGAAGCCCCGGCCGGCGTCGCCTGCCCGCGCGGCTTCGATCGCGGCATTCAGCGCCAGGAGATTGGTCTGATCGGCAATGTCGTTGATCAGCTCGAGAATGCCCTCGATCTCGTTGACCCGACCGGCAAGCGCCAGGGTGCGATCGCCTGATGCCCTGAGGTCGGTCTGTGCGAGCTCGAGGTTGGTCTGCGTCTCTAAGGCCTGGCTCGCAACGCGATCCACAGTTTCCGCGACTGCTGAAGAGCTCCGGGCAAGCTCTTCCATGCTTGCCGATGTGGCAGTGGCCGCTGTGGTTTGCTCGAAGGTGGCCGAAGCGAGCTGCTCGGCCACTGCCGACAGGTTGGCCGCGGACTCCGTGACCTCACCACGAAGGCGGAAGAGCACGCCGCTGAGCCGGTCGACCATGGCGTTGAAGGCGTCATTGAGCCTGCGGACCTCGCCGCCGCCCTTCAGGTTCACCCGCGCGGTGAGATCTCCGGCTTCGACCTGGGTTGCAGCACGAGCCAATGCGGTGATCGGCCTGGTGGTCACGATCGCGAGTGCAATCGCAAATCCGACAAGCAGCAGGACGCTCAGGCCTTGCAGCAGCGAGGTCCGAACCTCCTGAGCCTGGACAGGGGCCAGCGCGGATGCCATCTCAATCGAAGCGACGACAACCCAGTTGAGGGAGGGGATGGAGGCGTAGCCGGCGAGCACCTGGTGGTTCCTGTAGTCGCTGATCTGCCGCGCCCCATCCCCAACCCTCGTCGCTTGGTCGTAGATCGCGCCCTCCGCGGCCACGGTGAGGGCGCCCATGGGGACCAGTACGGCCTCGTCTTTGATGGCGCCCCACGCCGAGCTGTACAACAGGAAATGTTGTGCATTGATCAGGTGCATTTCCCGGTCAGTGCCTGTTGAACCATCGAGGGCGCTGGGGTTGAGCAGCCTGCCCAGCACCGTGACGTTCAGGTTTCCAACCGCGACCCCCTGTGGCTTGCTGTCCGATCCGACGATCGGCGCGGTCACCACCCAGTCGAGTCCGACGCGGCCTGAACGCACGATCTGGCCCACCGTCTCGATGTTCAGACTGCTGGCGAAGTTGGATCCGTCTGGCGTCGGGGAAAGGTCCAGGCCGGGCGGGGAAGACGCGATCGACTTCCCGGTGCCGTCATAGATCTGAATACCGTCAAATGACGACTGGGCTTCGAAAGACGCCTCCAACCTGGCGTTCAGGCCGGGTTTCGAAAGCTCGCCCACGTTGTTCTGTGCGATGGCACGAAGCTGGGCCTTTCGCTCCGCGACATAATCGTTGATGCGGAGGGCTGCGCTCTCGGCTGTCACCTCCGCGCGAGCCGATGCGCTGTCGATGCTGGTCTGGGCGCTCCAGTTGGCCATGACAAAACCCAAGGCGATGGCGACTGGGACGTAGACCAACAGCACGCCGGCCACCACGCGAAAGAAGTAGCCGTCGACAGACATCCAGCCCCACCGCCGGTGCGGCGCGCGAGTAGGCCCGCCGGGGGCCTCGAGCACGCGGAGCGTCCGCATCTTGACAGGCGGTATCGGGGCCGTTGGAGGCCCTCGTCGAAGCTGCACCCTTTCGTACTACGCTCCGGGGCCTGTTTTGTCGCCATGCAGGGGCACTGCGAGCCCCCCCTGTAACGGGATGGCCCAATCGAGGCGGCTAGAGGTCGATCAGCCCTTTGCGGGCTGCCGCGATGACCGCCTGGAGCTTTGAGTGGACCTGCAGCTTTTCAATCACGTGGCGGACGTGCCACTCGACCGTATGGGGTGCGATTCCGAGGTTCTTCGACATCGCGGTCGTATCCAGCCCCTCGGCCAGCAGGTGGAGGATGTCGAGCTCGCGAGGCGTGAATTCTGCCATGAGCTGCTCGCGTTCGCGCTTCTTGCTGACCACCCCACGCTGGCGAGCAATCGCGCGGGCGAACAGCTCGACCGGGATGAGGACCTCGCCCCTTGACGCCTTCCGAACCGCCTCGATGATCTGGTCCGCTGTCGCATCCTTCGTCAGGTAGGCGGTAGCGCCGGCGTCAACGGCGTCCAGCAGCGCCGTCTCCGACTCGTCCGCGCTGTGGAACACGATCGCCGCCTCGGCGTGCTCGCTCTGGATCATGCGCGCCGCCTCCGGCCCGGTCACGTCCGGGAGCCGGAAGTCCATCAAGACGACGTCGGGCCGCTGCGCTGCGGCTGACTTGACTGCGTCAGCCCCGGTTGCAGAAACACCTGAAACGGCGAAGTCGGGCTGTCCTTCGAGGACGCGGGCGAGCGCGGACGCCAGCAGAGGATGGTCCTGGACGATCAAGACGTGCACAAGGCGAGCGGCCGGATCACCAGCTGGCGCCATCTCCGCATTGCGCACTTAAGTACCACTACCCTTCATGGCAACGCCATCGCTGCAATCGGCCGTCTCGGTCATTACTTGTCTGCAACTGTAAAGCGAATACTTAAAGGTTGCTGCAGTTTGGCCAGGCTGGATTGTTGATACCTTGCCCAATCGTGAGGGCACTGGTGCTTGGGGCAGGGGGACAGCTGGGCTCGGAGCTGATGCGGCTCCTGCCTGGTGCCACCGGCCTTTTGCGCCACGACCTTTCGGTGTCGGACCGCGCCGGGATCGAGGCGGCGTGCGCTCACTACCGGCCGGAGGTGATGTTCAACTGCGCCGCCTACAACGCTGTCGACAAGGCTGAGATCGAGCCGGAGCTCGCTTATGCGGTGAACGCTTCGGGCGCGGAGAACGCGGCGCTCGCTTGTTCTCGCCACGGCGTGCGGTTGATCCACTTCTCCACCAACTTTGTGTTCGACGGCCGGCTTGATCGGCCCTACACAGAGAAGGACGAGGCTCAGCCCCTGAGCACGTACGGCAGGTCGAAGCTGGAGGGCGAAAGGTCGGCCCTGGCCGCCCTGCCCGCGGCCCTGGTGATCCGGACCGCCGCGGTTTTCGGTGATCGGGGCTCGGAGATTAAAGGAGGGAGCTTTCCCCAGCGCATTGTCGAGCGGGCCCGTCGTGGCGAGCGGATCCAGGTGGTTTCCGACCAACGGGTGAACCCGACCTATGCTCGGGACCTGGCGCGCGCCGCGATCAAGCTTGCGGCCGGCGACCTGAGTGGCGTGGTTCACGTCGTCGCCGCCGGCTGTTGCGGCTGGGATGACTTCGCCCGTGCAGCGCTGGCGGCGTGCGGGGTGGAGGCTGAAGTCGAGCCCGTCACCACTGCGGAGCTCGCGGCGGCCGCTGCTCGACCCCTCAACGGTTGCCTTGGGTCTGTGCGCACTGACGCGCTCAGGCCATGGCAAGAAGGAGTCGCCGAGTGGGCGGCCGGCTGGGAGGGAGGACAGGGATGACCCTGGAAAAAAGGCTCGGGCCGGGCGATCTCTCGACACCGGCACCGAGCTTGGCTGCGGGGGGTGAGTTCTTATTTGGTTGAGACTCCTAGCCTCCATCCCTTCTGAGGGGTCTCCTAGGGGAGTTTAGGCGCGGAATTCATGAGCACTATAGCTGATCACGGTGCATTTTCGGCGACAAATCGACGATTTCGCTAGGGGAATACCAAGGGGCTTCTGAAAGCGTGATCCGATTGTCATAATGCTGCGTTAGTCCTGCACACGTCTTGCACAGATTGATCAGTTCGAGGGAGGCGGCCGAGCGCCTGGGCGTCAGCCAGGCGACTGTTCTCCGCGCGGTTGCGCGGCGGGCTCTCATGCCTGCCGAAACCACGCCTGGAGGACACCATCGTTTTCGCCTGGAAGATATCGAACAGTCCGCGATTGCGGCTGCTCCCAATTTGGTCAACGGCGCGAAGCTCATCAGCACGAGCGCTGCGGCGCGCTTGCTGCGGGTGAGCCAGCACACGGTGATCCGGGCGTGCAGGGAAGGGCGGCTCGAGGCTGACGAGATCACGCCCGGAGGTCATCGCCGGTTCTCGGAAACACGGATCCGTGAGCTGGCGCCCCTTGCCTCAGACCTGGTCGGTACAGGAGCGGCCGCCCGCGCCCTCGGCCTGACCGTCGACAAGCTGCTGCGAGCGGTCCAGACCGGCGCGTTGAGTCCGGCCGCGATCACTCCCGGTGGCCATAGGCGGTTCGCGTCCGCGGACCTGAGCTCGATGGGAAGCCTGAACCTAAGCGCTCATGTAAATGGCAATGGAGCGGCCAATGCCACCTCGTAGCCACGATCGCAACCCACTGCACCGGGTTGCATTTGGCTGCGGCGGCGGCCTGGTGCTGGTCGCCGCGGGCGTCGCCGTCGCAGTGCTCGGCATTTTCCCGCCGCTGACTCGGTACGCCCTGACGATCACGTTGATCCTGGCGGGGGTGATCCTCCTTGGCACCTCGCTCGTTTGGCTGCGAAGTCGACCGGATCGCGGCCAGCTGCTGTGGACCGCACTACTCGACGCGATCCTCGCCGGCGCTGTCGTCTTGGCGATCGCTCCGATCGCCGCCCTCATCAAGGGTTTTGTCGAGCTGGTCACGCAATCGAAGAACCAGAGCGGCGGCGACTGGATCGCTTACGCATTCGCCTTCACCGGCCTGTTCCTTGGTGCCCTGTTCTTCGCTTACGCGATCAAGTACTACCTGAGCACGTTGATGGTCCTCATCACGACGCTCGCAACCGGTCGCAACGGCAATGGCAACGGCAACGAGCACAACGGGAACGGCAAGCAGCACGCGGGACTCAACCGAATCGCCAACGGGAACGGCAACGGTTTCCATATCGACCTGGGTTATCACCCGTTCGTCTCGGTTCACGTCGCCGCCTACAACGAGAAACGTGTGATCGAGCGGCTGCTCACCGCGCTCTCACAGCTCGAGTACCCAGCGTATGAGGTGGTCCTTGTCGATGATTCGACCGATGATTCAAACCTGATCCTGGATCGATGGAAAGCCCAACCCGGGTTCAAGATCCTCCATCGCACCAGCCGCCAGGGTTACAAGGGCGGGGCGCTGAACGAAGCGCTGAAAATGATGGATCCACGCACCGAATACGTGGTGGTCTTCGACGCCGACTCGGTCCCGTTTCCGGACTCGATCGACCGATTCCTCCCTCATTTCTACAACGTGAACGGAAAGAACGGAAATGGGAACGGGGACGGCAATGGGAATGGGCACAACCATGGAGAGATCACCCGGCGCGAAAGCGTGGCAGCGGTACAGAGCTACCAGTGGCACGTGCTCAACAAATCGGAGAGCTGGCTGACTGAGGCGGTACGGGCCGAGTACGCCGGCAGCTACATGATCGAGCGCCCGTTCCAGGACGCCGTCGGCTCGCTCAAGATGGTGGCCGGGACCGCCTACATGATCCGCGCGGATCTTCTCCGCGAAATTGGCTGGGGCCACAGCCTCACCGAGGATTGGGAGCTCACGCTCAAGCTGTACGCCCGCGGCTACAAGGTCGCGTACACGCCCTGGGCGGAGACGCCGGCCGAATGCGTAAGCACTTTCTCGAGGCTCGCTCGCCAGCGGATGCGTTGGGCCGAGGGACACACCTTCAACGTCCGCAAATGGTTTGTCCCGATCATGCTGTCGCCCTTTGTCACGCCGCTGGAGAAGCTCGAGTTTCTCTTCGACACGACGTACTACTTGCAGGCCGGCTTATTTGTCATCGGCAGCCTCGCCTGGCTGATGTCCGAGATCGTCTTCCACACGCATGTGCCCGGTTGGACGGCGACGCTCGGTTGGTCGCTCTTGTTCTCCAACATCCTTGCCTTGCCGCTGATGAACCTCGGTGGACTCATCCTCGAAGAGGCGCCGCTCCGCGACCTGCAGGGAGTGCTCGGCGCCCTGGTGCTGTCATTCGCCCTGGTCCCATTTCAAGGTTGGGCTGCAATGAAGGGCCTCCTCAGCAAGGAGGAGGGACCGTGGTTCCGGACGCCAAAGACGGGGCGGATCACCGACGAGGTCCACCACCTCCGCAGGCTGCACATGCTCCGGCGCTGGCTGCTTGGCCATCGCGCGCGGGTCGGAGAGGGATCACGGTCTCCAGCACGGCCGTCAGGCGCACCCACGGCGCACATCCGCTCGCGCCGCAGTCGCAGGCTGGGCTGGGTGGTGGTCGCAGCCATGACCATCGCTCTCCTGGCGGTCGCGGTGGGCGCATCTCGAGCTCCGGTGACAGAGGCTGCGGGCTCTACCTTCTTTCTGTACGGAACCGGCGTCGGCCCGAGTCTTTTCGACGCCAACGTTTCCAACAACACCGTGCGAAGCCAGGTCTTCGACGCCACTTGTGCCCCGGCGTGCCCTGCCGTGTGGACCTCCGGCGTCGGCGCCCATCCAGGAGTCGCCACCCCGACCGCAAGTGCCCAGACGATATTCGCCGGGACGTATTCGTGGCAGTACTGGACAACCAACGCCGGCGCCAACGCCACAGTGAGCTGGACCTTCAGGTACGGCGACAACGTCGGCTGTACCACCAACCCGGTGACTATCGCAGCGTTTGTCAACGTTCCGGTACTTGTCGGGCAAGCCGGTACCACTGTCAACGTCGGTACCACGGTCTCCAACGTGAACGTTCCGGCGGGCAAGTTCATTTGCCTCAGCATTTCGCGGACAGGCGGTGGCCCGGTGACGTTGAGGTACGGCAACAACAACAACCAGCGGTCCAACTTCACCACACCGTCGGTGATCTTCATCCCTGAGTACGGCGCCGCGTTGCTTGGCCTGGCCCTGGTGATCCCGATGGCAACCAAGCTGTGGACGGGCCGCCGGCGACGCACGCGGGTGACTGCATGACCATGGAAAGGCGCGCGGTGTACATCGGGTTAATGGCGGCGGGCTGCGGGATGCTGCTGATCCTTCCGTTCGTCACGACGTTCGACGAGTTCCTGACCACCGCCACCAAGCAGTTCGGACTTGTGCATCCCCTGCTGACTCTCGCTGCGCCGGAGGCGCGGGCGGTGGTTGCGATCCTCGGCGTCCTTGGGGTGCAAGCGCAAGCTTCCGGTGGTTCGCTGTATGTCTGGGACTGGAGCGGCCAGCGCCAGGCGCTCACGATCTCAACGACCTGCATCGGGTGGCAGAGCCTGATCCTGCTCGGGCTGAGCTGCCTGATCGGCCTCCGCGGCCCCTATTCGAGAGAGGCCAAGGTCCAGGTTCTCTTGATTGGCGTGCTCGGGACCGTGCTCATCAACCTGCTCCGGATGACGATCGTGTGCCTGGTCGCCGCTGATTTCGGTTTTTGGCCTGCGGTGCTCGTGCACGACTACGGAGGCACCTTGATCATCGTCGCCTGGCTGTTTGCGTTCTGGGCTTTCGCCCACCGCTGGATCCTTGGGATTCTGCCTTCTGACGAGCTCGAGGTGGCCGCGTGAAGCGCTGGGTTCGGTTAGGGCTGCAGACGGCCATTGGGGTCCTCCTGCTTTGGTTGTGGCTTCGCACGGTTTCGCTGCCGGAGGTCGTCAGTCACGCCCGGGTGCACAGCTGGCCTGCGGTTGTGCTGATGGTCTGCTTGTTCCTCGTCACCAGCTTGATCAGGGTCCGGCGCTGGCTGCTGCTCCTGCGACCGCTCGCTCCGGTTGGGATCGTGAGGGCGTTCGCGATGAGCTCGGCGGGCGGATTGCTCAACTACGTGATCCCGATCCGCTCGGGCGACGCGGCGAGGGCCTGGTGGCTTTGGCGTCGGCACCGCGTCCCGGCGGGCTCCGCCCTGGCGACGATCGTCATCGACAAGGCTTGCGACCTCGCCGGGGTCGCGCTCGTGCTCGCGATCCTCGAGATCGTCGCGGCCACCGGCGCAGTCAGCGCGCCAAGAGGCTTGCTCGGTGCTGCCGCCCTGGCAGTGGCTCTGCTGGGGGCGGTGCTGGGCACGGCGCTTCTCGGACCGCGGGTCGCACGTTCAACGCTGGCGCGCAAGGTGCTTCCAGCCAGATTTGCTGCGGCCCTCGCCGGCCAGGCTTTCGCGTTTCGCGCAGGAGCTCGCGGGCTGTGGACGCCGGTGCTTGCAGGGCGCCTGGCAGCGCTCACGATCCTGGCGCTCGGTATCGACGCCTTCAACTTCACTCTTCTATTTACTGCCGTCGGCGTACAGGTGCCGACGCTGCGGGCGATGGCTGCTTACCCGGCGCTCCTACTGAGCTTCGCCATACCTGCGGGGCCTGGCTACCTCGGAAACCTCGAGGTGGCGGGATCGCTGGTGTTGGGAGGTGGGTTGGGCCTCGCGCCAGCCGTGGCAGCGGGGGCGATCGTCCTTTATCACGCGATCACTGCCGGCTACGCGCTCGTGGTGGGGCTTATCGGGTTTCTGCTGGTGGGTGGAAGACGGCGTTTGCGCGCGGGTGGGACGCGCCGGATCGCTGTCTTTCACTGTGGCTTCACCTACTCCGGAGGCGGGGAGCGGATCGTCATCGAAGAGGTGCTGGGCCTCAGAAGGCGGGGCTTCAAGGTGGAGTGTTATGCGCCCACGGTGGACGCCTCGCGCTGTTATCCAGACCTGATCGGCGAGGTGCGCGTGCGTACTTTCCTGCCCCAGCTCCCGCGCTGGTTTCCATATCGAGAGGCGATCCAGATGGCAGGCGCCTCGCTCTTGATGCCCTTATACGCGTGGCGCCTGCGCGGCATCGACGCGATCGTCGCCTGCAATCAGCCGAGTGCGTGGATCGCATGGTGGGCGGCTCGCCTCATCGACGTCCCGTACGTCGTCTACCTCAATCAGCCGAACCGGCTGGTGTACCCGCGGAACATCGATCGTGAGACCGGTTGGGTGGCCAACGCCGATTACAGACTGCTGGCCGGGATCGTTATGCGCGCGACGAAGTTCGTCGCCTGGGCCGACCGGCGCTCGGTGCAGGAGGCGGATCAGCTGCTGGTCAACGGCGACTACATCGGCGACATCATCCGCGGGATCTACAAGCGCGATGCTGTCGACTGCCCGGCCGGCTGTCACGTCGCGGCGTCAGGTTTTCCACTGCAGCGCGAGTCACGTTTCACGGGTGGCCTGACCATCAACGGGTATCCGGTTCGGCGGCCTTACGTCCTGCTGACCAACCGCCACTACCCGCAGAAGAGGTTCGACCTTGCGATCCGCGCCATGCAAGAGGTGCGCAAGGTCGACCCTAAGGTCCAGCTCGTGATCCCGGGACCGGCGACGTCGCATACCGCAGTGCTCCAGGCGCTGACGCGCGAGCTGAAGATCAGCGACGCAGTCATCTTCCTCGGCGCGATCACCGAGGACGAGCTGAACCGGCTCTACGAGGGTGCGGCCGTGTACGTGTATCCCGCCCCCGAGGAGGACTTCGGCATGGGCGTGATCGAGTCGATGGCCAAGGGCGTCCCAGTGGTGGCGTGGAACCAGGCTGGGCCGACGGTGACGGTGGGACCTGGAACAGGGCACCTTGCCGAGCCGCTGGAGGTCAGTGACTACGCGGCTGGGATTTCGAAGTTGCTTGATGATCCCGCCGGCAATCAGGCGACAGGCGAGCGCGCCTTCGAATGGGCGCGGCGGTTCGACTGGGAGCGGCACATCGACACCCTGCAGCGGGCGATCATGGACGTTTCGCGCTCGCACGAGCAGGTGGCGGCGGAGGCGGCTACGGCATGAAGCTGTTGCCGAGGATCCTCGTCGACGACGAGGACGAAGATGAGCTCGAGGTAGAGGCGGGTCGGCCGATCGGCGTGGTTGAGCTGGCGCCGGTCGTCTCGGTCCAACCGCTGGCGTGGTGGGCGCTGGCCGCCGTTTGGACGGTGGCGTTGCTGCCCAGGCTCTACTCGCTCTTCTACTTGACCGATCCGCAGAACCCAGGCGACGGCTGGCACGGCGACGTGTTCCATCACTGGCAGATCGCATACCTCACAAAAGAGATAGGTCTGTGGGACCCGAACGGCCCGCGGCTCTGGGACCTGAAGGGTCTCGACTACTTCTGGGGGTTGATCCACCCTGCCCTGCTGGTCGTGCTGTTTTACGTAACCGGATCCGTCAACATCGTAATTCCGCGGCTCGTAAGCGTCTTTTTCGGTGCGCTGACAGTCGTGCTGCTGTTCAGCCTTTGCCGTCGATATTGGGGTCTCGGGGTCGCGGTGGCGGCCGGCCTCTTCGCCGCCCTGCTTCCCACCAGCGTCTTCATCGACTCGACCGGCTTCCTCGAGCCGATGGGCATCGCTCTGGTGCTCCTTGGCATCTGGTTGTGGCCCAAGGGAGGCCTATGGACGGGGGTCGCTTGGGCGTTCGCTGCGATGGCCCGCGCGGAGGCATGGGTCTTCAGCCTCGGCATGTTGGTGGCGACGTATTTTCGGCGCGCCCACGAACGTGAGCGCCTGCTGGCGACCGTCGCGTGGATCGCGCTGATCCTCGCTTATATGAAGCTGCTGCTCGACCGGACGGGCAATCCGATCTACCCCGTGTACTGGAACCTGCTCGCCAACATCTTCGGCCAATGGGAGTTCTCCACTCACCTCACACCCGACCAGCTGGCGGCGCGGCCGTACCTGGTGGCGCTGATGGTCTTCGGCCTCGCAGGCCTTGCCTGGACGCTATGGCGTCGGCCACCCTCGTACATGTTTCTGACCTTCGGGTATGGGTACCTCGCGTACACGGGTCTATCGCTGGGGCTGACCTCATACCTGAAGAGCTGGGAGTCGTGGTTCTGGCAGGAGAGGTTCTTTCTTTTCCCATACGAGTTCGCCGGCGTGCTCCTGGCGGTCTTGCTCCTGGCGGTCGCGCCTCGCCGCTTAGGACGCCGCGTGCTGCCTGCCGGCTGGGCGGTGGTGGTGATCGTCCTCGTCGCCGCGCAGCTCGAGTGGGCGCCGATTCTCAAGCTCTACGACGCAACGCGTGCCCAGTGGACCCAAACCCAGAGCGCCGCCTCGCAGCTGATGGCCGTGTACAACCAACCGGCCTACCGGGGGACCGTGCTGAACATCCCGCCCGACAATCCGGGGATGTTCTACGCGATGGTCGAGTACCACGGACTTCAGGGCCGGAACGTGGTTGGACAGCTGTACGACCCGTTCTATTACGCCACCAATTTTTCCTATGCCCAGCATCCAGACGTGGGCGATACGCTCATGCAGTGCTGGCTGACCTCGACGCACAGCCGGCTGTGGGCGGTAGATCCAAACAACGCCAACTACGCAAAAGTGATCACCGACCAGCCCAGCTGGTTCACGCAGGTCGGCTCTGTGACGGCGTCCGGGTGGGTGTTGGAGGACGTGCACGTGCCGGCGCCGAATGCCGGCGATTGCGCGTCGGCGGCAAAGGCTGCATCTGGCTAGGTCATGGGCCTTCGGCGCCCTGCGGCTAGCTCTCGCCGCGTCATTCTTCGTAGCCGTCGCCTACGTCCTTAGCTGGCAGCTGCTGTGGGAGGGCATGGCAGGATCGGAAGCTCCATTCCATCTCCACCTCATCGAATGGGTCGCATCCGCATTTCCGAATCTGCCCTGGTGGTACCCGTGGGACGCGATGGGCGTCTCATTCCGCGAAGGCTATCCACTGGCTGCACACTGGTTTGCAGTCGCACTATCTCGCCTGCTGTCCCTCAATCTCGAGGGCGGAGCGCAGGTTGTTCAGTTCACGCTCATGCCCGCGACCGCGACCGGCCTGTACGCATTTTTCGATTGGCGCATTCGGCGGCCTCTGATCGGGATGGCGGCCGGCCTCCTGTTCCTCCTCAGCCCGATTGGTTGGGTCGAGTGGACGCACTTCGGTCTGTACGCGAGCTGGGTCGGGATGGTGTTCTTCCTGCCGAGCCTTATCGCCCTCGACGCGTTCTTCTTCGCATGGCTGGCCGGCGATCGCGGATGGAGGTTTCGCCTGTCGGCCGCATTGTTCGTCGCGCTGACGACGGCCATGGGGGTCGTGTCGCCGCACATCCTGGCGGCGCCACTGATGGTTGCGGTCATCTATGCGGTCGCAGTGCCTCGCGATTCCGCCCGGCGCGTTTGGACGTGGTTGCTCGTGGCAGTGCCGGCGCTGTACTTGGGCATCGTGCTGCTCTCTGCGTTCTGGTTGGGCGCCGAGATTCAATACCTGGCGGTCGTTCGCTCGCATTGGGCCGGCGCCGGCACCAACTTCGATGCAGGGCGCTTGAGTCAGTTCGATCTGGGAAGCATCCTGTCGCTTCACCCGATTCGTGACGGCAACGTCAACGATCTGTACAGCGTCAGCCCAGCTGTGCTCCTCCCTGCCATCCTCGGTATCCCACTGGCGTTGAGGGATGCGCGTGCGCGGATGTTTCTTGCCGTCCTCGTGGTCGGGCTCGTTTTCATGGCGTTTCCCGACCTGCTTGCCCCGCTGTTCGTGGTGCCGGGATTCAAGGAGTTCGGTGTCGTCGTCCATCGGCCGTTCCAACTTCTCCTGGCAGTGGCTGCGCCGGCGCTTGGGGCCATTGGCATATTCGAAGGACTGCCGCTGTTGCTAGCGACCCTTACGGTCCGCCGCCGGGCATGGTCACCGGCAATCAGAACGGCGGCTGCGGTTTTGTTGCCTTTCGTCCTAGTGGCCATCCTGGCCACCGACGTCCTTGCTTTCGGCGGCCGAGTCGAAGGCGGCGCGCAGCTCGCGTACGGGCCGAGCCTGCCGCACGCACCGGCGCTTGGCGACCTCTGGTTGCATCACTCCACGGACGCGTGCGCGCCAACCTTGCCGGGCTATGGCGCCCTGTGCGCTGATCAAAGCCTGCGCGCAACCTTCTCGATACTGCAGCTGGTCGCGGCGTGTCGCGATTCGAGTGGAAGCACTCGGACTGACGTTCCCGTGTGTGGTGGACTTCGATTGGATGACCCGCAGTCTCTTGGTTGGACTGGTGACTCAGGCCTGATCGCACAGACGGTCTCCTGGTGCCAGGGTCGGTCCGATCCGGTGTGCGACTCCTTCTATTCGCCGCTGGCTCAGCAGCTGCTGGATCCAAGCCAATGGAGACCGCTCGCTGTCACATGCGCGCTGGATTGCCCTGCCAGGAAACAAGCGCTGGCGGCGCTGGGGGCCACGTTTCCGTCGCCCCCCGCGCGCGCAGAGCTCAACTCCAACATCGGTCCGCTGGACATGAACTTCCACGGGCTGGTCGGCGGCGGCGGGATCACGCACAGCTACAACGACCAGGTCCTTCCCTCGCGGGAGCTCTCCTCATGGCTCGAGGACAGCATGCTTACAAGCTCCGGCACCACCGTCAAGGAACAGCTGGTGGCGGCGTTGGGGATCGATGCGGTCGTGCTGTCTGATGCGCAGGCGGCTCGCGCCACCGACTACATCGCAATGGGCTGGACGCAGGTTAGCGCGAATCCGCTGGCCTTCGTGAACCCGCAGCCGTCAGGTCTTGCGGCTCAGTGGCCGGGCGGGACCGGCGTGCTGGTCGTAGGCGCGACCCAGGACAGCACTCCGGAGCTTTACAACTCGGTCTTCAAGGCAGCGACGCAGGGCATTCTTCCGTTCGGCTCCGAGTGGCTGGTGCGCGGTACATCTCCTTATATCGATGACTACTCCGATCAACAGCTTCGGCAGTACCGCGGCATCTTCCTGCTGGGTTACAGGTATCACGACCAGGCCACAGCATGGTCACGCCTCAACGCTTACGTCCGCGGTGGAGGACGGCTGTACGTCGAAACGGGCTGGCAGTATGTTGACCCCGACTGGAACGGCGGACAAGCGCCGGCCGCTCTCCCTGTGCCGTCCATGCAATGGGGAGCTCTCAATCCAGCCGCCCCGGTGGTTGTCGACGGGCAGCCTGACCCGGCCTTTGGCAGCTTCGCCTACCAGGGTGGAGGGTGGGGCGCCAGCTCGGCCGGTGCATTGCGGCCGGGTGCGACTGAGCTCGTAAAAGTTGGAGCTCGCGTCGTCGTCGCACGCTGGACTTTGGGTCAAGGCCAGGTTCTATGGAGCGGCATGAACCTGATCGCCCACAGCTCGGCCAGCGGTTCTGTTGACGAACAGCAATTTCTTTCATCGCAGCTCGCGTGGTTGTTCGCCGCGGACCCCACGGTCACAGGCACGCAGACGCCGATCACGCCTGTTTGGCAGGGTGACGACCAGGCCAGTCTTGGCCTGCAGGCCTCGGCTCAGCCGAGCCTAGTTCTTTTCAAAGAGTCCCTGTTTCCAGGCTGGTCGGCACGCCTGGTGACCCCGACGGGATCGCAATCGGTGGACCTCGTTGGCAGCGAGATGGATTTCATGCTGGCCCGCGTCCCCGCGGTGCCGGCAGGCTCGCGCCTGGTTTTCAGCTACGGGCCAACTCTCTTGGAGCAGGGGTCGTGGGGGTTGTCGCTGGTCTTCCTTGTCGCGCTGTTGGGATGGGTCTTGAGGCCGCATCTTTTCGTGCGTGTTCGGAAAGGTGGGGCGGGGCTCCTGCGCCGGATCGTTCGACCGGTGGTCATTGGTGCCAGGCGTTGGGATGAAGAAGGGTGACCGTTCTGACTGGGTTAAGTCAGACCGCTGCCCGAGACGCCCACAGAGTGAGGTCTTCTAAGCCTCGATCGAACTCGACTCGTGGGTTCCATCCAAGAGCCTCTCGCGCCTTGGTGATATCGCTCACGTAGTACGTCTGGTCGCCTTCGCGCCAATCGGCGAAGGTGTACTCCGGGGTCTGGTGGGTTAGCGCTCCGATCTGTTCGATCACCTCGAGCAGATTTCGCTGATTCTCCGGACCACCGCCAACGTTGTAGATCTCTCCGCGCGTCTTATCGATCTGCTCGATCACGGTCGAGTACAGGTTGCAAAGGTCGCGTGCGTCCAACAGATCTCTCACCTGAGTGCCGTCTCCGTAGATGGTCATCGGCCGCTTGTTGAGGATCGAGTGGACGAAGTGGGCCACCCACCCCTGGTCCTCGCTCCCGTACTGGTGCGCTCCGTAGATGCAGCTCTGGCGCAGCACGACTGTGTTCATGTGGTAGCAGCGGGCGTAATCCCTCACGTACTGGTCGGCCGAACCTTTACTGCAGCCGTATGGGCTGTGAAAATCGATCGGCTGGCTCTCTTTACATGCGACGTTGTTCTTGTCCAGCTTTCCATACACCTTGTTCGTCGATGCGAAAACAAAAGGCACTTCCGGGTTGTGCTTCCGCGTCGCCTCGAGCATGTTCAGAGTGCCGCCGGCGTTGACGTCGAAGTCCGTAACCGGGTCGACGAGCGAGGTCGTTACTGCCACCTGACCCGCCAGATGGAGGATCGCGTCCTGGTTCTTGACGTGCTCGCTCAAAGCGTTTGCGTTCCTCACGTCCTCTTTAATGAAGGTCGTTTCGGCAGGGTGCTCGTTGATGAGCCACTTCAGGTTTCGCTCGGTCCCAGGACGGCTGAGGTTGTCGAGCAGGGTGACGTGCCAACCGTCCTCGATCATTCGCACTGCAGCGTTGACGCCGAGGAATCCCGCTCCGCCGGTGATGAGGATCCGGCGCGCCGGCCCGTGTTCGGCTGCACGCGCCTTCCTGGGCTTGGAACGTGGGGTGAGACCGGACTCGGCGCGCAGGTAGGCGGGCGTCATGGAGGGTCCCTACCTTAAGACAATCGGCCGCGCCCATCTCCTGCATCGCCCGACCCTGGATGGCCAGGTGCCAGATTCGCCCGTCGGCGTCGGCCTAGCTGAGGGTATCCGCGACCCATCCCTACGATAGACACGTGGCGTCCCCCGACCGAGCCCTGTCAGAGCCAGACAGCAAATCGGTACGTGCGAACTGGGAAAGCGAGACACGAATGGCCGGCGTCTACGAGGCGCTCGCTGCCGTCGCCTCGGACTCAGGCCTCAAACGACGGTTGGAATCGCTGGCCACGACTGAGAAGCGACATGCCGACGCCTGGGCCGAGCTGCTCACGCGCGGAGGTGTGAAGCTTCCCGCGCGGCAACCGCGGCTGACCGCGCGGGCGCTTGCTGCCCTCGCGCGCGTGGCTGGAATCGGTCCGGCGCTGGCGCTTGCAGGCGCGGCGGAGGGCCAGGTCTTACGCGCATATCTCGGCCAGGTCTCCACGGTGTCGGACGCCGGTGCGCAGGGTGTGCTTCGAAAGGTGTTGCCCGAGGAGCTCGACCATCAGTCGCCTGACGAGATCGCCGACAAAAGCGATTCGCCCACGGCGGCAGGCAGTGTCTCAATCGACGATGGTTCGGAAGGCGAGTTCACCGACGAGGCGTGGCACGGCACTGGCATCGAAAGCATCCGAAATGTCATTTACGGAGTCAACGACGGGCTGACCGCAACCCTCGGAGTGCTGGCTGGCGTCGGCGGCGCCACCGTCAACCCGCGCGTGGTTCTGATCGGTGGGCTGTCGGCGATGGTCGCCTCTGGGATATCGATGGCGGGTGGCGCTTACCTCGCGAGCAAGTCGCAACGTGAGGTGTACGAGGGCCAGCTGGCGCGAGAGGCGGCCGAGATCGAGGCGATGCCCGACCTCGAGCGCGCAGAGCTGGTGAAGATTTATCGGTCCAAAGGCCTGACGCCGGAAGAAGCCAAGACGATCGTCGCCCGTATCACAGCCGACAAGAAGGTGTGGCTCGAGACGCAGGCCCGCGAGGAGCTTGGGCTCGACGTTGCCCAGTTCGAGAATCCCGTCCGCGAAGGTGTGGTGGCCGGTGTCTCGACCCTGGTTGGAGGAGTGATACCGGTGATCGGTTACCTCGGTGGGCGGGCCCTCGTGGGCGAAGCCCTTTCCGGATTCGCGGCGCTCACCATCACCTTCGTCCTGTGCGCGGTGTTCTTGTTCCTGATCGGTTCTGCGCGGTCGTTCTTCACCGGCAAAGCCGGGGTGCGCTCAGGCCTTGAGATGCTGGCTGTTGGCACTGCGGTGGCCGCGATCACTTACGGGGTGGGCGTTCTCCTCCGCGCCTAGCCTCAACCTGTGGCGATGCCGCGCAGGTAAGCGATGCTGACGATCCAGGCCCCGCCGGCAAGGATCACCGCTTCGCGCCGGCGCGATCCGCCCTGGGCGTAGAGGTAGGCACCCGGCAGGAAGATCACCGCGAATATGCCGTAGACGACATGCAGCAGCACGGTCGGCCGCCCTCCCGATACGAATGTCGCGAGGCCCAGGAGTCCCTGCAGCGCAGTGAGGCCGGCCATTATCAAATAGCTCGCCTTGAACCCGCCACCCAGCTCCTGGTTGCGAAAGTATCTGTACGTGCCCCAAATGGCCAGCGCCACCGCGTACGCGAGGAGCACGCGCGCCCCAAAGCTATGAAGCGAGCCGAGCGTTGCTGTCACGACGTTGCCATTACACCGCCGGCTCTCATACCGGCGCCTGCAAGACCTGTTCTCGGAAGTAATCGACGGTCAGGCTCAGTCCCTCTTCGAGGCTGACCCGCGGCTCCCATCCGAGGTCGCGGCGCGCCCGCGTGTTGTTCAGGGCGATCCGGTAGACGTCGCCCTTGCGTCGAGGCCCGTGGTTGGGCGCGATCTTGTAATCCGTGAGGATGGCCAGCTTGCGAAAAAGGTCATTGACCGACACCGGCACGCCTGTGCTGACGTGAAAGATCTCTCCCTCTCCGCGCTCGAGGGCGGCGAGGTTCGCGGTGGCCGCGTCGCCGACGTGCAGCATGTCGCGCGACTGCTCGCCGTCGCCATCGATCGTGACGGGCTTTCTTTCCAGCATCCGGCTGGCGAAGATCGCCACCACCCGGCCTTCCTCCGCGTAGAAATCCTGCCGCGGACCATAGATGTTGGCGTAGCGGAGCACCGTGAACTCCAGTCCAAATGTGCGCTTGAAGGTGCCGAGGTACTGCTCAAAGCTGAACTTGCTGGTGCCGTACGGAGACAGCGGCCTGACCGGATGGTCTTCGTCAGCGGGCACCACGTCCGGCTCGCCGTACAGCGCCCCGCCGGTTGAGATGAAGATCACCTTCTTTACCTTGTGATCGACGCTTGCCTTCAGAAGGTTCAGGCCACCGACGATGTTTATGTGAGCGTCGAGACCTGGGTCGGCGACGGACTTCGGCACCTCTGATTGCGCGGCATGGTGGTTCACGATCTCGGGCCGGAACGAGGCGACCACCTTTTCGACCGCGGCCTGGTCGCGTAAGTCGACGCGGTGCACTTCCGCGGCGCTATTGAGATTGGCTTCGTTGCCGGTGCTGAAGTTGTCGAGGACGGCGACCTCGTGGCCCGCCGCGACGTATGCGTCGACGACGTGGGAACCGATGAAACCGGCACCGCCCGTCACCAGAATCCGCACTGCAATTGACTGTAACGGGTTTACTTGATGACGGTGCCTGAGTCGCCCCGGCTTGCGGTTGAAGTGGTGAAAGCGGTGCGGGCGCCGGTCGCGCCCTCCTTCGTGCGGTTGGTGCTGGCACGCACAGCCTCGATACCGGAGGTCGCCGCCCGGCTGCCTGAGGGCTCGTCCACCGTCGCCGTCAGGATCACCGGGGACCACGAGCTGCGCCGGCTCAACAAGACTTACGCGGGCCATGACGCCGTCACGGACGTCCTTTCATTCGGGGGTCCAGGTGAGCATCTCGGCGACCTCGCCATCTCGTGGGAGACGGTTGTCCGCCAGGCCGCCGAGTTCGGGCACGAGCCACTGAGCGAGTTCGCCCTGCTTTCCGTCCACGGCTTTCTGCACCTGCTGGGCTGGGACCATATGGCCGCCTCTGAGCGCAAAGAGATGGTCCGTCTCACGGTGGCCGCGCTCGAGCTTTCGCATTTGCGATTGCCGGCCGGCCGACTTTGATCTCCGCGTAGACTCAAGGCCCTCCCCCCGAAAAGGTGGAGACAGGTCTGCGGCGCTCGCCGCGGGCCGATTTGCGTCTATTCGGATTTGGAATGAATCAAAAAGTGCTTCGAGAAGAGCTGTTGATTGTGGGCCTTGGCAATCCGGAGTCGGACTATGCCGACACGCGTCATAACCTCGGCTTCGCTTGCGTTCGGGAGCTCGGCAAACGGCTCGGCATACGTGTCGACCGCAAACGTTGGCAGTCCCTTGTGGGGCACTCCGAAGGAAAAGGCATCTGGCTGGTGCTGCCTCAGACCTATATGAACCTTTCGGGTCAACCGGTGGCGAAGGCGGTGCGCGACCTCAACCTGACCCCTGACCGGGTTTGGGTGGTGCACGACGAGCTCGACCTGCCCCTATGCCGCCTGCGTATCCGGCGGGGAGGCTCCGGCGCCGGACACAACGGCGTGCTTTCGGTGATCAGCTCGCTGGGCACAGATGACTTTGTTCGCTTTCGAGTCGGAATTGGAAAGCCGCCTCGAAAGGGTTCTCCCGCCGGTCGCAGTCATGTGCTGGGCCGCTTCACAAAAGCGGAGGCAGCTCGCATACCGAACATCGTCGATGGGGTCGCCAGCGCACTGGAGCTGGCGATCGAAGCCGGCCTTGAACGCGCCATGGAGCATTACAACCGCCCGGGCGCTCTCGGGTGCGAGGAATTGAAATGACCGCCCTGTGGGAGGCAACCGTCAAAGCCGCACCTCTTCTGGAGCGCTGGCTCGACGGCGCACCGTCAGAGTTTCGCGTCGGGAGGCTGCCCCGGCCGGCGTGGCCGATCGTCGCCGGTTCAATCGCTCGAGCATGCCAGGCACGCGGTCGCTCTCTGCTGGTGTTGGTGTCATCACCAGACCGTTTTGCCGATGAGCTTCGACCGTGGCTCGCCGGCCGGCCGGAGACGCATGTGTTTGCCGAGGTCGCAATTTCGTTTCTGGACCGGCCGCCTGCCAGTGACCCCGCCGTGAACAAGCGCCTTGACGCGCTGTCCGCGATAGCCGACGCTGCCGCAACTCAAGGGGGAGAGTCCCCCCCTTCAAGACACCCGAAAGTTGTCGTTTCGTCGAGGCGGGCGGGCGTGCGTATGACGATCTCGCCATCGGAGCTGGCAGAAGGCACGCTGGTGCTGACCCCCGGCCAGGGCCCTGACCCAGTCGCGGTGGCGGGTCGCCTGGTCGAGCTGGGCTACGCGAGAGAGGCGCTGGTCGAGAACCGCGGACAGTTCGCGGTTCGCGGCGGGATCCTTGACGTGTACCCGGCGGCTGCCGACAACCCGATCCGAGCCGAATGGTCAGGGGAGATGATCGAGACCCTCCGGCTGTTCGATCCTGAGAACCAGCGCTCGGTGATGGCGGTCCCAAGCGTTTCGATTCGCGCCGGGCGCGAGCTGCTGCTGGGCGCCCGGCGCGGGTCCGCTGCGGTGACTCGAATACTCGCCGACATCTCGCTCGCAAAACTGCGCGACGATGTGCGCGGCGACTGGGAGGATGAGCTCGTCCGTCTCGGGTCGGGCGCTACGTTCCCAGGAGTCGAGTTCTACGCGGCGTATGTCGATCCTTCGCGCCCATCACTGTTCGACCACCTCCCAGTTGACGTGGTGGTGCTCGACTTCGAGGCCGACAGGCAGCGTGCAGATGCGCGGTCCCTCATCGACGAGACAGAGATGCTCGCGGCGGCCGAGGCCGGCGGAGGTGAGCTGCCGCGCGGATTCACGCTGCCGATGGTCCCGCTCGGTAGGCTCGAACCGCGGACGAGCTGGCATCACCTGCGGGTGACCGCCGGCGAGGCGGACGGCGCGACCGACCTCGGCTGGGTACCGGCCGAGCCTTTCGTCGGCCGGCCGCGCGCGCTCGCTGATGCCGTCGCCCTTGCCGACTCTTCCACTGTGGTGATGGCCACCGAGCAGGCCGAACGCCTGACCGCGCTTCTCGACGAAAGCAAGGTGAAAGCTCGGCTGAATGACGCGGACCTCGACCTGGATCTGGAGCTCAAGCCCGCGTTTCTGCGGGCGGACGCCGACATCACTGCCGGGTGCTCACAGCCAGAGATCAAGTTTTACCTGGCCACCGATGCCGAGCTCTTCGGCCGGCTTCGTCGGCCGGGCGGGCGCGGCCACCGCCCGGCGGCGACGCGCGCCCAGGATCTGACCCGCGAGTTCACCCTGGACTTCGCGCCCGAGGAGCTGGTGGTCCACGTCGACCACGGAATTGCGCGTTTCAAGGGGATGCGCCTCATCGAAACTGACGGCGCCCATCGCGAATATCTCGAGCTCGAGTACGCGGAGGGCGACCGCCTTTTTGTGCCGGTCGAGAACCTGGATCGCGTCCAGAAGTACCTGGGAGGCGAGGGCCAGCCCACCCTCCATCGGCTCGGGAGCGGCGACTGGACTCGCGCAAGGGGACGCGCCAAGAAAGTCGTCCAGGATGTGGCTGACGACCTGCTCCGGATCTATTCACTCCGAGAGGCCAGGCCGGGAATCGCGTTCGCTCCCGATACGGCCTGGCAGCAGGAGCTCGAGGCCTCCTTTCCTTATGAAGAGACACCCGACCAGGTGGCTGCCCTGGCGGAGATCAAAGCCGACATGGAGTCCGACAAGCCAATGGACCGGCTGTTGTGCGGCGACGTTGGCTTCGGAAAGACCGAGCTTGCATTGCGGGCGGCGTTCAAGGCAGCGATGAGCGGCAAGCAGGTGGCTGTGCTGGCACCGACGACCGTCTTGGCGCAGCAGCACTTCCACGTTTTTCGGGAGAGGCTCAGCAAGTTTCCTGTCTCAGTCGAGATGCTGTCGCGCTTTGTCGACGACGAGACGCAAGCGCAAACCATCGAAGGTTTGAAAGCGGGCCAGGTCGACATCGTCGTCGGCACTCATCGGCTTCTGCAGAGGGACGTCCGCTTCAAGCGTCTCGGCTTGTTGATCGTCGATGAAGAGCATCGGTTCGGCGTGATGCAGAAAGAGCGGTTGAAAAAGCTGCGCACGCAGCTTGACGTGCTGTCACTGTCCGCCACCCCGATCCCTCGAACGCTCCACATGGCTGTCGGCGGCATTCGCGACATGAGCGTTATCCAGACACCTCCGGAGGAGCGTCAGCCGATCAAGACTTACGTCACGGCCGACGATGACGCGCTCATCAAGGAGGCGATCACTCGCGAGCTTCAGCGGGGCGGTCAGGTGTACTTCGTCCACAACCGCGTTCGCACGATCGAGAAAGCCGCCGACCGGGTTCGCGAGCTCGTGCCCAGTGCGCGAGTGACGGTCGGGCATGGGCAGATGCAGGAGGATCAGCTGGCCGAGGTGATGGTCGCTTTCGAGTCGGCCAAGTTCGACGTTCTCGTCTGCACGACGATCATCGAATCGGGTCTCGATATTCCTAACGTCAACACGATCATCATCGAGCGCTCGGACAGGTTCGGGCTCGCTCAGCTCTATCAGCTGCGCGGACGCGTCGGGCGCTCGGGCAGGCGAGCCTACGCATATTTCCTTTACGACCCCCGGCGTTCGCTGACCGAGCGGGCGGACAAGCGATTAGACGTCATGTCCGGGCTCCACGAGCTTGGGCAGGGGTTCAAGATCGCGCTCCGCGACCTCGAGATCCGAGGGGCCGGCAACCTGCTCGGAACCGAGCAGCATGGAGCGATTGCGGCTGTCGGATTCGAGATGTACCTCCAGATGCTGCAGAGCGCGGTGACGAAGATGCGGTCCGGGTCAGAGGAGACCACTGTCGGCGATGTGCTGTCGACAACGGAGATGAACCTCGACCTGCCGCTCGACCACTTCATCCCTCGCTCATATATTCGGGACGAGAAGCTTCGCCTGGGCGCGTATCGCCAGCTCGCAGGCACCGAGGACGAAGAAGAGCTGGAAGCGGTGCTGCGCTCCCTCGAAGATCGTTACGGCCCCGGGCCGGCGCAGCTCAACAACCTGGCTTATTCGCTGCGGATCAAATTGAAAGGGCAGCGGCTGGGACTCAGAGGAGTGGTCGCGGAAGGCCACGACATCGTCATTCGGGTCGACCCTCAACGATACCTGGACATCGACGAGCTGACGCGTCGAATGGCAGGCCGCATCGCGGTTGCGCCCAACCGCCTCAAGTTGCGCCGCCAGGGCGAAGGTTGGCAGCGTGACCTGGTCGGCCTGCTGGACGAGATGGCCCAGCTCTATGAGGTCGGGAGGGCTGCGGCCGCACTGCCAGGGGCCTGACGTTACATGCCAGAATCACGACGGATGCCAGACGCAGAGGAGCGCGAGTTTTCACCCGGCGTCAACGCCATTTTTGACGTCGTCGCGCGGCTTCGCGCGCCGGACGGTTGTCCGTGGGACCGCGAGCAAACTCACGAATCGCTGCGGCCCTATCTGCTCGAGGAGACCTATGAGCTGCTCGAGGCCATTGACTCCGGCGACGACGCCAAGATAATGGAGGAGCTCGGCGACCTTCTACTCCAGGTGGCGATGCACGCCGAGATCGCCGCCAGCGAATCCCGCTTCGATGCCGCCCAGGTTTCGGAGGCGGTTGCCGCCAAGATGGTGGCCCGACATCCCCACGTCTTCGGGTCGACCAAGGTGGCCAACGCCGACGACGTCCTTCGTAACTGGGAGTACCAGAAGGCGCACGAGGCTCGCAAGGCGGGGCGAGAGGAAGAGTCTGTGGTCGACCGCGTGCCGGTCACGCTGCCGGCTTTGGCATGGACTCTCGGCTTACAGAAACGCGCAGCGCGAGTTGGTTTCGATTTCGCTTCTCCCGTCGACACCGCCGAAGCTGTTGCCGACGAGGCGCGCGAGCTGTCGGGCGCGGCTGATGCACGCCAGGCCTTCGAGGAGATGGGCGACCTGCTGTTTGCAGTCGTTTCGCTGGCCCGCCGGCTGAAGGTCAACCCCGAAGATGCTCTGCGGGTCGCGGGCCAGCGATTCCGCAAGCGCTTCGCGCAGACAGAGGCGGGCCTTCGCAAGGACGGAGTGACGTTCAGCGAGCTCGACCGTGACGAGCAGGCGAAGCGCTGGGACGAAACCAGCTAGAAGGCCGATTTTGAAGGGGGGACTTCCCCCCTCGGGGCATCCGGCCTGGCAGAGCCAGCTCCGGACGCACCCCCCTGCCTTAAGGCGGCGGGCCTGGCGGAGCGCCCGGCGCACCCCCCTGAAACCGGGGGGCGTTTGTTATAGTCGGCACTCGTCTACGCGGATTTCCACTAACGACGCAGCATGAGACACAGCAAAGCAATAGTTGCCGCGGGCAGCGTCCGCAACAGCGGGCACGCAGTACGTCGCACCATCATCGTTGCGGTGGTTGCAGTCGTCGCATTGTGGACCGCCTATGCCTTCGCTCAAGAGGCATACGTCGGCCACAAGCTGAGCCAACAGGTGGCCGATCTTAACCGCCAGAACGCGCTTCTTGCGGCGCAGAACAAGGGTTACCACAAAGACGTCCAATCCATGACGTCGGGAGCGGCCAACGAGGAGGAAGCCCGCCAGAGCGGCTATGCCCGCCCAGGTGAGAAGGTGTACCTGGTAACCGAGGCTCCCTCGCCTTCACCCGTGGCGCCGGCTGTCACCCCGGCGCCCTGAGCGGCCCGATCCAGGGAGCTCATAGGGCCGGCGGTATAATCCACGACGCGGAGTGGAGCAGCGGCAGCTCGTCGGGCTCATAACCCGAAGGTCGTCGGTTCGAATCCGACCTCCGCAACTTAAATCGAAGCGATCCCCCGGAGCCGGGCCCCCCGGCTCTTTTCATTATTTGGAGAGCAGTGAACAAAAGGAAGCGGGTGGCGCTGGCGAAGCGCCGGACCAAGAAGCGGAAGCTGAAGGCTCGGGCACAAGCCGCGCGATAGGATTTCCTGCTGGAGTGCGCCTTGTGCGCGCGCCGGCGTCCCGCGGTGCCGTAGCTCAGGTGGTAGAGCGCGCGACTCATAATCGCGTTGTCGCTGGTTCGAGTCCAGCCGGCACCACCATGCTGCCCACCGACCTTGACGAACCACTCATCCTCGCTCTTCGCCGATCGGCTCTGGTCCGACCTGGCGATCGAGTGCTGGTCGCCGTGTCCGGAGGTCCCGATTCGACCGCCTTGCTGGTCGCCGGACATGAGCAGGGACTCGATATCGTCGCCGCGCACTACGACCACGCGCTTCAGAACGGCTCGCCAGCCGCTGCCGAGCATGTCGCAGATCTATGCCGGCGGCTGGGCATCGAGCTTGTCACCGAGCGGCGCACCTCGCCGCTGACCAAGGGTTCAGTCCAGGCGGCGGCCCGCACTCTCCGGTACGAGTTTCTAGAACGAGCCCGGGCCGCAGCCGAGGCCGATGTTGTCGCCCTCGCGCACACCGCCGATGACCTCGTGGAGGGCGTCGTGCTGCATCTCATGCGAGGGTGCGGACTGCCGGGACTTCGCGGCATGCCCTCGAGTCGCGGATTCTTTATTCGCCCGCTGCTTTCGGTTTGGCGCCGTGAAGTTCTCGATTTTCTAAGACGTCGCGGGATCGTGGCCTTGGAGGATCCGGCCAACAGCGACACCGCCTACGCGCGCGTGCGTGTCAGGCGCGAGATCCTGCCTGCGCTGGAGCGCGACAGGCCGGGCATCTCGCGCCGCTTCTACGCCGTCGCCCAGCGGGCCACGACGATCCAGGAATCGATCGCGCGCGAGGCTGCTGCTGCCCTCGTGGGTGGAGCATTGGATCGCGCCGCGGTCGCCTCGTCGTCTGAGCCGGTGGCGGTCGAGCTCATGAAAATCTTGTACGCGGAAGCGGGTGGAGAGCAGCCCGCACTTTCGCGGGTTCATTTGAAATCGATGCTGAGATTGGCGCAACCTGGCCGCGGGGGCCGGGGCGTGGACCTACCTGGCGGCTTGAGGTTGCGTATCGTTGGGGAAACCATGGAGATCGTGGCGTCCGAAACCGCGTCCGCACGGCGAGACCGACCCGCCACGCGCCTCGAGGTCACGCGTTGTTCTGGATGCGCGGACGAGACCGCCGCTCACTTCAAGGCCGGCGTCGAGTTGCGACTGGGCTTTCGCCGGCCGGGGTTGACGATGCGGCCGCGCGGTGGGCGAACCCGAAAGCTGCAGGACATCTTTGTGGACGCGCGCGTGCCGCGCGAGGAGCGCGACACCTGGCCGTTGGTGTTCGCAGCCGAGAAGCTCGCCTGGGTGCCCGGGGTCGCGATCGACTCGGAGCTGGCGACGTCTCCTGGCACCATCGGTCAGCATGTATCCGTCGTGCCGTATCCCCTAAGTCAGAAGTCAAAAATCGCGGTGCTAAAATCGCTGCAGAGCCACGCAGGAGAGCCCACTTGAGCCGCTTCCCCCGCTCCAGCCTGTTTTACTTCGCACTGGTCGTATTGCTCGGCCTGGTGTTCTGGTTCACGTGGCAATCGCTGCAGGGCAACTCGGGCTCGAGCGACTGGCACTACTCGACTCTGATCAGCCAGGCTGACAACCACCAGGTCAAATCGCTCGAGATCAACGGCACGGATGGAATCGCCATTGGCGTGGATGGCAAGAAACACAACGTGGTCCTGCCCGATACAACCGGCAGCACGGCGGCGTGGCTCACCCAGCTCGAGACGGACCAGGTTGACGTCTTCTTCGATAAGAACAACGGCGGCAACTACCTGCTCAGCGTTCTGCTCCCGAACATCATCCTGGTCATCCTCATCGGCGCATTCATGTGGTGGGTCCTACGTCAAACCCAGAGCGGCAACAACCAGGCGATGTCGTTCGGGCGTTCGCGCGCCCGCTTGATCGCTGGCGACAAGCCGGCGATCACGTTTGCCGACGTGGCCGGGGTCGAGGAGGCCAAACAAGAGCTCTCGGAAATCGTGGAGTTCCTGAAATTTCCTGAGAAATTTGTGGCCCTCGGCGCCCGTATCCCGAAGGGCGTGCTGCTCGTGGGCCCGCCTGGAACCGGAAAGACCCTCCTCAGCAAGGCGGTGGCCGGCGAAGCGGGAGTGCCCTTCTACTCGATCTCGGGCTCCGAGTTCGTCGAGATGTTCGTGGGCGTTGGCGCCAGCCGCGTACGCGACCTGTTCGACCAGGCCAAGAAGAACTCGCCCTGCATCGTGTTCGTGGACGAGATCGACGCCGTCGGCCGCCAGCGTGGCGCCGGTCTTGGCGGCGGTCACGACGAGCGCGAGCAGACGCTGAACCAGCTCCTCGTGGAGATGGACGGATTCGATACCAACACGCACGTCATCGTGATCGCGGCGACCAACCGCCCCGACGTCCTCGACCCCGCTCTGCTTCGGCCCGGACGTTTCGACCGCCACGTGACCCTCGACCGGCCCGACATCAAAGGCCGCCGCGCGATCCTGGACGTTCACGCGAGGAACAAGCCTCTCGACTCCACAGTCGACCTTGACGTCCTGGCGCGCCAGACACCCGGGTTCACCGGCGCCGACCTGGCCAACCTCATCAACGAGGCAGCGATCCTTGCCGCGCGCGCCAACAAGAAGACGATCGGCATGGAGGAGCTAGAGGAAGCGATCGCGCGAGTGATCGCGGGACCCGAGCGCAAGAGCCGCCGCATCTCCGACCACGAGAAAGAGGTCATCGCCTACCACGAGACGGGTCACGCGCTCGTGATGAAGGCGCTGCCGCACACAAACCCGGTGCACAAGATCTCGATCATCTCGAGAGGCATGGCGCTGGGCTGGACCCTGAGCCTGCCGGAAGAGGACAAGTACCTCATCTCGCGCGATGAGCTGATGGACGAGATCGCCGGCATCATGGGGGGCCGCGTAGCCGAGGAGATAGTTTTCGGCGACATCACATCGGGCGCTGAGAACGACATCCAGAAAGCCACGCAAATGGCGCGCCGGATGGTGACGCAGTGGGGCATGTCCGACAAGCTCGGCACCGTTGCGATGGGCCACCGCGAGGAGCTCGTGTTCCTCGGTCGCGACCTCGGTGAGCAGCGCAACTACTCGGAAGAGGTGGCCGCAATCATCGATGAGGAGATCCGCAGCATCGTCAACCACGGCTACCAGACGGCCAAGACCATCCTCTCCGGTCAGCGGGACAAGATGGATGCTGTCGTCGAGCGCCTCAAGATCGTCGAGACGATGGACGCCAAAGAGCTCGACGAGATCTTGAACCGCCAGGCGTCCGTAGCCCCCGCCGCAGCGTCCTCGACCGCGTCCTGAGACGCCCGCCCACCCGCGGCTGATCGTCGCGGGCCGGGGCAACCTGGGCCGTAGCCTGGCCGGCGGCCTGCGCGCAGCCGGTCACCAGGTGCGCCTCGTCAGCGCGAGGGCCGGACTTCCAGCCCTGCTGCGAAGGCTTGTCACCGCGGGACCGACCGTGGTGTTCCTGACGGTACCGGATGACGCCGTGGCCACGGTGGCGTCAGGCCTTGCGGCACTGGGTGAGAGTGTCCCGACCGACGTGGCTTTCGTGCACGCGAGCGGTGCGCTCGAGCTGGGGGTCCTTGCGCCCCTTCGCCGCCGACACGAGGTCGGCTCGTTTCATCCTCTGCGCTCGTTCCCGCAGCCGGGGCCGGCCGAAGCGTTTCGCGGAATCGTGATTGGAGTGGATGCGAGCAGCGAATCGCTGCGCCGGGCTCTCAATCGCCTGGCTCGCGACCTGGGGGCCAAGCCGATGCGGGTCGACGACGCGCAGCGGGCCGTCTACCACGCGGCAGCCGTCTTCGCGTCCAACTACGTCGTGGCTCTGCTGGCTGAGGCGGTCCTCCTCCTCGAGCAGTCGGGATGGACCGAAAAGGAGGCAATCCAGGGTCTGGTGCCTCTTGCGGAAGGCGCGGTCGCCAATGTCCGCAATCGTGGTCCGATCAGGGCGCTGACTGGTCCGATCCGTCGCGGCGATGCGGAGACAGTCACGAGGCACCTGGCCGCCCTCGCCCGGATCGACGCCCCCACCGGAAGATCTGGTAAAGGGCGCAAAAGCGACCTTTATCGTATGCTCGGCGACGTCGCGCTCGAGATCGCGCAACAGGCCGGTTTGAAGCCGGCGGCGGCCGAGCAAACGAGAAGGGCGCTGACCCGAAAAGTGGCAGCGACCCGAAGGAGATCTCGTCAATGACAACGGTCCTGGACGTCCAGAGATTCAAGGATGAAGGCCGTCGTTTCGCGATGCTCACGGCCTACGACTACCTCAGCGCGCAGATTCTCGACGAAGCGGGTATCCCGATCCTCTTGGTCGGCGACAGCCTGGGAATGGTGATGCTCGGTTACCCGACCACCCTCCCGGTAACCATGGACGAGATGATCCACCACGCCAAAGCCGTGTCTCGAGGCTCCAGGCAAGCCCTTCTTGTGGGTGATATGCCTTTCATGTCCTACCACGCATCGGTCGAGCAGGCGATAACGAGCGCCGGGCGCTTCCTGCAAGAGGGCGGCATGCATGCGGTCAAGCTCGAGGGTGGCGGTCGCATCGTCGAGATCACCATGCGGCTGACTGCGATGGGGATACCCGTGATGGGTCACCTGGGGTTGACTCCGCAGTTCGTGCACCAGATGGGCGGCTTCAAAGTCCAGGGCAAGACCGAGTCGCAGGCGGCTCGCATCCTCGCGGATGCCAAGGAGCTGGAGCAGGCCGGCGCGTTCAGCCTGGTGCTCGAAGGTGTGCCGAACGCAGTTGCCACTCGGGTCACGCGCGCCGTGAACATCCCGACCATCGGTATTGGCGCGGGTCCCGGGACCGATGGCCAGGTGCTTGTGCTGCACGACATGCTCGGTATGACGAGCGGCAAGCCGCCGAAGTTCGTCAAGCGATACGCCAACCTGGCGCAGGAGATTGGCAAAGCCGCTCAGCAGTACGCCCAGGAGGTAGGGTCGGGCGCTTTCCCGGGCCCCGAGCACAGTTACTCGGCCAACGGTGTGGCTCCGGTATCGAAGGAAACGCAAGTGAAGGAGCCGCGAGAAGAGGTCAAGTACGGCGCCGGCTAGCGCTCCGATCGTCCTCGTCAACCCTGGTGAGATGCTCGAGACCTCGCGCCGGTGGCGGCGGGAGGGGCTGTCGATCGGCCTGGTGCCGACAATGGGCGCCCTGCACGCCGGCCACATGAGCCTTGTGGCCAAGGCTTGCAGTGACAACGACATGGTCGTCGTCAGCGTTTTCGTGAACCCGATCCAGTTCGGCCCCCGCGAGGATCTCGAACGATATCCGAGCAGCCCTGACCGCGACCTCGAGCTGCTCACGAAGGCTGGAGTCGCTGCCGTCTACGTGCCAACCGCCGCCGCTATGTATCCGCCCGGCGCCAGCTCTCGCGTGAGGGTTGGGCGCGTGGCCGAGCCGCTCGAAGGGAGCTTGCGTCCTGGGCATTTCGAAGGCGTGGCCACGGTTGTCGCGAAGCTGCTCAACGCCACCCAGCCCGATCGGGCGTACTTCGGGCAGAAGGACGCCCAGCAGGTCGCGGTCGTCAAGCGCCTGGCGCTCGACCTCGACACCGGGGTCGAGATCTGCGTATGCCCGACGGTTCGGGAGGCCGACGGCCTGGCGCTCAGCTCCCGGAACGCCTCCCTGGGGCCGCACGAGCGAAAGGCCGCAGCCTCCCTCAGCCGCTCCTTACGCTGGGCGGCCGCGGCGTACGCGGCGGGCGAGCAAGATCGGAGCCGGCTGCGGCGTGGGATTCTGGACATTCTCGAGGCCGAGCCGCTGGCTAAGGTGGCCTACGCCGAGCTGGTCGATCCTGAGACCTTTGGGGCGCCTGGAACCCTGGCTGTGCTGGCCGTCTGGATCGGAAAAACGCGTCTGATCGACAACCACGACCTGGCTCAGCCTTTTCCTGGATAAGTCGGATTTCTGCGGTACAATTGCGGTTCGTTACTGGCGGAGGCCGATCTGACGACCAACACCACACCAATAAACCTTAGGGGGAATGCGCGTTGTCAAATGAGTCCGGTGCTGTCCTGACTGAACAAGAGGAGGCTACCGAAAGAGACTCATCCAACCCGATGACGATGGAGGACTACCTCCATTACGAATCGGAGGCCTTCAAGACTCCAAACCACGGAGACATCGTGGATGGCATCGTGGTTCGTGTCGATGCCGATGAGGTTCTTGTCGACATCGGTGCCAAGGCTGAGGGTGTTATCTCCAGCAAGGAGCTTGGGCTCCGCGGCGAGGCCGATTCCGTCGGACTCGAGCCCGGGGACCAGATCAAGGTCTACGTCCTGCAGCCCGAGAACGAGGAGGGCAACGTCGTCCTCAGCCTTCGGCGGGCACGAGCGGAGACCACCTGGATCGTCGCTGCCGAGAAGCAGGTCGACGGCTCCGTCATCGAGGCCGACGTTCGGGAGCAGAACAAGGGCGGCCTGATCGTCAACGTCCTGGGCCTGCGCGGATTTCTGCCTTCCAGCCAGGTCGCGCGGGCTTACGCCGGCAGCCTGGAGTCGCTGGTGGGCCAGCGGATCCCCGTCAAGATCCTGGAGGTCAACCGCAAGCGCAACCGGCTCATCGTCAGCCAGAAGGCGGCCGAGGACGAGGATCGCGCGCGCAAGCGCGAGGACCTGTTCAGCCGGCTGCTGACGGGCACGACGGTCAAGGGCACGGTCTCGGGCATCACAAGCTATGGAGCGTTCGTCGACATCGGCGGCGCCGACGGGCTTATCCACATCTCAGAGCTCTCTTGGGACCGCGTGTCCAAGGTCACCGACGTGCTTCAGCTTGGAGACGAGGTCACCGTGAAGGTGATCAAGCTCGACCCGGAGCAGACTCGCATCTCGCTTTCGCTTCGCCAACTCCAGCAAGACCCGTGGGAGAAGCTGGTCCAGTCGATGCCCATCGGCTCGATCGTCGAGGGCCAGGTCACGAAAACCAAGAAGTACGGCGCCTTCCTGCAGATCATGGCCGGCATCGAAGGGCTGCTGCACATCTCCGAGCTCTCTTGGGATCACGTGGAGCGAACCGAGGATGTCCTCAAGGTGGGGGAGGACCTGCAGGTCAAGGTGATCGGGATCGACACCGCACGGCGGCGAATCTCGCTCAGCCTGAAGCAGCTCTCGGCTCCGCCCGCAACCCTCGCGGCAGCGCGGACCGAGCACCGGGCCGACGAGTACGAAGACGTGGAGGAAGAGTCCTAAGCCGGAAATATGAGGAAGAACCAGGCGGTTCTCCCTCATCGCGCGTGCGGCTTTGCCGCAGGCGCTGCTCTCACTCCCGGGATTGGATTACTTACGAACTAGTTTCTCCACGCAACGGCTTGTAGTCGAAAGGGACAAAGTCATGGCCGGGGAAACCTCGGCCACCCCTGCGACGCTAGCGTCTACAAAACGAGATCGCCCGGCGACGGTGCGGGCGTCCAGCTCAGCCAGATGCAGGCACGCCTTTGCCCGCCAGCCGATCCCTGGCTGGGCGGAAGTAGGGATCGATGGTGACCGCCATCCGGTAGGCGGCCTGGGCCTCGACAGCACGGCCCAGTTGCTCATCGGCGTCGCCGATGTCCAGGTACAGCTGAGGATCGCTCTCACCCAGCTTTGCTGCCAGCTGCATCTGGGCCAGCCCGCGAGATGTCGATCCGATCGCGACCAGTCCTTGGCCGAGGGCCCAGTGGTAGCGCCCTTGCAGAGGATCGACGACCACCGACAAGTCCAATCGACTCTGGTAGTACCAGACGTCAGCCAGCACGGGCATCGCGCCAAGCCATACGACAGCGGCGGCCAGCGCCACTGCAACCAGAGCGGGAGCGGCTTTAGGGCCTGAGGCCTGCCGGCCGGCGGGTTGGGGCGCCAACCCGGTTTCACTCTCCGCCGCCCTCACCCCCGACCACGCGATGCCGGCCAGCAGCCAGAACGCACCGGTGGCGGGAGCCCAGTCGAAGTTGAAGAGCACCCAGATGCTGTAGCCGACGCATGCTGCGGCGAGGGGCCCAATCGATCCGGCGAAACGCCAGCGCCAGAAACCGCGAAACAACGTCAACAGGACCCACGCCAGAGCGCCAAGACCGATGAGTCCCTGGGTGGCGGCAATGTCAAGGGGACCCGAGTGCGCACGGTCGACCTCGGGGGCCCAGTCGCCGCTGAGGAACCGGCCGTAGACGAGGCCCGTCGCATCCTCACCCCAGCCGGTGAGCGGCCGCGCCGCAATCATGTGTATCGCATCCGACCACAGGTGAAGGCGAGCGGGCCCGGGGTCGTCGTTGAGGAATCGGAGGGGCGAAGCAACGATCAGCGCCAGGCCGGCCCCGACGATAACCAGCGCCACCGCGGCGCCAACGAGCGCCTTTTTGCCCTTGAGCATGAACACGATCACCGCAAGGCAGCCGGCCAGCGCGCCCAGCCCGCCGCTTCGCGAGGTCGTCGCCACGAGCGCGCCGGACATCAGCGCCAGGCCCGCCCACCAGAGGACGCCGAACCGGGCCGCGAGCAGCCCTCGCGCGAAGGCGAGCGGTATCGCCATCGCCAGCAAAGCGCCGAGCAGGTTGGCGTTGCCGAGGTTGCCGTCCGGCCGGTAGTCGATGGAGTGGTTCAGGAGCAGGACGGCTTGACCGAGCGCCTGAACCGCAGCGATTGAAGTGCCGATGACAAAGGCGGGAATCACCCGGTCCCGCGCCGCCCGGTCACGCAGAAGCCAGACCGGCATTGCCAACAGGCCCAGGTAAGCGAGCCTGATTGGAAGCGACTCGTAGCGGGTATATGAGCCTTCCAAGCTCAGCGGCCAGGAAACCGAGAAGGCAAAGGCAAGGCCGGCGGCGGCGGCGGCGGCGATCAGGGGCAGGCGCAGCCGGCCCAAGGATGGCCCGCCAGGGAGCAGCAGCGCGAGGCCGCAGCCGAGGCCCGCGCCGGCGATAACGATGGCGGCGCGCGGCAGTATGTAGGAGTCGACGGCGACGGGTACGAATACGGTAGGCAGCGCCAGGGCGATCGCCGCGGGGAGGAAACCGCCGAGGCGCTGAAGTAGCGGCCTCAAATGTGCCTCCACCAGGGAATTACGCCGGTTGAGTTGTTCGTTATATTAGGGGTGCGGTACCACCCGGTACCTTTAACAACAGATCGAGGAGGTGCTGGCCCCACCCTAAGCAGGTCGTAGTCCAGGAGGAAGACCTTGTATCCCTTTGAACGATTCACTGAGCGGGCTAAGAAAGTTCTGACGCTCGCCCAAGAAGAAGCAGAACGATCGCACCACAGTTATATCGGAACGGAGCACCTGCTCCTGGGCTTGCTGCGCGAGGGCGAAGGCCTCGCCGCCAAGGTTCTGAACAATCTTGGCGTGGAAATTGGCAAGGTCCGCCAAACGATCGAGTCGGTGCTCGGCCGGAACGAGCGGATCATCATCCAGCAGATCATTCCGACGTCGCGCGTCAAGAAGGTGATCGAGATCTCCTTCGAGGAAGCGCGCCGGATGGGTCACAACTACGTCGGTACCGAGCATCTGTTGCTTGGACTGCTCATCGAGGGCGAAGGCATAGCCGCTCACGTGCTCGAGGACCTCGGCGCGACCCTTGAGAAGGTTCGCTCGGAGATCGAGCGCTTGCTGCACGATTCGAGCGCCGAGACCGAGGCCGAGCCGGCTCCCAAGAAGCCGTCGAAGACCCCCCTGCTCGACCAGTTCGGCCGCGACCTGACGGAGCTCGCGCGACGCAACCAGCTCGATCCCGTCATCGGCCGCGAGCTGGAGATCGAGCGCGTGATCCAGATCCTCAGCCGGAGGACCAAGAACAATCCAGCCCTGATCGGCGAGCCGGGTGTCGGCAAGACAGCCATCGCCGAAGGTCTAGCCCAGCAGATCAACCTAGGCAACGTGCCAGAGTCGCTGCAGCACAAACGCGTGCTCACGCTCGACATGGGCGCCCTGGTCGCCGGTACGAAGTACCGAGGTGAATTCGAAGAGCGCTTGAAGAAGATCCTCGATGAGATCCGATCCAGCCGCGAGGTTGTCCTGTTCATCGACGAGCTGCACACGCTCGTCGGGGCAGGTGCAGCCGAAGGTGCGATCGACGCCGCCAACATCTTGAAGCCGGCACTGGCGCGCGGCGAGATCCAGTGCATCGGGGCGACCACGCTCAACGAGTACCGCAAGTACATCGAGAAGGACGCCGCGCTCGAGCGCCGCTTCCAGCCGGTGTTCGTCGACCAGCCGAGCCTGGCCCAGACCATTGACATCCTCAACGGCGTGAAGTCGCTTTACGAGAAGCACCACAGGGTCACGATCACCGATTCAGCGGTGCACGCCGCCGCGGTGTTGAGCGACCGCTATGTCAGCGATCGCGCGCTTCCCGACAAGGCGATTGACCTCATCGATGAAGCCTCAGCGCGCGTGCGTATGAAGCTCACGACCATCCCCGATGATCTCAAAGAGCTCCAGAAGGAAATCAAGAAGCACCGCACCGACCAGGATGAGTCGGTCAACAAGCAGGACTTCGAGGCCGCGGCGAGCGTGCGCGACAAGGTCAAGAAGCTGCAGGACAAGCTCGCTGTCAAAGAGGCGGCGTGGCGCGACAAGCTGGGCGAGACGGTCCCGGACGTCAACGAGGAGCACATCGCTCAGATCGTGGCCGCGTGGACCGGCGTGCCGGTCTCTCGACTCGTCGAAGAAGAGACTGCGCGTCTGTTGCGCATGGAAGAAGAGATCCACAAGCGCATGGTCGGCCAGGACGAGGCTATAAAGATCGTGTCGCAGGCCGTGCGGCGCGCGCGCGCCGGCTTGAAGGACCCTCGCCGTCCGATCGGGTCGTTCATCTTCTTGGGTCCGACAGGAATCGGAAAGACGGAGCTGGCTCGAGCCCTTGCCGAGTACCTGTTTGATTCGGAGGACTCGCTGATCAAGCTCGACATGTCCGAGTTCATGGAGCGTCACACGACGGCACGTCTGGTCGGCTCACCTCCGGGCTATGTCGGCTATGACGAGGGCGGACAGCTCACCGAGGCAGTGAGGCGCAGGCCTTACTCGGTGATCCTGTTCGACGAGATAGAGAAGGCGCATCCCGAGGTGTTCAACATGCTGTTGCAGATCCTCGAGGACGGGCGACTGAGCGACGCGAAAGGCAAGGTGGTCAACTTCGCGAACACCGTGATCATCATGACCTCCAACCTGGGAATTCGCGATGTGAACCAGGCGGGTACGTCGCTCGGTTTCCAGCCCGCCGTGGTGGATGAGGCCGGCGAGGTGGAGCGCCGCCACAAGAACACGAAAGAGAAGATCGACGAGGAACTGAAGCGGATGTTCCGCCCAGAGTTCCTCAACCGTGTCGATGCCGTGGTCGTGTTCAAGAGCCTGACCACTGCTCAGATCCGGGAGATCGTCGACCTCCAGTTGAACAAGCTGAGCAAGCACCTGGTCGAGCAGCAGATCATCATCGAGGTCACCGATGCGGCCAAGGACCTGCTGGCCAAAGAGGGCTACGACCGCGTCTACGGGGCGCGCCCGCTGCGGCGCGTGATCACGAGCAGGATCGAGGACCAGCTGTCCGAGCACCTGCTGCGTGGAAAGATCGCGCGTGGCGACACGGTGCAGATCGACGTGGACGGAGAGGATGCGCTGAAGTTCACGCCGGTGAAGCACAAGCACAAGGAGCCCGCAGCGGCGGCAGCCAAGCCCTAGCTCGGAACTTCCTCCCCGGGCGTCCTTAACAACCCTCCAACGGGCGACAATGGCTCGCACATTGAGCGCTCCGGCCCCGCTTCGCCTGCGTCCCCTCGAGATCGGCGACCTCCTGGACGAGACGTTCAGGATGTACCGACGCCACTTTTTCCTATTCGCGGGAATCTCCGTCATCCTGTCGATCCCGCTCGCCGCGAGCGCCGGCTTCAGCTTCTTCACCGTGTTCAACAACCTCGCTCAACAAGTGGCCTCGAATCAACCCCCAGACCTGGGCCCCATCTTTGCCTCGCTTGGAGTCTTCTTCGTGATCACAGTCGCGGTGTACCCGTTGCTGTACGGCTCAATCACGTACGCCGCTTGCGAATCCGCGCTCGGGCGGCCTGTCACTTTCTGGAGTGCGTTGCGCGCCGCGTTGCGCCGCTACCTTCACATCGTCGGCTACTTCCTGCTGGTGGCCGGGATGGCCCTGCTTTTCTGCGTGTTTCCGCTCTGGATCTGGATCGGCGTCAGATGGATCGCATGGATGCCCGCGATGTTCGTCGAAAACATCGGACTGGGCGCTGCATTGGGTCGGAGCTGGCGGCTGGTCGAGGGTCGCTGGTGGCGCACTTTCTTGATTCTTTTTCTGATGTACATCCTGGTCGAGGTGGTGGCCTCCGCCCTTCAGGCATTTCTCTACCTGGGACAGATTCTTTTGCAGGCCGTCGTTTCCTCATACCTCAGCCTTGCGATATCGGAGGCGGCAGGCATCCTCGTCAGCTCTCTCGTCAGCCCGATCCTCCTGATTGCCATCGTGCTCATCTATTTCGATCTACGCGTGCGACGAGAAGGTCTCGATCTCTTTCAGCTCGCGCAACGAGTGGGAACCCCGCCTCCCGCGGCGTGACGGCTCACATCGCGCGCACACTCGCCCGAATCATCGCTGTCGGGTCGCTTGCACTTGCGTTCGCGGTTGTCATTCCGGCGCAGGCAGCGGCGGACGCAACGAGCCCTGCCGCTTACAAGCAGGCGGTGCAGGACACGCTGTCGTTGGTGCGTGGCGCCCTGCCGAATGACACCGCTACCGCCCAGCTGGCGCTCACAGTCCTCGAGGGCGGCACGGGCATGGCGCAGCGCGAGATCATCGCTGACCTGGAAGCCAGCCCGCCCGACTTCGCGGATGCCATCGACCGGCTGCAGGCTTTGCTCGATGCGCTCAACCACCCGGCGGACACGTCAGATCCTGCGCAAGCGCAGCAGCGACTCCACGACGTGCTGGCGATGCATCGCTACGACGCCTTGCACCAACCGGAGACCTGGCTCGATCGACTGCGTCACTGGATCAACGACCGGATCAACGACCTGCTGAACATTTTTCGACGTGAATCGGGCTCGTTGCCTCTGCCCGACTACGTCTACTACATCCTCGGTGCGATCGGGGTGGCGATCGTAGCCGTGCTCATATTCAGCTCCACCCGCGGGCGCCTACGTGAGGGCTCAGCGACGGGAAGCTCGACTGGGCCTCGGGCTCCGGCGGACTATTTCGCCGAGGCTGACCGCCTCGCGGCCGCAGGCGACCGAATTGGAGCAATACGCTCGCTGTGCGCGGGTGTCGCCGCGACGCTTGCGGGCGAGAGGACATGGGAAGGCAGCCCCCTAACCGTGCGCGAGATCTTCCAGCACGCCGCCGACCCCGGCAGCCTGCGACCCCTGCTGGCGCCATTTGAAGCGGCGGTGTATGGCGGCCGGGACGTCGACAGGGCAACCTACGAAAGGGCCGTTCAGGTGGCAGCGCCGTTCCGGCAGCCGAAGGAAATGGCCGCATGAAAGGAGCGCGAGGTTGGTTGCTTGCAGCCGTCCTGTCCCTGGCGATTGCGGGATTGGCATATTTGGTCCAGCCATCGCAAGGCTCGCCGGAGCACAGCTCCACCAGCGACGCGGCCGATGGCGCGTCGGCAGCAGTCTTGTTCGCTCAAGCCATGGGGCACCCGACCATCGAGATCGCGGGTTCATTCACGCCACCGCCGGCGAACGGCCTCATGTTCGTATTGACTCCCACGAGCCCATTCACCGCCGAGGAGGCCGACCGGACCGCCGCTTGGGTAAGGTCGGGCGGTGTCCTCATTTACGCGTCGGAGCGGGGCGATGCCGAGCTGGATCGTGCCTTTGGGGTCACCCGCCTCAATGGCACGGTAAGTAGCTCAACCGCGACAGCAGAGCCTGTCCTCGCTGGGGTGACCACGGTGGCAGGCGGCCTCTCCGCCATTCCGCTCGACCCCGCCAGCAACCAGGTATCGATCTTGCGTTCCCCCGGCGGCTTCGCACTCGGGTACATGAATTCTCTGGGAAGCGGGCGAGCAGTCGTGCTCGCCGACCCGCTTGTGCTCTGCAACGGCTATCTCGACAAGCAAGACAACGGTCGGTTGCTGGCTGATCTTTTGGGCACTGATCGAGGCACCGTGGCCTTCGACGAGTTTCATCACGGGCTCACTTTCAGCGACCTTTCCCCGCAAGCCTGGCTGCTGACGCCCTGGGGTGCCGGGATCGTCTGGCTGCTCGTGGCGGTGTTCGTGGGCCTGCTCCTTCGCGGCCGGGGCTTCGGACCCCTGATGCCACGGCCTGCGGAAACCGCCAGGGCTGACGCCGAATGGGCGGTGGCGGTGGGTGAGCTTCTGCGCAGGTCCGGCGCTCGCGCGGTCACGCTCGGCGTTCTTGCAACCGCCAGCGAGCGAGCGGTCGCAGCCCGGACCGGCCTACCTTTGAAACCACGTGAGCGCTTCTGGAACGCTTTGTGGATTCGTGCGCCGGAGCTCGCCGCCGACCTGGCCGAGGCCGAAAGCACTCTCCAGAGCTCTACAGGCGGCGAGGCCGACCTGTTGAAGGCGGCGCAGCGCTTGCATGACGTCGCCTATCCGATTTCCCCGGAGCGCAACCGGCTCCGTTCCACCGCGTCCAAGGAGGTCAAATGACCGCACATCCCGGCGCCGTCAGCGCTCCCGATTTCTACACGCGACTTCGCGATCAGCTGATCAAGGCAGTCGTCGGCCAGGAGGATGCCATTCGCCTCTGCGCGATCGCGTTGGTGGCTGAAGGCCATGTCTTGCTCGAAGGCGTCCCCGGAACCGGCAAAACGCTGCTTGCGAAGTCGATGGCGCGCGCGCTGTCGCTGCAGTACAGCCGCGTGCAGTTCACGCCCGACCTGATGCCGGCGGACATCGTGGGCACCTCGGTCTACGACCTTGCGAATCGAACCTTTGCTTTACGGCGCGGGCCGATCTTCACCAACGTCCTGCTGGCAGATGAGATCAACCGAGCACCGGCCAAAGTCCAGTCGGCGCTCCTCGAGGCAATGGAGGAAAGGGGAGTCACCCTCGAAGGAGAACAGCTTGCATTGCCGGCCCCCTTTCTAGTCCTGGCCACGCAGAACCCTGTCGAGTACGAGGGCACTTACCCATTGCCCGAAGCGCAGCAGGACCGCTTCCTGTTCAAGATCCGGCTCGACTATCCAACCTCCGCGGACGAGATGGAAATCCTGCGGCGTTGGGGGTCGGGCATCGAGCTTCGCGATCCCTCGAAGGCGGGGGTGGAGCCCGTGCTAAGCGGCGCCGACATCGACGCGTGCCGCGAGCAGGTGGCGAAGGTCGTGATCGACGAGAAGATCCGCAAGTACGTCGTGGACCTCGCTTCTGCGACCCGGACCGCCCCGGAGATTGCGCTGGGAGCAAGCACGCGCGCGGAGGTCCTGCTGATGCTCGCGTCGCGGGCCCTGGCAGCTTTCGACGGATCCGACTTCGTCACTCCCGACCATGTCAAAGCGCTGCTTGCCCCCGCATTTCGCCACCGGTTGATCCTGCGACCCGAGGCCGAGGTCGGCGGTCAGACACCCGACAGCGTCCTCGAGGCGGTGGCCGCACGAGTCGTTCCCCCGCGCTGATCACTTGATTCGGGGACTCGCGCCACAACCCCGCCTGCTCTGGGCGATCGCGATCGGGGCCGTGCTCATCGCATTGTCGATCGCATCCCCGCTGATCGGAGTGGTCGCCGTCGCGTATCACGTCGGACTCGTACTCATCGTCGCGCGCGACCTCGCGCTGTTGCCAGGCCGCTCCGGCTATCGCGTGCAGCGTCACGTCCCTGAACCGTTCTCGCTGGGCGAGCTGGAAGAGGTGACCGTGGTCGTTGAGAATCCGGCCGCCGCCGGCCTCTACGCCCGGGTCGCGGATCACGCCCCCGCAGAGCTAAAGCCATACCCGCGTGAGCTTGCGGGGCGGTTCGACAAAGGCGGCCGGCTGTCGGTGAGCTATTTCACGTTCTCACCGCGACGCGGCGCATTCCAGTTCGGCCCGGTCGACGTACAGATGTCGAGGGAGGATGGCTGGTGGCGCCGGCAGGTTCGCCTGCCACGTCCCGATGAGGTCGCCGTGTTTCCAAATGTCGTGGCCATCAAACGCGTGCAGCTGACCCTGCGCCGCGGCCTTCGGGCAATGGCCGGCTTGCGGCGGGCACGCCCACCTGGCGCATCGACAGCATTCGCAGGCCTGCGCGACTATGTGCGCGGCGACGACGCGCGACGAATTAGCTGGACCGCCACGGCACGGCGCGACCGGCCGGTGGTGGTTGAAGTTGAGGCGGAGCGCGGCCAGCAGGTGATGATCGCTCTCGATTGCGGTCGACTGATGACGGCACCTGCCGGCGAGCTCGACAAGCTCGACCATGCAGTGAACGCAGCGCTGATGCTGGCGTGGATCGCGCACGCTTATGGCGACCGCGTCGGCTTGATGACGTTTGACGACCGCGTCACAAGTTTCATCAAGCCCGAACGTGGTAGCTCGCAGATCCGCCGCCTCACCGAGGCCCTGTATTCCATCAAGTCCGACTACGTCGAGCCCGACTTCGGCCACGCGTTCACTCACCTCGCACTCAGGCTTGGGCGCCGCTCGATGGTGGTCGTGCTGACCGATGTCCAGGACCCCGAGGCCTCGAAGGAGCTTGTAGCGCACTGCCTTCGACTTGCCGCCCGTCACCTTGTGCTCGTGGTGGCGATGTCAGATCCCGGCGTCCTCATGGCGCGTGATCAGCCCATCACCACCTCATCGCGCGCCTATGAGTGGGCAGCGGCTGAAGAATTTGTCGCGAGCCGCCGCGAAAGCTTCGAGCTGCTGCGGCGAGGTGGGGTGCTCGGCCTCGACGTTGTGGCCGGTAGTCTCAGTCCCGCTCTGGTCGAGCGCTACCTCGAGCTCAAGGAGCGGGCTCTGCTGTGATCTTTGGGCCACGCCCTGCAAAAAGCAGGTACGAGTAGAACAGCAGTCCCGTCGTCAGGCCGATCCCGAGCTTGACCGCGAACGGTGCGTCTGACGGGGAGATGTTGCCTTCGATCGTGCCCGCGACCACGAGAATCGGCGCCAGGCCGATCAGCAGGATGAACGCGCGCCGGGCCGCGTCCACCAACGCATCGACACGGCTCCGATTACCAGGCGAAACCAGCGCCCAGCCCATCATCAAGCCGGCTGCGCCCTCGGCCACGATCACCGAAAGCTCCAGGACTCCGTGGGCGATCACGAAGTCGAAAAGGCCGCCGGCCAGCCCGTATGCAGCCGTGAGGCCGAATAGGCCGCCAATGCTGATGCCGTTGGTTATCAGGACATAGATAACGGGCAGCCCGAACACCAAGCCAAAACCAAATGCCAGCATCACGACGATGATGTTGTTGGCCATGATCGCGCCGCCTGCGATCGCACGAACCGGAAGCGGAATGTCGGTCCACAGCTTGTGGTGCCGCACCTGATCGATGAGGTCGGGGGAGGCGCCCACGGCGGTGGCTGAATCCGGGTTGGCAAGGACTACGAAGAAGCTGACCAGGGCCGGCACGAAGAGCAAGGCCGCCGACGCCACCAGGTACGGCCACGCTTCGCGGTACGTGCGCGGAAGGAGCACCGCGTAAAAGTCGCGGATCCTCCTCCACACCCTGCCGCCGCGTCTGTAAACAACGCCGTGGCCGCGGCCGACCAGGCCGTTGAGGTAGCTGTGGACTGGCTCGCCGGGCCAGTCTCGCTGGGCCCGAGCGAGGTCGCCGGTCGCGCGCCGGTACAGCGCCGTCAGGGTCAACACCTGCGCCGGCGCAAGGGCGTTCAGACGGCTGGCGCCGGCCCGCGCCAGCAGGTCCTCGAGGCGGTTCCAGTCCTCACGCCGCAGCGCGACGAACTCCTCAGAGCGCACGGCAAGCAAAATACGCGACATGGAGCGCCCGCTCTCCGATAGCGATCTCGTTGTCGCTACGCCTGAGCGCGTCTCCTTCGATTTCCAGATCGCCGGCCTTGGCACGCGGGCGATCGCTCAGATCATCGACCTGCTGATCGTCGCGCTCGTCGAGGTGGCCGTGCTCTTTTTCGGCTTCGGAGCGGGCACAGTGACCAACTCCAGCACGGTGGGCGGCCTGGTGATCATCGTGTTCAGCTTCATCAACGTCTTCGGGTATTTCTGGGCCAGCGAAGCGCTGTGGTCGGGGCAGACCGTCGGTAAAAAGGCGTTCCGACTCCGGGCAGTTGGGGATCGGGGCGAGCCGCTCACCTTCATGCAGGCGGGGATCCGAAACATAGTGAGAATCGTCGACTTCCTTCCGTATGGATATGGGATCGGAATGATCGTCCTCTTCGCCAATGGGAAGGGCAAGCGCCTGGGTGACCTCGCGGCCGGGACCCTGGTGGTCAAGGACTCAGACCATGTGAGGCTGTGGCAGCTTGCGGGCGGGAGGCGGCCGCCAGCAGGGACCGGGATGCCGCCACCTCCGAAGGCGCCGCCCGACGCGACCAATGAGGAGCCCACTGCGCCCTCGCCCGTACCTGGTGCAACGGCGAGGTTCGCGCCAACTCCGTACGTGCCGGCGACTGCGGCCGAGCTGACGCTTCGCCGCCTGGACCCAGAGCTCCGTCGCTTCATCACCTCGTACGCCCGGCGGCGCCCCCAGCTGACACTGGGGGTTCGGGTGCAGCTGGCCGGGACGGTCGAGCGCAACTTACGTGCGGCCGCCCCTGAGATCTTCATCCAGCAAGGACCCCTGGCGACCCTGGATTACCTGGCCAATCTCGAAAGCCAATAGTCGAATAAGAACTGAGGTCAGCCTTAGGCCGAATTCACTTCGGCCGACACATATGCCGCGTCAAAGCGCCTCCCGGCAATGCCTTACTCGGTAGGGGTACCGCGGGGGAGGCCTGCTTCCCCCGCGCTTAATAGCCAGCGGCGGATCTGGTCTCCGGTCAGGTTGCCTCCGCAGATCGGCGTGGCCACGCGCAGACCCTCGAGCTCAGTTCGCCGCTTCGCCACCGCGGCCAACCCGGCGGCGCCGGCAGGCTCGGCCACCATGCCGGTCTCGAGGAACAGCATTTTCATGGCGTCAAGCATCTCCTCGTCGCTGACCAGCATCACCTCGTCGACAGTGGCGCGCATGGCAACCAGCGCTTCGAGGATCGGGACGCGGACGGCGATCCCATCCGCGATGGTGGCTGCGGACTCAGTGCTGACCGGCTTTCCCGCGAGCCACGAGAGTTCCATCGATGGCGCTCCCTCGGCGCACACACCGACGACTCTGGTCGCGGGCGAGAGCTGCCTGAAACAGGTGCCGATCCCATTGATCAAAGACCCGTTGCCCAGCGGCACGAATACCGCCTCAAGACTTTCGTCCATGCGCGCGAGCTCTAGCGCGATCGTTCCGGCGCCCTCGGCGATCTCGGGCAGCAGGCCGTCCTCCACATAGAAGGCGCCGGTCTCGCTTGCATGCGCCTTGGCCGCCAACTTCGCGGCGTCGAAGTCGGCGCCTGCCAGCACCACTTCTGCGCCGAGCGAGCGCATGCGGCTGACCTTCAAAGGGTTGGCGGCGACTGCGGCAAACACTGTCAGGCGCTGGCCGCGCTTGCGGGCGGCGTAGGCCATACCTTGACCGAAGTTGCCGGCCGAGGCGCAGACGAATCCATTGGGCTGGTCGCCGATTCGGTGCATGAGGTAGTCGGTCCCGCGGCCCTTGAAGGAGCGGATCGGGTTGATGCACTCCACCTTGAGGACGATGTTCACGCCCAGGCGCGCGCTCAGGGTTTCGGAGAGGTACTGGGGAGTGTCTTTGAACGCGGGGTCGATCACCTCGGCCGCCTCGCGAATTCGATCGATCGAGATCGCCATCAGACGCCCGACGATAAGAC
>Ga0208849_1000223_pt1 | contig 55233 bp, 52 predicted proteins | sample NGESurdeep072012_10_FD_184470 | JGI IMG/M metagenome (GOLD analysis project Ga0208849, IMG submission 184470) | Arctic peat soil microbial communities from Barrow, Alaska - NGEE Surface sample 53-3 deep-072012 (SPAdes) | ecosystem: Environmental > Terrestrial > Soil > Wetlands > Peat ... | reverse complement strand
GTCTTTCTGGGTGATCGCGTGCTCATGGACCGCATGCGGTCCATCGCGTTCGCGTTTCTCACACCGTTCTTCTTTCTTCGAGCCGGCGTCCTGATCTCGGTGCCGGCACTGGTTGGGGGTGCCGGCGTGATCGGCCTGCTGTTCTTGACGAAGATGGCATCCAAGTTGCTCGGCGTGTGGCCCACGGCCGCTGTCTTCGGCGTCGGGCGTCGCGACCGCAACTACCTCACGCTATTGATGGCCACGGGCCTGACTTTCGGGTCCATCTCCGCGCTCTACGGCCTGAACCACGGCCTCGTCAACCGCGCTCAGTACTCAGAGCTCTTGACGGTCGTGATCCTGTCCGCGGTCGTCCCGACCCTGATTGCGCAGCGCCTGTTCCAGCCACGCCTGATCGATGTGGAAGAGGAGGACGCGCTAGGCGCAGAGGATGCGTCGATCGTGCATCGCCCGCGTGGCCGGTCTTAGCTCGATTCCTCGGGTGGGGCGCCGAGGCGGCGCATCAGCTCCTCGAGCAGCTGTCGCGTCTCCGGGTCGGCCATCAGGCGCTCCTGCATCTGCTCGGCCGAGCGGCGGATGTCAGGGTCCGCCATCAGGCGCTCGGACATGGCCTGGAAGCGGGTGGTCATATCCTTCATCGACGATTCCTGGGCGACCTGGATCAGGATCGGCTGGCTCGCCGCCGCCACCACGGCCTCGGCCTGCGCCCGAACCATCTCGATGCCCTTGCAGCCAAGGCACTCGCCCTTCAGGCCGCAGTGGCATAGCTGCGGCCGCAGCCGATCGAGCGCCAGGTGAAGCTCCGACATGTCGGTGGGACCGGCCACGGCGACAAATCTACGAGTGTTTGGTTTTCCCCGTGTACATCGAGTCGATCTGCTCCTGGTAGCGCTGGGCCACCACTTTCCGCTTGACGTCGAGCTTCAACGACAGCTCCCCCCTCTGCTCGGTGAAGTCCTCCGCCAAGAGGGTGAAGTATTTGATGGTCTCCCAGTTGCCGAGGCCCGCGTTGACCTCGTCGACCGTCTTCTGAATCCGCGCTTTGATGCGCGCTTCATCCAGGCCTTGTTTCGCGGCCGCCACGCGGTCGGGCACGATCAGCGCCGTCACGTAGGGCCGGCCCTCGCCGACCACCACCGCACGCGCGATCAGAGGATCCCGCTTGAGGGCAAACTCCAGCTGCAGCGGCGCGATGTACTTGCCGCCGGCGGTCTTGAACATCGACTTCTTGCGGTCGGTGATCTTGAGGAAGCCATCGGCGTCGATCTCCCCGATGTCGCCGGAGTAGATCCAACCGTCTTTCAGCATCTCGGCGGTCGCCGCAGGATTGTTGTGGTACCCAAGCATGTTGCCGGGGCTCTTGACCAGGATCTCGCCATCCTCGGCAATCCTGAGCTCGACGCCCGGGAACGGCTTGCCGACGGTCAAGAAACGATGCTCGTGGAGGGTGTTCGAGCAGGCCCCGGACGAGGTCTCGGTCATACCCCAGCCATTGAGGATCGGCACGCCGATCGCCCAGAAGAACTCCTCGATCTCTTGCGCGAGACCGGCCCCGCCGCTAATGAAGAAGCGCAGTTTGCCGCCCGTCAGCCGCCGGCGAAGCGCTGCCAGCACGAGCCTGTCGGCCAGCGCGTGCTCCGCCGAAAGCAGCGGACCCCTGATCGCTTCATGCGCATATCTCGTGCCGGTGCGGATGGCCCAGCGGAAGAGAGCCTGGCGCGGCGCGCTCGCCTCGCGCACGGCGGCCATCACCGCCGCATACATCTTTTCGTACATGCGCGGAACGCTGCACATGATGGTCGGCTGCACCTCGGCGAGCTCTTCGGCCAGGTGGTCTGCTCCGCGAGAGATCCAGGCCTCGCCGCCGAACATCAGGCCGGTGAAGATGCAGTTGATGCGTTCGAAAACGTGCGCGTAAGGCAGAAAGGAGAGCGTCGAATCGTTCTCGCTGAGCGGGTGCACCTTCAAGACCGCTCGGCAGGTGTCGACCAGGTTGCGGTGGGCGAGCTCGGCCCCTTTGGGATCTCCGGTGGTCCCCGACGTGTAGACGGCGGTGCAGACGTCGTCTGGGTGAATCCCGGCCAGCCGCGAGAAGATCTCCGCCCGCCTGGTGGGCGGCTGCGCGACCCACTTCGCCACCTCGACGTCCATGAGCGCAAGCTCGCGAAGCTGACTCCGAATCGCGGCCATCGCGTTCTTGGTCATCTCCGAGGCGATGGCCGTGACCGCCTGGCAGTCGGCTGCGATCTTCTGCGCGATGTCGTCGCTCACGTTGGGATAGATCGGCACCGTGATCGCGCCGGTGGCCTGGATCGCCAGGTCGCAGTAGAGCCACTCCAGGCGGTTCTCAGACATCAGGATCACGTGATCGCCCGCCTGCACGCCCGATTCGATCAGTCCGGACGCCACCGCCAGGACATCACGCTGCATGTCCGCCCAGGTTTCGATCTGCCAGGCGTTGTCACGTCGATGGTGGATGAGCGGGCGATCTCCGAATCTCGCGGCTTGCCGGAAAAACACACCGACCGTCGTGCGGTCGGCGATCGATTCCGGATTGAGATCCTGGGTCGACGCGGTCGCTGTTAGCGACGTGGCTCTATTTGACCGCCTTGATCGTCAGGGTGAGCGAGCCGGCGGGCACGCTCACCGTGATCTTGTCGCCCTTCTTGCGGCCGACAAGCGCCCTGCCGACGGGCGACTCGACTGAGATGCGGCCCGCCGACGGGTCGCTCTCGACCGCGCCGACCAGGTGATACGTCTCGACGTCGCCCTCCGTGTCGACCACCTCGATCGTCGAGCCAGGTCCGACCACGCTCGAGTGTGTGTCCTTGATGATCTGCGCGCGCCCGATCATCTCCTGCAGCTCGTAGATCCGGCTGTCCAGCATTCCGACCTCTTCCTTCGCCTGCTCGTATTCGGGGTTGTCCTCGATATCGCCCGGCTGGAATGCCTCCTTGAGGCGTTCGCCGGCCTCGACACGACGCTTGAGCGCGACCTCCAGGTCGCGCTTGAGCTTCTCCAGCCCCTCCGGCGTCAGCAAGACAGGTTCGCTTAGATCCATCTCCCAGCCATCTGAAATGATAACCCGGCGCATGGACCCCACCGATTTGAGGGCCGGGCTCGCCGAGCAGCTCGCCGGCAGCGAGCCCATCGACGCGCAGACGTTCAACTCCGCCTGCTTCATGCTCTCGCGTGCCCTCGAGGATCTGGCTCTGAGTGTGCCCGAGGCGGCTCCCCTGGCGAGACGGATGCTGCGCGTGGCGGCTCGTGTCGTCATCGACACGGGACCTCCCGGCTCATCGCCTGCCGGCTGGCCCAACACCGAGGAGATGGCGCTCCTATGGATCGATGAGGCCATTCGATCGCTCGGCTACCAGGTAAGGCCGCTGGCCGAGAGCGGGCGGCCGCAGCTGAGACGCGTCGAGGCAGACTGGGGCTGAGTGCCCTAGTTGATCAGTCGCGCTGCCGGCGGGGCGGGTGCGTAGTTCGGGTTGAAGTCGATGCCCGCCGAGCCGTTTCCTGTGACGCTCGCCGTGTAGCAGATGACCTGGCCCGCGAGTGGGGCCTTGTCGGTGCCGAGGATGTCCCACCCCGACGCCGGTGTGTAGATGGTGCCGATGTACTGCGTGAAGGCGTTGCCGTTCAGCTTGTTGGTGCCGCACGCGGAGCTCGGTGGCGCGTAGATGATGATCCAGTTGTACTGCTCCCCGCTGAAGACGTGTGTGTAGCCGCCACCGTTCTGGTCCATGCACTGGTTGTTGGGGAAGTAGAACTGCACGGCTCCAGGCGTCACCTTGGCTGTGGTGCACGGTGCGTTGATGTCACCAGGGTTGGGTGAGACGACGCAGTAGTTCTCGTTGGCGACGTCTCCGCCGGTGTACGGGGGATACTCCAGCCCCATGGCGGCGTTCTCCTGCGGGGTGCTCGCCGTCGGAGGACAGCTCTGGAAGCACTGTGGGGCGGTCTCGTCGTCCGGGGTCTCGCATCCTGCGGTCCGGGATTGAGCGAAGCACTGGTGCGGGTTCAATATGTTGAAGGTGTTGTAGTTGATGTTGCAAATCGACACCGTGCTGTATAGGCCACAAGGGTAGGCCGAGTTCTCAATGTTCACGAGAGTGCCCGTCCAGGTGCCGCCGACCGCTGTCACCGGAGGATTTCCGGCCGCATCGGTGAAGCCGGGAGCCAGGAAGCGGCCGACAAAGGAGAAGTCGTTGGACGTTCCAGGTGAGCCGTCCGAATGAGTGTAGGGAAGGCAGCCGTACGGGTTGATGTAGGCGAGGTAGTACTGGGCTCCCGGCGAGTTTTTGGTGATGTTGATGTCGATGCCCTGGTTGTTGGCGTCGATCGTGGGCAACTGCACGCAACTGGACGGGGTGCTCTCGCGCCGGCAGCCCGGCGAGTTGAAGCACGGGTTCTGGGCCACCCCGAGGGTCGGGTCGATGAACTGGTCATAGCGGTCCGCCGTCAGCTCGACCCCCCAGCTGCCGCCACCGCCCTGGTGTTTCATGCCGTTGCCCGGCGCAGAGACCACCGTCGCGGTGAACGTGCCGGCGCAGCCGCCTGGACTCCAGAACGGAGTCACGGCCCCACTGGTCGTGCCGGCGCCCGCGCCCCACAGCTCTTCGTTGGGCGCCTTGAGCTCGTTGGAGACCAGGCCGCCGTGGGACGTATAGCCGCCGGTCCATGTGTACACCCCGGGGTCGAGGAAGTAGCAGCCCGCACCACCGTTCAGCGCGAAGCCGTTGTAAGTGCCTGGCGTCATCTCGGTGTACGAGCCCCGGTCCAGCTGGAGCCCTGATGACACGTAGTAAGGCTGAGAGGGCGCTATGTAGCCTGGGTCAGGCAGCGAAGGCGCGGGGACCACGGAAGATCCAACGATGTCACCCGAATTGCACGGCGGCGGGTAGGGCACGAAGCCCGGGTTCGCGTTGTAGCAGTAGTACTGGGCGGTGCTGCAGGTCGAGTTGGCCGCACCGTAGCAGTTCCCTGCCAGGTGGAGGTTGTTGTTCACGCACGCCGTGCCGTTCGTGTAGACGTCCCCGAGCACGGTGAGGCTGCCGTTTCCTCCAAGGCTGGTCGCGCAGGTGCCGTTGCTCAGGGTGAGGAGCGCCGGCGTTTGACGCTGGTTGCCCACGATGGAGCTGGCGGTGGCGACGATGGTCACGTTCGGAGGGCCACCGAAGATCTGCATGAACGCGAGTGGGAACTGATGAGTGCTGTCGAACTCGAACTGGTACCCGTTGAACAGTGTGTTGACCGCGGTGATGGTCAGCGTGTAGCCACCGGCGAACGTGTCTATCCAGACGTCCTGAGTCAGGGCGTTGTTGAGCCCGTAATTCGGGTTGTTGAACACGGAATGTGATAGAGGGGCGCCGTACAGGTGCAGGTTGCTCTCGTAGACCTGTCTCGCCTGCACCAGGGTGACGGCGGCGACGTCCGGATAATCGGGATAGTTGTCGTACCAATCGCCGGCCGCCAGGGCGGCGGCGTCGACGGCGGCCTGCTGGTCGCGCCGGTCGACGTAAGAGCGGCCCGAGTCGATCGCCAGACCGAGCATCCCGAACAGGACAAGGATCAGCAGAGCGATCAGGACGATGGCCTGGCCCTCCTGCAGCTTGCGCTGCGGCGACTTAGTTCGAGTACTCGGCACGGTAGATGGCATATGCGGTGATGACGATTCTGTTGCCGACAACTTGCTGGATGATGGGAGTGAGAGGCTGGAAGTTGAACCACAGCGTCACCTTGATGGGCTCGTTGCCGGTCGCCTCCTTGATCCAATCGCATCCGGGCCCAGTCGCGAATGAGCCGAGCCCGCCCTTGGGGCCGTTGGCGACAACAGCGGCCTGTCCAGGTAGGTTTTGTCCGTTCCCATCGCCGGCCGGGCTAGGGTCGGTGATGAAGATCCAGCCGGTGTTTGACGGAGGCAGCTGGGGTGAGTTCACCGGGTTGCCGCCATTGGGAATGGGTCCATTCGGACACGGGTTGGCGAGCGCCTCGGTGACCGCGTGCGCCTGGATGGCGGTCGCAACGTCGGAGTCGGTCGGCCAGCAGTGCACGAAGGCGGGTGATACGCAGCCCACACCGTTCGCGTCTACGTAGTCGGAAGCGTGAACCGCCACCCGGGCGCCTTCGTTGGCAGCTTGCTGCAACGTGATGTAGAAGTAGAGACCGCGGCCGAAGTCGATGACGCCGAAGGTGAGCAGAAGGATGATCGGCGCGATGAGCGCGAACTCGGTCATGCCCTGCGACCTCTGGCTCCGGAACCAACGCGCGAGTTTTGCTTTCATGGCTTGCCCTGGATGGTGAAGTGCTCGTTGAAGGCCATGTTGATGCCCTGGCCGAAGAGGTTCTGGATGAACGGTGTGATCAGCCCGAAGTTCATCAGGATCGAGACGTTGATGTCCCCAAGGCGCCACGAGTTGTCAGTGGGATGGACGGCCATCGTGCCCACCTGTGCGCCACCTGAGGTCGCGGGTTGCGTGTAGCAGATGTAGACGTTCACCCGCTGAGTGGTCGCCGGGTAATAGGTGGCCGTATAGGGCTTGTTGTTGGCGGTGTTGCCGTCGGCCCCCGAAAGGCAGGCGCCGGGCACGAAGCAGTTGATGCCGTTGACGCCGGTGCAGGTGATCCCTGATCCCTGGAGTCCCGGCGTGACCCCGGCCATGACGTCGCTGTCGTCCAGGTAGATGTTGACCCGGGACTTGGTGTCGAACCACGCTCCATGGCGGGCGCCCTCTCGTGCCGCGCCCTGGATGTTGACGGCGTAATAGAAGGCGCGCGAGAGGTCCAGCAAACCCATCATCAGCAAGAGCAGAACGATGGACGAGATCGCGAACTCGACCAGCGACTGACCGCGTTGAGTGTTTTTACGAGTGCGCTGAACGCCCGTTCGACGCATTTTGGCCGTCATATTGAACTGGATCGGGCCCTAGGATGCACCATGTGTATCGCGTCTAACGCGAATAAGGACGTTTTCAGTCGCCTAAACACCGGTAATTTAACGACCTTGGCTGGGGGTCGACAACCCCACCATGAGAAATAAGCTCGGGAGCAGCCACCAATCCAGGCGCTGGCAGGAGATCCGCGCCCTGGCCATCGACGCCACTTTCGATGCCGACCGCCGGCGCGTCGGCGAACGCGTGGCCGTCGTCTTCAGGTGGCTCTTTCTCGTGGTGCTTGGCGTCCTCAACAACGTGAACCCGCATACCGACGCGAACGAGAAGCTCACGATCGACTTCGTTCTCGCTGGATGGGGTGTGATGAACGTCGCCGTCCACCTTCTCCTGGCGCGGGGGTACCAGCCGGGAAAGCAGTTCAGCCTGTCGACCATGACGCTGGACATCCTGTTCGCGACCACGCTCGTCTACCTGTCCCAGGGTTTCAACAGCCCGTTCTTTCTCGCCCTGTTCCTGGCCGTGATCACCAACGCCGTTCGGTTCGGCGCCACGGCGAGCTTTGTCTCGGCGCTGGTCATCTCCTTCCTGTACCTGTTCATCGGCGGAAGCTTCACGCCCTCGAACTTCTACGTCGACCCCAACGCCACGATCGGCAAGATGTTCCTGTTCCTGGTCGTCGCCCTTGCCACCGGATATATGACCCGCGAGCTGGAGCGCGAACGGCGTTCGGCGGTCGAACGGGCGGCGCAGGCTGACTCCCTCCGGGAGCTGAGCATGACCCTGGTGGGCGACACCGACATCAAGGACGTGTTCGTGGTGCTCACGGATCACGCGGTCCAGATGACCAGCGCCGAGCGCGGCCGGATGATCCTCTCCTCGCAGGAAGGGTTCACGGTTGTCGCCAGCGCCAACCGGAACGGCACCTCCACGCCCGCCCCGGAGGATGAGCCGATCGATGAGCACCAGCTTTCGCAGGCCGCAAGCACCGGCGAAGCTGTGTTCGCCGCGGACAACAAAGGCCTCGTGGTCCCGATCGCCTCAGGCGATGGCGTGACCGCGATCCTCTGCCTCAACCAGTCCGCAGGCAATTTCACCAACCAGGACCTCTTCGCGGTGAACGCCCTCTCCGGCAGCACCACGGTGACACTCGCCAACGCGCTCCGCTACCAGCGCAGTCGCCAGGAGGCCTCGACGGACGGCCTGACAGGCCTGGTCAACGTGAGAGAGTTCCGCCGCAGGCTCGAAGCCGCGTTTGCGCGGCCTGACCGGCTGAGCAGCCCCGTCTCGCTCCTGCTGATCGACTTCGACCACTTCAAGTCGGTGAATGACGAGCTCGGTCACCAGCACGGAGACCTCGTGCTCCAGATGGGAGCCCGCATCGTCAAGGCGGCAGCCCGCGCCCAGGACATGGTGGCGCGCTACGGCGGCGACGAGCTTGCGGTGATGGTCGCCGACACCAACGCCACCGGCGCGCAGCGGCTCGCGTATCGAATCGTGGACGCCGTGCATGCGGCGGAGGTGTCGACGACACCGGATCAGCACATGACCTTCAGCATCGGCGTTGCGTCGTACCCGGAGGACGCGTTTACAGCCGGAGAGCTGATCGCGGCCGCGGACCAGGCCCTCTACCTTGCGAAGCGGGAGGGCAAGGACCGAGCGTGCACCTTCCCCCAGCTGGTGACGGAGCTCGAGCTCGCGGATGGCACCCTGGTTTCGATGCTCGCCGAGGCGGGTCCGCAGGTGATGGTGGCCGTGGCTCACGCGGTGGACCATCGCAACCCGGTCACACAAGGCCATTCGAGCCGCGTGGCGTCGATCGCAGACGCGATCGGCCGCCGCTCCGGCCTGACGTCGGACCAGCTCGACCACCTCCGCACGGCCGCCTTCCTGCACGACGTCGGCCACATGACCCTGGCCGCCGACGGTCAGAACGTGGAGGCCGCCGGACATACGGAGGAGGGCGAGAAAATCGTTGCCGGGGCAAAGTTTCCGCTCGAGGTGGTGGCCGCCGTGCGCCATCACCACGACCGTTGGGACGCCGGCGGCACGGCGGGCGCCGTGTCCGGAGGGGACATCCCGATGCTCGCCCGCATCCTGGCTGTTACCGAGAGATTCGAGGCCTCGACGGCGGGCAGGGCGTGTGTCCGGGTCACACCGAAAGCCGCGCAGGAGCAGGTCGCCGCGGGATCCGGCACGGAGTTCGATCCGGCGGTCGTCGATGCTCTAGCCCGGGCTGTCCGCGATGGGAGCTTCGAGCTGAACCTCCCGGAGCTGGCCTTTCCGGCCATTGCCGCGCCTGCGGCGCTGGTTCAGGCCGCGGTCTGACTCGACCTTTCGCCGCAGTCTGGCCCGTCGGTGTTCGAGCTCACGCGCCTGGTCGGGCATCCGCAGCTGGGCGGCCTCCACGATGCTGAGGGCCTGGTGAGGGTCTCGCCGCCGCCACTCGAGCAGTCGCGCGCGGGCGATGGAGACGCGAACGTCTTCCCCTGCTGTTGATTCCAACCAGCCCAGGAGCCGGTCCGCAGCAGCCACCGCACCGCGTCGAAGTAGGCGTCGGGAGATCAGCAAACCGGCGGTGGCTGACGCCTCACCTTGCGCAAAAGAGGTGGCGTTGCGAAGTGCCCTCCAGCCGTCGGCTCGAGCGCCGCGCCGGAACCGGAGGCGCCCGAGGGCGAGCCAATCAGCAGCATCCATGCCGGCTTCGTCACCCTGCAGGCGCACCAGCAAATGCGAGTGGAGATGCACGAGGCTGATCACATCGAGCCGGTTGTGCTCGAGGGCCGCCTCGAGGAAATCGAGGCGCCCCGCATGGAGGTACGCGAAATAAGCGTCGGGCACGAGCGCGCTCGGGACCGGGTCGTCGCGTTCGTAGCCGAGGAGCCGTTCTTCGACGGTGCGCAGGGAGCAGCTTTCGAGGCGATGCCGGTAGAGAGCGCGGACCAGTGTCAGCAGGTCGACGTGCGGCGGCTCGCTGAGCTCTCCCGGCATGCGCGCCATCACCCATCGCGCGCGCAGCACCGGCAGGTCGAACGACGCACCGTTGAAGGTGGCGATTGCATCCGCCGCTGCGAGCTCCTGGCTGAGCACCTCGAGGAAGGCCGCCTCCAGACCCGGCTGAGGCAGGAACAGCTGCGCCACCCGCAGGCCGCAGTCGATCGGGCGCGCGACCGCGGCGGCGAACACCAGCGTTCCCGAGCCACCGCTCAGACCGGTCGTCTCGGTGTCGAGGTACGCGATGTTGCCGGGATGCGGTTGCAGCGGTGGCAGCGGAATGACTTCCTGGCGAAGCACCGCGGTGCCGTACCGAGTCGGAATCTCCTCAAAGCCGCGCGGTAGCGGGCGCTCCTGACGCGGGCGCGGACTCGGAGGCGCGCCTAGACGGGTAAGGCGTTCGCGGAGAGAAGCCTGAGACATGCTTCTTTAGCTCCTTCCACGAGATGTAGCGGACCGACACACGAAGGGCAGCCGGCGAGGCACGGGCAGTCGCGCACCAGCGCCGCGGCGTCGTCGAGCAGCTCGCGGTGCAGCTCGTACATCCGCGAGGAAAATCCAACACCGCCGGGGTAGACCTCGTACACGGTCACCGTCGGGAGCTGTGTCGTGACCGAGCGAACCTCCGCGACCGAACCCAGGTCGCGCGGGTCGCACATCAGGTGCAGGCTTGCGACATGGCGCAGCGCATGCGCCATCCCCTGAAGCCCGGCTTCCAATGTCTCTCGGCCCAGCGACCGCCACAGGCCTTCATCGACCGTGACCCAGTAGCCGGTCGTGTGCAGCGTCTGCTCGGGAAGGTGGATGGGCCCCGACCCGATGTTCTCGTGCGTGTGGAACCGGATCTTCTTGAACATGCTCGCGAGGCTCGTGATCTTTATCTCGCCATGGCTGCGCGATACGCCATCGCCTTCCGGCCCACCGAATGTGTCAAGCACCTGCACCATCACCGACGCGAGCGCGTCCGTGTAGTAGTCGACCTCGACCGGGCGCACGTAAGCCTTCTTCTCATCCCAGTCCAACCGGTCGACATGGAACTGAGCCCCTTCGTGGAGGTAGACGGCCTCCTCGTGGAGCAGAACCGGCGCGGTGAACTGGTCCATCTCGCCGATCACCTGGGGTCGTGGATGCGACGTGTCGATGATCACCACGTTGTCGGCGAGGATGCGCCGCAGGTGGACCTCTTCCGCCGGGAAGGCCTGCCGGCTCCAGAACCACCGCCCGGCCGACCGGGTCGCGGAACCGTCCTCCTCGAACAGCTGCAGCAGCTCCTGAACGTTGGCGCGGCCGAGCCGTTCCTGGTCTTCGAAAGGGAGCTCGAAGAGGCCGGCCTGCAGATGGCCCGCCAGCAGTAGAAGGTTGTCGGGATCGATCAGGCCCTCCTCGGGGTCCGCGTTCAGGAAATACTCCGGGTGGCGGACGATGAACTGGTCCAGCGGCGAGCTCGAAGCGACGAAGACTCCGACCGATCCCGAACGCCGCCCCGCTCTACCCAGCTGCTGCCAGGTCGATGCGATCGTGCCCGGATAACCAACGAGGACGGCCGCCTGCAGGCTGCCGATGTCGATACCGAGCTCGAGGGCGTTCGTGCTCACGACTCCGGTGATCTCTCCATTGCGCAGGCCGGCCTCGATCTCCCGGCGGTGCAGCGGCAGGTAGCCGGCGCGGTAGCCACGCACGCGTCGATTGGCGTCGAGTCGCGGGGCGAGGTCCTGCCTCAGGTAACTCAGCATCACCTCTACCTGGAGCCGGCTGCGGCAGAAGACGATCGTCTGCGAACCGGTGCGGATCCACGGCGCCGCGATGCGCCGCGCCTCGAGCATCGAGCTGCGCCGAATGCCCATCTCCCGGTTGACCAGCGGCGGGTTGTAGAAGATGAGGCGCCGCTCACCGCGCGGGGCCCCGTTGCGTTCGACGAGCTCCACGTTTTCCTCTTCGAGCAGCCGCTTGGCGAGCTCGAGAGGGTTGGCGATGGTCGCTGACGCGCAGATGAAAGTCGGCCTGGAGCCGTAGAAGGCGCAGATCCGTTTCAGGCGCCGGATGACATTGGCGACCTGGCTCCCGAAAAGCCCGCGATATGTGTGCAGCTCGTCGACGACCACGAAGTCCAGGCTCGAGAAGAGGCGGCGCCACCGCGTGTGATGCGGCAGCAGGCCTGCATGGAGCATGTCCGGGTTCGTCATCACGACGTGGCCCCCCTCACGGATGGCGGTGCGGCGGCCGGGAGGGGTGTCGCCGTCGTAGGTGTCGGCTCGAAGCTCGATCGGCAGGCCTTGCTTCAAGGCGCTGAGCTCGGCCAGCTGGTCTTGCGCGAGGGCCTTGGTCGGGTACAGGTACAGCGCCCGCCTCTGGGGGTCCTCGAGCAGGCGCTGGAGGACTGGTAGGTTGTAACAGAGTGTCTTTCCGCTCGCGGTCGGCGTGACCACGACGAGGTGCCGGCCCTGCCGGATGGCATGGTAGGCATCGGCCTGGTGGGAGTAGAGGCGATCGATGCCACGACCGGCCAAAGCCGTGACGAGCTCGGGTCGAAGGCCGGCGGGCAGTGAAGCAAAATTCGGTTTGGCTTCAGAAATCACGTGGTCCAGCGTTATCTCCCCTTGGAAGTCGGCTGGATTGAATGACGGGAAGCCGGCCATGGTGCGCCTGGGAGGGTAGACGAACATTCGTTCGGAGTCAAGCGAGCATGCGGTTGGGCCGGAGCAGTACGAGCCGGGATCGGAGGCCGACTTCGAGCGGCTCTACCGGAACACGTACCGCCGGATCCTCGGCACCCTGATCACCGTGCTGGGGGATCGCGCGGCCGCGGAGGACTGCGCCCAGGACACGTTCGAGCGGGCCTACAAGAGCTGGGCCTCCTGGCGACCTGACGCGCCGGTCGAGGCGTGGCTGCACCGGATCGCCATCAATGTCGCGATCTCAGATCGGAGGCGTTATCGGTTGCGCCAGGTTGGGGAGCTGGTACGGCGGCTCGGCCGCCCGGCTCCAGCGCCAGACCCGGCCGCTCTCGCCGAACGATCGGACCTGATCCGCGAGCTGCGGAACCTTCCGACCAAACAGGCGGTGGCACTGGTGATGCGCCACTACCACGGCTACAACAACCGCGAGATCGCGGCCGCGCTCGGCGTCGCGGAACAGACGGTCGCCTCCCGAATGGCGGCCGCGCGCAAGCAGCTTCAGGTCACTTTGGCCGATACCAGGGAACCAAAAATGGTTGATCCGGCTCTGTGATGCGTTTCTTCTTCTCGACATGTCAGACATGAACGATTTCGAGCGGGACCTGGAGTACGAGCTGCACCGGATGCTGGATCCGATGACTGCCGGCCTGATCCCTGTTCGGAGGTCTATGCAACCAGGAGGGAGCATGAAGAAACTTCTAGGCGGCGCAGGAGCCGCGCTCGGCGTCAAGATCCTGACCGGGATCGCAGTTGCGGCGGCGGCGACGACTTTTGCGGTCGCGGCCACCGAGGTGGCGATCACCGGCAGCGTCAATCCAACCAACTGGGGCCAGCAGGTGACGACTCAGGTCAATGCCTGCAAGGCAAGCGCCGCGCGCCTTGGCGTGCACGGCATCGGTCAGTGCGTCGCCTCGTTTGCGCGTACGCATGGCGGCACCGTTAGTGCCTCGCCCGCGAAGAACGGCAAGACCAAGACCGGCGTGACCGGCAATGGCAGCGCCAACCCCAACGCCAACGCCAAGGGCAAGAGCAACGGACAAGGCTCCAGCAAAAGCCAGGGCTCGCGGCCCGCGATCACGACGGCCGGCGAACCCACCGACCCGGCGGTGGTCGTCCACACGTCGATCCCCCCGCAGCCATGACCTGGTAGTAACTTTCTAGCAAACCCCTTCCTCTAGTGGGGCCGGGCCGCAAGGCCCGGTCCCGCTTTTTGTCAGGGCGCCTTTTTTGTCGCTGTGCTTGGGATCGGCCGCCAGCGCTGGCCCTCTGCCGTGTCGGTCACCGCGACTCCAAGGGTCGCCAGCTCGTCGCGAAGCCGGTCCGAGGTGGCGAAGTCCTTCGCTCCGCGCGCTTTTTCGCGAGCCTCGAGCAGGGCGGAGGCCCCAGCCGGCAATGAGGCCTCGACCGCTCCTCGGTCGAGGTCCAATCCAAGCACCCGATCCCACGAGCGGAGCAGCGATGCCTTGGCGCCCTCGGCCACGCCAGAGTGATTGAGCTCGGCGACCAGCGCCATGGCGGCAGGCAAATCGAGGTCGTCGGCGAGCGCCGCGCGGAATCGAGACTCGTAGCCGCGGGCGACAGCGTCATCTGGTTCCTGTGGTTGGGCGGCGCTCGACCACTCGGCCACGCGCTCCCTCAGCTGCCTCAGCGCCCGATCGGCTCCCGCAAGGCCTTCGGTGCTGAAGTTCAGCTTCGTGCGGTACTTCGCCTGCAGAGCGAGATAGCGAAAAGCGAGCGGGTCGAAACCCTGCTCCTCCAGCTCGGAGATGCGGAAGAAATTTCCGGCGGACTTCGCCATACGCGCGCCGCCGAGCATGAGCAGGCCACCGTGCATCCAGCACGTGACGACTCGATGGCCGCTCACTCCTTCGCTCTGCGCGATCTCGGCTTCGTGATGTGGGAAGACGTTGTCCGCGCCGCCTGTATGGACGTCGAACCGTTCCCCCAGGAGCGACATCGACATCGCCGAGCACTCGATGTGCCAGCCTGGGAAGCCTGGACCCCAAGGGCTGGGCCAGACCTGCAGCCGGTGCTCGCCAGCGGCCTTCCACAATGTGAAATCCCCGGGCTGTCGTTTTCGAGGGTCCACCTCGCCGCGCGCGCCCGCGAGGAGCTTGTCTGTTGTATTTCGGGAGAGGTTGCCGTACGCCGGGAAGCTTGCGATGTCGTAGTAGACGGTTCCCCCGACCTCGTACGCATGTCCTCGAGCGATCAGCTTCTGGATCAGGTCGATCATCTGGGGTATGTAGTCCGTGGCGCGGGGGTAATGGTCGGCGCGCCGGATGTTGAGCCGGGCGGCGTCGTCCATGAACGCGAGGGTGTAGTGCGCGGCGATCTCTTCGGGCGTTTTGTTCTCCAGCCGGGCCGAGACGAGCATCTTGTCCTCTCCGCGGTCGAACGTATCGTCCGTGAGGTGGCCGACGTCGGTGATGTTCATCACCTGCTCGGTCTGGTAGCCGAGATATTCGAGGCTTCGGCGAAGCAGGTCGGGCAGCATGAAGGTGCGCAGGTTCCCGACGTGCACGTAGCGGTAGACGGTCGGGCCGCACGAGTAGATGCGCACGACCCCGTCCCGCAGGGGCCGCAGCTCTTCTTTGGAGCGGGTGAAGGTGTTATAGAGCCGGACGGTCGGAACCATTACGAATCTATCCTCTCAATTAATGAAGGCAGTTCGATTGGACGGAGCAATAGTGCACGCGGCCGACATCGAAGGCCGCGTGCTCACCCACGACCTTGGGCCCGACCTCCGAAAAGGCACCGTCCTGGCGGCCGAGCACGTTTCGCTGCTCCGCGGGCATCCGGAGGTCCACGCCGTCGAGCTCGAGCCGGGTGATCTCCACGAGGACGAAGCCGGGCGCCGGCTGGCGAACGCCATCGCGAAGCTGGGGCCGCTTCGGGTTGAGGGTCCGAAGCAGAGCCAGTACCGGCTCGTCGCCACGAGGCGTGGCTTGCTGCGCGTCAACGCTGCTCTCGTAGGCAAGATCAACGCCCTCTCCGGGATCGCCCTCTTCACCCTTTTTGACGGTCAGGCGGTGGAGGCTGGGGAGGAGGTTGCCGGCTGCAAGGTGACGCCGGTCGCGGTGCCCGAGCAAGTCGTCCGCGAAGCCTCATACATGGCGTTGGAGTTCCGAGTTCTCGAGCTGCTGCCTTTTCTTCCGCTGCGCACGGCGATCGTCGTGACCGAAAAGCTGAAGCCGAATGCCCGGTCGCTGTTCGCGGACGCCGTTCAGCGAAAGCTGGGCTGGTATGGCGCCGATCTCCTGGGCGTCGAGGAAGTCGCCCGCAACCGGGCGGCGGTGGCCGCCGCCTACGCCCACGCGACAGAGGCGGGTGCCGACCTCGTCCTTTTCGCCGGGGCGTCGTCGATCGACCCGCTCGACCCCGCCTACTCGGAGCTGGAGCAGGCGGGCGGCGAGCTGATCCGCTTCGGGATGCCGGCGCACCCCGGCTCGATGCTCTGGATGGGGCGTCTGGGCCGGGCGGCTGTCCTGGGCATTGCATCCTGCGCGGGTTTCGGCAAGAACACGTCGCTCGACCTGGTCCTGCCCTTCGTGTTCTCGGGCTCGCCGATCGACCTGGCCGGGCTCGGCCATGGAGGCTTGATCGAGAAGTCGGCCGGCCGTCGCTTCCCCCCTTACTCCTGAGCGATTTGCGGCATCGTCAGCTTGGGCCACTCGCGCGGATTCATGGCGTCCAGGAACTGGTCCACGGTCGCGACCAGCGGCGATAGGCGAACGCCTAGGTGATCCGGTAGATACGGCCGCAGGTAGTCCGCGCCGCTGCGCCATTTGTTGACCGCGCCGCGGCGATTGTGCCGGCTGTAGTGGAGGCATCCCGCCGCGACCTGGATCAGTCCCTTGTAAAAACCGGCGTCGTGTCCCGTGCGATCAGGCATCCACACGTGCTCCCAGGCCTCGTGGGCGTCCCAGTACCTGCCGCCGTTAAAGAGGTCGATACCCTGCTTGAGCCCGGCGATCATGGGGATAATCGCCGCGTGGCACAGACGCCGGCCGAGTACTCGCGGGTCAACCTGTCGAGCGATCCCATCTACCGATACCTTCGCATCACGAAGGGGGGGCCCGGCGGCGTGCCCGGCGGTGCATCCGAGCAGGACCTGGTCGACTCGGCCTGGATGCAGCGCCTTCGCCGCATCCACCAGCTTCAGAGCGCTTGGTGGGTATTCGCCACCGCCGAGCATTCACGCTTCCAGCACGCCCTTGGATCGATGCACCTTGCCGGGGAATGGGCCCGTCACCTGCATCCGTCGTTGAGCGCATGCCATGAGGACGCGCCTTCGGCCGCCCTGGTTGAAGAGACGATGCGCATGGCGGGCCTGCTGCACGACGTCGGGCATGGTCCTTTCGGACATTTCTTCGACGAGAACTACCTGGACAGGTGGGGCATCGACCACGAGGTCATCGGCCGGGCGCTGATCTCCGGCCCGCTCGGCGACATGATCGGCTCGCTCGGAGCCTCGCCCAACGCGGATTTCGAACCCGGAGAACGGGTCGACCCGCGGTGGGTCGCATATCTGATCTCGTCCGCGGAGCTGGCGGACTTTCAACCGCCTTCGTGGCTTGCGGCGCTGAAGCCTGCGCTGGTGGGTGCGTACTCGGCCGACAACATGGACTACGTCCCTCGCGACTCTTATATATGCGGCGTCGCGACAGGTCCGGTCGACGTGGAGCGGATCGTCCATTACTCGTTCATCTCGGAGCGGGGCCTCACGCTGCACGCTCATGGCGCGGAAGCGCTCTATATGTTTCTCAGCGCCCGGCTCTACCTCTATTCGCAGGTCTACTTCCACCGCACCGTCAGGCGCATCGACCTTCAGCTGCGCGAGGTGTTCCGACCGACTGTCGAGCTGCTGCTCGGGGGCAACCCGCTGGAGATGCTCGATCAGTACCAGATGCTCACAGAGTGGTCGCTGCTTTCGGACGTCGATGGCTGGGCACGGGGCCATGGCGATGCGCGCCAGCGCGAGCTCGGGGCGGCGTGGGGCGACGTCGTCGCGCGCAAGCTCAAGTGGAAGCTGATCTACCAGGGGCACACCGACGCCAAGGAAATTCCGACCGGTGCCTTGAGCGTGACGCGGCAGCAATTCGCGCGTGAGCTGAGGGAGCGCCTCCCCAAAGGACTTCGCGACATCGTGTTCGAAGTGGACGTGGCGGCTCAGGAGTCGAGGGCGTTCAACCCGATGACCGAGACCGCGGACATCCTCATCTACGAACCCCTCGAGGATCGCTACCAGCAGAGTCGCGTGCTCGACCTCTTCAAGCGCCTGCCCGTGCGCATGGCCCTGTTCAGGATCTTTGCGCACGACGAGGCTCACCGCAGCGAGCTGATCCGGGCCGCCAACGACGTGCTCGGTTTGAGCGCTACCTAGAAGTCGTCGTCTCCACCGAAATCGCCCCCGCCGCCGAAGTCGTCGCCCCCGCCGCCGAAGTCATCTCCGCCGCCGCCCTCATCGAAGTCGTCTCCGCCGTCGCTCTCACCCGAGCTGACCGTGGCGAACGTCGACACCAGGCGTTTCAAGGCCGGCTTCCCGCAATGGGGACAGGGCGGGTCGGGTGACGAGTAGCTCGGCAGAAGGGAGGTGGAGCGCTTGCCGCATTCCTCGCACCGGTATTCGTAGATCGGCATCCCTACGATTATCGCGATGTCCCGCATGATTGGCGTCGATCGAATCCGGGCGGCGGCCGAACGGGCGCGACCGCATGTCCTGCGTACCCCGCTGATCCCGGTCGAGGGCGCGCTGCTCAAGCTCGAGTGCCTGCAGCCGACCGGGAGCTTCAAGGTCCGCGGGTTCTTCGCTGCGGCGCTGGGGCTCGATCCGGAGAAGCTCCGCCGCGGTCTGATCACCGTCAGCGCCGGCAATGCCGCGCAGGCGTGCGCCTACGTCGCCAAGACACTCGGCGTCCGGTGCCGAGTCGTCATGTATGACACCGCTCCCCCACTGAAGATCGAAGGCGTGAGGAGGTGGGGCGCGACTCCCATCCTGATGCCGCGCGAGGAGATGCTCCAGTGGATGGCAGACGAGAAATGGCGGAATGAACCGGAAACGTTTCTGCACCCCTTCGCCGATCCGCAGGTGATGGCGGGGCACGGCGGACTCGCCGTCGAGCTTCTAGAAGACGTGCCGGACCTCGCACGAGTGCTGGTTCCAGTCGGTGGGGGCGGCCTCATCGGTGGCATCGCGTCCGCGCTCAAGGCTCTTCGGCCGGAGGTTGAGGTGATCGGAGTTCAGTCGGATGGCTACGCGCTGTGGACGCGCTGCCTGGAAGCCGGCGGCCCGGTTGCGATCAAGCCGGAGACGATCGCCGATGGGACGACTGCGCCATTCGACGCGAGGATGTTCGAGCTGTTGAAGGAGTGCGTTGACCGATGGCTGACCGTCCCCGAGCCGCGCCTCCGGTCCGCCATCCCGGAGCTGGCGACCGCCGCGAAGGTGGTGGCGGAAGGGGCGGGCGCCCTGGCTTACGCGGCGTTGGAACAACTGGAGCCGGGGCCGCGGACGGTGGCTGTCGTGAGCGGCGGCAACATCGACCCGCTCCTGCTGGCAGATCTTCTCAGCTGAGCTGCGCCGCGACCTTCCTCATCGCCCATGGACCGCGCTTGACGAGCGCGACCAGCATCCAGACGAAGAGCGCCGTGCCCGGGATCGCAGTTGCAAGTCCTACCCAGTAGGTCCATGACGGCATGCTGAACCCCGAGGCACTCGTGATGGCCGAGCCACCGGCGGCGTTGACCAGGTCTAGCGGAAGGGAGATCGTCCCCAGCCCGAGCAACACCAGCACGACGTAATAGATCCAGGTCCATCGGCTGAGCGCTCCGATCACCGCGACCGCGGCGATGGCTAAACCAAATACTGCCGCGACCCACAGTGCTCCGCTCATGAACGAGGTCATCGCGTTCATGAATTCGGCCGGCGGCGGGCTTGCGGTCGGGTTCAGCTGCTGCTGGCGCTGGATGCTCTGGTTCATCGCCTGGGCGAGCGGCCCGCTCATCCAGAAGGGGAGCGTGAGGGTGTAAAGGCCCTGAAGGGCGTAAAAGGCCGCGACCGTGAGCTGAAGCGGCCGCGTCCATGAGGTGGGCTCGCGTGCGAGGCGGCCAGGCGGTTGGTAATTGGTGGGTGCATAAACCTGGCCCGTCGGGATCCACGAGGTCCCGTTCCACCGGGAGCGGCCGTCGTGCGACAGCGTGCTCACCCACTGCTGGCCGTCCCAGTAGTACATGCCGTCCGGCGAGAGCCTGGTGCTCATGTGCTCAACACCTCCTCACAGATCTTCAGCGTCGACTGGATGTCGCCGGCGGTGATCCCATAGTGGGTGACGAAGCGAACCCGATTTGGGCCCGTCGCCCCACCCAGCACGCCACGCTTGCCGCACTTCGCCTCGAATTCAGAGCCCGTCATCCGCTCCAGGTCGAAGAAGACCAGGTTGGTTTGCACGCGCGACAGGTCGCAGCGTACGCCAGAGAGCTCCGCCAATCCCTCAGCGAGGGTGCGCGCGTTGGCGTGGTCCTCGGCGAGGCGGTCGACCATGGTCCTGAGGGCGATCACGCCGGTCGCCGCGATCACCCCCGCCTGCCGCATCGCGCCGCCGAGCCGCTTGCGCCAGCGTCGAGCCTGATCCACATCCTCCGCGCTTCCACAGAACACGCTTCCTGCCGGGCAGCCCAGGCCCTTGGAAAGGCAGAACGTCACCGTGTCTGCGCACGCAGCGATGTCGGCGACATCCGTCCCGGCGGCAACCGACGCGTTGAAGATCCGTGCGCCATCGAGGTGCACGCGGAGTCCAAGGCCTCGAGCGGTTTGCGCCGCCGCGCGCAAGTCGTCCAGCGGCCAGACGACGCCGCCGTGGCGGTTGTGGGTGTCCTCGAAGCTGACCGCGGCGGTGATGGGCTGGTGGAAGTCGTCGCGCGGCCGAATCGCGGCCTCGATCTGCGCCGGAGTCATCACGCCCGTGGCGGTTGCCACCGGCCTGATCTGGACTCCGGAGATGACAGCGGCGCCGGCTCCCTCATATAAAAAGACGTGAGCGTCGGCGTCGGCGATCATCTCCTCGCCAGGACGCGTGTTGACGGCCACACCGACCACGTTCCCCATCGTCCCGCTCGGCAGGAACAGGGCCGCCTCTTTGCCAAGGCGTTCAGCGGCCATCTGCTCCAGCTCGTTGACCATCGGATCGTCGCCGAAAACGTCATCGCCCAATGGCGCGGTCGCCATCGCCTTGCGCATCTCCGGCGTAGGCATCGTTACGGTATCTGAGCGAAGGTCGATCACGGGCACGCGCTTAATCTAACGTTGCTTGAGCATTAAGACGGGGTCCCCGCGAACTCAGGGCGTGCCGCTTCGCTGGTCCTCCGAGTTCGGGGGGTTAGCCAACCTAATCCTCGCTCGCGGCCGCATCCGAACGCTGGGGCGCTCCGGCCTCAAGGCTCACAGTCATCTCGCGATTGCGGGCGGCCTGGTCATCGCCGCCGGCGGAGCGGAGCTGATGAGCCTGCGCGGACCGCGGACGCGCGTGGTCGACCTGGCCGGCGCCACCGTTCTGCCCGGCTTCAACGACGCACACGCGCACGTCGTCTATTACGGCCTGACCCGATTCGGCGCCGACCTGGGCGGCGCCCGAAGCGCGGCCGAGATCGCCGAGCGGTTGAGAGCGCACTCGCGGACGCTCAAGCCCGGCGAATGGCAGCAGGGCATGGGATACCGCGCCGACGAGCTCGCCGAACGCCGCCAGCCTCACCGCCGGGAGCTGGACCGGGGAACAGGCCGGCGGCCTGCGTACATCGACGAGCGCGGCGGGCACGCGCGCGTGGCAAACTCGGCCGCGCTTGCCGCTGCGGGAATCACGTCCGAGACGAAGAACCCGCCGGGCGGGCGGATCGGCCGCGATCCTGACGGCTCGCCCGACGGGCTGCTCCTCGAGTCGGCGATGCGCCTCGTCGCGGACGTGCAGGCGCCGCCAAGCCTCGAGCGACGCCAGGCGGGGATCCTCCTGGCACAGAAGCTGCTGCTCTCCCGCGGCATCACCTCCGTCGGCGCCGCCGTCAACCGAGGCTTTGCGGACGACCTGCGCGCCTATCAGCAGCTTGCCGCGGACGGCCGGTTGCGGATCCGGGTCAACGAGTTTCTCTCCTGGGAGCTGCTCGAGGCGGCCTCAAGCCTTGGAGTGCGCGCCGGCTTTGGCGGCTCGCTCCTGAGAGCCGGGCCGGTCAAGGTGTTCGTCGACGGCGGAGCCGAGCGCGTCGCGATGCGCAGTGGCGGAGGGACGTGGCGTACGACTCCCACCGAGCTGCGCGAGCTCGTGATCAGCGCCACGCAGTCTGGACTGCAGGTGGCCGCCCACGCGATCGGCGATGCGGCCATCGAAGCGATGTGCGACGCAGTTGAAGCAGCTCCCGGAGGCGTCGAGATGCGTCACAGGGTCGAGCACTGCACCATCTGCCCGCCGGACCTTCAAGCCCGGCTGGCGAAGCTGCGCATGGTGGCCGTGATGCAGCCGATGGCGGCACGTTTCGGCCGCGTCGCGTCGGCTCTGTTCTTCCCCGTGCGCGACCGCGCAGACCTGGCGCCGCACGGCCGGCTGATGCGCGCCGGCGTCCCGGTGGCTTTCAGCTCGGACCTGCCGGTGGCGGCCGATCCCAACCCCTGGGCGGGCCTCCAGGTGGCCGTGGACGACCAGGTGAACGGGATCGGGCTGCTGCAGGCGCTCAAGGCCTACACCGCCGGCGGCGCTTACGCGAGCTTCGAGGAATCGAAAAAGGGAACCCTCGAACCGGGCATGCTCGCGGACCTGCAGGTCTACGAGCACGACCCGATCGACAAACCGGGATCGAGCACCCGGACGGAATCACCCCGACCGAGGGCTGTCCTTCTGGGCGGAATCCCGGTCTTCGGGAGGCTTTAGCTCTCGGAGTCGCCTGATTCGGGCATCGGCCCAGATTCCGGCTCGGGCGCCGACGGTGTGGCCCGTCGAGCCGGTGCGCGCCGCGGCGACGCAGCCCTACGCACGGTCGTTGCCCCTGATGCCGGCGTTCGAGAGGTCGCGCGGGCGGCAGGCTTGCGAGTGGAGGTGGTGCGCCGCGCCGCTCCGGCCGTGTTCTTGTTTGTGGGCGCTGCGCGCTTGGCCGTGCTTGCAGCCTTGCGTGTCGTTCGCTTGGCCGTGCTTTTCGCATGTCGGGTCGTGGATGCTCCTCGCGAAGCCGCGGCGCGCGCCAGGTCCTGCACCTGCTTGCTCAGTCCGTCGAGGCGTTTCAGAGCTTTCTCCACGTCGGCCTGCTTCGCCGTTCGCCGGACCTGAACCTGGAGCTGGTCGATCGCTGTCTTGAGCGTCTTCTGGCCGTCCTTGATCGAGCGTTCGAGCTGGCGGCGCACGTCCCTCGGCACGCGGCTCTCGGCCTCGTGGAGAGCCTTCCTGCCGGCCCTGACGGCGCGGTCAACCAGCCCGGATGGCCTGGATCGAGACGACTTCCGCTTCTTTGCTGCCATGCCTCAACCTCCGTCAGATTCAATGATGTCCCAACCTGATGCGCTCGACGCCTGACTGCCGGGCGGAGCATTTGACGCACCGCCTTAGAATGGGCGCGGCCGTGACGACAGCCCCTGATCGACACCTTATCAAGAAGTACGCAAATCGCAAGCTGTACGACACGCGCACGAGCCGCTACATCACGCTCGAAGGAATCGCGGAGCTTGTCCGCGCCGGGCACGAGATCAAGGTCGTCGATCGAAATAACGGTCACGACCTGACACAGGTGACTCTGTCCCAGGTCGTTCTCTCGCAGGAGAAGCGCGGTCCCGCGGCGCTGGTCGACGCGGGCGGCGAGGTCATCCACGAGCGCGGACAGGCGCTGCTCGATTACGTTCGCAAGACCCTCAACGTGCCATCCGATCTGAGAAACCAGATGGAGCGGCGGCGCGAAGACATCGAGGAGCGGGCGGATGAGGCGATCGCGGGCGCGCTGAGGCGGCTGCGCATACCGAGCCATACCGACATCGATCGCATCAATGCCCGGCTGGATCGCATCTCAGCGCAGCTGAAAGCGTTCGGGGCTACGGAGCCGGCTAAGGCCCGACCGCGTAACCGAAAGGGCACTCGCTAAGCCGGCTCGCGGCCCTTTGCCAGAACTATGTGGAGCCTTAGGCAGGATTCATTCCGGCCGTCACCCAATGCCCCATTTTCCAAGCACCACCCAACGTGGCCGAGGCAATCAGCTGGTCCCATCCTTCTCGCCGCTTGCGCGCAGCAGAGGAGTTCCGCAGAGAAGGTCGACTGACCTCCTCTGCGACGTTCGATCGCATCAATGCCGGCTGGATCGCATCTCGGCGCGGCTCAAGAAGCTGCATGCCGCCGAGCCGGTTAAGAACCTACCGCGTAAACGAAAGGCCGCGGGCTGATCACCGACCGGATCGCGACATCCGCTTCGACGCGATAGGTCGCCTGTCGCACGCGGCGGTCGGCGCGCAGCGCATTGGTCATCAGGTCGGCAACCTCAGCGAGGCGAGTGGCATCCCCGATCGTCGTGATCGTCCACGGTGGATTCACCACGACACCATCGATCGCAACGCCGGAGCCTGTCTGTTCGACCGCGACGCCTACGACCACGCGATGGTCGTTGACCGCCGTCGCCTCGCCGCCTCCCGCTGTCAGGTTGTTGATCGCGTCCTGCAGGTCGAGCGCCGTCAGCCCGGTGGCGTCGACCACGATCACGACACCCGGGCCGTGCACCGGTACCAGGCCCTCGATCGCTTGCAGGCGGCTGGCCTCATCGGTTAGAACCTGGTCTGCCGCCCCGCTGGTCCCGGACCGAAGCGTGGCCTGTCGCGCCTGCAGGTCGGCGGCCTCAGCCTGGAGCGAGTCGTTGGCGCGGTGGAGATCGTCGATCAGGAAGGCGAGCGAAGTCGTGTCGGTGCCGACCAGACTTCGCTCGACCTCGGCCTGGCTTCGAATCTGTACCGTCGCCACGAGAGCGACCAGCAGGGCGATCAGCCAGACGCTGATCGCGCGGCCGGTCGACCGCCGCCGCGGCGCGGCCCTAAATCGCGCTGACATGAGGAATCTGCAAGCTCGAGTCGTACGCAGGCAGCGGAACGTCGGGGCTGCCGAAGAAGCTCAGATGAAGCTGGAACTGGACCTCACGGGCGCGGATGTCCGGGAGCGCCGAAGCATCGTCGAGCGCAGCCACCATCCGGTTGCGGTCGCCGACCGCGACCAGCTTGAGCGGAGACGATTGCGGCGGGCCCTGGTCGATCACGACCTGGCCCTCCGAGCCCGAGTACGCCGTGAGCGGCGTGATCCGCCGTCCGTTGACTGCAACGCCCTCCGCTCCCTGAGCGAAAAGCAAATTCACGATGTCCTGGACGTCCTGGTAGTTGACCAGGTAGCTCGCCTGTCCACTGGTCGTGGGTCCCGATATTCCGTTGGCCAGGTCAACCTCGACGCCGGGGCCGTGCAGAGGGGTCAGCCCCGCGTGAGCCCGGAGGTCCGCGACCTGGTTCTGCAACGCCTGGGTCACCGCGGAGCGCCCCGCCGCGTCAGATTCCAGTGTGTCGATCTGGGCCCGAAGAGCAGCGATCTGGCTTCGCGATCCGGCGTTGGTCGCCTCCAGGTCCTGCACGCTACGCACGAGCGCCTGGTAGCGGGCGACCTGGTTGGAGGGGGTCAGGAGCTGCGCCTTGACCTGGCCGGCGACGAGGAACCCGGTAGCAAGCGCAACCGCTGCGACCACGGCGACGCTGAGCAGCTGGCGGCGTGACATGAACCACCAATTGTGCGGCTAGCGGTGCGCATGGCTTAAGGGGTCCCCGCGAAGAAACCCCGCGAACTCAGAGGCAAGGCCGTGAGTTCGCGGGGACCCCTCACGGCGAAGCCTCGGAGTTCGTGGGGCTAGGAGTAAACTTTGAGGTCCCGAAATGGCGGTCGAAACCCGCGCCTCCGCCTTCCAGACCGCACAGCGGCGGTTTGACGCCGCGGCCGACGTGATCGGCCTCTCGGACGATGCCCGCCGCGGCCTGCGTGACGTCAAAAGGGAGTTGACCGTCCACTTCCCGGTTCGGATGGACGACGCGTCCGTGCGCGTGTTCACCGGTTGGCGCGTTCAGCACAACATCAGCCGCGGCCCCGCCAAGGGGGGGATCCGCTACCACCCGAACATCGACCTCGACCTGGTCAAGGCCCTGGCGATGCTCATGACGTGGAAATGCGCTGCGGTCGGACTTCCCTACGGCGGATCCAAGGGCGCGGTGGCATGCGATCCGAACAAGCTGTCCATGAGCGAGCTCGAGCACCTGACCCGCCGCTACGCGACCGAGATCGCGATCCTCATCGGACCGGAGAAGGACATCCCCGCGCCGGACATGGGCACGAACCCGCAGGTGATGGCCTGGATCATGGACACGATCTCGATGCACTCCGGCCACTCGGTGACAGCGTCGGTCACCGGCAAGCCGGTCGATGTCGGTGGTTCAGAAGGACGCATCGACGCCCCCGGTCGCGGGGCGACCTACCTCACGCTCGAAGGACTCAAGTACCTACACGTCGACGAGGAGACCCCAACCGTGGCGGTGCAGGGCTACGGCCAGGTGGGCCGGTCGACGGCTCGGCTGCTGGCCGAGGCCGGGGTGAAAGTCGTTGCCGTGAGCGATTCCCGAGGAGGCGTGTACAACCCCAACGGCCTCGACCTCGCTGCCCTCGAGGAGCACCGGCAGGTCCGCGGCGGCGTCACAGGGTTCAAGAAGGCCGACAACGTCACCAACGACGAGATCATCGAGCTGCCTGTGACCGTTCTTGTCCCAGCCGCCGTTCAGGACCAGATCACGGGGGAGAACGCAGGCCGAATTCGCGCACGGCTGATCACGGAGGGAGCCAACGCGGCGATAGCCCCTGAAGCTGACCCAATCCTGCACGACCGGAACATCTTCGTGGTCCCTGACATCATCGCGAACGCGGGCGGCGTGATCGTCTCGTATTTCGAGTGGGTCCAGGACCTGCAAGCCTTCTTCTGGGAGGAGGAGGAGATCAACACGAAACTGCACCACGTCATCACCCGCGCGTTCTACGAGATCCTCCACACCTCGGTCAACAAGCGCATCGACATGCGGCTTGCCGCCTACGCCCTGGCCGTGCAACGGGTGGCCAACGCGACGACGGTGCGCGGGATTTACCCATGAAGGCGCGGGGGGATCAGGATCCCCCCGCGGTACCCCCCTTTGACATTCAGGTTGTCTGGAGACGCAGCTGACGAGGCTGGGGACGCCCGGAGTGAATCCGGGCTAAAGCTCCACTGGTAAAAGGCGTGGGGGGATCAGGATCCCCCCGCGGTACCCCCCTTTGACATTCAGGTTGTCTGGAGACGCAGCTGACGAGGCTGGGGACGCCCGGAATGAATCCGGGCTTCAGCTCCACTGGTAAAGGCGCGGGGGGATCAGGATCCCCGCGCGGTACCCCCCTTTGACGTTCAGGTTGTCTGGAGACGCAGCTGACGAGCCTGGGGACGCCCGGAGTGAATCCGGGCTAAAGCTCCACTGGTTTAGATTGAGAGCGCGATGAGTCTCCAACGGCCCAACCGCGTACTCATCACCGGCGTGTCCAACCCGCTCGGCGCCGAGGTGGCGAGACGGCTGGCCCCACAGGTGCCCTACCTGTTCGGATGCGACATGAAGGATCCGATAAGCGCGCTGGAGGAGATGGATTTCGTCCACGCGGACACGCGCCACGTGGCGATCGGAAAGCTCGTGCGCCAGCTGAACGTCGACACCATCGTGCACCTGGCAGTCATGGTCGACTCGCCTCGCGACGAACGCTCGATCCACGAGACCAACGTGATCGGGATGATGAACGTCCTCGCCGGATGCTCGGCGCCGTCCGGCCGCGTCCGCAGGCTGATTGTGAAATCAAGCCAGGCGATCTACGGAGCGGGCCCGGGCGATCCATCGTTCTTCTCCGAAGAGATGACGAACGTCGAGCGCCAGGCCTCCTCGGTCACACGCGACCTGCTCGACATGGAACAGCTCGTCACGGAGTTCGCCCTGCGCAACGAGTCATCCAAGGTCAGCGTGCTGCGGCTCGGTTATCGGGTCAGCGAGGACACCACGCTGGCGCGCTATCTCTCGCTTCCCATCGTGCCGACCTTCGCCGGCTTTGACCCTCGCCTGCAGCTGCTGCACGAAGACGACGCCGCGGAGGCTATCGTGCGCGCCGTCATGGGCGGGCCCGCCGGAGTCTTCAACGTCGCCGCCGGCGGTGTGGTCCTGTTGAGCCAGGCAATCGCGATCATGGGCGGAAGTCCTGCCCCGATCCTGCCTCCATACGGGCGTTGGATCGGGCGCCTCGCGCTGCGCGCTCTGACTCGGGTCGAGGTCCAGGCTCATCTTGCGGACGTGATCGCTTTCGGTTCGGTGATGGACTGTTCGAGGCTCGAGGCCGAGTTCGGCTGGAAGCCCGCCCACAGCTCGCGCGCCGTCATGGACGGCCTTGCGCGAGGCAAAGTCCTGGAGGTGATCGAGGCACCGTCACCGCCTCAGGAGTACGAGCTGCAGGTCTACCTTCAGCGCCGCCGGCGAAACGGGCGGAACGGGCAGCGCACAGCGTCGATGCTCGAGGCGCACAAGTGATCCAGGCGAAATCTCCCAAGCAGCGGCGGAAGGACAGCACACGGGCGGAGATCGTGAAGCCGAAATCGGGCCCGCGACTCGCGAAGTCCGTCAAGCGTCTTCAGCAGCAGGCGCCGCTGTTGGCTTTCCAGGGACTCAGCGAGCTGTCGGTCCGGCTTCGCCAGCTCACAGGGCGCGATGTCATCGACCTCAACCGGGTCATGGAGTTCGCCCAGTTCATGTACAAGCAGCGCGAGCTTGCGGTCCGCGGTCCGAACTACGAGGTCGACGACTTCGGCTTCGATCCGCAGTGGACCGAGTCGTTCATTTCGGTCTTCATGGTTCTCTACCGCGACTACTGGCGCGTGGAGACCACCGGTGTGGAGAACGTGCCGGCGACAGGCCGCGCCCTGCTCGTCTCGAATCACGCCGGCGTCTTGCCCTGGGACGGCACCATGATCAAGACGGCGGTCTTCGCGGAGCATTCGCATCCGCGTCACGTGCGCGCGCTGGTGGCGAGCCTTTTCATGGGCATGCCGATGCTGAGCTGGTTCCTGCGGCGCACCGGCCAGACGAGCGGGCACCCCGACGACACCCGCCGGCTGCTCGAGCGCGACGAGCTCGTCCTTGTCTTTCCGGAGGGCGTGAGAGGGACCGGGAAGAGCTTCAAAGATCGTTACCAGCTGCGCCGCTTCGGTCGTGGAGGCTTCGTCGCGACCGCGATCAGGTCGGGGGCGCCGATCATCCCGGTGTCGGTGGTGGGTTCGGAAGAGATCTACCCGATGGTCGCGGACCTTGCGCCTGTAGCGAAGTTCTTCGGCCTGCCCTACTTCCCGATCACGCCGTTCTGGCCGTGGTTGGGGCCGCTGGGCCTGATCCCCCTACCCAGCAAGTGGCATATCCGGTTCCACTCACCTATCCACGTCGAGGAGCATCCGCCGGAAGCGGCCGACGACAACAACCTTGTGATGGCCCTGTCCGACCAGGTGCGGGACACCATCCAGCAGGGCATCTACGACAACCTGAAGCTGCGCCGAGGTGTCTTTCTCTAACCGCCGGCAGCGGGAGTTCGCGTCCACTGGGAAGGGCTGCCGCATTCGGTGCGCCGGGCAATCGAGGTGCGTCTCGACGGCAGGCCTCGAGTCGCTGGCCCCAGCAGCTGCGAAGGTGAGAAGCCACCGGGTTGGGTCACCGCCTCGACGACCCTTCATTTCGACACCCGGGCCGACAACATTCTCATAGCGGGCGATCGACTCTTCGTGCTCGACTGGCCTTCGGCGCGGGTTGGCGCAGCGTTCGTGGACTGGCTGATCATTGCGTCGAGTGTCGCCATGCAGGGCGGCCCGGCGCCGGACGACTTCATGGCGAGGTTCGATCTTTCAGGCGTTTCGCGAGAGAATTTCGATGCGATTCTGTGCAGCGTCGCGGGCTACTTCGTGGTCCGCGCTCTCGACCCCGCGTCGCCAGGGCTGCCGACCTTGCGAGCGTTTCAGGCCGCGCAAGGAGAGGTCGCCCTCGCGTGGCTGAAAAAACGGCTTGCGTTGAGCTGAGCTACTTCACCACAGGTATCGGCGGTTTCGGTTCCGGTGCCTCGACGATGTCCAGCGCCGTCGCCTGGCTGATCCAGTACTGAACGTCGGAAAAGCTGGGCGCGCCGGACAGCCCGACGGCATCGACCACCTTGGCGTGCAGCGCGCGGGCGTCCTGCGCGCGCAGGTCTCCCATCGACTCGATTCCGAGGCGCCGGATGATCGGCAGGAAATGATCCATCCCCGAAACCTCGAGCAGGGTGCACTGGTTCACGAACTCCAGGAGCCGGTCGGTGCTGATGCCGGTCTTCTTTGACAGCCGCTCGCGGTCGATGGCGAGCGACGTGCGATGCAGGAGCTGATTGGTATGCCGGATGCCGCGGGCTCGAAGCCTCGCGACGTCGCCATCGGAGATTCCGCGCAGGTACTCCAGCGTCCGATACACGAGTAAAAGTTTATGCGGCCAACGTTGACGTCGCCGGCATTCCGTATAATTCAGCGAACCCCGCCGCCATTGGAGTAAACACACCCCTGAATCAGAGCCGGCTCGAAACCCGCGGAACGATTCCCGGGGAGCAGTCTGGCCTCGAGATCGGTATCGGCCGGCGGGCGCGCCGCGCATACGGGTTTGACGAGGTCGCACTCGTTCCGGGCGGCGTCACGCTGAATCCCGACGAGGTCGACATCTCCTTTTCGATGGGTGAGCGCTTCAAGCTCCCTCTTCCCATCTGGGGCTCGGCCATGGACGGCGTCGTTGACGTCGACTTCGCCATCGCGATGGGAAAGCTTGGCGGAGTCGCGGTGCTCAACCTCGACGGCGTGCACACGCGCTACCAGGATTCGGCTCCGATCATCAAGCGCATCGCCGAGGCGGACAAGTCGCAGATCAACGCGCTGCTCAAAGAGGTATATCGCGAGCCGGTCAAGCCGAACTTGATCGCCGAGCGTATCAAGGCCATCAAAGCCGCAGGCGTCCCGTGCGCGGTTTCGACCATTCCTGCGCGCGCCGCCGAGCGTGCGGAGGTCGTGCAGAAGGCCGGGGCCGACGTCTTCGTCGTCCAGGGGACGGTGCTCACCGCACGTCACTCGTCTCAGTCGTACCACCAGCTGTCGTTTGAGCAGCTCGTCCGCGCGTGTGCCATCCCGGTCGTCGTTGGCAACTGCGTGCACTACGAAACCGCGCTTGAGCTGATGGAGACCGGCATCGCCGGCATCCTCGTCGGCGTCGGCCCTGGCGCTGCCTGCACGACGCGCGGGGTCCTGGGCGTGGGGGTTCCTCAGGTGACGGCCACCGCGGACGTCGCCGCCGCTCGCGACGAGCACATGCGCCGTGGCGGAATGCGAGTGGCGGTGATCACCGACGGCGGCATGCGGATCGGAGCGGACGTCTGCAAGGCATTCGCGTCGGGCGCGGATGCGGTGATGATCGGCACACCTCTCGCTGGCGCCGAGGAATCTGCGTCTAAGGGTTTCAACTGGGGCATGGCGACCCCCGACCCCAACCTTCCACGCGGCACCCGGATCCACGTCGGCACGAAAGCGACGCTGCACGAGATCTTGCTGGGGCCCGCGCGAGTCGACGACGGAAGCCAGAACTTCGCTGGTGCGCTGCGTTCCGCGCTCGGCGTGTGCGGCGCGCGCGACATCCCTGAGTTCCAGCACGTGGAGATGGTCATCGCGCCGTCGATCACATCCGAAGGCAAATCTTTCCAGCAGGCCCAGCACGTGGGCATGGGAAAGAGCTGACCTGAGCATGACCGCCGCGGCCGCGCACGACCGCGATGCAGTCAAGGGCAGCCGGGCGCGCGCAAGGCGCTCAGAACATGAAATGCGGCAGCAGACAATCCTCGTGCTGGACTTCGGTTCGCAGTTCAGCCAGCTGATCGCCCGCCGCGTGCGCGAAGCGAACGTTTACTGCGAGCTGGTCTCCGGGACCACGCCGTGGTCCGAGCTGAAAAAGCGCGACCCGTCCGGCCTGATCCTCGGTGGCGGCCCGGCCAGCGTCTACGAGCCCGGCGCTCCGCAGGTCGACCCCGAAGCCCTGCGCGCGGGAATCCCGGTGCTCGGCATCTGCTACGGCATGCAGCTCATCGCGCACCACCTCGGCGGCAAGGTCGATCCAGGGCATGCCCGCGAGTACGGCCCCGCGCTGCTGGCGGTGCGCGAGCCCGACGCACTCTTCCAGGGCCTGAACGACGAGCTCCCTGTCTGGATGAGCCACGGCGATCACGTCAGCGAGCTGCCGCCCGGGTTCCACTCGCTCGCCTCCAGCGGCAACTCGCCGGTGGCCGCGTTCACGAACGGCCACGGCATCTTCGGCATCCAGTTTCACCCCGAGGTGGTTCACACGCCGAGCGGACGCGAGGTGTTGCGCAACTTCCTCTACGGCGTCTGCCACTGCGACGCTTCGTGGACGGCAGGATCTTTCATCGCAGAGGCGACCGAGAGTATCCGCGCCCAGGTCGGCGGCGGGCGCGTGATCTGCGCCCTGTCAGGTGGAGTGGACTCGGCTGTCGCCGCGACCCTTGTGCACCGCGCCATCGGCGACCAGCTGACCTGCGTGTTCGTCAACAACGGCTTGCTGCGCAAGGAAGAACCGGAGCGGGTACTGGCCGTCATGCATGGCAACCTCGACATGGACATCCGCCACGTCGACGCCACCGAGCGCTTCCTGCAGGCGCTCAGCGGAGTGATCGACCCCGAACAGAAGAGGCGGATCGTCGGCCGGGAGTTCATCTCCGTCTTCGAGGCGGAGGCGACGAGACTCGGGCACATCGACTTCCTGGCGCAGGGCACGCTGTACCCCGATGTCATCGAGTCGACCGCGCCTGACGTCTCGTCCACTGCGGTCAAGATCAAGACCCACCACAACGTGGGCGGGCTCCCGCCCGGCCTGCGCTTCCAGCTCATTGAGCCTCTGCGATACCTGTTCAAGGACGAGGTCCGGTCGGTCGGACTCGAGCTCGGCATGCCCGACGAGATGGTGTACCGCCAGCCGTTTCCGGGCCCTGGTCTTTCGATCCGCTGCCTGGGCGAGGTGACCGCCGAGCGGCTGGAGATACTGCGCAATGCCGACTGGGTGGTCGTGGACGAGATCAAGCGCAACGGCCTGTACCGCCAGGTCTGGCAGTCGTTCGCGGTGCTCACCCCGCTCGAAACGGTTGGCGTGATGGGCGACTATCGCACCTACGCCAACGTGGTCGCCGTACGCGTGGTGACCAGCGAGGACGCCATGACCGCGGACTGGGCGCGAGTGCCCTATGAGGTGCTCGCGCGCATCAGCAACCGGATCGTTAATGAGGTTAAAGGCGTCAACCGCGTCGTCTTCGACATCACGAGCAAGCCGCCCGGCACGATCGAGTGGGAATAGAAGTATGAGAGGGAACCCGGATGGTTCCCTCTGCGCGCCAAGCGCGTGAAGGATGGGACTTGCTGATTGCATCGACCGTGCGGCTGGCGCCGCAGGGTCTGCTCTCTTTCCGGTATATCGATCGGATTGTCTTAAGGATTTCTACAGGCGACGATTGGGAGTCCGCTAGAAACAAAGTCGCGGCCGGGATGAACCCGGCCGCCATAGCCGCGCTGGTAACGGGTTGATGGGATACCCGCTTCAATAAGCGATCGGTGAAGGTCCTTGTCGTCGGTTCAGGGGCTCGCGAGCACGCGCTCGTGTGGAAGTGCGTGCAGTCGGAGCTCGTGGAACGCGTCTACTGCGCCCCCGGCAACGGCGGCACGGGCGGAATGGCGCGCAACGTGGCGATCGGCGCCGCTGACGTGGTGCGCCTCCTCGACTTCGCCAAGCGCGAGCGCCTGGGCCTTGTGATCCTCGGGCCGGAGGCGGCAGTGGACGCCGGCGTGGGCGATGCCCTGCGCAGCGCGGGCTTCAACGTTTTCGGTCCCAATCGCGGAGCAGGGCGTATCGAGTCGAGCAAATCGTTCGCCAAGGCGTTGATGAGGCGTGCCAACATCCCGACCGCGGAGTTCGACGTCTTCACCCAGCCGGCGCTGGCCAAAGGCTGGGCGAAGGATCGCGGCGGGCGGGTCGCTGTGAAAGCGGACGGGCTGGCCCGCGGCAAAGGCGTGATCGTGTGCTCGAGCGTCGCGGAGTCGGATGCCGCGATCGAGGCGATGCTGGTCGAGAACCGCTTCGGACGCAGCGGCGCGACGATCGTGGTCGAAGAGCTGCTGGAAGGCCCTGAGCTGACCATCCTGGGCGTGACCGATGGAAAGGACGTGGTCGCGCTTGCCCCGGCCCGTGATTTCAAACGCGCGCACGAAGGCGACACCGGCCCCAACACCGGCGGAATGGGCGCCTACTCACCGCCGATTTCTGTTGACGACTCCGTGGTGCAACAGGTCGTGGATCGAGTCCTCCGTCCGGCGGTGCTCGAGCTGTCCAACGGCGGCGACGAGTTTCGGGGCGTCCTGTACGCGGGGATGATGCTCACCCCGGCCGGCATCCGGACGATCGAGTTCAACGCTCGCTTCGGCGACCCGGAAGCCCAGGTGGTGCTGCCCCGCCTGCAGACCGACTTCGTCGCCCTGGCCCTGGCCGCGGCAAAGGGCACGCTGGCGGACTTCCCGGACCTGCGCTGGAGCCCGCAGCCCTGCGTCGGCGTCGTGGTTGCGTCAGCGCACTACCCCGACGAGTTGGCGGTCAAGACTGGGTTTCAGCTTCGCGGCCTGGCCGAGATGCCGCCGGGCGTGCTCATCTTTCATGCCGGCACACGCTTCGAGCCAGGCCGCGGTCTGGTCACCGACGGCGGTCGGGTGGTGACCTCCGTCGCCCTCGGCGACACCGTCTCCCAGGCCCGAGAAAAGGCGCTGGCCGGGGCCCGGAAGGTACGATTCGACGGGGCTTTTTTCAGGAGCGACATAGCACGGGAGGCGGTTAGTTGAGCCCAGTCGTCGGCGTCATCCTCGGCTCCAAGTCGGACCTGTCGCTGATGGAGGCGTGCGTCAAAGTGCTCGACGAGCTTGGGATCGAGCACGAGGTCAAGGTGTGCTCGGCGCACCGTAATCCGCGAGGCGTGATGGAGTGGGCGTCTTCCGCCCGCGAGCGCGGGCTCAAGGTGGTGATCGCCGCCGCCGGAGGAGCGGCTCATCTGCCGGGCGTGGTCGCGGCCTGGACCGATCTGCCCGTGATCGGCGTGCCGGTGCCGACCCAGCACCTGGGCGGTGTCGACTCGCTCTACTCCATCGTGCAGATGCCCGCGGGAATCCCGGTCGCAACTGTCGCCATCGGCGAAGCCGGCGCCAAAAACGCCGCATGGCTCGCGGCTCGAATCCTCGGCCTGAACGACGACGTGATCGAGCGTCGCCACGCGGAAAAGCGCGCGGCTCTGGCCCAGTAGATGGCGAAGAAGAAAGCGCGCGTCCGCCTGGTCGACACCACGTTCCGCGACGCGCAGCAATCGCTGCTCGGCGGCAATTTGCGCAGCGACGAGATCATCCCGATCGCCGCGAAGATGGACAAGATCGGGTTTGCCGCCATGGAGGCCTTCGGCGGAGCGACTTTCGAGACGCAGCTGCGCAGCCACGAAGACCCGTGGGACTTCCTCCGCAAGCTGCGGAAGGTGACGCCGAATACCCCCATCCAGGCGCTGATCCGCGGGCAGAACCTGGTGGCCAAGCGCAACTTCGCCGATGACGTCGTCCAGCTCTTCGTGAAACACGCGGCCAAATGCGGCGTCGACGTGTTTCGAGTCTTCGATCCCCTCAACGACCTTCGCAACATGGAAGCGGCCATCGGCGCGGCCCTCAAGGCGAAGAAGAAGGTGCAGGGCGCGCTGAGCTACGCCATCTCTCCCGCGCACAACATCGAGCTATGGGGCTCGCTGGCCAAAGGCCTCGCGGACATGGGCTGCGAGGAGATCGTGATCAAGGACACCTCCGGGCTGCTCAGCCCGCAGGCGACGTGGGAGCTCGTGACGACCCTCAAGAGCGTCGTCAAGGTCCCGATCGACGTGCACTCGCACTGCTCGAGCGGAATGGCGCCTATGGCGTACATGGCGGCAGTCGAAGCAGGCGCTGAGATCCTGGACGTCGCCATGTCGCCCCTCGCGTGGGGCACCTCGCAGCCGGCGGCCGAGAGCGTCGTCGCGGCTCTCCACGGCGGCGAATACGACACCGGTCTCGACCTCGACACGATGTGGGAGGTCCAGCACGATGTCGAGGAGCTGAAGCGCCGGCACATCGAGCACCTCAACCCGCTCGCCGACCGGGTCGACGCCAGCATCCTCCGCTACCAGATGCCCGGCCAGATGCTGGAGGACATCTTTCACCAGCTCGCCGCCAGCAACGCCGCCGGGCGCATCTCGGAGGTGATGGAAGAGGCCAATCGAGTGCGCCGCGAGCTCGGATATCCGCCGCTGGTCGCGCCGATCCGCCAGGTGATCGCCACGCAGGCGGTCTACAACGTGATCGGCGGCGACCGCTACGCCACTGTCACGCAGGAGCTCAAGGATTACCTGCAGGGACTGTACGGCCGGCCGCCGGTGCCGGCCGACCACGAGCTTCGCAGGCTCGTCCTGGGCCGGGAGGAGCCGATCACGATCCGGCCGGCGGACCTGCTCGAGCCCCAGGTGGAGAACTCGCGTGCGCAAGTCAGGAAGCTGGGTTTCGAGCCGACCGACGACAACGTGCTGATACACCTGATGTTTCCGAGCCTCGCCCAGGAATACCTGAGTGGACCGCCGGCGCCTCCGGCAGACAAGTCAGGGCCGAAGTCTGTGACTCATTCCACGCCCGTGCCGGCTCCCGCGCCCGCTCAGGCCGAGGCGGCAGAGCCTCCGACGCCCGAACCTGTCTCGACCGCCGAGTTCGAGGTCGAGGTGGAGGGCGAGGTCTTCAAGGTGCGGGTCACCGGCGCCGGCATGACTGTCATGTCCGCTGCCGGCGGCGCATCTGCTGCCGGTGCGAGCGCAGCCCCACCGCCGAAGGCCGGCGAGGGCACCGTGATCGCTCCGATGCAAGGATTGATCGTGAAGATCCCCGTCAAGGCTGGCGACGAGGTGAAGCTCGGCGACGTCGTCGCCGTGCTGGAGGCGATGAAGATGCAGAACGACATCGTCACGAACGTCGCCGGTCGCATAAGCCACGTTTATGTCAAAGAGGGAGAGATCGTCAGCCCCAACCAGCCGCTGCTCGTGGTCAGCTGACTCCTAGTGAAGCGCAAACTCGTCTGCTGAAGGATGAAAAGCAAGCTTTTCAACAAGGTTCTCGTCGCCAATCGGGGCGAGATCGCGATCCGTGTCATGCGGGCATGTCGCGAGCTGGGCATCGCCACCGCGGCCGTCTACTCCGACGCCGACCGCAATGCGATCCACGTTCGCTACGCCGATGAGGCTCATCACATCGGAGCCGCTCCTCCGAGCGAGTCGTACCTACAGCTGGAGCGCATAGTCAAGGTCGCGCACGACTGCGGCGCCGACGCGATTCACCCGGGCTACGGGTTTCTCTCCGAGAAGGCGGCGTTCCCGGATGCGTGCGAGGCCGCAGGCATCCGGTTCATCGGGCCCCCGGCCTCAGCGATGCGCGCGCTCAGCTCGAAGCTGGAGGCGCGAAAGCTGGCCGTGGACCACGGCGTGCCGGTGACCCCGGGCAGCGGCGCGATCGAGCCGTCGGCCGCAGCGGCGGCGGCGCATGCGATCGGCTTTCCGGTCATGGTCAAGCCATCGGGCGGCGGTGGCGGGATCGGCATGAAGGTCGTGGAGTCTGAGCAGGAGCTGGTGGCCGCGATCGAGAGCAGCGCCCAGGCGGCCCGCTCGGCGTTCGGCGACCCGACGGTCTACCTGGAGCGGTACATCCGCAAGCCGCGGCACATCGAGATCCAGGTCGTCTGCGACACCCATGGCAACGCTGTGCACCTGGGCGAGCGCGAGTGCTCGATCCAGCGCCGCCATCAGAAAATCATGGAAGAGACTCCGTCGCCGGTGGTCACCGCAGAGCTTCGCGCCGCGATGGGCGAAGCGGCGATCCGCGCCGTCAAGGCAGCCGGCTACGTCAACGCCGGGACGGTCGAGTTCATCTTCAACGACGGAGAGTTCTACTTCCTGGAGGTCAACGCGCGGCTGCAGGTCGAGCATCCGATCACCGAAGCCGTCACCGGCATCGACATCGTCAAGGAGCAGATACGCGTCGCGGCGGGCCTGGAGCTGAGCTTCGCTCAGCCGGACGTGACCTGGAGGGGCCACGCGATCGAGATGCGCATCAACGCCGAAGACCCCGTGCGCAAATTCCTGCCCAATCCCAAGCGAATCAGCCGGTGGGTCGCTCCTGCCGGTCCCGGAGTCCGCGTCGACTCGGGCTTCGGTCCCGGGTCGGAAGTACCGCCCAATTACGACTCGCTGGTCGCCAAGCTGATCGTGCACGGCGCCGACCGCGCCGAAGCGATCGCGCGGGCCGGTCGCGCACTGCGCGAGTTCGTCGTGGTGGGCCCCGCGACCACGATCAGCTACCACCGCGCGATCCTGGAGAACCCAGATTTCCGCTCCGGCAACCTGAGCACCCGTTTCATCGAGGACCATCCAAACCTCGTCGAGCAGGCCCGAAAGCTGGCGAGCGACGTCTCGCCGTTCGACTACGGACCGGATCCGCGGCACGTCGCCGCGGCCGCGGCCGCGGTTGCCGCGGTGGTGAGCAAATAGCCAGGCTCGAGCACCCGAAGGGCGGGCGGCCGTTTGAGGTCGTCTCGAGCGCAACCGCCGGCCGATCCGGGCCATTTGCCCTGCGCGAGGACGTGATCCGCTTTCCGGATGGTTCAGAAGCGCTGTACACGGTGCTGGCCAACCCGGATTCGGCTTTTGTTGTGCCGTACTTCGACAATGGCGACACGGCCCTGGTCCGCCAGTGGCGGCATGCCTGGGACGAATCGTCCTGGGAGGTGCCCGCCGGCACTTTCAACGAGGGAGAGGATCCGCTCGAATGCGCGCGGCGGGAGCTGGCGGAGGAGACCGGGTTGATCGCGTCCCGCTACACGTCGCTGGGCATCGTGCACGGCGCGGCGTTCCTGACCGGACGCGCGCATATGTTCCTGGCCCAATCGATCACCGAGGCGGAGCGCAACCCGGAGACCTACGAGCAGGACATGGAGGTGCTGCGCCTGCCCTTCGCCGAGGCTTTCGAAGCGGCATTGAGCGGCCAGATCGCGCACTCTGGCTCGGTCACCGCCCTGAGCCGAACAGCTCGAGCCCTGAAGCTGGTCTAGCTGCTGGGCGTCGAGCTTGGGCTCGGCGACACCGGCACCGGCGAAACCGTCACAGCCCCGCTCTTGTGGTCCGTCTTGTTCTTGGCGACCGGCCCGACCAGCTCGAGGTCGTACTCCGCGGCAATGTTGTGGCCGAGCACGTCGCGCAGGGTGGTGAGGACCACCAGCCTGTACTGAACCTGTGGCTTCAGGTCGAGGCCAATGATCGACACCGTGCGGTTCGCGTAGGTCGTGGTCGCATCGACCTGATTGCCCTTGTCGTCCATCACCACCACGGCACCGGCCACCGTGCCGGGGTCGAGGTCGCTGTCGAACGTGACCTGGATGCTGTCTGTCGCCACGGCAACCCCGACCACCTCGGCGCCCTTGCCAAGGTTGCGGTGCGCTCCGGCCGTCGCCTGGTCGATGACGAGCTGCCGGGTCGTCGCATCTCGGATGACGGTGAGCGTCTCCTCGAAGTCGGCGACGTCGAGCTTTCCATGCGTCAGCACGACGCGGACCACGAACGTGGCGGCGTCCGGCTGAGTGCCGGTGACCGCCGCGGTGAGGATGTAGGAGCGCGAGAAGAAGGGATCGCCGTTGATGACGAGGTTGAGCCCGCCGCTCGCGTACGCCTGCTTGCCATTGCTGTCGAGGAAGGTGGCGGCCAGGTCAGGCAGGTTCTTCTGGCGCGCTTGCATGAATGAATTGACCACGGCGGTCGCCTGGTCCAGCAATGACGGCAGCGGCGGCAGGCCCGGCGCCGAGGCGGTCCAGACGGCGCCTCCACGGAAAAACACAAACGCGGCGCCGTTGGGTGCCCACACGGGCAGGCGATACGTCCCGTTGGCCAGCTTCGTCAACGCGGAGCCGTCGGGTCGAACCTGGTAGAGGTCGGTCTCGCTCCCGAGCAGGATCGCGTCCTGGCTCGACCAGCTCGCTTCCGCGCCTGGCACCGTGCCCACGCTGTTGCCCTGGGTGTCCGCGATTGCGATGGTCCCGCCGTCGCCCGCGTACATCAGCTGGGTGCCGTCCGGCGACCAGCCGTAGAAGACCGCGTTGGCCTTGCCGAGCTGGGCGCTCTTGCCAGAACTCAGGTCGAGCAGGAAGAGGTTCTGGTCCTGGCTGTACGCAGCGTGGGTGCCGTCAGGCGCGATCGAGAGGATGCTGACGACCCCGCCTGTCGGAAGCGGCGCGAGCTTCGCCGGTCCGCTGGGGCCCTGCGTGTAGACGCCGTCCGCCGCCGCCCACACGACCTTGTCCTTCGCCCACCCGACCAGGGTCGGAGCAGGCGTCACCGCGAGCTCGGCGGTCGTTCCCGCTGCAAACGTCAGAACCTCGATCTTGCCGCCGCGGATGTAGGCCAACCGGTCTCCGGCTGGAGCGATCGCCGGAGAGGAGACGCCGTCAGGGGCGACCCTGCTCACGTCCCCGCCCTTGGCAGGGACCGCCGTGAGCGCGCCCTTGGAGTCGACGAAGTAGACGGTCGACGAATCGGCGGACCACTGAACGTTGGAGGTCGTGAGGTTCCCGCCCAGCGGCGCCAGCTGATGCTCACCCGTGAGCAATGACGACGGGGTGGCCGGCGCGCGCGGTGTTGGCGAGGGAGAAGGAGGGGGGGGTGCCGGCGGCTGTGTTACGAACGTGATGGTCTGCGCGGTGGTCAATGGCTGCTTGGCCGCCGTCAACGCGCCCGGCCCGATCGTCACCTGGTACTGCGTGTTGGGGGCCAGGTTGCCGCTGATGGGCAGGACGGCGAGCGTGTTGGTCTGCCACGAGTAGGTCACCGTGGTCGCGGGTGTGATCTGGACCGCCGCCTGGGTGGATGGGTGATCCATCGGCTGGTTGAACGAAACCAGGATCGGCTGCCCCAGAGCGACGGCTTTGCTGCCGTCGATCGGGCTGTTGATGATGACCTGGTTGAACCCGCTCGGCGGCTGCATGGCGTAGAAGATGACGAGGCCGGCGATGAGCACCAGCCCGGCGGTCGCACCCACCCACGCCAGGCCAGGAGGCGCGAACACGCGCCGCCACAACGACGGCCGGCCCTCGCCCATCTCCCACGCCTGCTGCATGAGCTGGCGCCGGAGACCGGATCGGAAGGCTTCGTCGAGAGGCGGCTCCGGGCGCCGCGCTGAGCTCAGCAGGTTCCCGAGGCGCCGCAGCTCTTTGTCCTGCAGGACATCGTCGAGCTCTGGATCGTGGTGCACGTTCATTCGACCGGCCTCAGGGTGTCGGCGTCTTCACGCAACCGGCTCACACCACGATGGATGAGGAGCTTCACGGCACCCGGCGACTTGCCCATCGCGACCGCGATGTCCTCGATCTTCATGTCCTCCTGGAACTTGAGCACCAACGCGGTGCGCTGTTGGTGTGGCAGCGATTCGACCAATCCCCAGATGCGGCGCAGCTCGTCTCGGTGGGCCGCCAGGTCTTCGAGCAAGGGCCCGGCTACCGACAGGTCGTGAAAGTCGTCGAGTGTCTGCGCCGGCCGGAGCGTCCTGAACCGGTCCGCGATCGCGTTGACCGCGATCTGGTACAGCCAGGCAGCGAAGGGACGCCCCGTGTCCTGGTATCGGGGCATGGCCTTCAGAGCCTTCATGAAGATCTCCGAAGTGACGTCCTCTGCCGCTGTTTGTTCCCTCACTCTTGAATACACGAACCGGTAGATCTGCTGAAAATGCCGGTCGTAGAGCGCCCCGAACTGACGGGGGTCCCGCCGGGCTCGCTCGACGAGCTCACGCTCGTCGTCACGGGACGGATCGCTCACTGGCCGTTCAGCTTGTTCCGGTTCAAACGGGCGCCTGTGTGAGGTGGTTACGAGGCCTGTTCATAAAGGGCTTGATTATCGAGGGGCGGGCCAGGGTCGCCCCGGCCAAGGCACATTCCCACAGCATCTTGGGCCCAGGGTCTTCGGGCCCACCAGATCTGCTCCAGCCTGCCGCCCGTATAATCGTCGCGTCCCCCATTGACCACTGGGAGCCGGCACTTTTCTTGATCGAGCGATACTCCCCGCCTGCGATCCGGGCCGTCTGGTCTGACCAGCACCGACTCGACCTGTGGCTCCGCATCGAGATCCTCGCATGCGAGGCCTTGGCGAGCCTTGGCCGCATCCCTGCCTCCGCGCTGCCCAAGATCCGCAAGGGCACTTTCGACCCGGACAAGATCGCCGAGGTCGAGGGGCGCGTCGGGCATGACGTGGTCGCCTTTCTCACCGTCCTGAACGAATCGATCGGGCAGCCTGAGGCGCGCTATGTGCATCTCGGTATGACAAGCCAGGACCTCAACGACACTGCGATGGCTGTGCAGCTGGTCGAGTCGGCGCGGATCATCGCCGGCGACCTCGCATCTGTGCGCGAGGCGGCGGCCGAGCTCGCCATCCGCCATCGCCGCACGCTGATGGCGGGCCGCACGCATGGTGTCGTGGCCGAGCCGACCACTTTCGGCTTCAAGGTGGCGGGCTGGGTCGCGGAGCTCGACCGGGCCCATGAGCGCGTGCTGCGCGCGCAAGCCGAGGTCGCGGTCGGACGCGTGAGCGGTGCGGTCGGCACGCATGCCACCGTCGACCCGAAGGTCGAAGAGCACGTCTGCAAGGAGCTCGGTCTTGTTCCCGACATGGTTTCGACCCAGGTGGTGGCGCGCGACCGGCACGCAAGCTTCATGTCGGCGCTTGCGCTCGTGGCCGGGACGCTCGAGCGGATCGCGACCGAGATCCGGCACCTGCAGCGGAGCGAGGTCGGCGAGGCGTTCGAGCCCTTCGGCAGAGAGCAGAAGGGCAGCTCGGCGATGCCACACAAGCGCAACCCGGTCCTCACAGAGCGGGTGTGCGGGCTGGCGCGCGTGGTGCGAGGACAGCTGGTCACCGCGCTCGAGAACACCGCGCTCTGGCACGAGCGCGACATCAGCCATTCGTCGGCGGAACGCATCATCTTCCCGGATGCGTGCGCGGTGGTCGACTACATGTCCCAGGAGATGGCCAAGGTCCTGCGCGGCCTGGAGGTCCGGCCCGAGAGGATGCTGCGCAACCTGCACTTCGGCGGTGACGTGGTCTTCTCGCAGCGGGTGCTGCTGGCTCTGGTCGACAGCGGAATGTCACGCGAGGACGCGTACCTCATCGTTCAAAAAGCCGCGATGCGAGCCATGGACGGCGATGGCGCCGGCTTCCGCAAGCTTCTCGAGCAGGACGCCGAGGTGATGTCGCGTATAGGCTCGAAGCTCGATGAGGTGTTCGATCCATGGGCCGGGCTGGAGCACACGGACCTGGCCTACGAAAGGCTGGGACTGGCGGTGAGGGCCAAATGATCGCCGGGCCCGCGGTCATGGACACCGACCTGCCGCTGAAGCTGTTCTCGCGCGGCAAGGTCCGCGACACATATGAGCTCGGGCCCGACCAGCTCCTGATGGTGGCCACCGACCGTATCTCGGCCTTCGACCACAACATGCCCAACGGCATCCCCGACCGCGGCAAGGTGCTGACCCAGCTTTCCATCTTCTGGTTCTCGCAGACCGACACCTTCCAGGAGAACCACCTCATCTCGGGCATGGTCCCCGACCTCCCCGCCGCATTGAAAGATCATCGCGACCGGTTGGCAGGCCGCTTCATGATCGTCCGCAAGGCCAAGCGCATCGACTTCGAGTGCGTGGTCCGCGGATACCTGGCCGGCAGCGCGTGGAAGGAGTACCAGGACACCCACACGCTGGCGGGCGAGGAGATGCCTCCCGGCCTCCGGCAGAGCGAGCGCCTCGCATATCCGGTCTTCTCGCCGGCCACCAAGGCGGAGACCGGCCACGACGAGAACATCACCTTTGCGCAGCTCAAGAAGGAGCTAGGAGACGAGCTCGCCACCAAGCTGCGGGACGCAAGCCTCGAGCTCTACAAGTTCGCCTCGGAGCTGGCCGGGCGCCGGGGCCTGATCCTCGCTGACACGAAATTCGAGTTCGGCCTCCTGGGAGACGACCTGATCCTGATCGACGAAGCGCTCACGCCCGACAGCTCCCGGTACTGGGATTCCGCGACCTACCAGGTCGGCGTGTCGCCGGATTCGTACGACAAGCAGTTCGTGCGGGACTGGCTGACGAGCGCCGGGTGGGACAAGGAGTCGGAGCCGCCGCGGTTGCCCGACGACGTCGTCGCGCAGACACGGGAGCGCTATCTGACCGCTTACCAGCGCCTGGTCGGCAAGCCGCTGTTTCCACCGAAGCCGAGATACGAAAGATGATCTGGCGATCCCGGCCGGAGGCTCTCGACGGATCTTCGGAGCCCATGCGGCCCATCTGCGTTGTTGCGGCCTCCGCTCCTCGCTTACGAATCGACGGATACGCTCGCTCCGGTGCTCGGCCGCGCCTACCATCTGGACCACCTGGACCCCGAATCTCTCGTCGAGGTCTCCTGCCGTGATCGCGAAGATAGTGGTGACCCCAAAGCCGGTCGTCAATGACCCCCAGGGGATCACGGTCAAGCAGGGCCTCGCGACGCTGGGCTTCCGCGAGGTGTCAGACGTGCGCGTGGGCAAGTACATCGAAGTGAACCTCGAGGCGGGCAGCGAGCACGAGGCGCGCCAGCGCGTCGAGGCGATGTGCAAGCAGCTCCTGGCCAACCACGTGATCGAGGACTACAGGTTCGAGATCGAAACGGACGGTCGCCGTCGTTGAAGTTTGGTGTCGTGGTGTTCGCACCCCACGAAATCTTCGATTTCGCGGGGACCCCGCGCTGCCTTCGACGGCGGTGGTTGCGATGAGGTTCGGTGTTGTCGTGTTCCCTGGTACGTGGTCGGATCGCGATTGCGGTTGGGTGATCGACCAGGTCCTCGGCGCCGACCTCCAGTATCTCTGGCACAAGGACGCGGACCTGAAGGGTTGCGACTGCATCATCCTGCCGGGCGGATTTGCCTACGGTGACTACCTGCGCACTGGCGCGATCGCGAGGTTCGCGCCGGTGATGGAAAAGATCGGCGAGTTCGCAGATCGCGGCGGATTGGTGTGGGGAATCTGCAACGGGTTCCAGGTGCTTTGCGAGGCCGGCCTGCTTCCTGGCGCGCTCATACGCAACGCATCATTGGAGTACCGCTGCCAGTGGACGAATCTCGTCGTCGAACGCACGGACCTACCGTTCACCTCGCAGTGCGCCACGCGTGAGGTGATCAGCATTCCCATCGGCCACGGCGAGGGCAGCTACTTTGCCGATCCGGCCACACTTTCGCGGCTCGAGCAGCGCGGCCAGGTGGTCTTTCGATATTGCGACGCCGGCGGCCGCGTCACCAGCAACGCCAATCCGAATGGCTCACTGCACAACATCGCCGGCATCGTCAACGCGCGCGGAAACGTGCTCGGGATGATGCCGCACCCCGAGCGATGCGCCGAGGCCGAGCTCGGGGGTACCGATGGGCTGAAGCTCTTCCGTTCGGTCGCGGAAAACGCGATGAAGGTTCTGGCTTCTTGAGTCTCAACACCCAGCGACGCCTCCGGGAGGTGGCGCTCACTTCCGATGAGTATCGGGCCATCGTCGAAGCGCTGAAGCGGGCCCCTAACGAGGTCGAGCTCGGCATGCTCGGCGTCCTCTGGTCTGAGCACTGCTCGTACAAGAGCTCGAAGGCGCTGCTGCGGCGGCTGCCGTCGACCGGCGCCGCAGTGATCCAGGGGCCCGGCGAGAACGCTGGCGCCGTGAACATCGGCGAGGGCTGGGCCGCGGTGTTCAAGATCGAATCTCACAACCATCCATCTGCGATCGAGCCCTACCAGGGGGCCGCGACCGGCGTCGGCGGCATCATCCGGGACATCATCGCCATGGGTGCGCGGCCAATCGCCCTGCTCGACTCGCTGCGCTTCGGACCGCAGCCCGCCTCGAGCCACCACGTGGAAGGGGTGGTCGCGGGCATTGGCGGTTACGGCAACTGCATCGGCATCCCGACAGTCGGTGGCGAGGTCTATTTCGAGGAGTGCTACACCAACAACCCGCTCGTCAACGCAATGTGCGTCGGCCTTGTTCGCGTCGATCGCCTGATGCGGGCGCGGGCCGAGGGCACGGGCAACAGCCTCATGCTCGTCGGCGCGGACACGGGTCGTGACGGCATCCATGGTGCGTCGTTCGCGTCCCTGGAGCTTGACGAGACCAGCTCTGAGCGAAGACCCGCGGTGCAGGTCGGCAATCCGTTTCTCGAGAAATGCCTGCTCGAGGCGTGCATGGATCTCGCCCACACCGACGCGGTGGTCGCGATCCAGGATCTCGGCGCGGCCGGCCTCACATCCTCGGTCGCCGAGTGTGCGGGCCGGGTGAACGGCGCCGGCGCTCACATCGACGTCGGGCGGGTGCCGCGGCGCGAGCGAGGCATGACGCCCTACCACGTGATGCTCTCCGAATCCCAGGAGCGGATGCTCGTCGTGGTGCAGCGCGGCCGCGAAGCCGAGGTCGAGGCCATCTTCCAGGCCTGGGACCTGACCTCGGCCGTCATCGGCCACGTCACCGACGACGGCCACCTGACCGTCGTCGACGGGGCGGAGAAGGTGGCCCGGCTCCCAATCAGCCTGCTCACCGATGGAGCTCCGCCGCGGCGGCTGGTCGGCGTCGCGGCCGAGCAGCCGCCGGGCCTCGACCTGGATGCCCTTCCGCCACTGGTCGACGCCGGCGCGACGCTGCTGCGCCTGCTCGCGAGCCCCAACCTGAGCAGCCGGCGCGGCATCTTCAGGCGCTATGACCACATGGTCGGCGACGCGACGGTGATCCCTCCGGGTGGGGACGCCGCGATGCTGCGGGTCAAGGGCACGCGCCTCGGGCTGGCCGTCACCACCGACTGCAACTCGCGCTACTGCCACCTGGACCCACACGTCGGAGCGCAGCTGGCGGTTGCCGAGGCCGCGCGCAACCTCGTCGCAACCGGCGCGCACCCGCTCGCCGTCACCGACTGCCTCAACTTCGCGAACCCGGACCGGCCAGAGGTGTACTGGGAGATGGAGGAGACGATCGCCGGCCTCGCGCACGCGTGCCGCGCCCTCGACTTGCCCATCGTCAGCGGAAACGTCAGTTTGTACAACGAAAGCTTCCCCGCTCGCGGGGAAGGTGGCCCGCCGCAGAGCGGCCGGCCGGATGGGGCGGTCTCATCTGCTATCTATCCGACTCCCGTCGTCGGCATGATCGGGCTCATCGACGACTACGCGAAGCGGCTCCGCGCTGGCCTCCGCGCCGAAGGAGACTTCGTGCTGCTGATCGGATCGAGCCACAACGACCTCGGCGGCTCCGAGTACCTGAAGGTCGAGCATGGCCTGGTTGCGGGGCGGCCCCCCGCCCTCGACCTCGCGCGAGAGCGTGCGGTCGATCGCCTGGTGCTCGCTGCCGCGGACAACGGGCTGCTGCACTCGGCCCACGACTGCGCCGAGGGAGGCATGCTCGTGGCGCTCGCCGAGTGCTGCCTGCTCGGAGGCATCGGCGTGCGCTGCCCGGCGATCCGCCCAGAAGCCCCGCTGCGAATGGAGGCGGCGTTCTTTGGCGAATCGCCCAGCCGGTTCATCGTCAGCGTTTCATCGCGCGCGATGCCAGAGCTCCAATCGCTCGCGCGGCGCCATCACGTCGAGATCTCGCTCCTCGGCCTCGCGGGCGGCGACTCGATCGAGTTCGAGGGCCAGTTCCGACTCCCGCTCGCCGAGATCCGTCAAGCTTGGGAAGGAGCCTTGACCTAAAGAGGTGCGACCAGAGATGCCGGCCGGATCTTCGGCGCCCATGCGGCGCATCTGCGTTGTCACGACCTCCGCTGCTCGCTCACGCATCCACGGATGCGCTCGCTCCGCTGCTCGGCCGCTCCTAGCAGCTGCACCACCTGGACACCGAATCTCTCGGCCGGCCCTCCGGCCGCACCTCTAATGTGCGGAGTTTTCGGGATCTGCGCCACTCGTGGGGTGGACGTCGCAAACCTCACCTATTTCGGGCTTTTCTCGCTGCAGCATCGCGGCCAGGAGTCCGCGGGCATCGCCGTCTCGGACGGCATGAACGTGCGCGTGCATCGCGCCATGGGCCTGGTGGCGCAGGTGTTCTCGGCCGAGCAGATCAAGGAGATGGGCGAGGGCTCGATCGTCGCGCTCGGCCACACCCGTTACTCGACCACCGGTTCCAGCCGGGCGGAAAACGCCCATCCGCTGCCCTTCCACCACCCGACGCTCGGTCCTGGCGCGATCGCCCACAACGGCAACCTCCTCAACGCCGAAGCATTGCGCGGGCAGCTCGAGGAAGAGGGTGCGACCTTCGAAACCGCGCTGGACACGGAGGTGATGGCCCGGCTGATCGAGCACACGCATGGCCGCACCTGGGAAGACGTGATCCGACGGACTTTCGCGCGGGTGGTGGGCGCTTACTCATGCGGCATCATCACGCCCACGCAGCTCATCGCGCTGCGCGATCCGTTCGGATTCCGTCCGCTCTGCATCGGGTTCATCCCGCTGCCGGGGCAGCCGGCACACGTCATCGCCTCCGAGACGTGCGCGCTCGACACGGTGCATGCGAACTTCGTGCGCGAGGTCCAGCCCGGTGAGATGGTGATCATGGACGAGCACGGCGTCAAGAGCGTCACCTTCCAGAACTCCAACAAGCACGCGATGTGTGTGTTCGAGTTCATCTACTTCGCGCGGCCGGACTCCATTCTCATGAACTGCGAGCTCGAGGACGCACGCATCCGGATGGGGCATGAGCTGGCCAAGGAATCGCCGGTCGAGGCGGACATGGTGGTCGCGTTCCCTGACTCGGGCACGCCCGCGGCGATCGGCTACGCGGAGGCGTCGGGCATCCCGTTTCGCGAGGCGATGATGAAGAGCCGCTACATCAATCGCACGTTCATCCAGCCAGACCAGTCGCTGCGCGAAGCCGGTGTGATGCTCAAGCTCAATCCACTGCCGCGGTCGATCAAGGGCAAGCGCATCATCGCCGTCGACGACTCGATCGTCCGCGGCACGACCTCGCGGCGGATCATCGAACGCCTGAGGTCGGCCGGCGCTCGCGAGATCCACATGCGCATCTCCAGCCCGCCCATGCGCTTCCCCTGCTTCATGGGAGTCGACATCGGCTCGACCAAGGAGCTGATCGCATCGGGACGCACTGTGGAGCAGGTGCGCGAGTGGATCGGCGCCGACAGCCTGCAGTACCTTTCGGTCGAAGGCCTGATGCGCGCGATCGGCCGCGGCACCTCGCAGCAGTTCTGCCGCGCCTGCTTCGACGGCTCGTATCCGGTGCCCGTGCCCCAGCAGCTCGAGATGGACAAGATGCAGTTCGAGCTTCCGATGAAGTCGGATCACGTTCCCGGACCACCTTCGCCGCAATTGGTCAGGTAGAGATGCGGCCAGAGATGCCAGCCGGATCCTCGGCGGCCATGCGGCCCATCTGCGTCGTTGCGACCTCCGCTCCTCGCTCACGCATCAACGGATGCGCTCGCTCCGGTGCTCGGCCGCGCCTAGCATCTGGGCCACCTGTGCACCGAATCTCTGGGCCGGCCCTCCGGCCGCATCTCTGATGGGCGCGGAAGGCCTGTCGTACGCCGCGGCGGGCGTCGACATCGAGGCTTACGAGCGTGTGCTGGAGAGGGTCAAACCCCTGATCGCCGCCACGCACGGCAAGGATGTGGCGGTCGGTGTCGGGCCGTTCGCAGGGCTTTACGCGCTTCCGGGCGGCGGCCACCTCGCGGCGAGCGCCGACGGGGTCGGGACCAAGATCAAGATCGCCATCGCGGCGGGATCCCATCGAGGCATCGGGGTCGACATCGTCAACCACTGCGTCAACGACATCGCCACCGCGGGCGCGCGCCCCCTGTTCTTCCTCGACTACTTCGCCACCGGCCGGCTCGACCCGGAGGTCTTCACCCAGCTGATCGAAGGCATGACCGCGGCTTGCCGCGAAGCAGGGTGCGCGCTGCTTGGAGGCGAGACGGCAGAGATGCCGGGCGTTTACGCGCTCGGGGACTACGACCTCGCCGGTTTCATCATCGGCCTGGTCGAGGCGGGTCGGAATCCAGACCACGCGCGAATCAAAGCCGGTGACGTGCTGATCGGCCTGCCGTCGAGCGGCCTGCACACGAACGGCTACTCGCTGGTGCGGAAGGTTTTCGAGGACGTTCCCCTGAGCCGTGTGTTTCCGGAGCTCGGCCGCCCTCTAAGTGACGTGCTGCTCGAACCTCACACCTCTTATCTCGACGAGCTCGGGCGATTGCGGTGGAAGGGCGCTGCACATATCACCGGCGGGGGAATCCTCGGCAACCTTCCTCGCTGCCTCCCCGACCGCCTGGGCGCGCGCCTCGACCGCAAGGCCTGGACGGCGCCACCGATCTTCGACCTGATCCGCAAGCGTGGACGCGTCGCGGACGACGAGATGTACGGCACGTTCAACATGGGGCTTGGGATGATCGTGGTGGTCGATCCGTCCGAGGTGCCTGCGGGGGCGGCTGTGGTCGGCGAGGTCGTCCGCCACTCCGGCCCCGATCGAGTGGTCATCAGCTGACCCTTAGGATCGGCGTCTGCGTTTCGGGTCGAGGGTCGAACCTACGCAACCTGGTGGCACACGGCCTCAACGTTGTGGCGGTGGCGACCAACCGGCCGTCGTGCGGGGGCGCCGCCTTCGCTCGCGAAAAGGGCATCTCGCTCGGCGAGCTTTCGCAGAAAGCCTTCGCCTCCGCGGAGGAGCGCGATGCCGCCATGCGTGACTTTTTCAAGGGCCACGGCGTGGAGCTCGTCGTCGATGCGGGCTATGACCGGGTACATGCGCAGTCTTTCGTCGAAGCTTTCGGCGGCCGCATCATCAACATCCATCCTTCGCTGCTGCCGCAGTTCGGAGGAGGCATGGATGCCGTCGAGCAGGCGCTCGACAGCGGAGCCAAGGAGACTGGCGCCACGGTTCACATCGTGACGCCGGACGTCGACGCGGGGCCCATCCTGGTGCAGGAGGCCGTTCCAGTCCTCGAAGGCGATACCGTTGAAACCCTGCGGCAGCGAGTACATGAAGCCGAGTACCGGATCCTTCCTCAGGCAATCCGGCTTATGGAGGCGAGGCTTGCGCCGGGCGCGCGCAGGAAGGGGTCCCCGCGAACTCGCGGCGCAGCCTCAGAGTTCGTGGGGTAAAGCGCGCAATGAAAAGTGCCATTCTGTCGGTTAGCGACAAGACGGGTCTCGCCGCGTTTGCGCGCGGACTGCAGCGCCTCGGTTACGAGCTTTTCGCCACCGGCAGCACCCTCAAAGCGATCCAGGGCGCCGCGCTCGATGCGCGCCCGGTGACCGAGTTGACCGGCTTTCCCGAGATGATGGACGGGCGCATCAAGACGCTTCATCCGGGCGTGCACGCGGGCATCCTTGCGCGGCGGGACCGGCCCGAGCACATGGAGTCGCTGCAGCGGCACGGCTTGCAAGAGATCGACCTCGTGTGCTGCAACCTGTACCCGTTTGTGGAGACTGTCACGCGACCCGAGGTGGCCTTCGAAGAAGCAATCGAGCAGATCGATATCGGCGGCCCGGCGATGATTCGGGCCGCGGCCAAAAACCACGAGTCGGTGCTCGTGGTCGTGCGGCCCGAGCGCTATTCGGAGCTGCTTGGCGCCCTCAACGAGGGCACGGTCGACCCGCCGATGCGCCGGCGCCTGGCCGCGGAGGCCTTCGCGCACACGTCGGCCTACGACTCCTGGATCGCAGCGTACATGCGCAGTTCCGATGCGGATGGATTTCCGCCCGAGATCTCGTTCGCCGGCCTCCTCACCCAACCGTTGAAGTACGGCGAGAACGAGCACCAGAAGGCTGCTTTCTACCGGTTTGGACCAAACCCGGGCGGCCTCGGCGGCGCAGTGCAGCTCCAGGGCAAAGAGCTCGGGTTCAACAATATCCAGGACGCGTCGGCCGCCTACCAGCTTGTGATGGACTACGAACGGCCGGCGGCGGCGATCGTGAAGCACATGAACCCATGCGGCCTTGCGGTCGCCGTGGACATCGCCACGGCGTACAGGCTCGCGTACGAGTGTGACAAGGTCTCGGCGTTCGGCGGAATCGTGTCGGTCAACCGCCCGCTCGACCGCTCGACGGCCGAGCAGATCGTGCAGATCGTCACCCACGTCGTCATCGCGCCGGAGGTCCTCGACGAGGCAAAGGACGTGCTGGCGCGCCGCAAGACGATGATCGTTCTGGCGGCGCAACCACAGCGGACCGGCCTTTTCGACTTCGACCTGCGATCGGTCCCAGGGGGCTTCCTCGTTCAGGAGTGGGATCGGACCGGGTTCGACCGGGCGAGCTGTGCGGTCGTGACGCGGCGCGCGCCGACCGAGGCGGAGTGGGAGCAACTGGGATTCGCGTGGACCGCGGTCAAGCACGTCAAGTCCAACGCCATCGTGCTCTTCAAGGAAGGGGCCGCCGTGGGCGTTGGAGCGGGACAGATGTCGCGCGTCGAGGCGGTGCAGATCGCGGTCCGACGGGCCGGGGATCGTGCGCATGGGTCGGTGATGGCCTCCGACGCGTTCTTTCCATTTCCGGATGGCCTGGAGGAGGGCGTTCAGGCCGGTGTCACGGCTGTGATCCAGCCGGGCGGTTCTCTGAAAGATGCCGACGTCGTCGCGGCGGCGGATGCGGCCGGGATCGCGATGGTCGTGACCGGCCAGCGCCACTTCAAGCACTGATGCGGGAGGACGGAAATTGGCGGCTGTTCTGATCGCACTGGGGCTCGTATTGATCGCGTGGGGAACAAGCTCGTGGTTGGGATGGCTGACGACTGTACGGCGAAGGAGCATGTTCACGGGCGGTGGGCATGCGGATCTGGTGCCGATGGGGTTGGGGTCGTTCTGATCGGGTCGACCGGCTATCTGTCCTTTGCCGCAGTCGGCTGGCTTGGGGCGGAACCCCCTCCTCTCCACCGCCACGCGCGGAGGCGCTTGGAATGAGCATGGGTGACGGCCGAAATGAATTCGGCCTAAAGCTCCACTTTGGGTTCTGTTTGACTGAGAAACTGCTATGACCAAGGAACATGAGGGGTTTGAGGGCGAGCGTCCCGAGCACCATATGAAGAAGACGCACGTGGAACACCCTAAGGTGACCTGCGGCACGTGCCGGATGTTCGACGGCACCGCGTGGTGCCGGCACTGGAACTTCCACACCACCGCGGAGTCGCCGCCCTGCCGCTTCTACAGGCAAAAGGGAAATTAAGGCCCTGCTTGCGGCGGCTGCAGAAGCGACCATGTGCGCCCGATTGGCTGTATCCATCACCGGATGCGACCAACTGTGCCCGAATGGCTGAATCTCGCCGCGCTCAGGCGGCCGCGGCTATCTCTGCCTCTATCAGGTCATCGGATCCGAGCTCTTGCTGCACGCGAGCAGGGCTCGGTGACCTCAGCACCACCACCACGATGACCAGGCCGGCCGCGACGCAGGCCGCCGCGATCCCGAACCCCAGCTGATAGCCGGCCGTCAGCGCTCCGGCGAGGGACTGGCCTTGGGCGACCAGGGCGACTGTGTGGTCGGTGGAGATCGTGCCCAGGGCGGCCAGGCCGAACGCGCCGCCCACCTGCATGGTGACGTTCCCCACGCCTGATGCGATGCCGGCATCCGCTGCGGGAATCTCGGCCATCATGATCGTGGTCAGCGGCATGAACGACATGCCCGCTCCGATTCCGAACAGCAGGTATGCGCCGAAGATGCTGGGGAAATAGTCCGCGTTCTGGGCGGTCGTGGCCATGATCGCCAGCGCGATCGTGATCGTCGCAAGTCCTGGAATGAGCAACGCTCGGGGCCCGAAGCTGCGCATCAACCGGGCCGAGATCCCGAGCGAAAGCGTGGCTAGCGCCAGCGTCGAAGGCAGGAAGGCCAGGCCGGTGTTGAAGGCGCTGTATCCCTTGACGCGCTGCAGGTAGAGGGCCCCGAGGAAGAACGTGGTGAACATCCCGGTGGCCACGAGGGCGCGCGCAGCGCTCGCACCGGTCAGGCTGCGAAGGCGGAGAATCCGCAGCGGCAGGATCGGGTTCTCGATCCGAGCCTCGACGACGAAGAAGGCGCTCAAAAGGGCGATCGCGGCTGCGCCCAACCCGAGCGTGTGTACCGAGGTCCAACCCATTTCGGCTGCCGTCACGATCGCGTAGATGCCGACCACCATCGCGGCGCTCACAAGAAGGGATCCCGCGACATCCACGCCGCGGCTCAAGCCGAGGCCTTCGTGCTGCTCGATCAGCCACGAGCCAAGCAGCATCGTGCCGACGCCGATCGGCAGGTTGATGAAGAAGATCCAGTGCCAGTTGATCAGCTGCGTAAGCGTCCCCCCCGCGAGCAGGCCGAGAGAGCCACCGCCGGCGACCACGAGCATGAAGATGCTCATCGCCTGTGCCCGCTCCTGAGGCTTGGGGAAGCCCGTGACGATGAGCGCGAGGATCACTCCCCCTGAAAGCGCACCACCAAGTCCCTGCAGGAGACGCGCCGCGATCAGGGTCGTGGGATCGTAAGCCAACCCGCTCAGCGCCGAGGCAACCGTGAAGACGGCTACGCCGGCGAGGAAGAGGCGCTTCCGCCCGATCAGGTCACCGGCCCGGCCGGCGAGCAGCAGGAAGCTGCCGTACGCGATGAGGTAAGCATTGACCACCCACGTGAGGTTGGCCTGGGTGAAGTGAAGATCGCGCTGAATCGCGGGCAGGGCGACGTTCACGATCGTCGAGTCGAGCATGATCATCAGCTGCCCGAAACAGATCACCACGAGGGCGAGCCACCGCTGCCGGTCGCCGAACGGGGCTGGTGCAGTTGAGATATTCAAGTTCATATGGTCTCCTTGGACGAAACTGACTGCGGGACGATCACTATAACATGAGCATGATGATCCTTATTGCATGGATTATCTGCAAAGTGGGAATGGTTCTCATCTGGTGGTAGGATCAGAAAGGCCAAGATGGAGAGTGGTTCCGGTTCCGACACAGGGCTGATCGCCCTGCTCATACAGATCAACAAGGCGCTCCACCGGCGGACGTCTGAGGAGCTCCTGGGCATGCGCCTGAAGCTGTTCCTCCTGCTGGGCTATGTGCGCGACCGGGTGGCCGTCTCCCAGCAGGAGCTGGAGACCGGCCTCCTGATGGACGCGAACAGCGTCGTGCTACTCCTCAACGAAGCCGAGGCGGCCGGGTTCTCAGTCCGGCGGCGCGACCCGGCCGATCGCCGCCGTCACGTGGTCGAGCTCACCGACGCCGGCCGTGCGGCGGTCGAGCGGGCCGAGAAGGCTCGTGAGGGCATTGAGGACGAGGTGCTTTCGGACCTCAGCCTCGAAGAGCGCAAGACACTGAGAAAGCTGCTGAAGCAGGTCCTACTTGGTCTTTTGCGGGTCCCCGCCGAATCGCACTCCACGGCGTAGCCCGGGACCTCGGTCGTCGATCGCGGAGTACGCCGT
>Ga0208849_1000222_pt1 | contig 55248 bp, 54 predicted proteins | sample NGESurdeep072012_10_FD_184470 | JGI IMG/M metagenome (GOLD analysis project Ga0208849, IMG submission 184470) | Arctic peat soil microbial communities from Barrow, Alaska - NGEE Surface sample 53-3 deep-072012 (SPAdes) | ecosystem: Environmental > Terrestrial > Soil > Wetlands > Peat ... | reverse complement strand
CGGCCGGTCCTTGCCACTTCGTTGCAGAGCCCGTCCACGTCGAGCGGGACAAGGGTGCGCAGATCCACCACCGAAGCCGAAACGCCTTCCTCCGCCAACTGATCCGCCGCTCGGAGGCAAAGCTCGACGGCGGCGCTCCAGGCGACCAGCGTGATGTGCGCTCCCTCGCGGACCAATGCCGCCTTTCCAAACGGAACGGTGTATGGGCCGTCTGGCACCTCGGACCGTCCGACGCGGTAGAGCCGGTCTGGCTCGCAGAAGAGGACCGGATCGGGGTCGCGAATCGCCTCCAGGAGCAAGCCCTTCGCGTCATACGGGTTGGACGGCATGACGATCTTGATTCCCGGTGTCTGGACAAAATGGGCCTCAACAGCATCCGAATGGAACTCGGGGCTGCGGATTCCTCCTCCGAAGGGGGCACGGATCGTGACCTGGCAGTGGTACCGGCCGCGCGAGCGCTGGCGGTACTTTGCGAGCTGAGGCCCGATCTGGTGGAATCCCTGAGCGCTGAAGCCGAGAAACTGGATTTCGGCCACCGGGACCATGCCCGCCAGGGCGAGTCCCAGCGACGCGCCGATGATGCTTGCCTCGGCGAGGGGAGTATCGACGACACGCGCGCCGCCGAAGCGCTCCACCAGCCCGCTCGTCGTCCGAAAGACTCCGCCCAGCTTGCCCACATCCAGCCCGAGCACCATGACCCGAGGGTCGCGCTCCATCTCCTCCGCGAGGCCGTTGTTGATCGCCTCGACGATGTTGCGCTGCGGCATGTCAGTCCGGCCGCCCAGCAAGCAGCTCGGCGCGCTGCTGAAGAACGCGCTGCGGCGAGTGCTCATAGATGTTCTCGAAGAGGTCCTCGGGACCGGGGACCGGGGCGGCGATAGCCGCCTGGAGGGCCGCCTCGATCTCGTCGGCGAGCTCCTCGGTCATTTTGGCCTCGCGGCTCTGATCCCACAGGCCTAACCCAGCCAGGTACTTCTGCACCCGCTCGATCGGGTCCCGCCGGCGTGCTTCGTCGTACTCGTCCGCATTCTGGTAACGCGACGGGTTGTCGGTGGTGTTATGGAAGCCCATCCGGTAGGTCACTGCTTCGATGAGGGTCGGGCCGTCGCCCGCTCTAGCCCGCTCTACCGCGGCGACCACAACGTCGTAGACGGCCATCACATCGTTGCCGTCGACTTCGATGCCCTCGAAGCCGTATCCGGCCGCCCGAAGCGCGAAGCTCGGTGTCGCTGACTGGACCCGACGCGAAGTCGAAATCGCCCACTGATTGTTCTGCAGAAAGAAGACCACCGGAGCCTTCGTCACGCCGGCCAGGTTGAGGGCTTCGTGGAAGTCGCCTTCGGACGAGCCCCCTTCGCCGATATATGTGAGCACCACAGCATCCTCACCGCGGAGGCGCAGCCCCCACGCAAGGCCCGTCGCGTGCGGCAGCTGAGCCGCGATGGAGACTTGGCTCGGCAACACTTTGACTCCGTCCGGGATCCGGGCTGGTGCGATCTTGCCGAGGTATTGGGCCGAGATCACCTCCAGAGGTAGACCGTGGTGGACGGTCGCCATCAGCTCGCGGTACTGAGGAACCATCCAATCCCGAGCAGGATCCACCGCCATGGCGGAGCCGACGATCGAAGCCTCCTGACCAGTTCCGGGGGAGTAGACCCCGAACTGGCCCTGCCGTTGAAGGGCGATCACGCGCTTGTCGTACTGGCGGGATTTCATCATCCACCTCAGCGCCTCGATCAGGAACTCGTCGTCCATAAGGGACTGCACACCGGCCACGCGGGTCCCTTCCGGAGTCAGCACTGAGTGGGGCTTCTGCACGGCGCTATTCTTGCTCACCCTACCGACGCCTACGATGCAGTCACAAAGACGAGGAGCTGATTTGGCGAGCAACACCGCAGCGGTAGCGCTTAGCGCTGATCGCATCAAAGCCCTGATCTCGCGCGAGGAGGATGCCTTCCGCGCCGGCAGGCGGCGCTCCGACGAAGAGTGGCGCGAGGCGCTCCAGGTTGAACCGCGCGGCGTGCCGTCATCCCACCAGGACGCGGCGCCGCAGCCGATATTCGTCGAGCGCGGCCAGGGCAGCCGGATCTGGGACGTCGATGGCAACGAATACGTGGACTTCCACAACGGGTTCGGGGTCATGGTCGTCGGCCACGCCCACCCGCTGATCGTGAAAGCGGTCAGCGAGCAGATCGCCAGAGGCTCCCATTTCGCGCAGCCAGGGCACGATGTGGCCGTGGTGGCGCGCAACCTGGCGCGGCGCTTCGGGCAGCCTCAGTGGCGGTTCAGCAACAGCGGGACTGAGTCAACCAACGACGCCGTCCGCCTCGCGCGCGCCTTCACCGGCCGGGAGCGCCTGCTCAAGATCGAAGCTTCCTATCACGGCCACCACGACTCTCTGATGGTCTCGGTCAAGCCGAGCCCCGAACTGATGGGGCCTGCCGAGGCCCCAGCTTCAGTGCCGCAGAGCGAAGGCATCCCGCGCGCCCTCGTCGAGCTGGTAACGATCGTCCCCTTCAACGACCTGAGAGCGCTCGAGGGGGCGTTCAGCCGCCACCCGGACGATGTCGCGGCACTGATCGTTGAGCCGGCAATGATGAACGTCGGCATCGCTCTGCCCGACACCGGGTACCTCGAGGCGGCGAAGGAAATCGTCCATCGCCACGGTGCGCTACTCATCTTCGATGAGGTCAAAACCGGCGTCACCATCGCTCCGGGCGGTGCCAGCGAGCGATTTGGCGTTACGCCGGACATCGTCGCCCTGGCCAAGGCGATCGGCGGAGGCTTGCCATGCGGCGCCATCGGCGGCCGCGAGGATGTGATGGCGCTGATCGATCAGAAGCGGGTCAGCCAGATGGGAACCTTCAACGGCAACCCGCTGAGTATCGCGGCCGCCAGGGTCACACTGGAGGAGATACTGTCGCCGGGCGCGTATGCCCATTTCGACGCCCTGGCCGAGGTTCTCCAGGGCGGCCTTGAGACGGTGATCGCAGAGCACCGCCTGCCCTTCCATGTGACGACCATGGCGGCTCGAGGGGGCATCGGGTACCGGACGGAACGGGTTCGCAACTACCGCGACTACCTTGAGATGGACAAACCCGCCGCCTACCTTGCCTGGCTTTACCAGTGCAACCGCGGCGTGCTGATGGCACCTGGCGCCGAAGAGAACTGGACTCTATCGGTCCAGCACAGCGAGGCGGACGTCCAGCGCTACGTCGACAACTTTGCCGAGATGGCGCGCGACCTACGGGCCTGAACTTGACAGTGGCCGGCGGAGCGGCTGCAGTCGTGAGCAAGGGTCTTCCCGTCGGTTCAGGAGGCCCGAAACTGCTGAAGTACCCATCCCTTGTCGAGATCGGACACTTGATGGAACTCAACCTCTACCTTCTTGAACCTCCATTCGCCGTTCTCCTTGACGAAGGTGTCGTTGTAGATGGCGCTCATCACAACCGCATCTCGGGGGGTCGGCGTTTCGACCTGATCGGGGCCCACCATCGTCGCCAACTCGATCAGGTACCAGCTGCCGGTGGCCGACTGGCCGTCGGCACTCACGTTGACCACCGGACAGATCATGAAATGGAGAGCCCAGACGATTTCTTTGCTGATGTTGGATTGGAAAGCATGGATGGCGTCGCGGCCCACATAGGTGCCGAATGCGTTGCTTTCCCAGGTCGAGTCCTTCACGAAGAGGCTGGCCATTCCGTCGGCGTCGTATCCGTGGTCGCAGTAGTACGCATAGCGTGCCTTGAGATTCTTGATCGCCTCGATATCCTCGAGCCTTGCGATCCTTGACTCAAGGTCTTCTCCAGTTCGCCTACCTGCAAATTCACCCATCACGACTCCTTAACTTCGTAGCGGACGGTTCCCGGAGCAGGTTAACCAGGTACGCGGTTGCACTGTCACTGTCGTCGCGGCGTGATGTCCCGACCCGGGCGCCCTGCTTCGGCGTGCTTGACCCTCACCCGTCGGTTGCCTACGATCCATCCGAGTGGCATCAATCCCGAGCCCCATCGACGCTAGAGCGGCCCTTGTCGCTCGGGCCAAAGAGGATGGCATCTCCGAGGTGTGGGTCATCTACCACGACCTGAGCGGCCGCGCCCATGTGAGGAGCGTTCCCCACCAGCGCCTGGATCGGGTCCTCACGGGTGGGGTGTCGTTCGCGCGGGCGAACATCGATTTCAACGTTCTCGATCACCAGGTGCCCGACTTTGCTTTCGGTGCCGAGACGGGCGACTTCCTGGCGGTCCCCGACCCCGCTACATACGCGCGGGTGGCCCACCATCCGGGTGCGGCGCGCACCTACTCGTTCCTGTACGACGCCGACGGCCAGCCCTGGGCCGGCTGTGCCCGGGCCGCCCTCTCTGCGGTTGACGCGCGTTACGCGAGTCGCGGCCTGGCGTTGCGGGTGGCCTTCGAACCCGAGTGTTACCTGCTGGCCACGACCGATGAAAGCTACAAGCCTGCCGCGCGAGCGAAGATGTTCTCACTCAACGCGCTCGAGAGCCAGCGCCAGCTGATGTCGCTGGTGATGACCTCCCTGGCAGAGATGGGCGTCGAATTGGAGCAGGTGGCTCCGGAATTTGGACCAGGACAGTTCGAGATCAACATCGCGCATCAGCCGCCGCTCCGGGCCGCCGATGACTTGATGACAGTGAAGGAAGAGTTACGGGCACTCGCGCGCGCGGCCGGTTTCATCGCGACCTTCATGCCCAAGCCCTTCGCCGACATGCCCGGCTCAGGCCTCCATGTTCACCTGGGAGTGTTGTCATCGGGCGGGCTCAACGCCATTCAGGGCGATGGGCCGGTGGGTCTGAGCCCTCTTGGCACCTCTTTCGTCGCCGGCCTTCTCAAGCACGCTCGTGGTTTGAGCGGTCTCGCGGCGCCAACTGTGAACTCCTACAAGCGGCTCCTTCCCGGGTCGTGGGCACCGAGCCACATCTGCTACGGCGGGAGCAACCGAGCCGTACTCGTTCGTGTGCCTGATTCGGGCAGCAAGCATGTTGAATTCCGAGCCGGCGACGGCACCGGAAACCCCTATCTCACGCTCATCGGTCTTCTCGCCGCCGGCCTGGACGGCATCGAGCAAAGCCTTCCCCTCGGCGAACCGACCACGGACGACATCGGTCGCGTCAGCGAGGCCGACGCGTCCGCTCGCGGACTTGAGCTGCTGCCGCGCTCGGCCCCAGAGGCGCTCGACGCCCTCGAGGCAGATGCGGTCCTCATGGATGCGCTGGGGCCGGTCATCGGCCCCGGCTTCCTGCGAATCCGGCGATCAGAGGCCGCCGCGTACGCACTCGAGGTTGGCGACTGGGAGCGCGCCACCTACCTGGAGTGGTCCTGAGCCGGCGATGCTTGAACTGAACGACCTGCCGTTGATCGATCAGCACGTTCACATATTCAAGCCGGAGTCGAATCAGCCCACCTTCGATCCCTTGGCCACCTTCTCGCTAGGTGGGGACTGGATCGACTTCCTAGATTCGGGCGGCCATACGCCAACGGACCACGAGAGGCGGCAGCTAACCATCAACCAGCAGCAGACGATGATCTACCACGAGGCGATGCACGCCCTCGCCCGGTACCTAGGCTGCGAAGCGAACCGGGAAGCGATCATCGCGACCCGCGCCGCGCAGGTTGCCGACTACCAAGCGTATGTCCGCAGCATGTACCGCGACATTAATCTCGAGTCCAACATTGTCGACCTCGGCAACCCCAAGATCGTCAACCTCGAGGAATTCGAGGCACTCACCGGAGTGCCCGCTTATGGGCTCTTCCGGATCGAACCCCTGATCGGAGAGCTGTGGGACCAGCACGACAGCCTGGCGGACCTCGAGAAAGCCTTCGACGAGCGGATCAGGACTGTCGCGTCCGACCCGAAGATCATCTCGCTCAAAACGGTCATCGCCTACCGGACCGGTTTGGACCTTCAGCCGCTCACGGCCCAGGAGGTCTCGAAGTCAGTAGACAGACTCAAGCGCAGCCCTGATTCGGTCGGGTTGTTCGCGAGGATCCATGTGCCTCGCTCGACTCGGGACGACGTCAAGCGGGTGCGGGACTACATCCTGTGGAGGGCGCTCGAGCTGAGCATCGAGTTGAATTTGCCTTTTCAGATCCACTCCGGGATGGGCGACCAGGACCTCGACATCAAGACCGCGCGGCCGGGGCTGCTGGCGGCGGTCTTTCGTGACGAGAGGCTTCGACACGCGAAGATCATCCTTCTCCATGGCGCCTACCCCTTCTACGAGGAGGGGGCATATCTGGCCACCATCTTTCCAAACGTGTACCTCGACTTATCCGAATTCAACCCAATGATCGGGCCCGGTGTGAGCCGGGTGATCAGTACCATCCTCGAGCAGGCGCCCTTCACCAAGGTCGTCTATTCGTCGGACGCCTTCGGTTCGCCCGAGCTCCAGTGGATCGCGGGAAAGAAGGGCCGCATGGCCCTCAGTTCGTGCCTTGGCGCCGCCGTCGACGCGGGCAATCTGTCGAAAGATGCAGCGCGAACCGCCGCCCGCCTGATCCTCGCCGACAACGCACGGTTGATCTACGGCATCTGAATTGGACGACCGACTCCGTTAGGAACGAACGCTGCACGAGCCCCCCCTCTTGATTATGTAGACTAATTAGTATGACTAACCAGTTGACGTCTGGTATCAGCAGTGCGGCCGAGGTCGCAGGCAACCTCCGGGTCGCTCTGATGCGGACGGTGCGGCGCCTGAAGCGCGAAACCGATGGGGAGCATTCGGTGTCGGTCATTTCCGCTCTGGCATCGGTCAACTCTCGCGGGCCCCTTACGCTGGGTGAGCTGGCGGAGGCGGAAGGGGTATCGAGACCAAGCATGACGGTCCTCGCCGCCAGCCTTCTCGAGCGGAACCTCGTGGCCAGGGAGCTGGACTCAAGCGACGGCAGATTGGTGCGGGTTCGTATCACGCAGCTGGGCAAGCGAGTGCTTGAGCGCAGCCGGACCCGGCGTAATGCTTACCTCACGAAGCGTCTCGGGTCGCTCAGCATTGAGGAGCTGCAAACGCTGGATCAAGCGGCGACGATACTGCTTCGCCTTGTAAAGGAAGGTTCGTGACCTCAGTCACAGCCGGCTTCAGCCGGACGTTCGCATCGCTGCGCAACAGGAATTTCCGGATCTTCTTCACGGCTCAGATCGTCTCCGTGACCGGCACCTGGATGCAGTCAATTGCACAGATGTGGCTGGTACTGCACCTTACCGGAAGCGGTATCGCCCTCGGCATCACCGCTGCCCTTCAGTTCACGCCGATTCTCCTGTTCGGCACTTGGGGCGGCCTCCTCGCGGACCGGCTCGACAAGCGGAAGCTCCTGATGGTGACCCAGAGCGCGGCCGGCATTGTCGCGCTGGTGCTGGCCGGGCTCACTCTTGGCGGGGTCGTCCAGCTGTGGATGGTCTATGTGCTCGCGTTCTCATTGGGAATCGTCAACGTCTTTGACAACCCTGCGCGCCAGAGCTTCGTGACTGAGATGGTCGGCAAGGAGCAGATCACCAACGCCGTCGGCCTCAACAGCGCCGTGTTCACCTTGGCCCGCGTGATCGGCCCTGCAGTCGCCGGCGTCCTCATCGCGGTCGTGGGTACGGGATGGTGCTTCCTCTACAACGGCCTGTCGTACTTCCCGGTGGTGTTTGCCCTCCTTCTGATGCGTCCCTCGGAGCTCCATCGAGGCCTGCCGGCTCTCCGCGCCCGAGGCCAGATCAGAGCTGGGATTCGCTATGCCTGGAACCGCCCGGAACTCCGATTTCCGCTGCTTCTGATGCTGGTCGTGGGAACGCTTGCGTTCAATTTCTCGGTGCTGATGCCGCTCATGGCCAGGTTTGTTTTCAACTCAGGCGCCAGCACCTTCGGGCTTCTGATGTCCTTCATGGGTGCAGGCGCATTCGTCGGTGCGCTTGTATCAGCCAATCGGGCGCGCCCTACCCACCGACTGCTCGCGCTCGCCGGCGTCGCCTTCGGCGGATTGCTGATCGGCGCAGCGCTGGCACCGACTTTGCCGATCGAGCTTCTCGTTCTTTTACCGATGGGGGCGGCGATGATCACATTCCAGGCCACCGCCAACTCTCTGCTGCAGCTCAACTCTGACCCGGCCTTCAGGGGGCGAGTCATGGCTCTGTATGTGATGGTATTTCTGGGAACCACGCCCATCGGGGGTCCAATCGTCGGTTGGGTCGCCCAGCAATTTGGGGCACGAGTTGGCTTGGGACTCGGGGGCTTGGCCACAATCATAGGGTCGGCTGCCCTCCTATGGGGCCTTGGCCACTGGCACGTTGGCCAACTCAACCGCGTCACCGGCCCCTCGCCGATGGAAGCTTGACCGTCAGCTGACTGCGCCGCTCCGGGAGCGCTACTTTCTGGGCGCGGCTGCCGCCTTCTTCAAAATCACCACGGATCGAGTTGAGGTCGTTATCCGCTCCAACACCTCTGCGGGATCCGTCTCCGGCTGAAGGCGGGCGGTGTCGAGGACCAGCAGCCATGCCGACCCAAATGCGGCCGGAATCGTCCAGTCGACAGGTTCGGCCTGCGCATTGAACAGCAGAACGAATGAATCATCGATGATCGCCCGGCCGCGATCATCGTGCGTTTGAATCGCTCTACCGTTCAGAAAAACGCCAAGCGAGCGGGCGTGACCTGCCGTCCAGTCCTCGTCGGTCATCGATTGGCCGTCGGGCTGGAACCAACCGATATCCACAGTGCCGCGGATCGGCCGGCCCTGGAACCACCGGCGGCGACGAAAGACAGGATGTTCGCGGCGGAAGGCAATGAACCAGCGGGTGAATTCGAGGAGGGGCCTGTCGACCGCGGACCAGTTCACCCATGAGACCTTGTTGTCCTGGCACCAAGCGTTGTTATTGCCCCCCTGACTCCTGCCCAGCTCGTCGCCCGCGAGCAACATCGGCACACCCTGGGCAAGGAAGAGGGTCGCCAGGAAATTTCGCTGCTGGTGAGATCGGTAGGCCAGCACGGTCTGGTCATTCGTCTTGCCTTCTGCGCCGCAATTCCACGATCGGTTGTGCGATTCGCCGTCGGCGTTTTGCTCCGCATTTGCCTTGTTGTGCTTCTCGTTATACGAGACGAGGTCGAGCAGGGTAAAGCCATCGTGCGCGGTCGCGAAATTCACGCTCGCGCCGGGCCGGCGGGTATCACTCTGGTACAGGTCGGAGCTGCCCGTGAGCCGCGAGGCGAACTCCGCGACAGTCGAGGGCTCGCCTCGCCAGAAGTCACGCACTGTATCTCGGAAGCGGCCATTCCATTCCGACCACAGAGCCGGGAAGTTGCCCACCTGGTAACCGCCCTCTCCGATATCCCAGGGCTCGGCAATCAGCTTGACGCGGCTGACAATGGGGTCCTGCTGGATGAGATCGAAGAAGGTCGATAACCTGTCGACCTCGTGGAACTCGCGCGCCAGGGTCGCGGCGAGGTCAAAACGAAATCCGTCCACATGCATCTCGGTGACCCAGTAGCGGAGCGAATCCATGATCAGCTGCAGCGTGTGTGGGTGGCTGACGTTCAGGCTGTTGCCGGTTCCGGTCGTGTCGTAGTAGAAGCTCAGATCCCCGGCGACCAATCGGTAGTAAGCCCGGTTGTCGATGCCCCTGAAACACAAGGTCGGACCGTGATGATTGCCTTCTGCGGTGTGGTTGTAGACCACATCCAGGATGACCTCGATACCGGCCTCGTGGAGCGTGCGAACCATGGCCTTGAATTCGTTGACCTGCTCGCCGCGCTGGCCGGTGCTCGAGTATCCGTTGTGAGGCGCGAAGAAGCCGATCGTGTTGTAGCCCCAGTAATTGCGCAGGCCACGTTCCAGCAAGAAATGGTCGTGGACGAACTGATGGATTGGCATGAGCTCAACTGCTGTCACCCCGAGGGACACCAGGTGATCGATCACTGCCGGGTGAGCGAAGCCGGCATAGGTGCCGCGAAGCTCTTTAGGAACGCCTGGGTGGTTCTTCGTGAAGCCCTTCAGGTGTGCTTCGTAGATGACGGACTCGTGGAGGGGCGTCTCGGGCGGACGATCGCGCCCCCAGTCGAACAGGGGATTGTGCACCACCGATTTGAAGACGTGCGGTGCACTGTCCTCAAGATTGGGAGCGAGTTCGTCTGAGAGGTCGTATGAGTAGCAGGCGGGGTTCCAGTCGATCTCGCCATCGATCGCACGCGTATAGGGGTCGAGCAGCAGCTTGTGTGGGTTGCAGCGGATTCCCTCCTCAGGGGCATAGGGTCCGTGGACGCGATAGCCATAGCGTTGGCCGGGCCCGATTTGCGGCAGATAGGCGTGCCAGGAAAAGGCATCCAGCTCTTGCATCCTGATTCGGCGCTCCGTCCCGGCCTCGTCGAACAGACATAGGTCAACCGCCTCAGCCACCTCGGAGAACAGGGCGAAGTTCGTGCCGGAGCCGTCGTAAGTGGCTCCAAGCGGATAGGCGCGGCCCGGCCAAACCTCGGTTGGATCCGGTCGCACATCACGCATCAGGGGCGGGCGTCTCCAGGATCACAACGCTCGATGGTGGCAGGCAGATGCTTCCCGCGCTCGCCTTGATCTGGGAAGCGGACGACATCAGGACCCGGTCGCCCTCGGAGATCGGAGACAACCAATCGGCATTTCCCAGATTCACCCGGACGCTGATGCCATCTCGTTCGAACACTATGGTGCGTAAATCGTCGTCGACCTCGGTGTGGATTCCGGCGCTGTCTCGACGCACAGGAAGCCGGCGCCGCAGCTCGATCAGGGCTCTGTACCAGGTCAGAACACGCCGGTGGTAGGGCTCATCCAGCTCGTCCCAGACCAGCTTCGATCGATCGAATGTGGCGCGATCCTGCGGGTCGGGGACCGCCTCCGGGAGCCAGCCGAACGCTGCGAACTCACGGCGCCGTCCCTCGCGGACCGCGGCCCCGAGCTCGGGATCCGCGTGGTCGGTGAAGTACTGGAAAGGGCTGCTCGAGGCCCATTCCTCGCCCTGAAAGAGCATCGGCGTGAAGGGCGCTGTGAGCAGCAGCGCAGCTGCAGCCTGGAGGCTGCCCTCGTCCATAAGGGCGCTCATACGGTCGCCGGCCGCACGATTGCCGACCTGGTCGTGATTCTGAACAGCGATCACGAAGCTGTGGCTGGGTAGGTCGGGGGCCCTCCGACCACGGATCTTCCGGAGGTGAGGCGACCACTCGCCGTCGTACACCCATGCTTGGCGCAGGGCCTTGCCGAGTTTTTCGAGCGAGCCAAAATCCTCGTAGTACCCAATGCGTTCCGCGGTGAGCACCGCGTGAAGTGAATGGTGCCAATCGTCGGCCCAGGCGGCGTCAAGTCCATATCCACCCGCGTCGCGGTTACGCACGAACCGCGGATCATTGAGTTCGGACTCGGCGATGACGAAGGTCGAGCGACCCAGGTCGGCGGACAGCCCCCCCACCTCCACCGCCAACTGTTCGAGGATGTGCAGCGGCGCCTGGTCGACGATCGCGTGGACGGCGTCCAGCCGCAACCCATCCACGTGATAGTCGCGAATCCACATCAGCGCGTTGTCGACTACGAAGCGCCGCACCTCGTCGCTGTCGGTGCCGTCGAAGTTGAGAGCCGCACCCCAGTCGGTTCGATGACGGTCGCTGAAGTAAGGTCCGAACTCAGAAAGGAAGTTGCCGACCGGCCCCAGGTGGTTGTAGACCACGTCGATCACGACCCCGATCCGAGCCGAGTGGCACGCGTCAATCAGGCGCTTGAGCCCCGCGGGGCCGCCATAAACGTGGTGAGGAGCAAAGAGATCGGCACCGTCGTAACCCCACCCGCGGTCGCCTGAAAACTCTGCCACCGGCATGAGCTCGATCGCATCGACACCAAGGCGCGCGAGATGTGGGAGGTGTTCAATGATCCCGTCGAAGGTGCCATCGCGTGAAAAGGTGCCGGGATGCAGCTCGTAGAGCACATCACCTTCGAGCTCCGTGCCTCGCCAATCGCGGTCATTCCAGGCGTGGGCGGTGTGGTCGACCACCTCGGACAGTCCAAGCACGCCGTCAGGTTGAGAAGCCGACCTGGGGTCGGGACGAGCCTCGCCACCATCGAGCGCGAAGCCGTAGCGCATTCCGGCTTCGGCCGCGACGCCTGAAAGCTCCCACCAACCACGTTCAGTCTGCTTCATCGCGTGCCTGCGGCCACCCACGACCAGCTCGACGCGGCCGGGCTTCGGCGCCCAAACCCGGAAGGTGCGCATCAGACCCGTTCTCTGGCCAGGACCGCAATCGGAAATGTTTGAAGGATCTGACCCAGAGCAGCGGGAGCCCCGCCCCGTTGATGCGCCCCCGTCAGGAGATCGATCCACGGCCCGACGGGCAGCACGATGTCGGTATCGCCCCAATCCGTACCCAGGCCGATGAGCAGCCGTGGCACGATGACCAGCAGGTCGTCACGGACGAATGACACCACGTGCCGAGCCTTGCTGCCGACCGCTGCAAGCGGCACGTATCCAGAGCTCTCGAACAACTCGGGTCGGCGCCGCCGCTGCTCCAGCAGGCGCGCGATCAACCAGATCTTTGGTGCGCCATCGTCCATCCGAGCCAGAACCTCCGCGGGCGCGGCATCGCGCACCTCTGCGAGCAAGCGCTGCCGGTGTGCGAAGTCGACGGGGCGGCGGTTGTCTGGATCTACCAGGCTCAGGTCCCACACCTCAGAGCCCTGGTAAAGGTCAGGCACACCTGGACACGTCAGCAGCAACGTCGTCTGCGCGAGCGACGCAGTCCGCCCCAGCGCGACCAGCTGGGAGCGCTCGATGAAGGTCTGCAGGTCGCCTCGGAAGTCGGCGTCGACCATGACGCTGGCGGCGAACTGCGTCAGGGCGTCCTCGTATGCCGCGACGGGGTTGATCCACGATGTGTGGACCTTGCTTTCGCGAGCGGCTTTCAGAAGGAATTGAGTCAGGCGCTGGACATCGACAGGCCATGCTCCGACCAGCGTCTGGTACATCAGGTATTCGATATTTCGGTCGGGGTATCCGTGCGAGCGATGTTGCTCGTTGTGCTTTGCCCATCCCCGCACCGCATTGCCCCACTCGAGAGGGATCTCCGAGAGCAGATCGAGCCGCGAGCGGACGTCGGCGCTCCGCTTGGTGTCGTGCGTCGACAGCGTCAGCATTGTGGCCGGCCAGTGTGAAGCGATCCGTACGCAGTAGTCGTGGAACGCCTCCACCGGTCGACCGAATTGGCCTGGGTCTCCGCCGACCTCGTTCAGCGAGACGAGGCGATGGTAGCGATAGAAGGCCGTGTCCTCCACACCCTTGGCCATAACGGCGGGCGTGAACTGCTGGAAACGCCCTGCGAATTCGCGTTCCGCTGTGCCGTCGTGCTCCATCAAGAGCAACTCGCCAACAAAGGCCATAAGGTCGGGTTCGATGTCCGGGCGGTGGCTAAGCGCCTCCTCCACGGCGAGCGACACCCTGCGCCGATCGTCCTCGGCGTTCGAGCCCTGTCGCACATAAGTCCTGTAGACGGTCAGCGCCGCGGCGATCTCGCGAATGGCATCCTGCAGTTCGCGACGTGTCCGGTCGCGCTGGAGGCGGTACTGATCGCAGATTTCGACCAACAGGGTGGTCAGGCGCTCGAGGTCGGGCGCAAGGTCGATGGCCATCATTTCTTGCTTGGAGCTGCGCGCCACCTCGGAGAATGGCTGTGACTCACCCGTGAACTCGTGATACAGAGCCGTCATCGCCTCTTCGTTCCGGGACTCGACAAAAAGGCCGTCAACGTGTGTGATGAAGTCATAACCTGTCGTGCCCTGGACAGGAAACGTGCTGAGCAGATGCTCGTCGTAGCCCAACACCTTCTCGACGACCATGTATCCGTTGGGAAAGGCCGCCCGCATGCTGCTGAGGTAGCCTTCCGGATCTCGCAATCCATCGATGTGATCGAAGCGAAGCCCGGCTACGCTCCTGTCGGCGAGGAGCTTGAAAACGATGCGGTGGCTGTCATACAACACCTGCTCCAGCTCGACGTGCAGGCCGATCAGGGTGTCGACTGTGAAGAAGCGCCTGTAGTTGAGCTCTTCCTGAGCCGTGCGCCAGTAGGCGAGCCGGTAGTGCTGTTTCTGAAGAAGTGCATCAAGAGCATCCCGGTCCTCGCCGACGGAGTCGATGTCGAGTCCGTCGAGGCTCTCGCGCGAGATGGGAAATTCCAGCTCGTGATAGCGCACGACGACCTCGTCGCCTTGGCCATCCAGGGTCAGCCGTCCCGCCTCGAGCTCACGGCCGTAGCGGTCTCCTAGGACGCCGAGCAACACTTTGCCTTTCAGGCTCGACATCGCCGGATCCCAATCAATGTCGAAATAGCCCGCATAAGGGCTGGCCTTGCCGTTCCGCAAGATGTCCCACCACCACGGGTTGGCTCGGCCCGCGGTCGACATGTGGTTTGGCACAACGTCCATGAGCAGTTTCAGCTCGTGCTCGCCGAGGACGGTACTCCAGCGACGAAAGCCGGTCTCGCCACCCAGGTCGTCGCTAATCCGGCCAGGATCGACGACGTCGTATCCATGGCTGCTCCCGGGGCCGGCCTGCAGGATCGGCGAACAGTAAACGTGACTGACTCCGAGGAGCGACATGTACTCGACGCACCTGGCCGCAGCCTCGAAAGGGAAAGCTTTGGATAGCTGGAGGCGGTAAGTGCAGCGGGGCGTCAGGTCAGCCATGGCGTTTGTCACCAAAGTTCGCCCTCATATGGTGACGACCCGAGCGAACAGACCCGATTCTGAACGCACAACTTGGCTCCGGAGCAGGGATTCGCGCGTTTTGCCGCGGGGGAACGCGCCATCATTTATCTGTGGCCAGGCTGCTGCGCGCGGGAGAAAGACCGCGGGTCCAGATGCGCGAGCTGATCAATGACGCTTCGCCGGTGCTAGCCCCGGGGTGCTACGACGCTCTGAGCGCTCGACTCGTCGAGGAGGCGGGCTTCCCGGTCGCTTACATGACTGGTTTTGGTTCCTCGGCCGGATACCTCGGGAGACCCGACGTTGGGCTCATGACGATGGCGGAGATGGTCGATAACGCCCGGCGTATCGTCGATGCAGTCGACATTCCGGTGATCGCCGACGCCGACACTGGGTACGGCAACCCGATCAACGTCATCCGCACCGTTCAGGCGTACGAAAGGGCGGGGGTGGCTGCGATCCACATAGAGGACCAGGTGGCACCCAAAAAGTGCGGACACATGGAAGGCAAGCAGGTCATCTCGCCCGACGAGATGGCAGCCAAGATCCACGCTGCGAGTGACGCGCGCAGCTCGCCGGACTTCCTGCTGATCGCTCGAACCGACGCCCGCGCGGTCGAAGGCCTGGACGCTGCCATCGAACGGGCTCGGCTCTACCGGGAGGCCGGGGCCGACATTCTTTTCATCGAGGCGCCTCAATCGGAGGCCGAGATACGCGCTGTTGCAGCCGCCTTCCCGAAAGTTCCACTTCTTTTCAACTATGCGGAAGGGGGCAAGACACCAGCGGTTTCACACAGCCTGTTGACCGAACTGGGCTTCGCCATCATCATCTTTCCGATCAGCACCCTGCTCGCAGCGACCAAGGCAATGCGCGGCGTGCTAAAAAGGATCAAGGAGGACGGCTCTCCGATCGGCGTCCTCTCCGACCTTCCTCGGTTCGGCGATTTCGTTGACTTCATCGGCTTACCAGAGATTCTCGAGCTCGAGCAGCGATACAAAGTTGTTGACATGGAGGAGGACCAATGAGCGAGACGTTCAACAAGGCCAGCATCAGCACCGAGTCGGCGCATCGGATCGTCGCCGCGGCGGAGGCGAAGGCAAAGGCGATGGGTCATCCATTCGTGATAGCCGTATGCGATGAGAGCGGTGTGCTGAAGGCCTTCAGCCGGATGGATGGTGCCGCCCTCCTCAGTGTTCAAATCGCCCAGGACAAGGCCTATACCGCGGTCGGTTTCGGGCTATCAACCGACGCCTGGCATGAGTTCATCAAGAATGACCCGCCGCTGGCGGCCGGCGCCGTCGGAGGTATTGATCGGCTCGTGGTTTTTGGCGGGGGCTACCCGATCAAGGCCGGCGAGGTGATCGTAGGCGCGATCGGAGTGAGTGGAGGCCATTACAAGCAAGATATGGAGGTGGCCGAGGCAGGGCTCGCGGCCGCGCGCTAGCCCGCCGTCGGAGGGTCGCTTAGCCAAGCCGAAGGGGCGGTCTTACGACGGCACCCCTCCGCCCTGACACGACCATTGTTACCCAGCTGATGTAACAAAAGCAGCAACCTTCTGCGCCGCGTAACGGCCCCCAGTTGCTATGGAGTTTGGCCCTGCGGCCCTCCGTCGGAGGCCTCAGCCTGAGCGGTTTGTGTCAGAGGCGGCGGCCTTCAGACCTGTGACGGCGAGAATCTGCTCCTCGCCCAAAGAGTCCTCCTTCAAGAGGGCCTGGACAAGGGCTTCCAACTGCTCTCGATGTTCAGTCAGGAGTCGCACGGCCTCGGCAAAACATTCATCGGCGATGCGCTTGACCTCGGTGTCAACTTCCCTTGCAGTGGCTTCGCTATAGGGTCGCGTCAGTCCGAGACCATCGCCCGAACCGTTCTCCCTGAACGCTAGTGGTCCGATTTTGGGGCTCATCCCCCATCTCACCACCATCTCGTGAGCAATCATCGTGACCTGTTGCAGGTCGCTCGCCGCGCCCGTGGTCAGTGTGTTGTAGACCAGCTGCTCCGCCGCCCTGCCGCCGAGGGCGCCCACGATCCGAGCGCGCACGTAATCCTCGCCATAGTTGAAGCGATCGTCGACAGGGCTCTGGACTGTGACTCCCAGTGCTCCGCCGTGCGGAATTATCGTCACTTTGCGGACCGGGTCCGCACCGGGTATCAGCAAGCCCAGGAGGGCATGCCCCGACTCGTGATAGGCGACACGCTCGCGGTCGCTTGGGGTCAGCATCAGGTGACGCTCGGTTCCAAGCAGAATCCTGTCGATGGCCTCGAAAAAGTCAGCGGAGGTGACGGCAGACTCGCCCTTGCGAGCGGCGCCGAGGGCCGCCTCGTTGGCGAGGTTGCGGAGATCGGCACCCACCAGCCCGGGGGTGGCACCGGCGATCGCATCGAGGTCGACGTCGGGGCCCAGCGGCACCTTTGCCGTGTGAATTTTCAGAATCGCGGCGCGGCCGCGCCGGTCCGGCGGCTGGAGCGTCACACGGCGATCGAAGCGACCGGGCCGGAGGAGGGCCTGGTCGAGAACATCCGCCCGGTTGGTTGCAGCCAGGACGATGACTCCTTTCCCTGGCTCGAACCCATCCATTTCCGTAAGGATCTGGTTGAGCGTCTGTTCTTGTTCATCGTTGCCACCGATGCGAAAGCCGGAGCTGCGGCTACGGCCGACGGCGTCAAGCTCGTCGAGGAAAATGATCGCGGGCGCGGCTTGGCGCGCCTTTGTAAACAGATCCCGCACGCGCGAGGCGCCGACGCCAACAATTGCTTCCACGAACTCCGACGCGGATTGGCTGAAGAAGGGCACCTTTGCCTCGCCCGCTACGGCGCGAGCCAGCAAAGTCTTGCCGGTGCCTGGCGGCCCGATAAGGAGAACGCCCTTCGGGACCATTCCGCCGAGGCGCTCATATTTCTGCGGCTCGCGTAAGAAGTCGACTAGCTCTTCGAGCTCTTGCCGGACCTCATCGATCCCTGCTACGTCAGCGAACGTCGTCCCGGGCCGTTCGGGGTCATACAGCCGCGCCCGGCTCTGACCAAACGCGCCGAGCAAGCCACCCGCGCCACCGGCACTGGCAGCGCGGCGAATGAAGTAGAGCACTGCGACCACGATCAATAGGGTCGGCCCGAAGCTCAGGAGCAACGTCAGCCAGAGCGGAGGTGGAGGGTTCTCGGGCTTGGCGTTGATGGTGACCCCGTGCTGCTCCAGAAGAGGCTCCAGGCTGTCATCGGCGAATGAGGGCCGCTGCGTGGAGAAGTGCGTCGCGCTGACCGTGCTGGTGGGCGACTCCTTGACCGGAGTTTTGGTGACTCCGGTGATTGCATCGCCGGTTGTAGTCACGCTGATCACGTTGCCGGCGGCAACCTGCTGCTTGAATACGTCATACGGCAGGGTCACGGTGGTTGGTTGCGCCGGCGCAAACAGCACGTTTGTCACGAAGATATTGATCAGCAGGAGTAAGCCGAGGGTGATCCAAAGGCGTCTCGAGCGGAATGGGTTCTGTAGCACAGGCGCGGGCGTTTTCTGCTGCGCAGGCTTCGAGAGTCTTGGCGGACGCGCGGCGGTGGGCGGCGAGCTAGACATCAGGTGGCGCCAATCAGCGTAGGACAACAAGGTCTCTTATCGAGAGCACGCCGCCAAACGCTCACCACAGCACGATGCTCGCACGTCCGCTAATTCGTCTGCACACGGTTGTGCCTGCCAGCATGGAATGTGAAGCTCGCAACCCACTGGATTGAAAGTGCATGCTGTTTTATGGTGTCGATTCCTTTCCACGACCGGACCAACCTCGGCGGTGGATTGGGAGCTTTCCTTCTGCTGGGAACACTCTTCCTGTTGGGCGTGTCCTCGTGCGACCCTCTGGCTGGAACCGGACCCGGCACCGCGCCCGATCCAAAGACCTTCATCCACGTCGATGCAGCGACGCGGACTGCCGTCGTCACCTTGATCGCAGGCCATCCTGCCACCGACATCCAGTTCAACTACGACGGCTACGGAAACGGCGCGTTGGTGCTCACGGTCCCTACGGAGTGGCAGGTGACTATTCAATGCGTCAACCACGGGACGGTGCCCAACTCGTGCGCTGTCGTCGCCGACGGCGAAGCAACTGCACCGGTTCAGCCCGGTTGGTCCACCTCGAACCCTCGCCGCGGCTTGGATCCCGGCCAGTCAGCCAGCTTCACGTTCACTGCGGCAGCGACCGGCAGCTATCGCATCGCATCGCTGGTCGACGGCAACGAGGCCAGCGGCATGTGGGCAGACCTCGAGATCGGCGCCAGTGGTATCCCCAATCTCGTTGCTCAGTAGCCACGCTCGTGTTTCATGACTGATGGCGCCAATCAGGTCGCCCTAATTGAGTAGTTAGCCAGCCCGCGCTCGAGTTCGTGGGCTACGGCGTCGTGTTGACCGTGCTGCTAGTCGCCCTGTTGTACATGGCCTTCAAGCCGGGGTTGTGACCGAACCGCTTGCGTGCGGGACCACACCGCCTAAGCCCGCGCAGGTGCCTCGACGCTGTGCCCGCCTACTGCGAGGTCGATCGCCCGGTGGCTTAATCGGTGGTCGCCGGCCTGGCTGAACGAAATAGGCCCTCTTCCGATAGCCGCCCGCAAGCGGTTTTGGAAAGCGAAGCGTTTACCGTCACAGGCCTTCTGTGAACGGCTGCTGCAGTTCAGTCGCTAGCGCGAAACCGCCTGGAGGGAGTGCGCAACATTTGTAATGCAGCGAAACACCGAATTTTGCTGACAGCGGCCCAGTCCGGATGCCACATTTCGTCGCGCCACTGATGGATGAAGGTTCCCCGCCGCTCGAGGGTGAAGACATTGGAACTACCCGTACTGAAGACGCCAGCCATTGGATGAGCATCTATGTCGATCTCCTCGAATTCAAACGGGGAATCCTCGACCGGGTCAGGCGCGATGTAGCCAAGCTGGAGCCAGTCGCGCAGAGGGCAGCGCAGGCGGACCTCAAGATCATCGAGAGCCCGATGGACGGCTATCAGAAACGGCTCGAGATTTGGACACGACGCGTTTGGGATCTCCACGGCCTCTGGCTGGATCCAGAGGGGCGAATGATTCGCTATAAGGGTGGGGAGGCTACGCTCACCGCGCGGGAGTATCAGCTCCTCCAATTCCTGCTTGATCATCCAAACTGCTATTTCACCGTCAACCAGATCCTGAGCCAGGCCTGGGCCGGGCCCGCCCTCTTGCCGGAGGAGGTCCGCAGGTACGTTCGGCGCGTGCAAATGATCCTTGCGGAATTGGAAATCCCGTGCGATCTCGTCGACCAGGCGGGTCGCGGCTATTCCCTGGAGCTCCGCGTCGACAATTAGCGACCGGTTGACGCGACCGCATAATTTGAGCGCCGGCCATGAACCGCAATAGGGAGTGCAATGGGAAAGAGAAAGAGTCGGCCTCGGCAGCGAGCCAAACTGCCCCGCATCCTGGTCGTCGACGCTAACGCCGGTTACCGTTCCGTCATCTCGCATGTGGTCGAGCTGGCGGGAGGGGAATTTGAGAGTGTGGCTGAGTTTGACGCAGCGAAGCGTCTGCTTGAGAGGCCCCGGAAGTTCGACCTGGTCATTCTCGGCATGAGCGCCGACTCACGCGTAACCCCCGAGCAACTCGGTGAGTTGAGGGCCTCGGCTCGGTCCCCTTTCATCTTGCTCGATGAGTCGTCCGACGATGCCGGAGCAACCCTCGAAACCTACGAAGCGGGTGCAAGCCAAGTTCTGCCAAAGCCTTTCGTCCCGGACGCTCTGATCGGGGCGATCAAGTCGGTGCTGCGCGGTCCGGACGTCGCCTCGGTGGTTTCGATCGCCACCAAAATCGAATTGGGCGGCCTCGTCTTTGACGCCAAGCAGCGAACGGTTAAGAGCGATGAGGCCACAGCCTCCTTGACGAAGCGCGAGTGGCAGCTGCTCTCATTTTTGCTGGCCAATCCGAGTCAGTTCTTCGCCGCCGAGGACGTGGCTCTGCCGGCGTGGGGCCCCGAAGCGTCGATCGAGCAGTTCCGGACCTACGTGGCGCGGCTTCGGCAAAAGCTTTCGCCGTTCAAAGGCGTGTGCGAGGTGGTCAACGAGAAGGGTAAGGGTTACCGCTTGGTGCTCCAGCAGCCAAAGATTTCAGTCGCTTAGTCGGAAGCCACGGGGTGACTCGTCTAAGGTTCCAGGCGAGAATCGCCGCACTGCTGTACCCGCGCCTCCCAGTATCCAAGGCGCTGCCGAAACCTCTCGACTTGGCCGATGACGACTGGCACGCTGGTCAGCTCGACCTCGCGGCGGGCCACGCCCGACTGGGTGAGCATCAATTGGCGGATGCGGACGAGCACCTTTTCCTCCATGGCTAGGATCTCGGTATAAATCTGCCTCCAGTAGAGCGCTTGCTTGAGCGTCGCCTGTTCTGGAGCACCCTCACCATCCATTGGTTGGGTCCAATCGCCGCCGCGTATGGCCGCATCGACGTCCGGCCGGCCGCTCTTGGGCTGGACCTTCCTCATTCCCCACAAGTACGGCGCCCCGCATAAAAAGATCAGCAATATTCCTGGGCGGTAACAGCAAGCTCTCGCGGGTCAGGCGGTTGCGGTCAGCCTTTGGCCTTGGCAGGCTCGCTCGTGACCAGCTCCTCTAGCCTCTTTGCAATCTCATCGAGCATTTGGCGGACATATTCATTGGCGACTCCTCGGACAGCCTCGGTCGGCGCCTGCGTACCGACCAGAGCGCGATCCGCCGTACCCTGAAGAATGACCTTGGTACGGCCGCGCGCCGGGGCCTCGATGAACTCAAGAGTGCCCGTGACCTTAGGTTTGAAGCGCTCGATTGGGGACTCCAGCTGGAAGCTGCAGGAAGCGGACCTCTTTGACGATCGAATCTGTCCGATCCGCACGACCAACCGGTCTGGGCAGGTGCCAGTGAAGGCGAGCTCGGCAGTGGAGGCACGGCCTTGGGGCCCCCGCCAGAGTCCCCCCTGCAGCAAGCCGGCAACCGACTCCGGGCCGATGAAAACAACGCTCTGTGCGTGGACTCCCTGGATCACTGACGCGGTTCCCCATACATCTGAATCTTGCGATATTGTAGCAAACGCACCAGCGAACATCCGCAGTAGTTTAGAATCTTCAAAGATATGCCGGGTTCATTGCAAAGCTTTAAGGCCGAGCTGTTCAAGGCCCTCGCACACCCGGCCAGAATCCGCATCCTCGAGCTTCTCCGCGACGGCGAGAAGAGCGTCACCCAGATGCAGCTGGCACTGTCGGCCGAGGGCTCGTCGGTTTCTCAACAGCTCGCCATCCTGCGGATGAAGAACCTCGTCGACACCCGTAGGAAGGGCAATGTCATTTTTTACCGACTTCGCGATCGTCAGGTCAACAAGCTGCTGGATGTTGCCCGACAAATCTTCGAGGCGCACGTCGTCCAGCTCCAGTCCATCACCGGTGGGCAGGAGGAAACCCGTAGGACGGCTACCCAGTCGAGGTGATCAGCAGGTGACTGGGCCGATTGGCTCGAAGACGGCGGTGAAATGGCGCAGCGCGGCCGGTTCGGACACGATCCGGTAGCCTCCGATCGCCGCCCGGTTCCGGGCCAGGAATTGCGCCACCTCGATCACGTAGTCGACGTGGCTCTGGGTGTAGACGCGCCTCGGCAGGGCCAGGCGCACGAGGTCCTTGTCCGCAGGCACCTGTTTCCCCGTCTGGGGATCGGTATGGCCGAACATGACGCTCCCCACCTCGATCGAGCGCACGCCGCCTTCGACATAGAGTGCACAGCTCAACGCCTGGCCTGGCAGGAGCTCGGGCGGCACATGCGGCAGCATCGCGCGCGCGTCCACATATACGGCGTGGCCGCCTGGCGGTTCGACAATCGGTATGCCAGCGTTACGGATCCCCGCGCCGAGATACTCCGCGCTGCGCAGCCGGTAGCGAAGGTAGTCCTCATGTAGGACTTCCTCGAGACCCTGGGCGATCGCTTCCAGATCCCGCCCCGCAAGACCGCCGTAAGTCGTGAAGCCTTCAGTCAGGATCAGGAGCTGCCGGGCGTTGTCGGCCCAGTTGTCGTTGTTCAACGCGAGAAAGCCGCCAATGTTGGCGATCCCGTCCTTCTTAGCACTCATCAAGCAGCCGTCGGCGTAAGAGAACTGTTCGCGGGCAATCTCTCGAGGCGTCCTGCCGGCATTCCCCGGCTCGCGCATCTTTATGAACATCGCGTTCTCAGCGAAGCGGGCGGCGTCGAGTATCAGCGGAACCCCGTGCTGGTTGAGCAGCGCCCGCGCATCGCGGAGATTGCGCAGCGACACCGGCTGCCCTCCACCGGTGTTGTCGGTCAGCGTGATGATGCACATGGGTACTTGTCGAGCTCGAGCCTGAAGTAGGGATTCCAACCGATTCAGGTCGATGTTGCCCTTGAATGGCGCCGGCTGCGATGGGTCGGCTGCCTCCTCGCAGGGGAGATCGAGAGCCTCAGCCCCGGTGACTTCGATGTTCGCCCGAGTGGTGTCGAAGTGATGGTTGCCCGGGATGACCTTGCCGGGTCCAGATGTGACGGAGAACAGTATCCTTTCAGCCGCCCTGCCCTGATGGGTCGGTATGACGTGCTTGAATCCCGTCAGCTCCTTGATCGCATTCTCGAAACGGAAGAAGCTGCTGGAGCCCGCATAGGCCTCATCGCCGCGCATCATCCCCGCCCACTGCTCGGAGCTCATGGCGCCGGTGCCGGAGTCGGTCAGGAGGTCGATGAGCACGTTGTCAGAGGCGAGTCGGAAGAGGTTGTAGCCCGCCTCCTTCAAGAAGGTGGCCCGCTGGTCGCGGGAGGTCATCCGTATGGGTTCGACCGTCTTGATCTTGAACGGCTCGATGATCGTGTGAAACGAGTCGGGCCCGGTCATTTCGTCGCCACGGGATTGCACGTTATTTGGTCTGCGCGAGCCGCGCGCCGATCCGCTCGAGAAAGTCTTTGACGGTCACCTCGGCGACCCGGTGAAACAGAGCCCGGTCGGCGATCTTCCCGATGAGCCCGAGAGGTGGCTGGTAGTCGGCGCTGAGGCCCAGGAGAGTTCTGGCGGCGCCCAGCGCGGCGACCTCCAACACCCCGTCCAGAGTCGGGAACAGTCCGGCCTCGGTCGCGGATCGCCAGCGGATGGGCAAGAACATCAGCCCCGTCGTGGCCTTGGGTGCGCCGATTTCTACGGTGATTTGCCTGCCGATTCGGCGTTTGCCCAGGTTGAATCCCAGCTCCGAGAGAAGTTTCTCCCCCGCCCCGTTCGCACCCTTGGCCATGTCAGGTAGCCAGTTTTCGACACCGGCCGCCATCTCAGCCTCGACCTCCTCGATCGGGCGTGCCACATCCACATAAGATCGCAAAAACACTTTGGATCAGATGCTGAGGTCGATGATCGCCGCCAGGGAGGGCCAAGGGTCCCCACGCTTGTGAGGCTTTCGGCCCTCGGCGCCGAAGGGATGGGATGTTAAGCATGGACGTGAGATGGGTCACACGCCCGCGGAAGATGATCGGTCGTTAGGGCGTGCCGGGGCCAGAGCATCCTCGCCGGGAGTGCTCGAGCTCACGGAGGGAGACTGCTGGCGATATCTTCAGGTTCACCAACTTGGCAGGTTGGCGATCGTGATCGGCGGCCGTCCCCAAATATTTCCCGTCAATTACTCGGTGGGTGAGAAAGCGATCGTCTTCCGTACCGAATCGGGCAGCAAGCTGGCGCACGGCCCGGGCTCCGTGGCCTGCTTCGAGATCGATGGCTACGATCCGCACACGCGTGAAGGATGGAGCGTGACTGCGGTGGGTCAGCTCGAGGAGATCACCAACGCTGAAGACGCTCGCAGCCGGGCACTGCGCCAGCTCCGGTTGGATTCACTCGCGCCCGGCGCCAGGCTGCACTGGATTGCCCTGAATGCTGAAAAGGTGACAGGCCGTCACTTCGCCGCCGGCTGGCTCATCCCGGGCGTTTTCCTCGGTTAGACCAACCATCAAGGAAGGCGGCAACAGTTAGGTATGGGTCCAGCGGCAAGGCCGACGCAGACATGGTGAAGGGGGTCCTCCTACGAGCATCCCAGAGCGGCCGGGTGCGCGGCTGGCTCGGCCGCTCGGCAATGGCCCGCCGTGCGGTTTCTCGCTTCATGCCGGGCGAAGGCCTGGACGATGCTCTCGCGGCCGCGACGGCGATGGCTGACCGCGGCATTTCCACTCTGTTGACGCTGCTCGGCGAGGACGTCACCGATCAGGAGCAGGCGGATGAGGTCACCCGCCATTACCTGGACGCATTGACGGCCATCTCCCATCGGCACCTGCCGACCCATCCATCGGTCAAGCTCACGCAACTGGGTCTGGGCGTCAACAACGCACTCCTGGACGTAAACCTCGACAGGTTGGCCGGCGCGGCCGCAGAGGTCGAGCGACTTATCTGGATCGATATGGAGGGGAGCGCCTCAACTGCCGAGACGCTGGAGGCTTACCGCCGGCTGCGTGAGCGGCACGATAATGTCGGCCTCTGCCTGCAGGCCTACCTGCGCCGGACTCCCTCCGATCTGCAGAACCTTGTGCTGCTGCAGCCGCGGATCAGGCTGGTCAAAGGCGCGTACAAGGAACCCGTAGCGATCGCGTTCCAATCACGAAGCGAGGTGTCGAGTGCCTACAGGCTGATCGCGCTGCAACTGCTTGAAGAAGCCGGGCACGGCCACCCGCCGCCCACGCTCGCGACGCACGACGTCGAGCTTCTGAGGTCGATCCTGGCCACCGCCGAGGTCGCCCGCGACCGCTACGAGATCGCCATGTTGTACGGCATCCGCAACGCCGACTTGTCGGCGCTGGTCGCCGAGGGGCACCGGGGAGCCGTTCTGATCAGCTATGGCTCCGAGTGGGCCGCGTGGTACCTGCGCCGGCTCGCCGAGAGACCAGCCAACCTCATGTTTGGGATCACCGCCGCTCTCAGGAGGTGACCGCGGCGAGCGCCTCCTTCCAGAGCCGCCGCACCTGATCCCACTCGTCCGCACTCAGCACGTCCGTGGCCATCGGGAAGAGAACGCTTTCCTCCTTTTCTATATGTGGCGGCAGCAGGCGCGCGATCGAGTCGCCGGCGTCGCACACTTTCTCCTCCCAACCGTCACCATGGCCTGCTTCGAGGGCCGCAACCGCCTCCTCGAACTGGAGCTCGAGCTGGCGGAAGATCGCGTGTTCCTCCATCAGCATCGCGATCGGACCCGACGCGCTGTCGATATGCCTGCCCAACACCGGGAAGAGCGCTTGCTCTTCTTCGCGAAAGTGGCTCAAGACCTCCCCTTGTATCTCACGTCGTAGCTCACGGAGGTCGTCGAGGACACCCGCTCCATTCACGCCCTCGCGCTGCACTCGACCCACGCCGGCCGCCAGCTTGACCAGCATCGCCTCAGCGCCACGATGCTGCCGCAATAGCTCTTCCATGATCGATTCCACGCCATCAACCCCCACTTGTCAGGTTCAAGGCATTGTCAAGCCGCCGTTGACGCTCAGGGTCTGGCCAGTGATGTAGGCCGCATCGGGCGACGCGAAGAAACAGATGGCCGCCGCGACCTCTTCAGGAGCCCCGGTGCGCCGAAGAGGAATGGAGCGGACGATCGCCGCGATCAACTTCTCGTTACCCTCGACTATCCCGGCGAGAAGCGGTGTGTCAACCAGGCCCGGCGCCACGCAGTTGACGTTGATCCCGTAGCGGGCAACCTCGCGAGCCAGGCCCTTGGTGAACGCTATGACTGCGCCCTTGGCACCCGAGTAGACGACCTCGCCGCTCGATCCCACCCGGCCGGCGTCTGAGGCGACCGTGACGATCCTTCCCCCGCCCCGCTCCCTCATATAAGGAAGAGCGGCGTGACAGGTGGCCAGGTGACCGCGGTAGTTGATGGCGATGACACGGTCCCAGAGCTCCTCGTCGGTGTCGGCGAACGGTCCGGCCCGATCCCAACCCGCGTTGGAGATGAGGATGTCGACCTTGCCAAATGCGGCGACGGCTCGAGCGGTCATCGCCCTGACTCCCGGGGCATCCGTGACGTCGACGTGCAGGGCAAGTGCCCGGCCACCACCATCCGATATCGAATTGGCGACGACGCCGGCGCCCTCCATGTTGACATCCGCGATCACGACCGCCGCGCCTTCTGCGGCCAGGCGGAGTGCCGTCGCCCGGCCGATGCCGCTGGCGGCTCCGGTGACGATCGCGACTTGATCCTCATAGCGCTTTACTGTCACGCGCCCCCACGCAGCAGGCCGCTCGGATCCAGGCCGCGGAGAATTGCCAGTTGGTCCGGCGTCGGCACCGGGGTGGTCTCGAGCTTCGGCGGGACGATGGGAGCAAAGCCTGTCGACTCAAGTACCTGGGCCAGGGTGACGCCTGGGTGTAGGGTGGCCAGCCGGGCGAGGTGAGTCTCGGAATCGAAGTCCATCGTGCACAGCGGGGTGACGATCAGCGCCGGACCGCCGCCGTGAAGCGCTACGGAGCCGGCGGCGAAGCCAGGTCCGCTCACGAAGTCAACGTGCTCGACAAAGGTTCGGCGGTCGTGCGACATCGAGTAGATGACGACTCGCCCGGCCCGTGAGACGAAAGGAAGGCCGACACCTCCCGGTCCGCGCAGAGTGGGGTGGCGCCAGGGCCCGACCGGGCCCAGGTTGCAGTTGCCGTGGGCGTCGATCTGCAGACCGCCTGCAAAGAAAACGTCGATCAGGTCCCCCCGTCCCTCGACCAGGATCACATCCGGGAGCGTCATGACCGCATCTGCATCCAGCAGCCGCTCGTCGCAGCTGGACGCGACCAACGGGTCGAGGTGCGGATTCACCGCACCGCTTCCGCCAGCGATGAACCACAGGCCTGGCGCCGACGTGAGCTGCGCCAGCCGGCAGGCTGCCTGCGGCAGCGCGCTCACAGCGCCCATGATCGCGACCTCACCCGGGCGCAGGTGGCGCGCCATAACGGCGGCCATGAGCTCTCCGGTGGAGTACTCGACTTCGACTGCGGTGCTCATGCCGTCACCTCCGCCGGAGCCATCCCGTTGACCTGAACATATTCGGTGAAGCCCTCTGCGGTGCGGGCAAGCTTTAGGTACGCTCGAAGTCCCGGCTCGTCGTACCCGTATGCGCCGTGCGATGCGGTCGGTAGGCAGCCGCGCGGAGCGACGACGACCGCGGTGACCAGGAAGCCTGGCAGGACACTCTCGGCTGGTTGAGCGGCGATTTCGCCGGCTTCGGCCATTCGCTCCACCTGGACGATCACCGTCTTCGCCGCCATCGCCATCAACCGATCGGTGAAGTGCGCGCCGGCAAAGAAGACGTTCCCACGCTCATCCGCGGCGATGGCGTGGATCACTGCCACGTCAGGCCGCAGCGGCGCAGCGACCAGAACTCTCTCCTGTGTGAACGGGTCGGTGATGGTATGGAAGTGCTCGGGGTTGGCACTGCTGACGTCAGAGAGCTCGAGGCCCGCCGGTAGAGCAATGAACGGCAGACCGCCGGCCCCCGCGTAGAGGCCGTGGACGATCGCCGCCTCACACAGCTCAACCACATTGATCGCCGCCGACTCGGCCGCACGACGGTAGGCGGGGGCGAGGCCAAGATGCTCGAAACCGATGTAGGCCGTGGCGACTTCGTCGACAAGGCCTGCGCCGATCAAAAGATCGGCGGCCAGCGACGCGGAAGGGCTGGTGAGAAGGCGGCGGACGCCACGCCGGCGCCGGACCAGCTCCCGCACCAGCTCCATCGGGTTGTTGTGCATATGCATGCCGCCGACGGCGAGGAGACCGGTACCCTGCGGCACCAGTCTCTCGATCGCCTCGGCCGAGCTGAGGAACACGATCTCTACCGCCCGTTGGATGCGCCGGCGGGAGCGCCCACCGGGACCTTCTCCAACGCCGCGCCGCAGTTGCCGCAGAAGGCGAAATCGGCCGGAATCCCTTTGGCTCCGCACGAGCCGCAGGCCCCGAGATAGGGTCCCCACACGAACTCACTCGAACCACCCTCGGCCGCCTTCCGTCGAATGCCCCGGTAGTCAGGCTTCCGCTTTTCGACGAAGGCGGTCATGCCCTCCCACGGTTCGAGGGTCGCGAAGTGAAGGCTGAGCCAATCGCGTGCGTGTCCGATCGTGGCCGACCATGACAGGTCCTTCCAGTAGTTGACGGCCTCCTTGGTGTAGCGCGTGCACTCGGGAAACTTGTCGATCAGCTTCTGCGCGAGCACGTCGACGGCGGCGTCCAGCTCCGCGTAAGGCACGACGCGGTTGACCAGGCCCCAGTCGAGCGCGGTCTTCGCGTCGATCGGGTCGCAAGTGAACAGCATCTCTCGGGCGCGGCGATCGCCGACCATGATCGGAAGCCACTGAGTCGCGCCGCCCGCGGCGACGCTGCCGACCTTGGTGCCGACCTGACGGATGGTCGCGTGGTCGGCCATCACGGCCAGGTCACAAGCCATGTTGAATTCATTGCCTCCGCCCGCAACGATCCCGTTGATACGCGCTATGACAGGTTTGCCAATCTTGCGGAGCTGGTCGTGGCAGTCGTGGAACAGCCCCATGTACTTCCAGTAGTCGCGGGGGCGCTTCAGGTACTGCGACTGGTATTCAGCCACGTCGCCGCCGGTGCAGAAGGCCTTCTCGCCCGCGCCCGTCAAGACCACCACCGCGACCGAGTCGTCCCACGCGGCGTCGCGGAAAGCGATCGTCATCTCCTGTAGGGTCTGCGCGGAGTAGCAGTTGTAGACCTCGGGCCGGTTGATCGTGACGCGGGCGACCCAATCGCCCTTCTCGTAGAGGATTTGCTCGAAACCAAAGTCGGCGGCCGGTCGAGGTTTGAACGTGCTCATGCGGAAACTCCTTGTACAGCTCTATGGCTGCGATTTGTCCATTCCCCGGACGCCTGCAGCTTGCGCACCCGGTCGAGGGCGAGCAAGCCGGCACCCAGGGCACCGTTGAAATGCCCCATATCCCCGTCGGGGACGTTGACGGGAGCTTTCAGCTCGTGCTTGATTGCCTTGACGAAGGCTTCGTTGCGGCTCATCCCGCCGCAGAAGGTGAACTCGGGCTCCATGCCGACGCGCTTCATCAATTGGTGCGCGCGGCCGGCCAGCGAAAGCACGGCGCCGTACATGATGTCCTCCGGTCGGGTGCCGCTCGTGAGGTGGTTGATGACCTCTGATTCCGCGAAGACTGCGCACACGCTTGAGATCGTCACCGGATCGCGAGAGACCATTGCCAGCGTGCCGATCTCGGCCGGGTCGAGCCCCATATAGCGTGCGGTCTTCTCGAGGAACGCGCCGGTGCCGGCAGCGCACTTGTCGTTGAGGCGGAATGAGCGAACCTTGCCGCGCTCGTCGAGCTTGATCGCCTTGACCGTCTGACCGCCGACGTCGAGCACCGTCCTCGTCTTCGGAAACTGGTGCCACGCGCCTTTGGCGTGACACGTCAGCTCTGTGATCTGAAGATCCCGCATGGGTACGACATAGCGCCCGTAACCGGTCGAGGCGACGTAGTCGACCTCCTCTTCAGCAAGGCCCGCGGAGGCGAGAACCTCGGCGTAGCCGCGCTCGGCAGCGCCGGCGAGGTTGAAGCCCGTCTTGACCATGGAGCGGCCGATGACCTTCTTGTCCTCATCGAGCGCGAACGCCTTGGTGTAGGTCGCGCCGACGTCGATGCCGACAACCTTGATCACGACTTCACCCCCTCTCGCACGCGGCCGATCTGGATCAGCTGGGAAGGCTTGGCCAGCCGTTCCTGGGCGTCGCTGAACTTACGATCGGGCAGTTCGGGGCAGACCTCGCAGTCGCCCACCGCTGCTCGGGTGGAGTCGAGCCGGGCGCCGACCGTCATCGCCTCGACGGCGCCGGCGGCTCCCGTCATCGCCTTCTCGAGCGCAAAGAGCGATGCGCCGATGGCGCCCATGTAGTGCGCCTCCTCACTGACGTTCAGGTGGGTCTCGAGCATCTCCCCGAGGATCTGCACCATCGCGATATTCCGCGTGACTCCGCCGGTGAAAGTGAGCTCATCCTCGACGCCGACCCTTCGCAGGAGCGAGATGCTGCGCGTCGCGATGGCCTGGTGGACACCCATGAGGACGTCCTCGACCTTCTTGCCGCGCGCGAGCCAGTTGATGATCTCTGTCTCGGCGAAGACGGTGCAGGTGGTCGTGATCTTGACGGGGTTCTTCGCCGCCAGCGCCAGCGCACCCAGCTCGCCGAGCGGGATGTCGAGCGCCATGGCGGCGGCACCGAGGAACCGACCTGTGCCGGCGGCGCACTTGTCGTTCATCGAGAAGTCGAGGACCTGGCCCTCCGGCCCGATCTTGATCGCCTTCGTATCCTGGCCGCCGATGTCGAGCACGGTGCGAGTTTTCGGAAACAGGTACTGGCCGCCGCGAGCGTGGCAGCTGATCTCGGTGACCTGGGTGTCGCCAAAGGTGACCCTGTAGCGGCCGTAGCCGGTGCCGACCACATAGACCACATCGGAACGCTCGACGCCGGCGTCCGCGACCGCCAGCTTGAACGCGTTCTCGGCGGCCGCGGTGACGATGCCTCCGGTGTCGATCAGCGACCGGCCGAGCACCCGGCGCCGGTCGTCCATGACCACCGCCTTGGTCTGAGTGGAGCCGACGTCAACTCCTCCTACGAGCATTGGTTCACCCCTTCGCCGCCACCAGGGCGGCCGCTTTACGTGCACCGAGCGCCTCGAAGAAGGCGTCGATCCGGTTCTTGAACTGAGCCTCCGACCAGAGCCGCGGGTCGACCAGGTCAGACTCGACGAACAGCGCCGGGACATCCTTGATGCGGGTCAGGTACTCGCGGCTGTCGGCCATCCCCGTGCTGACGGTCCGGCAACTCTTTACTGAGTGATAGACGATGCCGTCCGATTTCCAATCTCGCACGGTGTCGGCGAGCTGGTCCTGGCTGAAGAACATGTTCGACATCGAGCGCCGACCCGTGATCAACAACTGCTCGGCGAGGCTCTCCAGCGGCCGCTCGACGTCGAACTGGATCCCCAGGTCGAGCCCACCCCCCGCGTAGGCGAGGTATTCCGAGTTGACGTAGACCGCACCCCAGTCCTGGAACAACTCGAGGAAGCGCCTGAAGTAGGAGTAGCAGGCCGGGCCGACGCCGTGAAGGCGGAAGCGCTCCTCGGCGATGGTACCCAGCCCGAGCCGAACCTTGTGCTCCATCTCCTCCCGCAGCTCGGCCATGTAGCGGGCCCCGGTCTCGGTGCCTCGATAAGCGCTGAGCACGCCCATGTAGGTGAGGCCGTCGGCCATTGCATTGAAGGGCGCGGGGATGTTCTGGTTGAGCTTGAGCACGGCGCTCCAATCGGCGGCCATTCGGTTGACGTGTGCGAGGTTCTCCTGCAGGCGCTCGATCTTGAACGGCTTGCCCGTGACCGCCACGCAGGCTTCGATGAGCTCTTCCAACTGGCTCTGGACGTAACGGCGGTCATTCTCGAACTGCTCGCTGCCAGGCTCGGTACTCCAGCCGATGCCGCGCTGGCCGGGGATGTCCAGGACGAAGACCTTGCAGCCATACATCCGCTGCCAGATCTCAACCCACTTGACGTAGGTGTTGCACATGTTGGTAGCGACCACGATCGACGGCTTCGGGATACGCCCGTTGGGATGCTTGCGACCGTCGAGATGCATGCCCACGTCGGCTTTGACGTAGCCGCAGACGTCGGTCGAGTAGCCGTAGTCCTCGGCCTTGTTCAGGTACTCGAGAGAGACCTTCCGGACGGCCATCTGGAGCGAGTTGATCTCCGGGAAGACAAGGTTCAGGTCAAAGGCCTTGAGGACCTCGGCCGCCGAGCCCATGACGAACACGTACGCGGAGGGGTCGCCTCCCTCTGCCGCCGCGTCGAGCTCCGCATACCACTCCTTGAAGAGGCGATTGCCGTCGCGCCGGCCACGGCCGACCAGCTCGCCTTCTTTTTGCGGCGCCGGAGCTTGTGTGACGGACATTGCGGGCATTGGGTTCACCTTTCCTTCAGTCGAACAGGATCGATTCCACGAAGGTCTCGACCTCCATCCGCATGCGTTCGAAAGCGGTCATCTTCTCCTCGAAGTCGAGGAGCAGGAACGGGATCCGCTTCGCCTCGAGGGTCTTCTGGTATGCGACCTGCTCGTCCAGCCCGGGTTCGCACATCTTTGCCGCGGCCAGGATCACCGCTTGAGCGCCGGACGCCTCGACTCTGCGGAGCAGCATCTCCTCTTTGGGCTTGCGGTCATCGTGCTGCACACAGCTGTAGGTCGAGCGCTCGAAGTAGCTCTCCGCCAACGCATAAAGCGGGTCGCCGGTTTCGGGGACGTCGTCGGTGATCCAGCGCATCCCGATCAGGAGGTCGTCATCGACGATGTAACAGGCCTCCTCGATCAGCTGCAGCATGTCCAGCGGAGGTTGCTCGCAGAAGCCGCCCTCGAACACCACTCGGACCCGGTCCTGGCGACGCGCTTCCCGGTTCGGAATTTCGGCCAGCGCCGAACGAAGGATCTCGTTGTGATCCTCCCGAGGCATCACGGTTCCCACCTTGGCCAGGACGTAGGCCTCTGTGGTGGAAAGGAGCCACGGCGTCTCCCTCTTGTAGCGGTACAACTCACGTAACAGCCGCCGGTTCTCGTTGTAGACGCCGATGCTGCGCCGCAGATCGGCCTCCTCGATAGGCCGGCCGGAAATCCGCTCCAACTCGGCTAGAACCCGTGCGTATTCGTCGCGCAGGTACGGCACCGCCTGCTTGGCATTCGCGTTCTGCGGCAAGTAGAGGATCTCCGCCGTCATACCCTTGAAGTTGCGTCCCCAGATGCCGGCGAGGTTGCGCGCCACGTCGCATATCGGGGTCGTGTAAAAGGCATCCAGGAAGCCGACCCGACCGCTGAAGCCGAGCTCGAGGGAGGTGCGGCAGATGGAGCAGATGAAAGACCCGATGTGAGAGTCGGCCTGCTTGGCTTCGAGCCGTGAGCCCGCGCCCATCAGCGTGACCGGCAGCATCCCGGCGGCGTGAATGAGCTCTTCCGGGAAGTAAACCTGAAAATGGCCGACGGCATGGCCGCCCGGGTGGCCTTCGCGCCAGCGGCTGACGCTCGGGTAGGTGACGTCCTCCGCCAGCTCTGAGCACTGCTCGAGGATCGCTTCGAACGCGGGCCGCACCTGAACCGCCATGGGCAGATCTTAGACTGACCAGTCAGTCAAGTCAATAGGTAACGGCCGGCAGGGCGCGCCTAGGAAGTGCTGCTCAGGCGGCCGGTGAGCCTGGGGTCCGGGCTAGATAGGCAACCGCCGTGCGCTTGCAGGTGTCGCGGTACCAGGGATGAAGCCGCTCCCAGTCGGCCTCCTGCAGCCACTGCAGAAAGAGCCCGTCGATGATCGCCCGCAACGCCACCGCTCCCTCCTCAGGATCCGCGACTGCGAATGCCCCCTCCGCGACGCCCTGAGCGATGACCTCGACGTATAGAGCGTTGACGACTGCATGGAACGTGGCGCTGAGCTCGGTGAAGTGCCGGACCCGGGCCGCGTGGCCGGCGAGATCGAGATAGAGGAGATAGAAGCGGCGGTTGGTCTTCGCGCCGGACCAGATCCCGTCGATCATAGCGAGCACTTTGCCGTTCGGCGTGGAGGCTTTCGCCATCGCCTGCCGGACCCTTTCCGCGGTGATGTCCAGCGCCCAACGCATGGTGGCCAGGACCAGGTTCTCCTTGGTCTTGAAGTAGTAGAGCACCAGGCCTTTGCTGAGGCCGGCCCCGGCCGCGATCTCGTCCAGCGGCACCCGATGCACGCCCTTCTCGCTAAACAGCCGGTAAGCGGTTCGGATCAAGTCGACCCTGCGATCCGGGGCGCCGGCAGGTGCGGCTAAAGGGGCGTTCTTAGGCATCGGCGGTAGTCTAACCGTCCGGTCAAACAGTTGGATACGTCCCGATCGCGGCCTCCCGTGCGTTGCCCGTCGCTCCGAGCAAGACCTTGACTCCCATTCGCTCCAGCATGTGCACCATGGGCGGACCCATGTGGCCCGCCACCACTGCCTCGACGTGGTGCTCCTTGAGGAAACGGGCCACCCGCGCGTGATGGGAGCCTTCGGTTCCCGCATCGTGGAGGGCGTCCCACCCGACCTGGTACTCCTGCCAGGATCCGATCCCTTCGGCGCTCACCTCCGTGATCGCCACCCGATCCGCGCGACCCCAGCGTGGGTCGATCAGCCCTTCCGTCGTGACGGGAACGCACACCACCATTCGAATCACCAACGTCAATGGTGATCCCTTCGAGGCTCGATGCTTCTGCGCGGTCCGACAGAATAGGTCTGAATGCAGACCGCTTCCGAGCTCAAGCTCACCGGGCACGCGCTGACTCCAGGCGCGCAGCGCAGCTGGTGGCTGCGTGAAGCATTGGCGTCTGAAGATGCGGCGCCATGCCCGCCCCTTATTGGGAACGCGACCGCAGACGTTGTCATCGTCGGGGGCGGGTTCACGGGGCTGTGGACGGCCTACTTCCTTAAGGAACTCCGGCCAGAGCTCGGTGTAGTGGTGCTCGAGCAGGACATCTGCGGTGGCGGGCCGAGCGGGCGTAACGGCGGCTTCGCAAGCGGTTGGTGGGACGAGCTCCACGGCCTGGTGCACCTGTATGGCGCCGACGCCGCGGTGCGCGCATGCCGCGAGATATCGAATTCGATCACCGGCATCGGCCAGTTCTGCGATCGACACGGAGTCGACGCCTGGTTCAGGCGTTCGGGCTACGTGTTCGCGGCCACAGGACCTCGACATGAGCTCGTGTGCGAACACATGGTGCGGGCTGCGGCCGATGCCGGCGCGCCAGAAGAAATGCGTGCACTCACGCGCGAAGAAGTACGGGCACGCTGCGCATCCCCGGCGTTCCGAAGTGGGGTCTTCATGCAGGACGGCGCTTCTGTCCAGCCTGCGATCCTGGCGCGCGGCCTGCGGCGCGTCGTGCTCGAGATGGGCGTGACGATTCACGAAGGCACCAAGGTCATCCGCTTGAACGCGGGTCCTGAGGCTGTGACGGATCGTGGAACCGTTCGCGCGCGACATGCCGTCCTTGCCGTCAACGCCTGGGCCACGGCGTGGCCCCAACTGGCGCGCCGCGTGGCGGCGTGGAGCACGTACATCGTTCTCTCCGCGCCGGCACCAGAGAAGCTGGCCGCGATCGGCTGGATCGGAGGTGAGCTGATCAGCGACCTTCGCCAATCGCTGCGCTACTTCCGCACGACGCGCGACGGACGGATCGCCTTCGGCGGTGGCGGCGGTCGCGCGGCGCCACGCATCGGCGATTCGTTCACGCACGACACTCGCGCGGTTCGGGAGGCGGCCGAGGGCTTCCGACTGTTCTTTCCGAGTTGGTCCGAGGTCCCGATTGAAGATGCGTGGGGCGGACCGATAGACGTCTCGCCGACCCACCTGCCTACCTTCGGCACGCTCGAGCCGGGGAATGTGCACTATGCCCTGGGCTACACAGGCAACGGCGTCGCGCCTTCGCATCTGGCCGGCAGAGTGCTCGCCGACCTGGCGGTCGGCGCCAACTCGGACCTGGTTCGGCTACCGATGGTCAATGCCCGGTCGCGGCTGTTCCCGCCCGAGCCACTGCGCTCGCTCGGTGCGGCCGTGGTGCGCCGCGCGATCATCGCGTACGACACCGCCGAGGAGCGAGGACGCCGGCCAAATCCGTTGGCGTCGGCAGTCGCACATCTGCCGCGTCGCCTTGGCTACCTCCTCGGGCCGTAGCCTGCCACGAGGGCAGAAGGCAGAGCCACGCGATGAGTGAGCGCCTCTCTCTTACGCCAATTCGAGTCCAGTTTTGGCTCCCCTTAGTGGACGCTCTTCGAACCATGCCCATGACAAACCCAGCACAATCGCCGCCGATTCGCTGTCGAGCGGACCGGCGATCACCGCAGCGCTCAGGGGTTGTCGTTCAGCGCGGCTAGCTCCTCGTCGGAAAACACTCGCGATCTAATGACGAAGTGCTTGTCGTCGCCAGCCTCAAGCGAGAAGCCTTCCGGCGCCCCTTCGCCCACATCAACGACGAGTTGGGTGTGTTTCCAAACCTCGAACTGGCGTGCATCGATGTAGAAGGGACAGCCACCCGGGGTTCCAAGCAGCACGTCATGCGCGCCGATCACGAACTCCCCGTCTTTGAAGCACATCGGAAGGCTGCCGTCGCAACACCCACCCGACTGGAAGAACATGACCGGACCTCTATCGGCTACCACGTGCCCGATGGCCTCGAGCGCCGCGGGTGTTGCGGCTACTCGAGGCACATTAATGGGCTTGCTATTGCTCAGGTCTGGCTCCTCAGAAGAACCCGAGCGGCTTGGTGCTGTAGCTGACCAAGAGATTCTTGGTCTGAGAGTAGTGCTCCAGCATCATCCTGTGATTCTCCCGGCCAACGCCAGAGATTTTGTAGCCACCGAACGCCGCGCCAGCGGGATAGAGGTGGTAGCAGTTCGTCCACACCCGACCGGCTTTGATCGCCCTGCCCATCCGGTAGGCCAGGTTGCCGTCGCGGGTCCATACACCGGCACCCAAGCCATAGAGAGTGTCGTTTGCAAGCCTTACCGCATCCGCTTCGTCGGTGAAGGTCGTGACGGCGAGGACGGGTCCGAAGATCTCCTCCTGGAAGACACGCATCCGGTTGTTGCCTTTGAGGACCGTCGGCTCGTAGTAGTAGCCACCCTCGAGCTCACCGTCAAGCTTGGCTTGCCGGCCGCCGATCAGACACTCCGCACCTTCTTGGCGACCAATGTCGACATAGGAGGCGATCTTCTGGAGCTGTTGGGCAGAAACCTGGGGTCCAATCATGGTTGACCGATCGAGTGGATTGCCCTGAATGATCTTCCGAATGCGACCGAGGGCTCGCTCCATGAATCGGTCGTAGATCGACTCTTGGATGAGCGCCCGCGACGGAGCGGTGCAGACCTCACCCTTGTTGAACGCATACAGCACGAGTCCCTCGATCGCCTTGTCCAAGAACTCGTCGTCTTTGTCCATGACGTCGGCGAAAAAGATGTTGGGGGACTTGCCGCCGAGTTCAACCGTGGAAGGGATGAGATTCTCCGCGGCGTACTGCATGATCAGCCGCCCGGTCGTGGTCTCACCGGTGAAGCCAATCTTGGCAATGCGCGGGCTCGACGCCAGAGCCTTGCCGACCTCACCGCCCGGACCGGTCACGATGTTGATCACGCCGGCTGGCACCACCTCGGCGATCACCTCGGCCAGCTTCAGAATCGACCACGGTGTGGGCGACGCCGGCTTAAGCACCGTGCAGTTGCCAGCTGCCAGCGCCGGGGCAATCTTCCAGGCCGCCATAAGAAGCGGGAAGTTGAAGGGGATGATCTGGCCCACCACCCCGAGCGGCTCGTGGAAGTGATACGCGACAGTATCCTTGTCGATCTCAGTTGAGCGGCCCTCGAGCGACCGAGTTGCGCCCGCGAAGTAGCGGAAATGGTCGACGGCCAGTGGGATATCCGCCGCCAGAGTCTCGCGCACGGGTTTTCCGTTTTCCCAGCTCTCTGCCACGGCCAACATCTCGAGGTTGGCTTCGATGGCGTCGGCAATCCGATTGAGGACCGCTGACCGCTCCGTGAGCGAGGTTTCCCCCCAGTCATCCTTGGCGCGGTGGGCGGCGTCGAGCGCCAGCTCCACGTCCTCGGCCGTGGACTTGGCCACCTCGCAGAAGGGCTTGCCATTGACCGGGCTCACGTTCGCCATGTATTGCCCGCGGACGGGAGCTACCCATTTCCCACCGATGAAGTTCTCGTAGCGGGCCTTCACCTTAACCAGACTGCCCGGTTGACCTGGCGCTATGTAAGCGCTCGCTGCTGGTGGTGCCTTCGTCGCCTCCGGTGTCTCTGTTAGTGTCGTCATCGTCGCCTCCACGTTCAAGATTCGGCCGCTGCGAGGTCACGGATCGAAACCCGTCGAATACCCATCGAGATCATTCGCGACCCTCGGCGCCCATCTTTTTAAGCTAAGGAGCCAGGCGCGCCGGGGAAAGGGCCTGAGGACCCTATTTCGCCCAGGCTTTCGGCCTTCGCCGAGGTTGCGCCGGGGCGGGTCTCTAGCGAGCAACAATCTCCTCAACCATTTCGGCGGCCGTGGGGCGGCTGTCACCTTCCCAAGGGGCGGCCAGTGTCTCGCCGACCCAAAACATCTTCGGTCGGACCCACTCGCTGCTCTGACAAAGCCGCGACCCGCTTGAGCGTCGCCAAGCGCCCATTTAGGGCCGGTCGCTCGCTGACCGTTATCAGCCTTTCCGCTGCCGCCGGCTTCCGGCTGTCGCGCTGAGAATCGGAGCTAGGATGAGCCGGGGGAACCCCGGAGCGGTAGCAAACGATGCAAATGGAGGTCCCAGTGACAAGCAGCGACCTGCTGGTTGAAGCGTTCGGCCGGATTCCCGATCTCGTGCACGGCGCCATAGATGGCTTAACTCCGGACCAGCTGACGGCTCGCCTCGATGGCGAGGCGAACTCGATCGCCTGGTTGGTGTGGCATCTGAGCCGGATCGCTGATGATCACGTCGCCGACGTCGCAGGCAGTCCCCAGGTCTGGACGTCAGCTGGCTGGGCGCAACGCTGGGGCCTGCCACTTGACGTCGCCGACACCGGCTACGGACATACCACCCAACAGGTTGCCGCGGTCACCGGCGACGCCGAGATGCTGCGCGGCTACTTCGACGCCGTTCATGCGATGACACTTCAGTTCGCTCGTTCAGTGACCGACTCCAACCTCGATCGCATTGTCGATGAGCGTTGGGACCCCCCCGTAACCCTGGGCGTACGACTCGTAAGTGTGGTCGGCCACAGCTTTGAGCAGGTCGGGCAGGCTGCTTATGTCCGCGGCATCCTTCAGCGCAAAGAACGCTGATAGCTCGGAATCGGCGCCGGCCGCCTTTTGAACGTGCCGGGTGAGCCCGCAGGCTCGCAAGGTGCGGGTCGCCGACCTGGTCGGCAGCCGTATCGTCGACGGCGATGGCCGCCTCACGCCGTCGAGCGGGGGCACCGCTATCTACGTTTGTAGGGCCGATCGCCCCTGACGGCGGGGGTCCTAGCACGCTTGCCGGTGCGGCGATAACAAACCAGACTACCCAATAGGAGGGTGAGCCAGATGAGTTATTGGACGCGCCAATTCCGCGACCGCCACGAGGCGGGGAAGCGGCTCGCCGCGCGGCTGGTTAGGTACCGCAATCGCCCTGATGTTCTGGTGATGGCAATCCCACGTGGTGGGGTCCCAGTCGCGTACGAAGTGGCGAAGGCGCTGGCGGTCCCGCTGGATGTGATCGTCGTCCGCAAGCTGGGCTTGCCCGGCCAGCCGGAACTCGCCATGGGCGCCATTGCTTCTGGTGGCGTGCGCGTCCTCAACCAGGACGTTGTGCGCGGGCTTCGAATACCCGAGCGGACTATCGACAGCGTGGCGACCCTTGAAGCGGCGGAGCTGGAGAGGCGTGAGCGCCTCTATCGGGGAGAGCGGCCAGCCGAGGACCCGACCGGCCAGACCGTGATCCTGGTCGACGACGGACTGGCCACCGGGTCGAGCATGCAGGCGGCGATTGCTGCCCAGCGTGCTCGGGGAGCCGCCTCCATTGTCGTGGCGGTGCCGGTCGGTCCGCAATCCACGTGCCTGGAGATCGCCCGCCTCGCTGATCGCCTTGTCTGCCTCAACCAGCCGGCATTCTTCGCGGCCGTCGGCGAGTGGTACGCCGACTTCAACCCAACCACTGACGATGAGGTCCGGCAGCTCCTTGAGAGCAGCCACTCGTTCCGAGCCACTGTTGCAGCAACTCCGGCCGCATAGGCGGTAGAGAATCCAGGATGGTTGCGGGGCGGAGTCGTATCGCCCGGAGGGGTCGGTTTCGACATCTCTTGTGGCGTACGCCTCATGACCACCACATACATAAGGAAGAGGGCGTGCGGTCACGAGTGCCGCAGTTAATGGCGGCCCTTGGCAAGCGGGTGCCGGCTGGCGCCGCGCGCGTGGCCCATCAGCCGTCGCCTGGTGTCGGCTGACAGGCGCCGCAGAGCACTGCTCGATCGCACTGGAGGTGACTTCGGTGATCGCAGATCGCGCGCCGCTTTGGGCAGAAGGGCTAAATCTGCATCGAAGAGACCTCTCGACTGCGCCACTGAAGGGCGGCAGCCAGTTCGGCGTCCCGCGGTCATCAAAGGCTCCAGCAGCCGCCCGCGGCCGGCTGGGACCGCCTCGTCGTGCAGGGCGACCAAGTCGCCGAACGGACGGGACCGCCTGAACACCTGCTTGCGTCCGGGGGCGGTTACCTTGCGTGTTGAAAGCTTCATCACCGGGCGACCTCCGTAGCACACGAGCTTGTAAGCGGTGTCGAGGTATGGATGGTCCGCCGAGACGCCCATCTTCGTGCCCACGGCGAAGGCGTCGATAGGCGCACCGCTGCGCACTAGGTCGTCGATCTGGAACTCGTCGAGGCCGCCGCTGGCGAGAATGCGCACGTGCGGGATGCCAGAGCGGTCGAGCAGGCGGCGACTTCGTCTTGCCAGTTCGCCTAGATCCCCGCTGTCAAGGCGGATTCCAAGCTGGCCGCGCAGACCAAGCTCCTTGATGACGGAAATGGCACGGCCTACACCGCCGATGGTGTCGTATGTGTCGACGAGAAACGTGATCCGCTCAGGGAAGTCCCGTGCGAAAGCGCGGAAGGCGTCGATCTCAGTTGGAAAGGCCTCGACATACGAATGCGCCATCGTGCCGGCGGCGACCAGACCGAAACGCCTGGCCGCCTCCACGTTGCTGGTGCCGACGAATCCAACCATGGCGGAGAGTCGCGCCACGTCGATGCCGGCCTCGATACCCTGAGTCCGCCTAAATGCGAAGTCGACCAGGTCGCGGCCACGTGCTGCGATCACGCATCGCGCCGCCTTGCTGGCGATTGTGGTCTCGTACGTGACCTGGTTGAGCAGGAAGGTCTCGATCAGCTGCGCTTCCGGGAGCGGCGCCGTCACTTCAACGAGGGGTTCCCCGCCGAGCACGATTCGGCCCTCGGGAACGGCCCAGACGTCGCCGGTGAAGCGGAACCGGCGGAATGCCTCCAAGTCGCGAGGTGTGAACCCGAGGGTCTCGCGCAGATATCGGAGATCCTCGTCATCAAACCGGAGCTCCTGCAGGTAGTCCAGACAATGCTCGACGCCCGCGCTAACCAAGAACCCGCGCGTCTCAGGCAGCTGCCGTACGAAGAGACTGAAAGTCGCCGGCTCGGTCATGCCCCGACGCCAATAGCTGGCCGCCATATTCAACTCGTAGAGGTCGGTCAGGAGCCCTGACATATCCATCCTGCTTGCCTCAGCCGAACCGATCCTACATATCGGGCATCGGCGACGAGCCTTCGCCCTTCTTCTCCGGGACCTCGGTGACGATGGCCTCAGTGGTCAGCACCATTGCTGCGATCGAGGCCGCATTCTGAAGGGCGGACCGCGTCACCTTCGCGGGGTCGACGATGCCGGCCTCGAACATATCGACGAAACGATCGTTCAAAGCGTCGTAACCGCCGCCAGGCTTCATCTCCCGGACACGTTGGAGAATCAGTGAACCCTCCTTGCCTCCATTCGCGCAGATCTGCCGGATCGGCTCCTCCAGCGCCTTTTCGACGATGCGCAAGCCCGTGAGCTCGTCGCCGGCCAGGCCAAGGCCGTCCTTCAGCACCTGCTGGGCTCTGATCAGAACCGTGCCTCCGCCTGAGACGATGCCCTCCTCGACCGCGGCTTTCGTGGCGAGAATCGCGTCCTCGATTCGGTGCTTCTTCTCCTTTTGCTCCACTTCGGTGGCGGCTCCAACTTTGATCAAAGCGACGCCGCCGGACAACTTGGCGAGGCGCTCCTGCAGCTTCTCCTTGTCGTAGTCGGACGTGGTTTCCTCGATCTGGGCCTTGAGGGCCTTGATCCGGGCCTGGATGGCCTCGTGCTTGCCGGCGCCCTCGACGATGGTCGTGTCGTCCTTGTCCACGGTCACGCGGCGAGCGCGGCCGAGCTGCTCGATCTTGGTCTGGTCGAGCTTCAGGCCAAGGTCTTCGGAGATGACCGTGCCGCCTGTCACTATCGCCATGTCCTCGAGCATGGCTTTGCGCCGGTCTCCGAAGCCGGGGGCCTTGACGGCGACGGCGGTGAAGGTGCCACGCAACTTGTTTACAACCAGGGTGGCTAGCGCCTCGCCCTCGACATCCTCGGCGACCACCAGGAGCGGTTTGCCCTGCTGGATGACCTTTTCCAGGACCGGCAGGATATCGGCGATGGCCGAGATCTTCCGATCAGTGATGAGGATGAACGGGTTCTCCAGCACGGCCTCCATTCGGTCCGCATTGGTGATGAAGTAGGCCGAGGTGTAGCCACGATCGAACTGCATGCCTTCCACCACTTCGAGCTCGGTGGCCAGCCCCTGCGAGTCCTCCACAGTGATCACACCGTCCTGTCCCACCTTGTCCATCGCCTCGGCGATGAGCTCTCCGATCGTGGGATCAGCCGATGAGATGCCGGCGACCTGGGCCACGTTCTCGTGTCCCTTGACCGGGATCGAAAGCTTCTTGATCTCCGCAACCACCGCCTCGACCGCCTTCTCGATGCCAATCTTCATCTGCATCGGGCCGGCGCCGGCGGCAAGGTTGCGGAAACCTTCGTTGACCATGGACTGAGCGAGAAGGGTGGCCGTCGTGGTGCCGTCGCCGGCGACGTCGTTGGTCTTGGTCGCGACTTCGCGCAGCAGCTGCGCGCCCACGTTCTCCGCGGGGTCCTTCAGGTCTATGTCCTTGGCAATCGTCACCCCGTCGTTGATCACCAACGGAAGGCCGTACTTCCTTTCCAGCACCACGTTGCGTCCTTTGGGCCCCAACGTGACCCGGACCGCGTCGGCGAGGACGTCCATTCCGCGCTTGAGGGCGTCGCGCGCCTCGACATCGAAGACGACAACCTTAGCCATGGTCAACTCCTGTTGGTTTCAATGCGCCTTGACCCGCTCTTTCATTCGAGTGAGCTCGCCGTCGATCTTTTCGACCGCCCGGTCAAATGTCGCGCGCTGATCGAGACCGGTTTCGCTCGCTCGCAGATCGCGCAGGCGGTGGCCCACGAGGTGCAGCGTGACTTTGACGACGTGCAGCGGCTCTCGCCTCTTCTTCAGGTCGCGATCAAACTCGACCTCGGCCGCCGAGATCAAGTCGAAATGATCGGCAAGCCCCGACACCTTGTTCTCGGCATAGGCGCGGATGTCGCTCGCGAGGCTGTGCGTCCGATCGTGAACGGCCACTTCCACTTCGGTCCGATCATTGACCGCTTAGGCGTCGTCAGCCAGTGCCGTCCGGCCCTCGGATGAAGGGACCTGCCGCACAGGCGTCGCTAGACTCGAATCGTGACGCCCACGATCCGGCTCGGACGATTGTTTGGAATCGAGGTCGGGTTCAACTGAGCCATCGGAGTCGGCGTCCGGCGACGCGTGATTCCGGGTAAACATTGGTTCCGGGTAAGTCGTGGGTTTGAGGCTCAAGCATCCCTCCCTTGCGGGTGTTCGCCCCGGCCCTTGCCCATCAACTCCCGGAACCGATTTAAAGGGTACCGGCCGACGCGCGAGGCTTCCAGGGCCGGATGCCCGACGTTATGAGGTCCAGACGGCACGTGAAGGTAGGGTGGTTTCGGACCAGGCTCGGCTTGAGGGAATCTACTCGTGAGGCAAACCAGGGATCGCGACGGGGCGTTGACCTTCATCGGCACGGCAAGCACGAGCCTGGGCGGGGCCATCTGCGATCGCCTCGGACGCCCTCAGGGGGCCGCCGAAGTGCTTCGCTTCTCGGAGGGCGGCATCTTCGTTCGGATTGATGAGAACGTGCGTGGCCGCCACACCTTCGTCGTGCAGTCGACCCTCTTCCCCGCCAACGATCAACTCATCGAGCTCACGTTCTGGCTCGATGCGCTCAAGCGGGCCAGCGCGGCCTCCGTCACCGCCGTGATCCCTTACTTCAACTACGCCAAGGGTGACAAGCTCGACCAACCCCGGACTTCGATTCGCGCCCGCGTATGCGCGGACATGATCCAGAACGCGGGCGCCGACGCGGCGATCATGCTCGACCTTCACTCGCCCCAGGTCCAGGGCTTCTTCACACGACCGGCCGACGAGCTGCGGGCGGTCGGCGTGATGTGCGACGTCATCCGGCGTTGGGCGCCGTCCGACCTGACAGTGGTTTCGCCAGACAGCGGCTATGTGAAGCGAGCGCGGGACTACGCGGCGCGGCTCGATGCGCCGCTGGCCATCGCAGACAAGCGCCGCACCGGCCACCAGGAGCGCGCTGAGGTGTCGGACGTGATCGGCGAGGTCCGCGGTCGCAATGCGCTCATCGTCGACGACTTCGTGATCTCCGGACGCACGCTGGTCCAAACGGCGCGCAAGCTGGTCGAGAAGGGAGCACTCTCGGTGATGGCGGCGGTCACGCATGGCGTGTTCTCGCCCGAGGCGCGCGAAGTCCTCGAAGCGAGCCCGATCGAGCAGCTCTTAGTGACGGACAGCGTGGAAGGGCACCCGTGGCCGCTTCCGCGCACCGTACGCACCGTCTCGGTCGCCCCACTCTTCGCCGAGGCGATCAGCCGCGCTCATCGAGGAGAGAGCATCAGCGTGCTGTCCGGAACGTCCTCGGAGCCCATCGGACGGGTATCGATGTCGCCACGCGCAGCGCCACGCCGATGACTGTGGACTTCGGGCGGAACACCGCCCTGATCGTGGTCGACGTCCAGAACGACTTCGCCGACCCAAGTGGGTCGCTGTACGTAAGAGGCGGAGAGGAGGTCGTGCAAGTGGCCAATCGCGAGATCGAGCGTGCGCTGGCGGCCGGATCGCCGATCTTCTACACGCAGGACTGGCACCCGGAATCGACGCCACATTTCCAGAAGGACGGCGGCATCTGGCCCGTCCATTGCGTCGGCGGCAGCTGGGGCGCCGAGTTGCATCCGGACCTGCTGGCCCGTGGCGAGGTGATCCGCAAAGGGACGGGAGGCGAAGACGGCTACAGCGGGTTCACCGTCAAAGACCCGCGCTCCGGCGACAAGAAGTCGACCGCGCTCGGCTCACTGCTGCGCGAGAAGGACATAGGCCGCGTGCTGGTACTGGGCCTGGCGACCGACTACTGCGTAGGCGCCACAGCCCGTGACGCGGTTGCGGCCGGCCTGGACACGACAGTGCTCCGGGAGGGGGTCCGGGCAGTCGACCTGAATCCCGGTGACGGCGAGCGGACGCTCTCCGAGCTCACCGCCGCAGGCGTCAAGGTCGCCTAGCAACAAGGACCAAAACAAGCGGCGGCTCAATCGAGGCAGGTGCAAAGCGAAGGCTACCGGCGCCGGCACTTGTACCCTGCCGCCCACGGCCATAAGACCCTGGGCCTGGCAAGCCTCCGAGGTTAGGGTCGGAAGTAGTGAATCCGTTCTTCTGGAGGTTCAGCTATCAGGCGCGCGACCTTCTTCAGATAGAGGCTGGCGAGTGGAGTCCATGACTGCCAAGCATGTGACCGCAGGGATAAGCGAGGTGTCGATCCCGGTCGGGGACGACTGCATCGCCGGCGACCTCGTCATACCCGCCCACGCCCGTGGAATCGTGCTCTTCGCCCATGGCAGCGGTAGCAGCCGCCACAGCACGCGCAATCGCTTCGTCGCCCAGGAGTTGCAGAAGGGGGGCCTTGCGACCTTGCTGATGGACCTCCTCACGACGGCTGAGGAAAGGCTCGACGAGGCGACGGAAGGCAGCTTGCGCTTCGACATCGGCTTGCTGGCCGGACGGTTGGAGACTGCCTCGGACTGGGTGCGAGCGAACCCTTCAACACACCAACTTTCTATCGGCTACTTTGGCGCGAGCACAGGAGCGGCAGCTGCCCTCGTCGCTGCCGCCGCCGAGTTGCGGGGAAAGGTTGCGGCGGTTGTCTCGCGGGGAGGGCGGCCGGACCTGGCCAAGGAAGCGCTGAGCGTCGTCAGGGCCCCGACCCTGCTAGTCGTCGGCGGCGACGATCGTGTTGTGTTGGAGCTCAACCGTCAAGCGCTGGCCAAGCTGGTTTGCGAGAAGCGTCTCGATATCGTCTCGGGTGCCACCCACCTGTTCGAAGAACCAGGAGCGCTCCAGCAGGTTGCCGCGCTCGCTGTTGATTGGTTCGTTCGCCACTTGAAGTGACACCGTGCGCAGATCCGAAGCATGTGCTGGGTCTGTGCTGCAGATTTCGCGCGCGGTCGCTGTACTTCTCAGGCGAATGCTCTGGCCTGAGCGTCAACGAACTCCGTCAGTTTTAGAAACCATCAGCCGAAGCTCTTTTGTCGTGCTTCAGCCGAATCAGCACAAAAAAATTGGCTCCGGAGCGGGGATTCGAACCCTGAACCTTGCGGTTACCAGATCCCGACGCCCGTTCAGAAATAGCGGCTTGAATTCACTGAGTGCCGCTGCGTGTCGCCGTTTATCGCTTGCGTGGCTGTACGGAAACCTGATTCGAGCCGTAGCGCGGCGAAATCCATTGCTCATGCCGTTGAGGTGGCGATCAGGCCTCCGATCGAGGCGATCGGCCGGCGGTCGATGTTTGGGCTTCGACTGCGTCCACAAGTCTCACGAGAGCCTCGACCGCCGGCCGGTACAGATGGTGACCCGCCTCGGCCACCAGGGTCTGCTGGGTGACAGCGGCCGAACGCGCGGTTCTGTAGGGCCGGTCAGACATCAACACGTCATACGTGTCGGCCACCGCGATGATCCTCGCGCCCATCGGGATCTCGTCCCCGACCAGGCCCTTTGGGTATCCACTGCCGTCGATCCTTTCGTGATGGGCTGTGATGATCTCGGACTCCTGCTGCAGATGACCCACGGTGGCCAGGATGTCGAGGCCCATGGTCGGGTGCCTCTTGACCAGCGTCCATTCACTTTCCGATAGGGGTCCTTGCTTGAGCAGGATCGCGTCCGAGATTCCCAGCTTTCCGATGTCGTGAAGCAGCGCAGCCCGGGCCATGATGCGGATCGCCTGGTTGGTCATGCCGAGCTCTCGTCCGATCGCGACGGCGTACCCGGCCACGCGCCGGTTGTGCCCGCGAACTGATCCGTCTTTGAGCTCGATGGCGGTGGACAGAGCCGCGATGCTATCGACGAACTCGTCGTCGACCGCGACATCCAAGCCGAGCTGCAGAGCTTGATTCACGATGGTGCGTAGAGGGCGCCCGGATACGATCTCGATCGTCAGAGCGCGAAAAGCGAGCACGACCGCGGCGAACATGAGCAGGTGATATAGCCACCATGCGAGGGTCCACACGCTGGTCACGACCATCGCTACCTGGGCCTCCGCCAGGAAAATGAAGGCGAGCGCCAGGGCTGCCTGCAGTGGGAGCCGTGAGATTAGGTACATGCGCGCCTGACGCCAGGCCGCGAACGCCAACAGGAGCACGCTCCCCTCGGCGAATATATTCGCCCACGGTGGCGAGGCCAGTGGTAGCCCAGATATGAGCGCCTGGTCGCCGAAGGCTAGTCCGGCGAAGATGAGCAGCAGGCTTGCCACCACGAGCGACAACCACCCGACCGGCAGGAAGGGAAGGCGGCGCTCAAGCAACACGGGGAGGGGGGTGTAGCTCGCGGCGAAGAAGCCTGAGGGGATCGCCACGCTCAGGAAGGCCGACAGACGTACCACGGTCCTAGTGCCGTATACGTCCCCCACGTTCGAGACGAGAACCCCAGGCGTCGATATGGCATGGATGAGGAAAAGACCGGCCATCGCCATGAAGCCGATGGACAGAAAGAGGACGCGATACGCGGCGGTGCGCATCGCACCCACCACCAGCAGCACCGCCACCGTGAGCGCCACCAGGGAAACGCCGCCCACGATCACGAAGTGTTGGATGGGCGTCTCGAGCTCTGGATCGAACCCGGGGTTCTGCAGAAACCAGGTCAGGAGAAGCAGCGGGGCGACGACGGCACCGGTGATGACGGCGGCCCGCAACGCGAGCCTGTGCCTTCCGCTCCAGTCTGAGGAGGCGATCCAGAAACGCGGTGAGATCATGGTCCCCCGGCAGCGGTCGGAGGATGATTGAGCAGCAGCGAGAGCACCGCGACAAGCGCGGCAATGGACGCAACTATCACCCACTCCATCAGCCGCAGATTCCAGCCCGCAGGCATTGCTCCACTGGCTTCGGCGACACGAGACTCGCCTGCGGGCGAAGCAGCGCCATTTCCGGCGACCGCTTCAATCTTCTGGGTGGCGGGCGTCGCTACTGTGCGACTGCTCGGGAGCGGCCGTGGGAGCACCAGCGTCAGGGCAATATCTCCAATGCTCGAAGAACCCAGGCTCTCGGCGATCCGGTCCACCAGCGCCGTACAGCTGCCCCAGCGCTCGCTGGACTCTTTGGCGAGCCCTCGGAGCAGGACAGTGTCCAGCGCTTGCGGCAGGCCAAGTCTCACAGCAGACGGCAGAAACGGTTGACTGTTCACATGCATGTAAAGCACCTCGAGCGGCTGGTCTGCGTTGAAGGGCAGCTCGCCCGTGAGCATCTGGTAGGCCATGACGGCAAACGAGTAGCGGTCGGCCGCCGGACCGACCTCGAGGCCCTTTGCCTGCTCCGGGGCCATGTATGCCGGCGATCCGACTATCAGTCCAGTCCCGGTCAGCGACGTGTCGATGCGTAGCCGGGCCAGGCCGAAATCCCCGAGCACCGGCACTCGGTCGGAGGAGAGTAGAACGTTTGCGGGTTTGACGTCGCGATGAACGACACCCGCAGCATGCGCGTGGTCCAGACCCGCGGCCACGCCCCTTAGCAGGGTGATCACTGCTAGGGTCGAGAGAGCAGGGCCTGCCGCCAGCGCTGCTGCCAGCGAACCGCCCGGCATGTACTCCACGACCATGTAAGGGACGCCGGAGACTTCGCCAAAGTCGAACACCGCCAAGATGTTCGGATGCCTGAGGTGCGCTATCGCTCTTGCCTCGCGCTGGAACCGCTCCGCCCCATGCAGATCCGATGCGAGCGCGTCGAGCACCTTGATGGCCACCACCCGGTCAAGGGCCTTGTGGTAACCGCGGTACACGGTGCCCATGGCCCCGCGTCCGATTAGCTCCAGCACCTCATAGTCACCAAGATATGAGCCTGCCGAAATCGTCATAGCGGTAGCATTATCGCTTCCATGCCTTCCAGTCGGTCCCGCGCTCGCCGTGTTCTAGCGCCGGACTGGTCGAGGCGACCCGCGAGGTTATGGCGATGTCTGAATTTCTGATTCTCGATCTATGCCTGAGTCTTTCGCACACGATCGAGAGCGGACGTCGCGCACGGCTAGATGTCTCGATCTTCTCGCATCGCTTTGATCTGGCCGGGGTCATATCCCAATTCGCCGAGCACCTCGTCGGTGTGCTCGCCGAGGTCAGGTGGCGGCCTGCGAAGAGTCGCCTCGCCTGAGCTGTACCGCACCGGATGCTTCAAAACCCGCACGCGGCCCGCGCGGGGATGTTCGAACTCGAGCACCGGCGCGATGTGCTTGACCGCGACGTCCTCGAAGGTCTCGGTCATGTTCTTGACCGGGGCGCACCAGATGTCGTGGGCACGCAGGAGATCGACCCATTCCGCCGTCGGCCGCCGGCGAAAATAGGGGTTCAAGGCCGCGCGAATCTCGTCTCGCCTGCTGTAAGCGATGTCTGGATTCTCATAGGGCGCAAGGTCGGCTGGATTGCCGAGAGCTTCGCTGAGCGCTTTTACCGGTGTGAGCGAGATGGCCACATATCCATCCGCAGTGGCGTAGAAGCCGTACGGCACCGCGTGGAACGTGTCGGCCGCCGGAGTCTTTGGACGCCGCAGCTGTGCACCGTTCAGGTGATAGACGATCGGCTCTGCCTGCAGGTCCAGGGCCGCCTGCACCATGACCACCTCGACCCGCTGTCCCTGACCTGTGCGGCCGCGACTGACGAGAGCGGCGAGAATGTTGGCGATAGCTGCCCATCTCGCTAGCTCGTTGTCTGAGGCCGCAGCTAACCAAGCCACGTATTCCCAATCGATCTCCAATGAAAGCGGACTAGCGTAGGTGCTCAAACATGCAGCATCAGACCTCGCCTACGGCGACCGAACTCTCCCTCGAGGCACTAGGCGTGGCTCCTGATCAGATTCGCAATGTGGTTTTTCAGTTGCAATGAAAAGGGCAGTAATCGCTACGGGTGCGACCGTCCTGGGAGTCGCCTGGCTTCTGACCTATAAGGCCGCCCCGCCCCAGATTGGTGCGCTTGCGAGCGTGCCGCCAACCCCGAGCGCTGGCAACACCTCGGCGAGTCCGTCGGCTTCGCCCTTCGCGACGCCTTCACCCTCGGTAACGCCCTTGGCGACGCCCCCACCGTCACCAACGCCATCGACGTCAACTACTGTGAACGGCACATTCACCGGATCCGACGCGCCGAACTTCTTCGGTGACGTGGTCGTGCGCGTGGTGATCTCGAACGGGCACATAACGGACGTCCAGGCCGTCAAGCTTCCAACCGACCGTGCCTACTCCGCGTACGTCAGCCAGGTCGCCGGGCCATTGCTGCGCACGGAGGCATTGCAGGCGCAGAGCGCGAATATCGACATCATCAGCGGAGCCACCTACACGAGTCAGTCTTACGCGCAATCGCTCGAATCGGCCCTACAGCAGGCGCACATGGGCTAACACGTTGCTCATGAAACGGGACGACGCTCGCTTACTGCTGCAGCCGGCTACCTCTACGCGGAAAAGACGCGCCTTCACAGGCGCCGCCGCGTCTGCGGTGTCGTCAATATTCCTGGCGGGATGTGGCGGTTTTGGGGCCCCCACACTCCAGATTCCGGCACCCCTGAGAAACGGGCAGTACACGGGGCAGGACATCACAACCCGTTTCGGAGACGTGCAGGTTCAAATCACGATTTCGAACGGACTTATCACTGATATCCAAGCACCCCTGCTTCCCAGTGACCGAGCACGCTCTGTCGAAATCAGTCAAGCGGCGGGTCCGATCCTGCAAGACGAGGCCCTCAAGGCTGTCTCGTCCAGGACCGCACAGATCGATATCGTGTCGGGAGCCACGTATACCAGCGATGCCTACGTTCAATCGCTGCAGTCGGCGATTGATCAGGCGCATGCGTGACCTAGGGATGCGGGCAGAGAACCCAACTGCCCATTTGATCTCGCCAAGCATCTCTTATCGATAGCAAGTAGATCCTCTGAACTCCTGTCGGCATAATCTCAACTAGCGGTTACGAGTCGATGTTCACATCTCTGACGCTGCTGGTTCTCGCGGGCCTGCTCGGGCCATTGTTGGCGGCGGGCAGAAGGCCGCTGGCTCCGGTATTGGTTGGCGAGCTGATCGCAGGCGCGATTCTCGGCAAGACCGGGCTCCATCTGATCGTCTCCACGTCGCAACCCTTCCCGGCGTTTTCCGCCATTGGCTTTGCGATGCTCATGCTCGAGGCGGGCAACGAGGTCGACCTCGGGTCCAAGGAGCTGCGTGGCGGAGCTGTCCGAGGAACCCTGGCGCTGCTGATCGCGCTGACGCTCAGTCTTCCGATCGGGCTCACCGTCGGCGCCCTATTCCCCACTGGCCATTCATCGCTCTTGGTGGTCCTCGTGGCGGGAAGCTCGGCCGCGGTCGCCTTTCCGACCATTCGAGAGCGCGGGCTCACGGGGCCCGCCATTGCCATTCTCATCACCTGGATCACGCTGGTGGACGCCCTGACCGCGGTTCTGATGCCGCTGACTCTGTCCGCCGCAAGCCAGATTCCGCTGGCGCTGGTTGGCGACGGTCTAATAGTCGCGGTCGCCATAGCCTCGATGATGGTTGCGCGCCGGCTGTTCAAGACCGGCTTGGCCGACGAGGTGAAGCGCGAATCCAAGCACCGGCACTGGGCTCTGCAGCTTCGGCTCTCGGTGCTCCTGCTGCTGGCGCTAGCAGCCATCGCCGACCACACCGGCGCAAGCTTGCTGGTCGCGGGATTCGCGGCCGGCATCGTGCTGCGCCGATTCAACGAGCCGAACCGACTTGCCCAACAATTGACTGGCCTGGCAAGTGGCTTCTTCGTCCCGGCGTTCTTCGTTCTGCTGGGCGCGAGCCTCGATCTGAGCGCCCTCGTGCGCTCGCCGTCGGCAATTGGCTTGGCGCTGGCCATGGCGATCGGGGCGACAGCGGTGCACGTGATGGCGTCGTTGGTGACCGGTACCGAAACAAGGCTGCCGGCCGGATTGCTGGCTTCCGCTCAATTGGGACTTCCCGCGGCCGCAGCCTCGCTGGGCCTTGCCAGCGGAGCTTTGGCGCCCGCCGTGGCTGCTGCGCTTGTGGCAGGAGGCGTCTTGACGCTTATCCCGGCAAGCGTCGGCGCTCTGCTGCTGGCCGGGAAACCAGTCGCTGCGCCCACCGCCGACGTGGCCGTGTGATCAAGGGCGGCTGTACGCTGCTGGGCGAGGATCATCATGAGCGCAAAGCCGAACTGGAACGATGCGCCCGATGATCATGACTATCCCGCAGCCGTCGACTATTTGAGCCTGCTCATGCCGCAGAAGGAGGCGGACCAGCTGGTCCGCCGGCTGCGCGCCGAACCGCTCGTACGCAGAAAGGCGAAGGACTTGCTGCGCGCGAGTGCGCTGCCCATACTTCCGCTGGACAACATCCACGTCGCCAAAGATCTCGCCAAGGTCAAGAAGGGTGAACTGCTGTCTCCTGTCCTCTTGGTTCGAGGGCGCCTAGACGCTCATGTCCCACTCACGGTCGCCGACGGTTACCACCGCATCTGCGCCAGCTATCACCTTGACGAGAACGCGGACATCCCGTGCCGGATCGTTGACGCCCCGCATGGGTAGGACGTGGCCGCGTTATTAGCACGGTTGCCGAGTGGCGAACCGAGGTTTGTCAACCGCGAGAAAGGCGAGAAGCGAATCGCCGGATCCTTCACGTGATCGATCCGCGGTCCGCCCTAACGAACCAGCCTCCTGAGCTCGCGGGCGACACCGACCATGAACGGTCCGCCCCAGATACCGATGGACAGAAGCCCACCGAAGAGCGCTACCGCATCGACGCTCTGGCGCCCTTGCTTCGCCCAGTAGACGTCCTCGAGGTTTAACCAGAGCGCGAACTCGTCGAGCGTCATCGCCGAGGCCACGCCATAACCCACGGCCGTGGCCTGCGACATTCTCTTGCCCTTCGGCGAGACTCCAAGCAAGGCCAGCCACAGGTACCCCACTCCGAGCAAGCCGCCGATCCCGAAGACCATGTGGTGTAGATGCCGGCCGGCGATCGACAGGTTTCTGAAGGGACCGACCTGGTGGAGAATCGCATGGGTGATCGTGCGAGCCGCTCCGAAGCCTGCGAAGAAGCCCAGAGAAGCCAAAAACAGACGCTCGCGTCGGGGATCCTGGGCGAAGTATTCGGTATAGACATGCGCCAGCCTTAACCGGCCGCCAGACCGAAGTCGCTGGTCAACGGACATCGCCGTTCAACTTACTCCTCGATGTCTGCCCTGGGCCCGTTGGCCACCGGCCGCTGACGACCCAAGGGTCGCTTCCCCGGTGAAACCGACGTGTCCCGTTAAACCATGGTCCGTCGACTCGCATCACGCTGCCCGAGCGTACTCGTGGAGGAGACCACCGAGGCGATCGATGCGGATGACTTGGCCGTTGTCAGATTCGCTCCGCACCTGCGCGCTCCGAATTGGAGCCCGCCGGCCGAGGCCTTGGTTTGGGGGAGCCGTGTGATAGTGCTCGATGAACTCGTCCAGCACACGCTCGAGCTGGCGGGGTCCGAAGATCAGCAGACAGTTAAGGAGGCCGATGTGGCGGCCAGACGCCCCGACTGATCGCGGTGGAAACGGCCGCGTTCGGTACCGTTCGAAGCGCGGCCAGGCGCGGCGGCCGATTCCAGTCCGCAGTCGCTGCGGACGGAACAACCCCTTGTTCTTGAGTACCTGGACCCGTACCTAGTCAGTCGGCGTCGGTCTGGTTGGAAGCAGTCATTGATGGGTCAGCTCAGCGGGCCGTGCGGAACCAGGGTTACGATCAAAAGCAGAGCCGCGATCGTCATGCCAATTGTCGCGATCCAGACCAGCGAGAGGCTTAATCGACCGCTAACTCGCTTCTGCATCACCTTCTTGTCCGAGCCGAGGAGCGCGATCAGGATCATCAGCGGCGGCGCGACGACCCCATTGATGACCGCGGTGTAAAACAGGGCGCTGATCACATCGATGCGGAGCAGATTCAATGCCACGCCCGCGAGGGTCGCTACAACAATCACGGCGTAAAAGGTCGGCCTGTACTTGGGTTTCTCGGCGAGCGTCCCTTTGAGGCCCGTGAACTCGGCCAGGGCATAGGCTGCCGAACCCGATAGGACCGGGATCGCCAAGAGGCCTGTGCCGATGAACCCGGCCGCGAAAAAGACGAATGCGAGGGAGCCTGCCAGAGGCTCGAGGGCCTTGGCCGCTTGGTCCGCGGTCGCAATACCAGTGGCGCCGTGGGCGTTGAAGGTCGCGGCGCTGACCAGGATGATCGCGTACATCACCACCTGCGAGAAGGCCATCCCCACGAAGACATCGATCCGCGCGCCACGCATCTCAGATCGGGTGACCCCTTTTCGCTCGCGTTCGGTCCGCTGACCGGCTGCGCGCATCTCGTCGACCTCAGAC